>WNGB01000270.1_pt1 | contig 110887 bp, 113 predicted proteins | sample 5400681 | NCBI WGS metagenome assembly WNGB01 (sample SAMN13153367, study PRJNA577476) | soil metagenome | isolation source: 115 cm soil or saprolite under grassland replicate 2 | place: USA:California | collected 2016-06-15 | reverse complement strand
CGGAGGTGGGGGTGGAGGCGGAGGTGGGGGTGGAGGCGGGGGCGGGGGTGGAGGAGGGGGCGGCGGGGGCGGTGAGGAAGGCGGAGGAGGAGGAGGCGGGGGCGGTGTCGCCTCCGGCTTCGGGCGCCTGTGCTTCTTCTGCTCCCTTTCGGGAGGCGGGTTCACGATCGCGAACGGGCCGCGCTCGAACGGCTTCCACACGGGGTAGTGCTGCGGCAGCGGGAAGTCTCGATACTGAAGCGACCCGACCGCGCTCTCCATGAACAGCTTCCAGATCGTGGCTGGGAAGGTGCCGCCGGCGACGGCAATCCCGTGGACGCTTTCCATCGGGATCTCGCCGGCCTGGTAGCCGACCCACACGACCGTCGTCAGGTCCGGAGTGAAGCCGCAGAACCAGGCGTCGGCGTGGTCGTCGGTCGTTCCCGTCTTTCCCGCGGCGGGCCGCCCGTAGTAGGCGCCGACGCCGGTTCCCGAGAGGACGTTCTGCTCGAGGATCTTCGTGACCTCGTAGGCGACGCCGTCCGGAATCACGCGCGTCCGCCGCACCTTGCCCCAGCTCGCATCCACCCTCCCGTTCGGGAAGCCGACCTTGCGAATCGCGAACGGCCTCGAGTAGATCCCCTGCGCCGCCAGGGTCGCGTATGCGGAGGCCATCTCGAGGGGCGAGACGGCGATCGAGCCCAGGCCGAGCGAGGGAACCGGATCGAGCTTCGTCCTCACGCCCATGCGGTGGGCCATCGCCGCGACGTTCTCGGGGCCGACGTCGAGCGTCAGCTGCGCGTAGACGGTGTTGTCCGACTGCAGCGTCGCCTGCTCGATCGTGATCTCCCCGCTGTAGGTGTGGCTGTAGGTGGAGACGTCCCAGGGCTCCGAGTACGAGTTCGGCTGGTAGTGGAACGGTGCCGAGACGTATGTCGAGGTGGCGGGGTTGATCCCCTGGTCGACGGCCCCCGTGAGGACGAAGGTCTTGAACGTGGAGCCGGCCTGCCGCCGTGCCTGCGCTGCCAGGTTGAACTGGTTCTGCTTGCGGCTGGGGCTGACGCCGGTCATCGCCCGGATGGCACCCGTGGCGGGATTGATCGAGACGAGCGCCGAGGCGGGGTCGTCCTGGTAGTAGAGGGTGCCGCGGATCGCACGGACCGCGTCCTGCTGGTAGCGCGGGATGACCGTGGTGTAGACGCGGAGGCCGCCCTCGCGGACGCGCTCAGCCCCGTACCTTGCGATCAGCTGGTCGCGGACGTAGCTGAAGAAGTAGGGCTCGCGGATGCGCGTGTACAGCCCTCCGGGCTTCAGCCGGAGCGGCGTGCGCACCGCGGCCCGGTAGCGGCGGTGGCCGATGTCCTTGTTCTCGAGCATGGCCCTGAGGACCGCGTTGCGCCGCTCCCGCGCGTCCCGCGGGTTCTGGTAGGGGTCATAGAGCGAGGGCGCCTGCGGTAGGCCCGCGAGCAGGGCCGCCTGCGGCAGCGTCAGGTCGAGCGCGCGCTTGGAGAAGTACGTCTGGGCGGCCGCCTCGATCCCGTAGGAATGGTTGCCGTAGTAGACGGTGTTCAGGTAGGTCTGGAGGATGTGGCGCTTCGACCACGCCTCGTCCAGCTTGACCGCGAGGCACGCCTCCTTGATCTTGCGGCTGAAGGTGCGCTCGCGGCCGATGTAGAGGTTGCGGACCAGCTGCTGGGTGATGGTCGAGCCGCCCTGCACGGCCGCTCCTGCTTTGAGGTCGCTCCACACCGCGCGCGCGATCCCCTCGTAGTCGAGTCCGCCGTGCTCGTAGAAGCGCTTGTCCTCGATCGCGATCGTCCCCGCCGGCAACCACCGGCCGGCGTTCCACAGGCGCACGGGCTGACGATTGCGCTCGGCCGGGATCGACCCGAGGAGCGAGCCGTTGGCGGCGTAGACGAACGAGTTCTGGCCGATCTCGACCGGTCGCAGCGAGTGCAGGTCGCAGCTCGCCCGGAACGCCGCCGCACCTCCGAATCCGACGGCGGCAAGGATGAGCACGACCAGGACGGGAATCACAAGCAGCCAGAGAAGCGGGTGCTTCTTGCGGCCGTTCCGGCGGTGGCTGGAGCGGCGGCGGCGAGGCGGAGGCGGCCTGCGGGCGGGTTGTCGTGCCGGGCGCCGTCCCCTGGGCGGAGGCGGTGTCACGCGTACACTCCCGCCTCGCGCAAGGCGCGGTGGGCACGCACGCGGAGCTCGTTCTCCAGCCGCTCCGCGGAACGCTCGTCACGCGCGTGCGCGCGCAGGAAGACCGTGGCCGCGCTCGCGTCCAGACCGGTGACGCCGACCTCCGGCTGCTCGTCTCCCGAGCTTTCCCGCAGCAGCTCCAGGACGCGGTCCAGGTCGGTGGTGAGCGGAACCTGCACAGTCACTTCGGCGAGCTGCTTGCGATCGAAGATCGTCGAGTTCCGGATCGTATCCGAGGCGAGTTTCTCGTTCGGGATCACGAGCCGTGCGTTGTCGTCGGTGCGAATGAAGGTGTAAGTCAAGCGGATCTCCTCGACGGTGCCCGTATCGTCGCCGATCGTGACCCGATCGCCAAGCCGCACGGGCTGCGTGAAGGCGATCAGCAAGCCGGCGGTGAAGTTTGCGAGGGTCGATCGCGCCGCCAGTCCGAGGATGACCCCAAGGACGGCCGACGAGGCGAGGATGCCTCCCGCGACGGCCCTCACCTCGGGAATGACGAGCAGCGCCGCCAGCAGGCCGACGGCCATCACCACCGTCACGATCGTCCTCCGCAGCACGCGGTAGCGCGTGGCCATGGCCGGCTCCAGCTCGCGCCGGCCGATCCTCCGGTCGATCAGCATGGCCAGCACTCCCGCGAGCGCGAGGACCGCGACGACGACCACCATCCGCTCCCAGAAGGTCATTGCGCTCTATTCGACGGGGAAAAGTCGGATCCTCAAAGCGGGCGCCTGCCTGCGAAGCCTTCCTCGAGACCGTGCCAGTGCTCGACGCGTTCCTCGCCCACCTGCCAGCACAGGAGCACGTCGTCCTCTCCGCGCTTGGCGAGGAAGTCGACGAGGCCGGCGTCGAGGTCCTTGACGATTCCGCCCAGCTCCTCGATCCCCTCGACGCAGCGGGCGATGCCGGCCGCTTCTCGTTCGACCTCCTCCTGCGCGGATGCGAACTCAGAGGGCTGGATCCCGCCCCCATTGCCCGCGATACGTTCGAGTAGAGCCGTGTAGCGCTCCTGCGCCTCTGCGAGCATGCGGCGATGCCCGACCATGCGCTCGGCCAGCGCGCGCACGGCCGGCAGAACCGCGTTTGCCTCGTCGGCGGTGAAGTAGCGACGCTCCTCGGCCACGTCAGAGAAGGTACCCACAGCCGCAAGTAACAGTCTGTTACGTTCGAGCAATGACCCCCGCCGGCGAGGTCCTGCAGCGTCGACACCCCTCGGCGGATCTGCAGCTTCCGAAGACGAAGAATCCCGCGCCGGAGATCTTCCTCTGGACGCGGGCCGCGATCTGGGCGGCGGCCGTCTTCGCGTTCCTGCTCCTCGCGCCCAACCCCAGGGCCGGGATCTGGGACCGGCGGGTCACGCACGACCTCGGCTTGTTCACCGACGTCTGGGCGCGCTGGGACAGCGTGTTCTTCCTCCGCATCGCCGAGCACGGCTACCACGCGGCCTCCGACGCAGCGTTCTTCCCGTTCTACCCGCTCCTTGCCGGAATTGCCGGCCGCGTCTTCGGCGGCCACTACGTGCTGGGCGGCGTCGCGGTCTCGCTGCTCGCCTGCCTTGGCGCGTTCTGCCTGCTCTACCGCGTTGCCGAGGCGCGGCTCGGCGTCGAGGGCGGGAGGCGGGCAGTGCTCTACCTCGCGCTCTTCCCGATGACCCTGTTCTTCCAGTCGGTGTACAGCGAGTCGCTCTACCTCTTGCTCGCGCTGGCCGCGTTCGTGCTGGCGGAGCGAGCGCGCTTTCCCGAGGCCGCCGCCGTCACCGGCCTGGCCCTGCTGACGAGACCGGCCGCCCTGGCGCTGCTTCCTCCGCTCGTCCTGCTCGCGTGGCGGGCGCCGCACCGCCTGCGGGCGCTGGCCACGCTCCTAGTCGCTCCGGCCGTCTTCTGCGTCTTCCCGCTCGTCCTCTGGCTGCAGACCGGGCACCCGTGGGCGTTCGCGAGCGCTCAAAGTAGGTGGCACCGCAGCCTCTCGCCCGCCGGACCGCTGGGAGGGGTCTGGGACGGGCTGAGGGCGGGTTCCGCGGGCGTCGAGCAGCTCGTGTCCGGCTCGCATACGCACCGGTACTGGAAGCCGGTGCAGGACCTCGACCCGATGCGCGTCGCCGCTCTGAACCTCGGGATGCTCGCCTTCCTCATCCTGTTCGCGGTGCTGACCGTGATCGTGTGGCGACGCTTCGGCGCGCCCTACGGCCTCTTCGCCGCGACGAGCCTCGCGATCCCGCTCAGCGTCCCGAGCGAGCACTGGCCGCTTCTATCCCTGCCGCGCTTCGGCGTGGTCGTCTTCCCCTTCTTCCTTGCCCTCGCAGTCGTCGGCCGCCGCAGGCAATCCCACACGGCCATCGTGGGGGTGAGCTCGCTGCTGCTCGGTATCGCGGTCACGCAGTGGGCCTTGTGGTACTGGGTCTCATGAGGGACCGGCTTGCGCTCGCACTCGTGCTGGGGGCAGTGATGCTCGCGCTCGGCGGCACCGCGTGCGGTGAGCGGTCCGAGCCGACCGGCGCAACGGTGCGCCTGTATCCCGTGACCGTATCCCGCAGCGGCGCCCCTCCGATCGTTCTCGACAGTGAGCCTCCACGCGTCGCTGCCGTGACGCCTCCGGCGGTCGGAGTCGTGCACGCGCTCGTCGGAGGCAAAGGCGAGAGGCCGGCCGTCCTCGATCAGCCGGACAAGATCGACGTCGACGAGCTGCGCAGCTTCAAGCCGGCGCTCATTGTCGCCTCCGCCCAGGCAGACCAGACCGAGCTCGAGCAGGCGTCGCGGGCCACGAAGGCGCCGGTGTACGTCTTCCCTGGGGACTCGATCGGCGACGTCGAGCACGGCATCACCGATCTCGGCCTCCTCCTCGGCCGCGAGCTGAAGGCGCGCAAGCTGGTCGGCGAGATCGAATCGACGCGGCGCTTCGTCCAGAAGCGCGTAGCGAAGCTGAAGAAGCCCAGCGTGTTCGTCGATACCGGCTTCTTCGTCACCGTCCCGCCCAACAGCCTTACCGGACAGCTCGTGGACGAGGCCGGCGGACACAACGTCGCGGGCATCAACGTGAGCGCAAGCCCGTTCGACCTCGGCCGGCTCGCGCGGCTGAACCCGGATGTGTACCTAGCGACCTCCGACAGCGGGACGACCCTGCGCGACCTGCGCAAGAGCCCGAGGACCCGCAAGCTCAAAGCCGTGCGCAACGGGCGCTTCGCGATCGTGCAGGCCCGCCTGCTCGAGCCGGGCCCCCGGATCGGAGCCGGCCTGCTCGTAATCGCGCGCGTCCTGCATCCGGGTGCGCTCGAAGCCGCGCCCGCTCTTCCCACCTCTCCGTGAGCGACCGTGGGCGGCTGGTCGCGTGGCTCGCCTTCGTCGCCGTCTATGCCGCGCTCAACTACGGCGCCCGCTTCAGCGGAGAGGGGCCTGACCGCAGCGTCCTCTACACCTACAGCGCCGCCGTCTTCGGGCTCCTCCAGCTCGGGATCATCCTCGGGCTCATGCTCCTCATCACGCTCAATCGCCCCAAGCGCGAGTACTTCGCCCTGCGGAGACCTGTGTCGTGGCCGCGTGCCGTCAGCCTCGGCGTGCTCGTCCTCATCGGCGTCTTCGTTGTCGGGGGCATCCTCGAGCCGTTTCTGCACCCCGGGCACGAGCAGGGGATCGTCCCGGAGAAATGGCAGCCTGAGCACGCGGCTGCGTTCGCGTTCAACTTCGTGGTCGTTGCGCTTCTCGCGCCGGTCGTCGAGGAGCTGACCTTCCGCGGGCTCGGCTACCGGCTACTCCAGCGCTTCGGGCAGGTCGCGGCGATCCTGCTCGTGGGCCTCCTCTTCGGCCTCGCCCACGGGCTCGTCGAAGCGCTCCCGATCCTGGCGGCGTTCGGAGCGGGGCTCGCATATTTGCGGGCCAGAACGCGTAGCGTGTACCCGGGAATGCTCGTGCACGCCGGATTCAACTCGCTCGTGCTGGTGCTCGCGGTGGCGATCTGACGGAAGGACGAGGAGGTCCGAAGCCGAACCTCGCCCCCATGCGACGCATGCTCCTGCTCGCACCGATCGCCGTCCTCGTCTGGGCGCCGTCCGCCTTCGCGGCGCCGGCCGTGTCCGTCAAGGCGACGCCGACGTTCGGAGCCGCCCCGCTCACTGTGAGGCTGACAGCATCGGGTGACCCCGCCTCGTACCGGTGGACGTTCGGGGACAGGACCGCCGGCAACGGGGCGTCCGTCGTTCACACGTACCGGAAGCCGGGCCGCTACAAGGCCGTGGTCACCGCCACCGCGCAGGGCGAGAAATCACACGCCGGCGTCAAGGTCACGGCCTACAAGGTCTCACTCCGGGCAAGTTCGCCGGTTGCCTACGGGCAGCCGGTCCTCTTCAGAGGCCGGCTCCGCCCCGGAGAGCGTGGAGCGAGAGTGACGCTCGTCCACAACGGGCGCGCCGTCGCCATCGCGCACGTGCACCCGGGCGGCGCCTTCCGGATCCGGACGCTGGTCACGTCGCCCGGGCCCTACCAGGCGATCTCCCGCCAGGCGCGCTCGAACGTCTTCTCGGTGACCGTCCGCCCGGTCCTGGTGGCCAAGGTCACCGGGAGCGGAGTCGTCGGGACCCGGCTCGCCGTGCTCGCCCGCCTGAGCCCGCGAACTGCAGGCACGTTGCGCGTCCGCGTCTTCCGCCACGGCAAGCAGATCCGCTCGGTGCTGCGGGCGAGCCCGACCAGGCTCCGGCTCAGGACGCGGAGACCGCAGGACTACACGGTTCGACTCCAGGTCGTCCCGCGGGCGGGCTTCGCCGGCGCGCGGCAGCGTCTGCGTGTCTCCGTCTACCTCCCGCGGCTCGGGCTGGGATCGAGAGGGCCGAGCGTGCGCTTCCTCCAGGAGCGGTTACGCGAGCTCCACTACGCGCTGCGAGGAGTGACGGGGCGCTACGGGTACGACACGTACGAAGCCGTGATCGCCTTTCAGAAGGTGAACTGGCTTCCGCGCACCGGGCGGGTGACGGCACGTCTCTGGCGCATCCTGCGGCGCGCCTCGATCCCGATTCCGCGGTACCAGCACGGCACCCATTTCGAGGTGGACAAGTCTCGGCAGGTGGTGTTCGACGTCCGCGGAGGGCGTGTCAAACGGATCATCCACGCCTCTACCGGGGCGACCGGGAACACGCCCGCCGGGGTCTGGCACGTGTACAGCAAGACGCCCGGCTACAACGCCAAGGGCATGTACTACTCGCTGTACTTCCTGCGCGGCTTCGCCATCCACGGCTACGCGGAGGTCCCTCCCTATCCCGCCAGCCACGGCTGCGTCCGCGTTCCGCTCTGGATCGCGCCGACGCTGTACGCGACGCATCCCTACGGGACGACCGTCTACATCTACTAGAGGAACCGGGCTAGGAGTCTTCCGGCTCGGCCTCAGCCTCGGCGAACTGGTCCGGGGTCACGTTCTCGAGGAACTCGCGGAACTGCTCCTTGAGCTGCGACTGCTGCTCGGGCGTCATCTGCGAGACGTCCGGAGCCTCCCCCTCCTCGCCCTCGAACTCGATCGCGGACTCCTCGATCACGTCGTCGGCGACGAAGATCGGAGCCTCGGCGCGCACCGCCAGCGCGATGGCATCGGAGGGACGCGAGTCGATCTCGATCTCGGAGCCGTTCTGCTGCACCGTCACCACCGCATAGAAGGTGTTGTCGCGCAGCTCGGTCACCGCCACGCGGATGACCTCGGCGTCGAGCTGCCCGAGCATGTCCGTCAGCAGGTCGTGGGTCATCGGCCGGGGTGTCGACGCGCCCTGGATCCGCATCAGGATGGCCGCCGCCTCAGAGTGTCCGATCCAGATCGGGAGGAACTTGTTCCCCTCCGACGTCTTGAGCAGCACGATCGGTTGCTTTCCGACAAGGTCGAAGGAAACCCCGTAGATGTCCATCTGCTGCATGATCCGAGGCCATGATAGCCCAGGGGTCGACGGTCAAACTACTCCCAGGTCGTCCGCTACCATCGGACCAACCGGGCGATTAGCTCAGTCGGTTAGAGCGCCGCTCTGATAAGGCGGAGGTCCGTGGTTCGAATCCACGATCGCCCAACGCGAGCGTGAGCGCAGCGAGCGCGCGAAGCGTTCGTCCGCGCAGCGGACCGGTGGAGGGGGTCTGGGGGAACCGGGAGGTTCCCCCAGCTACTCACGAGCTGAAACCCGCTCGAGCGCTTCTGCAATCTCGGCCAGCTCCTGCTCGTCGACGAACGGGATCTCTACACGCTGCGGCGTGACGCGGGCACCGAAGCCCGTCAGGTGCTGAACCGCGGCGGTGACCCGCTCGACGAGAGCGGGATCGAGCTTCACCCGCGCGCGCCGGGGCCGCTGCCTGGCACCCATCCGCCGGGCCGCTTGTTCCGTCGCGCGCACGGACAGCCCGTCGCGCACGACGCGCCGGGCCAGCCTCTTGCGGTCCTCGTTCTCGGGAGCCCCGAGAATCGCCTTCGCGTGCCCCTCGGTCAGCTCGCCCCGCACCAGCATCCACAGGACCTCGTCCGGCAGCTCGAGCAGCCGTAGCCGGTTCGAGACCGACGGCTTCGAGCGCCCGACCTTCTCCGCGATCTCGCCGAGCGACAGGCCGAACTCGTCCATCAGCACAGCGTAGGCGCGCGCCTCTTCCACCGACGAGAGCTGCTCGCGCGCGACGTTCTCCACCAGGGACAGGAGGAGCGACTCTCCGTCTCCCGCTTCCCGCACCAGCGCCGGCACCGTCGTTACCCCGGCCTCCCTCGCGGCGCGGAGCCGGCGTTCGCCGGCGATCAGCTCGTACCCGCCGCCGGCCTTCGGCCGGACGACGACCGGCTGGAGCAGGCCCTGCGTGCGGATCGACTCCGCGAGCCCGGAGGCCGCTTCGGGCTCGAAGCGGCGGCGCGGCTGCCGCGGGTTGGGTGCGACAGAGCCGACCGGGATCTCGATTAGCTCGAGCGAGCTCGACGGCCCGCCGACGAGGACTTCCAGCCCGCGGCCGAGACCGCGGCGCTGCTTTTCAGGAACGCTGGACAAGCTCCATCGCCACCTTCCAGTAGGCCTCGGCGCCGGGGGAGCGCCGGTCGTAGCGGATCGCGGGCATGCCGTAGCTGGGCGCCTCGGCGAGGCGCACCGAGCGAGGCACCGTCGTCTGGAAGACGAGCTCTCCGAAGTGCCGACGCACCTCGGCGACGACGTCGGCCGAGAGCCGCGTGCGCCCGTCCACCATCGTGAGCAGCACGCCTGCCAGAGCAAGCGCGGGGTTCAGCCGCGAGCGGACGAGGTCGACCGACCGCACGAGCTGGGTCAGGCCCTCGAGCGCGTAGTACTCGGCCTGCACCGGCACGAGCACGCGGTCGGCGGCCGCCAGCGCGTTGACCGTCAGCGGCCCGAGCGACGGCGGGCAGTCGAGAAAGATGAACGAGTACTCCCCCCTCCCGGCGTCGAGCGAGCTACGCAGGTAGGTCTCTCCGTCGTTCCGCCCGGCAAGCTCGACCGCGGCGCCGGCGAGGTCCGGCTTCGACGGGACGAGCGAGAGGCGCGGGAACGCGGTCGGGCGCGCCAGCTCGGCCAGCGGAGCACCGTCGAGCAGGTCGTACGTAGATGTGCCGTTCGCGCGCTCCCCGAGCCCGGAGGTGGCATTCGCCTGCGGGTCGAGATCGACGACGAGCGCCGCCTCGCCGGCCTCCGCGAGGCAGGCGGCAAGGTTGATCGCGGTCGTCGTCTTCCCGACGCCGCCCTTCTGATTGGCAAGGGCATAGACGGTGCCCGGCACAGGGCCAGGCTACTCAGGCAAGCGGACGTTTCCGCGCCGCTCCGGGACGGCGCGGGAACCCCGCCGGAGTGAGGCCCGTCTTGCGGAGAACGACGAGCCGGCGCCGCTCGGTCCCCTCCACCTCGTACACCTCGGGTGGAGCCGCGGCAAGCACCTCCGCGACCCTCGCGAGACCGCCGTCCGCGTCCCCCGTGTAGAGGATTGCCGTCCCGCCCGGAGCCACGAGCGGCAGGCACCACTCAGCGGCAACGACAGGTGGGGCGAGCGCCTTCGCAAGCGCTACGCCGAACCGGTCTGTCTCCTGCTCCTCCGCGCGGCCGCGCACCACGCGGACGTTCGGAAAATCCCGCGCGATCTCCTCGAGGAAGGCGCACTTCCACCCGGCCGCCTCGAGCAGCGTCACCTCCCGGTCAGGCAGTGCAGCCGCAATGGGGATTCCGGGTGCGCCACCGCCGGACCCCACGTCGACGATCGCGGCCGGGAAGGAGCGAACCAGCTCGAGCGCGCTCAGGCTGTCGTCGACATGGACGCGCCGAGCTTCGTCGGGATCGCGGACCGAGGTCAGGCCGGGCGTTTCAAGGAGGCGAATCAGCCAGCGACGAAGTCGCTCGTCCGCGTCAGCGGACCAGTGGGAGGGGTCTGGGGAAACCGGGAGGTTTCCCGGGCTCACTGCACACCCTCATCCACCGTCCGCCTTCACGACCACGTACCGGCGCGGCTCGTCGCCCTCGCTCTCGGTCGCGACCCCCGGCTCCTCCTGGAGGCAGAGGTGCACGATCTTGCGCTCGACCGCGCTCATCGGCTCGAGCTCGACTCGGGGCTCGCCGCTACGGACGCGCTCGGCGGCCCGCAGCGCCACCGCCTCGAGTGTCGTCTGCCGCCGGGCGCGGTAGCCGGCGGCATCCACGACCACCCTCTTGGCACCGTCCTGAGCCTGTCGCTGGATGACCGCGTTGACCACGTACTGGACCGCGTCCAGCGTCTGTCCGTGCTTCCCGATCAGCAGGGCCAGGTCGGCCCCGGAGCACGACGCCGTCACGGATTCGTCGTCCTCGGCGATAGCGATCTCGCATGGGACCCCGATCGCGGAGGTCATTCGCTCGAGCAGCCCGCGCACCTCGGAGGCGAGCTCGCTCTCGTTCTCCGGCGCCGAAACCGTGAGCGCCTCCTCGGGGACCGAGGCGATCACGCGCGCCGGCGTGTACCCGACGCCGAGCAGCCCGCGCTCGCCTTCGGAGAGGACCTGGAACTGCACCCGCGACTTGTCGAGCCCGGGCCGCGAGCGCTCGAGGTCGCGCAGCGCGTTCCACTTCGCCTCGCCGACCGTCTCGCCGGTCGCTTCTACCTGGAGGTCGCCCGTCATCTCCGTGCCCGCTTTTTCTTCTTCTTCCGCTTGACCCGCCGCACCTGCGGCTGCGCCGAGGCGCTCGGCTTTGCCGCAGCTTCCGCCTCCTTGCCGTCCGAGGCGGGCTCCGGCGGCGCCTTCGGAGGCGTTCGGGACGAACGGCGTCCCATCAGCGCGGGAGCCGGCGTCTTCGGCACAAGCCTGCGCGTGATCAGCCCCTGCCCGACCGTCCACAGGTTGGTGGTCACCCAGTACAGGACGAGGCCGGCTGGGAACCTGATCACCACGGTGATGAAGACCAGCGGGAGGACCAGCAGGATCGTGCGCTGCGTCTTGTCCATCGTCGTGGACATGAACAGCGTCGACGCGATCTGGCTGGCGGCGTAGATCGCGATCAGCAGATACCCGGACCAGTGCGAGCTCGCCGACTTGGTGATGTCGGGGACGATGCCGAGCCAGGACAGGTCGGGATTCCCCGTTACGTGCTTGGTGAAGTTGCGGAGCACGAAGTAGAGCGCGATGAAGACCGGGAACTGAGCCAGCAGCGGCAGACACGAGGCGGCCGGGTTGATCTGGTTCTCCTTGTAGAACTTCATCAGCTCTTCCCGCTGCTTGACCTTGTCGTTCTTGTACTTCTTCTGGATCTCCTTCATCTGCGGCGCGTGGCGCTGCAGGTTCTGCATCGAGTGGATCTGCCGCACCGTCAGCGGGACGAGGATCATCCGCACGATCAGCGTGAGCGCCACGATCGACCACGCCCACGGAAGGCCGACGGTGGTGTGAAGCCAGTCGAGAACGTGCCGGAGCAGGTTCTCGATCGGCGTCAGGATCCCCGCGACGACCAGCAGCGAGCTCACGCGTAGTCCACCCCTCCGTGGCTCCAGGGATGGCAGCGCAGCAGGCGCCAGCACGCCTTCGCCGAGCCCTTGATCAGCCCGTGCTTTCGCAGCGCGTCGAGTGCGTACTGCGAGCAGCTGGGATGGAACTTGCAGCTGTCGGCGGGGAGCAGCGGCGCGATCAGCAGGCGATACGCGTAGACGAGCGCGAGCCCGAGGTACTTCATGGCCGTGCCTTGCTCAGCGTCTCGCGGACTCGCTCCTCGAGCCAGTCCGCGCCTTTTGCGTCCGCCGCCTCCGCGAGTCCGGGGCGGACGACGAGCACGTAGTCGTTGCCGGTGGGCACGTCAGGGAGGATCTTCCTCCACGATTCTCGCAGGCGCCGCTTCACGCGGTTGCGCAGCACGGCTCCGCCGAGCTTCTTCGGGACTGCGATCCCGAGCCGCGGCGCCCCCTCGGGGTCGTCCTCGCGCGCGAACCAGTACAGAACCAGGTACCGCGTGGAGGACGAGCGGCCGTGCCGGTACACGGCGTCGAAGTCCCGTGACCGGGAGAGCCGGTGAGAGCGGTCCACGAGCGGGGCTACGCCGAGAGCCGCTTCCGGCCCCGCGCCCGGCGGCGCTTCAGGATCGCGCGCCCGGCCCGAGTGGCCATCCTCGCGCGAAACCCGTGCTTGCGCTTCCTCCGGCGCACGTTGGGCTGGTAAGTCCGCTTCATAAAGAGACCGATCTCGAGAGAAGAAAGACGCCGCAGCGGGCGGCGCTGAGTCAGTATAGACAAGCATCGAGCGCGGCCGTTTTCCACACGGCGTGCCCCTCCTCGCCTGGCTCGAAAGAGGCGTGGCCACGCGGTCGGCACGCTCCTGCTTCAATTTCATCACCCATTCTCCACAGCTTGTGGAGAAGAGTGTGAAGAGTGAATAAAGCCCTGCAAATAGGCATGTTTTCAGAGAATCGAGAGTGCGGCAATTCTCATTGTCGCCGCTCCGAGGCGGTGCTATGCTCGGCCTTTCCCCGGCCCCGGAGGACCGTCCGCCTCACACATGGAGCGCCAGGTTGAGCTCACTGCAGAGAACCTCTGGAACGACGTCTCGGGTCGGCTGAGACAGGCTCTCAAAGACGCGACCTATCGGACCTGGTTCGGGGAGGCGCGGGGCCTCGAGATCTCCGACGACGCGTTCGTGATCGCCGTCCCGAACGACTTCTCGCGCGCGTGGATCGGAGGCCATTTCCTCGAGCTGATCCGCGCCGCGGTGATCGAGTGCACCGGCAAGGAGCGGCGCATCGTGCTGACCGTCCGGGAGCGGCCGCGCCGGCAGCGGCGGGAGCGTGCCGAGGATCAGCCGCATGCCCAGAGCACCGACCTCAACCCCAAGTACACGTTCGACTCGTTCGTCATCGGCTCGTCGAACCGGTTCGCACACGCGGCCGCGCTCGCGGTGGCCGAGGCGCCGGCGCAGGCCTACAACCCGCTCTTCATCTACGGCGGGACCGGGCTGGGCAAGACGCATCTTCTCCAGGCGATCGCGCAATATGTCGCCGAGCACTCGGCCGACCTGTCGGTCCGGTACGTCACCAGCGAGACGTTCATGAACAACTTCATCAACTCGCTGCGCGACAAGCGGATCGAGGGCTTCAAGCAGCGCTACCGCACCTATGACCTGCTGCTCATCGACGACATCCAGTTCTTCGAGCACAAGGAGTCGATCCAGGAGGAGTTCTTTCACACGTTCAACAGCCTGTACGAGGCCGGCAGGCAGATCGTCATCTCCTCGGACCGCCCGCCACGCGCCTTCCCAACGCTCGAGGAGCGCCTCCGCTCACGCTTCGAATGGGGCCTGATCACCGACATCCAGCCGCCCGACTTGGAGACGCGCATCGCCATCCTGCGGAAGAAGGTCAAGACCGACGGGACGCATATTCCCGACCCACAGATCCTCACCTTCATCGCCTCGCGCATCTCGACGAACATCCGCGAGCTCGAGGGCGCACTCACCCGGGTGGTCGCCTTCTCGTCGCTCACCGGCAGACCGATCACCGTCGACCTTGCCCAGGACGTCCTTCAGGACATCTTTCCCCAGGGCGACTCTGCGCAGGTCTCGATCGAGCGCATCCAGGAGCTCGTCTCGGAGCGCTTCAACATGTCGCGCAAGGAGCTGTGCGGCAGCAAGCGCTCCCAGAGCATCGTGTACCCGCGACAGGTCGCGATGTACCTCTCCCGCGAGCTCACCGACTCGTCACTTCCCAAGATCGGAAGGAAATTCGGGGGCCGCGATCACACCACCGTCATGCACGCGACCTCCAAGATCCAGCGGCTGATCAAGGAGGACCGCTCTGTGTACAACCTTGTGCAGGAGCTGACCGCCCAGATCAAGCACGCACGGTAGATCTGTGGACTCGCATCATCACCTCACCGAACCTGTCGAAAACCCTGACTTGTCCACGCTTACGATCCCCACCCCAACGGCCCCCGAGAGCAGGGCTTCTTCCCGTCGTCCACGTCGCCCACAGGGTCTATAACTACTACCAACCTCTTTTAAGAAAATGACTGAAACCGAAACAGCTGTCGCCGGCTCCACCATGAAGCTGACGTGCTCGCGAGACCAGCTCGTCGAGAAGCTCGGCACCGTCGGTCGCGCTCTATCGGCCCGCTCCTCCGTGCAGGTTCTCTCCGGGCTCCTCATGCGTGCCGAGGGTGGTTCGCTGGGGCTGGCGGCAACCGACATGGAGCTCTCGATCCGGACGTCCCTGGAAGCGGACATCGGTGAGGAGGGTGTCGTGGTCGTCCCGGGCCGGCTCCTCGTGGACCTGTCGCGTCTCCTCCCGGAGGCTGAGGTCGAGATCGAGCACCGCTCCGGCGAAGGGCTTCTGTCTGTGGTGTGCGGATCCGCGTCGTACCAGCTGCACACGTACAGCTCGGAGGACTTCCCGAGGCTTCCCAGCGTGGAGACCGCAACCTTCGGGGTGGCCCGGGATGCGTTTCTGGAGACCGTCGAGAAGGTGGCGCGCTCGGCCTCTCGCGACGAGTCGCGCCCCGTGTTGACCGGCATCCTCATGCGCTTCGGCGGGGGCAAGCTGATCATGGCCGCAACGGACTCCTACCGTCTGGCCGTCAAGGAGTCGAGTCTGACCGGCGACGCTCCGGAGGTGGAGGCAATTGTGCCCGCCCGGGCGCTGGGCGAGCTCGGACGGTTGCCGGCCGACGGCGAGGAGATTGCGGTCGGCCTGGACGAGAACCACGCCGTCTTCGGGGCGGGCGACGTCTGGCTTACCAGCCGCCGCATCGACGGGCAGTTCCCCGACTACCAGCAGCTCGTCCCCGACGAGTACGAGCACACCCTGACGCTGGACCGATCAGAGCTTCTCGACGTTATCCGACGCGTGGGCGTGATGGCGCAGCGCAACCAGCCGCTTCGGCTTAGCTTCGCCGACGGTGAGCTCACGATCTCGGCGCGGGCGCAGGACGTGGGGGAGGCAAAGGAGACCATGCCGGCGCCGTTCTCCGGGGAGCCGCTCGAGATCGGGTTCAACGCGGAGTTCCTGCGCGACGGAGTCGAGTCGGTGAGGGCAGCCGAGATCGAGCTCAGGCTGATCAGCCCACTACGCCCCGGGCTCATCAAGTCGGAGAGCGAGGCGTTCCAGTACCTGATCATGCCGATTCGCCTGGCGGGCTGACGTTCTTCTCCACTCGGTCTCGCTCGCGGACATCCGCTCCTACGAGCGCCTCGAGCTGGAGCTCGATCCGGGCCTCGTCCTGGTGACGGGCCCGAACGGCGTCGGGAAGACCAACCTGCTCGAGGCGGTGCATGTCGGTTCCCAGGGCTTCTCGCCTCGAACGCGAGCGGACGCCGAGATCATCCGCTTCGGGTGCAACCAGGGCCGCATTGTGCTCAGAGGGGAGCGGAGCCGAACGCGGGTCGAGCTCGAGGTGCGCCTGGCGCTTGCCCGGGCGAAGAGGGCCCAGGTGAACGGTGCCGCGCTCGCGGCTGCCGAGCAGCTCCGGTCGGAGGCGGCAGTGCTGGTCTTCACTCCGGACCGCATGGTGATCGTCAAGGGCGGTCCGGCGGCGAGGAGGTCGTACTTCGACCGCGCGCTCGGTCGGTTCAGTCCCGCGCGCGCGACGCTGCCCGTCGAGTATGCGGCCGCGGTCGGCCAGCGGAACGCGGCGCTGCGACGGGCAGGAGCCGGGCTGTCCTCGCGGGAGGCACTCGATCCCTGGACCGCGCGTGTCGCGGAGCTCGGGGCCGCTCTCGTGGAAGCCAGGATGGCCACGCTTGCGGCCCTGAGCGCCGGCTTTCGCCGCAACGGAGAGAACCTTGGGCTGCCTGCCGCGGAGCTTCGATACGAGGGAGAGTCGCCGACCGCGGCCGAGCTGGAAGAGCGGCTCGAGCGCGACCTCGAGCGAGGGACGACGGGGGCAGGCCCCCACCTGCACGACTTCGCGATCCTCAGCGCCGATCGCGACCTGCGCAGGTTCGGCTCACAGGGTGAGCAGCGGCTGGCGGTCCTCGCGCTCATCCTCGCGGAGGCCGAGCTCGTCTGCGAGCGTGGAGACGTTCCCCTGTTGCTTCTGGACGACGTGCTGTCCGAGCTCGACGACAGGCGGCGGGCGGTACTCGTGGAGCGAGTCCGCTCGCTGGGCCAGAGCCTCGTCACGGCGACCTCGCGCTCGGCGCTGCCCGGCGATCCGGACCAGCTGGTGGAGGTCGAGCCGGGCCTCGCCCGGACGGTGTGATGGAGAAGATCGGCGAGGAGGCGAAGCGTCAGCTGAGGCGGTTCGGCCCCGCGGGAGGGATGGCGGACCTGGTAACGGCGTGGCCGCCTGCGGTCGGGGACGAGATCTCACGGAATGCCTGGCCGGCACGAGTCGGCAGGGATGGGACCCTCCATGTCTCGGTCTCATCCGCGGCCTGGGGATTCGAGCTCGCGCACCTGGAGGGCGAGATTCTCGGGCGCCTCCGCGCGAGCCTCGGAGGCGGCGCTCCGGCACGCCTGCGCTTCGCGCCCGGGCCCCTGCCGGAGAGAAGCGCCGAAGGTGTGAAGAAGGTGAAAAAACCTCCCCCGGAGCCGTCGCCGGCCGAGCGGGCCGCGGCGGCTGAGATAGCCTCAGGAGTGACGGATCTGCGGCTCCGAGAGCTGGTCTCGAGGGCGGCCGCGGCGAGCCTCGCGCAGGCCCGCGACGACCGCTCCGTTTGGTAGACTTCATTTCGCCCGAAAACTTGGCGTTTGCAGGGCTTTTTTAGTGGCTGAAGCGACCTATACAGCAAAGGACATCACCGTTCTGGAGGGCCTCGAGCCGGTCCGGAAACGACCCGGCATGTACATCGGGTCGACCGGAACGCGAGGGCTCCATCAGCTCGTCTACGAGGTCATCGACAACTCGGTGGACGAGGCCCTCGCCGGACGCGCCGATCGGGTCGAGATCACCCTGCATCCGGACAACTCGGTGACCGTGCGGGACAACGGTTCAGGCATCCCAGTCGGCGTCATGTCGGACCAGGGCCTCCCTGCCCTGACGGTGGTGCTCACCAAGCTTCACGCCGGCGGAAAGTTCGGCGGCCGCGGCTACAAGGTCTCGGGCGGATTGCACGGCGTCGGCGTGTCAGTGGTCAATGCGCTGTCCGAGCGGCTGGTGGCCGAGGTGCGCCGGGGCGGCAAGTTCCACCGCCAGGAGTTCTGCCGCGGCGAGCCGACGTCGGAGCTCGAGGTCGTCGGGAAGGTCCCGAAGGGCGAGACGGGGACGACCATCAGCTTCCTCCCCGACGCCGAGGTCTTCGAGGACGTCGAGGTGGAGTGGGACACGCTAGTGCAGCGGCTCCGCGAGACCGCCTTCTTGACCAAAGGGCTGCACATCGTCGTCACGGACGAGCGCGCCGGCGGGGAGACGGTGGAGTTTCGCTACGAGGGCGGCATCCGCGACTTCGTCGCCTACGTGAACGAGGCCAAGGACCCCGTCCACAAGCACATCGTCTACTTCGAGGGGGAGAACGGCGAGCACGGCAAGGTCGAAGTGGCCATGCAGTGGAGCACGAAGTACGTGGAGTCGGTCTACTCCTTCGCCAACAACATCAACACCCACGAGGGCGGGACGCATCTGTCCGGCTTCAACGCCGCTCTGACGCGCACCCTGAACAAGTACGCCCGCTCGATGGAGCTCCTCAAGGAGAAGGAGGAGAATCTCGAGGGAGACGACGTGCGCGAGGGGCTCGCAGCCGTCATCTCGCTCAAGCTGCGCGAGCCGCAGTTCGAGGGGCAGACGAAGACGAAGCTCGGCAACCCCGGCGTCCGCGGCCTGGTCGAGACGACCGTGAACGCGAAGCTGTCCGAGTTCCTGGAGGAGCACCCGACCGAGGCCCGCCAGATCATCCAGAAGGCGATCGCGGCGGCGCGGGCCCGCCAGGCGGCACGCAAGGCGCGCGACCTCACACGCCGCAAGGGCGCGTTCGGCGGGGAGATGGCGAAGAAGTTCGCCGACTGCCAGATCCGTGACCCGGCGCTCGCGGAGGTCTTCATCGTCGAGGGGAACTCGGCGGGAGGCGCGGCCAAGGAGGGCCGGGACAAGTCGAACCAGGCCATCCTGCCTCTGCGCGGAAAGATCATCAACTCGGAGAAGAACCGGATCGACCGGGTGCTGTCGAACGCCGAGATCCAGACGCTCGTGCAGGTGGTCGGGGCCGGGATCGGCGAGGAGTTCGACATCTCCAAGCTTCGCTACCACCGGATCATCGTCATGACCGACGCCGACGTGGACGGGGCCCACATCCGCACCCTGGTGCTCACGTTCCTCTACCGGCACATGCCGGAGCTGTTCGAGCGTGGCCATGTCTACATCGCGGTTCCGCCGCTCTATCTCGTCCGGCTGGGCAACCAGCAGAGCTATCTCGAGAAGGACACACAGCTCGAGGAGCTGCTCGTGCGCGAGAAGTTCCCGGAGCTCGAGATCGAGGGCAGAGACGGCGCCCAGGTGAAGCTGACCGCGTCCCGGTACGGGCGCTTTCAGCGCGCCCTGAGCGAGTTCGAAGGCTGGTCGGCCCGCCTGCGGTCCGACTTCGGCCCTCACGCCGCAGACTTCATCCTCACGCACCGGCTGCTCGAGAGCGAGGCCTCCACGCCGGCGCAGGCCGCCGAAGCGATCAAGGCGGCCCGCGAGAACGGGTACAAGCTGGAGGCGAAGGCGGATGCGAAGGCCCTCAAGGTGCGGGTCGTTGAGGTCGAGACCAGCGCGACGTCGGACGTCGTCGTTCCCTCGGAGCTGTTCGAGTCGCCCATCTACGCGCACACGCGGCGGTCCTACGCTCGGCTCGGCGAGATCGTCGGCGCGCTTCCTCCCTTCTCGCTGCGCTTCGGCAAGCGGCAGGAGGAGGCCGAGACCTTCGAGTCTCTCCGCGAGCTCGCCTTTGCACTCTCGAAGCACGGGATGCAGATCACGCGCTTCAAGGGCCTGGCGGAGATGAAGTCCGACGAGCTGTGGACGACGACGATGGATCCGAAGCGGCGCATGCTGGTCCGGGTCGACGTCGAGGATGCGGCTGCCACCGATATGTGGTTCTCGCGCCTGATGGGCGACGAGGTCGTGCCGCGCCGGGAGTTCATCGAGCAGAACGCGCTGGACGTGAAGAACCTGGATGTCTGAGCTAGGCGGCCATGACTGAGGTCGCTGGCGAGCCCCTGGGCGCAGGACGGATCGAGCCGCGCGAGCTCGAGCACGAAGTCCGCTCGAGCTTCCTCGACTACGCCATGAGCGTGATCGTCTCGCGGGCGCTGCCCGACGTCCGCGACGGCCTCAAGCCCGTGCACCGCCGGGTCCTGTACGCGATGCACGAGGCGGGTCTCCAGCCGAACCGTCCGACGCGGAAGTCCGCGCGTGTCGTCGGCGACGTGATGGGCAACTACCACCCGCATGGCGATGCCGCCATCTACGACGCGCTCGCCCGACTGGCGCAGCCGTTCTCCATGCGCTACCCGCTCATCGACGGGCAGGGCTACTTCGGCTCCATCGACGGCGACCCCCCCGGCGCGATGCGCTACACGGAGTGCCGGCTCTCGCGTATGGCCACCGAGCTGCTGCGCGACATCGACGCCGACACGGTCGACTTCCGGCCGAACTACGACGAGTCGCGGCGCGAGCCGGCGGTGCTGCCGTCGCGGTTCCCCAACCTGCTCGTCAACGGCTCCGCGGGAATCGCCGTGGGAATGGCGACGAACATCCCGCCGCACAATCTCGAGGAGGTCACGAAGGCGCTCGTCGCGCTGATCGACGACCCCGACATCGACGTCAGCCGCCTCTCCAAGGTGGTCAAGGGCCCCGACTTCCCGACCGGCGGCACCATCGTGGGCAGGTCCGGGATCCGCGACGCCTACCGCTCCGGCCGCGGCCGGATCGTCGTGCGGGGACGCGCGCACATCGAGCAACTGCGCGGCGGAAAGAGCGCGATCATCATCACCGAGCTCCCGTACGGAGTCCGCAAGGGCGGCGAAGGCGGCGTGATCGAGAAAATCGCCGACCTCGTCAAGAGCGGTGTCCTGAACGAGGTGCCGATGACGGACGAGGCCCTCCAGGACCACTCGGACAAGGACGGGATGCGGATCTACGTGGAGCTCAAGCGCGAGGCGGTGCCACAGGTCGCGCTGAACAAGCTCTTCAAGCGCACCCCGCTGCAGACGACCTTCGGGTACAACGCCGTCGCGCTTGTCGACGGGGTCCCGCGGACTCTCAGCCTGCTCGAGATGCTCCGCCACTATCTCGAGTACCAGCGCGAGATCGTCACGCGCCGCTCCAAGTTCGAGCTCCGCCGCGCCGAGGCCCGGGCGCACGTTCTCGAGGGCTATCTCAAGGCGCTGGACGAGCTCGACGCCGTGATCGCGCTGATTCGGGCGGCGAACGACGTGGACGAGGCCCGAACGGGCCTCATGGTGCAGTTCGAGCTCTCCGAGATCCAGGCCCAGGCCATCCTCGACCTCCGTCTGCAGAGGCTCACGGCGCTCGCGCGCAAGGAGGTCGAGCAGGAGTACGCAGACCTCCAGGAGCGCATCGCAGAGCTACGCGGCATCCTCGGCGATCCGGCGCGGATCGACGGAGTCATCCGCGAGGAGCTGCAGGAGATCAACGAGATCTACGGACGCGACGACGACCGCCGCACGGAGATCGTCGCCGCCGAGGAGGAGCTCGAGCTCGAGGACCTGATCGCCGAGGAGGACATGGTCATCGCGATTTCCCGGACCGGTTACGTGAAGCGGCTCCCGATCGGGACGTACCGGGAGCAGCGCCGCGGCGGCAAGGGCGTCATGGGCATGGGGCTGAAGGAGGACGACTACATCGAGCACCTCTTCGTGGCGTCGACGCACGACTACCTGCTCTTCTTTACCTCGGTCGGGAAGATCTACCGCTTGAAGGTGCACGAGCTCCCGCTCGGAACGCGCCAGGGCAAGGGCCGTGCGATCGCGAACTTCCTTCCGTTCCGCGAGGGGGAGACGATTCGCGCCGTTATCGCGACGCGCGACTTCTCGGAGGCCGAGAACCTCGTCCTGGCGACGAAGAAGGGCATGGTCAAGAAGACCCGGTTCGCCGAGTACAACACGCCGCTGAGGGCGGACGGGATCATCGCCATCAACCTCAAGCAGGGCGACGAGCTCGTGGGCGTGATCCACTCGTCGGGGAAGGACGACATCATGATGGTCTCGCGCAAGGGCCAGGCCATTCGCTTCAACGAGAAGCACGCGCGGCCGATGGGGCGGGCGACCGCCGGCGTGATCGGAATGAAGCTCCGCAAGGGCGACGAGGTGATCGAGGTGAACATCGCCGAGCCCGGCACCGACCTGCTCGTCGTGACCGAGAATGGCTACGGGAAGCGGACGCGTATGGACCAGTACCCCGTGAAGGGCCGGGGAGGGCTCGGAGTCAAGACCGTCCAGCTCACCGAGGCCAAGGGCCGCCTCGCAGGCGCTCGCATCGTGCGCGACGGCTACCAGGTGATGCTGATCTCCACCGGCGGCACGGTCATCAAGATGCCGGCCGACGACATCAAGCGGTCGAGCCGCTCGACCCAGGGCGTGATCGTGATGCGCCTGAACAAGGGCGAGAAGGTCTCCGCGCTGGCGCCCGTGGTCGAGTCGGACGAGAACGGAAACGGCGAGGACGCCAAATAGGTGGGGGCCCGCCTGGCGGGCCGAGGCGGAAGAGTGGATCCGCGCCCGCGTCGAGCCGACCGGGCCGATCGAGGACGAGCGCATCAAGCCGTGGGCCGCGGTGCTTCGCGTCCCCACGGCTGACGGACTCCTGTACTTCAAGGAAGCCGAGCCGGCGCTCGCCCACGAGCACAGGCTGATCGAGATCCTGGCTCGGCACCGGCCGGAGCTCGTCACCGAGGTCGGCGATTCGGACGAGCGCGGGCGGATGCTGATGCGGGACGCCGGGCCGCAGCTGAGCTTCGTCCTCGAAGGCGATCTCGACATCCGCTACTGGGAGGAGGCGCTTCCGCTCTACGCCGAGCTCCAGATCGAAGCTGCGCCAGACGCGGATGCTCTTGTCGAGGCGGGCGCCTTCGACCGCCGCTCGAGCGCCCTTCCCTCGATCTACGAAGCATTGATCGCTGAGCGGTCCATCGGGCTCACCGACGAGGAATACGAGGACCTGGAGGCGCTCCGAGCAGAGGTCGAAGCGGTGTGCGAGCAGCTGCTGGCCGGCCAGATCCCCGAGTCGATCAACAACGACGACTTCACCGACGGCAGCATCCACGTCCGCAACGGCGCCTATCGCTTCCTCGACTGGGGCGACGCGTGCGTCTCGCATCCCTTCTTCACCCTGACCGTGACGCAGCGCGTGATCGAGATCCGCCACGAGCTTTCGCCGGGCTCGAACGAGATCGCGCGTGTCCGCGACGCCTACCTCGAGCCCTTCACGCGGCTCGTGCCGAGGGCCGAGCTCGACGAGCTCGTAGAGCCCGCGAGGAGGATCGGCCAGGTCTGCCGCATCGCGCTCCGCGCGGAGAACATGCATTGGGAGGACGACCCCGAGGAGCTCGCCTGGTCCTTTCGGCTGCTCCTCGACTCGGAGGCGTGGCGGACGTGGGTCAGTGAGGACGAAGCCGAGCAGCCGCCTCGGCAGGGTCCAGTGAGTTGACGTAGATCCCTGCGCCGAGCTCGAGTCCCGCCAGCACGCTCAGCCGGGGAAGGACCTCGATGTGCGGGCGCTCGCCGCGGTGGAGCCATGCGTTCCACGGAACTTCGCCTTCGACGGCCCGCAGCCGCGAGACACACTCACGCAGCAGCGTCAGCGCCGGCTCGATCTCGTCCGCTGAGAGAAGGAGCTCGTAGGGCAAGCGCCCGGCCGGGTGCGCGACCGCCCGCGCGCCGTCCCGTGCGGAGACGAGCAGATCCTCGCGACCAAGCACCTCTTGCACGCCGGCGGCGTTGTCGGGAACAACGGGCTCGACATAGGCGAGCTGGGAGTGCGAGTGCGGCAAGCTGGAGCCTGCCGCTCGCCCCTCGTTGACCAGCCAGAAGGCTTCAGCCTGCTCCACGACCTGGGCGACGAGCGCGACTTCCTCGTCGTTCAGTTCGGCGAACGAGCGGACGTGCCGCGGCGAGTGGATGACGACCTCCTGCCACTCGACCGCGGGGTACAGGTTGGGGACGACGCGGACGATCCACTCGTCTGCGCCTTCGGGTAGGCGAAGCGTCTCGGGTGGCGTCCGATCCTCGCGGCCGGCGCAGAAGGGACACTGGTCCAGCTCGTCCTGCGTGACTGGCTCCATCTGGGCGCGCCGGGCGCCCGGCCTCTTCGCCCGACCGGGCGCGATCGCGACGAGACGTCCCGAGATCGGGTCGCGGCGAAGCTCGGGCGCAGGCGTCAGCTTTCCGCCTGGTCCTTCGCGGCGGGGCCGGCGAGGAAGGGGCGGATCAGCTCGATCGGAGCGGGGAACACGATCGTGGAGGCGTTCGCGGAGCCGATCTCGAGCAGCGTCTGCAGGTACCGGAGCTGGAGCGCGATCGGATGCTCCTCGATCACGAGCGCCGCGTCCTTGAGCCGTTCGGAGGCCTGGAACTCACCCTCGGCGTTGATGACCTTGGCCCGCCGCTCGCGCTCGGCCTCGGCCTGCCTTGCCATGGCGCGCTGCATCCCGCTCGGAATCTCGACGTCCTTCACCTCGACGATCGAGACCTTGACGCCCCAGGGCGAGGTTGCCTCGTCGATGATCCCCTGCAGGATCGCGTTGATCTTCTCGCGCTCGGACAGGAGCTCGTCGAGGACGTGCTGGCCGAGCACCGACCGCAGTGTCGTCTGCGCGATCTGCGAGGTGGCGGCCATGAAGTTCTCCACCTGCACGATCGCGCTCTTCGGCTCGACGATCCGGAAGTACGCAACGGCGTTCACGCGCACCGGGACGTTGTCCTTGGTGATCACTTCCTGGGGGGGAATGGCGAGTGTGATCGTGCGCAAATCGACCTTGACCATCCGGTCCACGATCGGGATCAGGATAAAGAGACCGGGCCCTTTCGGCTCCGGGAGGAGTCGGCCGAGCCGGAAGACGATCCCGCGCTCGTACTCGCGGGCGACCTTGATCGCCGAGACGAGGAAGAGCAGGACGAGGAAAGCGAGGATGGCGATGATTACGAGGGCGGCGGTCATGGCAGTCCTTTCGGAGGCGTCATCGGGAGGATCCTACGAGACCGGAGCGGGCTCGTCTTCGGGACGCACGTCAAGGACGAGCTCGGGGTCGACGGCGTCGACCCGGACACGCGTTCCGGGACGAAGCGTGACGCCATCCGCCACACGGGCGCGCCAGAGCTCGCCGCGCACGAACACCTGCCCGCCGGCCCGAACCTCGCCGATCTCGCCGACCATGATCTGAGTCCCGACCTCGACCGGCCTGCGGCGGATCTGGACCGCCTTCGCGATCAGGAAGGCCCACAGGAGCCCCAGCACGACGGCGACCGAGATGATCAACGGCGCGTTGGTGTGGTACGGGGACGGTGCGTGGCGGAACAGCATTAAGCCTCCCACGACGAGCGCGATCAGCCCCGAGACGGTTAATGCACCGTGACTCGCGACGTGGGCGTCGACCACGAAGAGGACGATCGCGAGCAGGATGAGCGCGAGCCCGGCCCAGCTGATCGGGAGGATGGAGAACCCGAACAACGCGGTGATGAGCGCAACCGCGCCGAGCGCTCCGGGCAGGACAACTCCCGGGTGGAAGATCTCGTAGCCGATGCCTGCGATCCCGGCCAGGAAGAGCAGCGTGATGATGTTCGGGTCGATCAGGACGTTGAGCAGCCTGGTGAAGAAGCCGGGATGCACCTCGGTGATCTGGGCATTGGCGGTGTGGAGTGTGAAGTGCTTCGGCTTGGTCACCCGTCCGTCGATCTTGTTCAGGAGCGCGGGGAGGCTGGGCGCGATGACGTCGATGACGTTCTTTCGCAGCGCCTCGTCTGCGGTGACGTTCGTCGCCTCCCGCACCGCCGAGTCGGCCCACTTGACGTTGCGCCCATGATCCTCGGCGAGCGCGCGCAGCTTGGCGGCGAAGTGGTTGATCGCCTTCCGCCGCAGGTCCTTGGCCAGGTTCTGGCCGTTGCCGAGGATGGGCGTGGACGAGCCGATGTTCGTCTCCGGCGCCATCGCGAGCACGTCGGCCGCTTCGGCGACGAAGACGCCCGCGGAGGCGGCCCCTGCACCGGGCGGTGAGACGTACACGATCACCGGGATCTTCGACGCGAGCTCCTTCTGAAAGATCTTCTCCATGGAGGTCGACAGGCCGCCGGGCGTGTCGAGCAGGATGACGACGGCGTCGTAGCCGTCCTTCTTCGCGCGGTCGATCTCGTGGTTGACGTAGTCCTGCGTGACCGGGTTGATGTCGAGCGGGAAGTGGACGGCGAGGACGCGTGGACGATGTTGCCCGGAGGCAACGGAAGCGAAGAGGAGGAAGGCCGTGGCCACTCCCACGAAGGCGATAAATCCGCGCAGGAAGCGGCTTTTCACAGCCTTGCCAACTCTACCGGTTGACGGGGCGCCGATTGCGGCCAGTCGGCGAGCGCGAAGAAGCTCTGCGACGTACCAGCGCTGCCCTAGACTGGCCTGCGTGGAAGCGCCCTTCGGCCGCGAGGAGATCGAAGCGATCCTGCCCCACCGGGATCCGTTCCTGCTGATAGACGAAGTGGTCGAGCTCCAGCCCGGCAAGCGCGTCGTCGCGCGCAAGCACGTTGCCGAGGACGAGTGGTATCTGAGCGGTCATTTTCCCGGCCGGCCGGTCATGCCCGGCGTGCTCATCGTCGAGGCGATGGCGCAGACCGGGGCGGTCGCCGTCCTCTCCGAGGAAGAGAACCGCGGGCGGCTCGCGTTCTTCGCGGGCATCGACGACTGCCGCTTCAAGCGCATCGTTGAGCCGGGCGACCAGCTGGAGCTCACCTGCGAGCTCGACCGTGTTCGGGGGCCGATCGGACGCGGAAACGCCACCGCTCGCGTCGGCGACGAGCTCGCGGCCCGGGCGACGCTGACCTTCGCAGTCGAACGGTGATAGGCGCCGTCGACCCGAATCGCTTCCGTGCCTCGATCACGGGAATCGGCGCGTACGTCCCCGAGCGCGTGCTCACGAACGACGAGCTCGCTCAGATGGTCGACACATCGGACGAATGGATCTTCGAACGCACGGGGATCCGCGAGCGCCGCATCGCGGAGCCCGAGGAGGCGCTCTCCGATCTTTGCCGTCCCGCGGCTCTTCAGGCGCTTGAGCGCGCCGGGCGCGAGCCCGGCGAGATCGATCTGATCATCGTCGCGACGGTGACGCCGGATATGGCCTTTCCCTCTACGGGGGCCATCCTGGCCGACCAGCTCGGATCTCCGGACGCGGGCGCCTACGACCTCTCTGCCGGCTGCACCGGCTTCATGTACGCGATCGCTCAGGCCTACGGGATGCTCGCGGGCGGCCTCGCCAAGCGCGCGCTCGTGATCGGCGGCGACGTCCTCTCGAAAATCATGGATTGGGAGGACCGCCGCACCTGCGTCCTGTTCGGAGACGGGGCCGGCGCGGTGGTGATGGAGCCGGTCGAGGAGAGAGGGTTCCTCGGCTTCGAGCTCGGCGCCGACGGCTCGGGCGGCCCGCAGCTCTTCCTCCCGGCCGGAGGGTCCCGTACCCCTGCCTCCGCCGAGACGGTGGCCCAGAAGCAGCACTTCGCGCAGATGAACGGCCGGGAGGTGTTCAAGTTCGCGACGCGTGTGCTCGTGAGCTCGGCGGAGGAAATCCTGGCTTCTACCGGAAAGACGGTGGACGAGGTCGACGTGTACGTTCCCCACCAGGCCAACGTCAGGATCATCGACTATGCAACTCGGAAACTGGGAATTCCGGAGGAACGGGTGGTTGTCAACGTCGACCGGTACGGCAACACCTCTTCAGGCTCGATTCCGCTCGCGCTTGCAGACGCGGAAGCCGAAGGTCGGCTCGAGGAAGGACGACTGGTGTTGATGACCGGGATGGGCGCCGGCCTCACGTGGGGCTCAGCTTTGATGAAATGGGGCGGCAAATGAGCAAAGTTGCCTTCTGTTTTCCGGGCCAGGGCTCGCTCGAGCCGGGCATGGGACGCGAGATCGCCGAGCACGAGCCGGAGGCGATGGAGGTGTTCGATCGTGGCAGCGAGGCCGCGGGCATCGACCTGCGCCGCCTCTGCTTCGAGGCTCCCGAGGACGAGCTCGTCGAGACGGAGGTGCAGCAGCCCGCCATCGTGGCCACGAGCCTGGCCGTGCTGGCGGCTCTACGCCGCCGTGGGCTTCAGCCCGACTACGTCGTCGGCCACTCGGTCGGGGAGTTCGCCGCGCTGGCGGCCGTCTCGGCGCTCGTCGTCGAGGACGCGATCGCCCTCGTGCGCGAGCGTGGGCTGGCGATGGCGGAGGCGGCGCGCGAGCATCCAGGGTCGATGGCAGCGATCCTGGGGCTCGAGGACGAGGTCGTGGAGAAGCTGTGCGAGACGATCACGCGCGTCTGGCCGGCCAACTACAACTGCCCCGGCCAGATCGTGGTCTCCGGCGAGGACCCAGCAGTCGAGGAATGCCGATCCGAGGCGGAGCGGGAAGGCGCCCGCCGGACGGTCAAGCTGAAGGTCTCGGGCGCGTTCCACAGCCCGCTCGTCGCCAAGGCCGCCGAGCGGCTGTGGCCCGCGATCGAGAAGGTCAAGTTCAAGGAGCCCGTTGCGCCGTTCATGTCCACCGTCAGCGCGAAGATCGAGCCCGCCCACCGGATGGGAACGCTCCTCGCCGAGCAGCTGACTGCCCCGGTCAAGTTCACGCAGGCGGCTCGGGAGCTCGTCCGCGACGGGGTCAAGACCTTCGTGGAGGTCGGGCCCGGCAATGTCCTCTCCGGACTGGTCAGGCGGATCGACGCGAATGTGAAGGCGATTCCGGTCAACAGCATGGCCGGCCTCAAGAAGCTCGAGGAGACGCTCTCTTCTGCCTCCTGAGTTCTGCTCGCTCGACGGGAAAACAGCGCTCGTTACCGGCGCCTCGCGCGGAATCGGACGAGCGATCGCGCTCGAGCTGGCGAGAGCGGGCGCTGACGTCGTCGTCGGCTACGGCTCGGCCGCCGAGGAGGCAGAGGCTGTCGCGAAAGAGGCCGCCGGGCTGGCGGCTCAGGCCGACGTCTCCGATCCGGACGAGGCAAAACGCCTGGTGGAGGAGGCGGGCGACCTCGACCTCCTCGTCAACTGCGCCGGGCTGACCCGCGACGGCGTGCTCGCGCGCATGAGCGACGACGACTGGCGCGCCACGCTCGAGACGAACCTCAGCAGCGTCTTCTACACCTGCCGTGCGGCGAGCCGAGGGATGATGCGGCGCCGCTCGGGATCGATCGTGAACGTGTCCAGCATCGTGGGCCTGCGCGGCAACTGGGGACAGACCAACTATGCCGCGTCGAAGGCCGGGATCATCGGCTTCACGAAGTCGCTCGCTCGCGAGCTTGGCAGCCGCGGCGTGCGCGCGAACGTCGTTGCTCCAGGCTATGTAAAGACCCGCCTGACGGACGTGATCCCCGGGGATGCGAAGCAGCAGATGCTGGACAACACTCCGCTCGGGCGTCTGGGGGAACCGGAGGACGTGGCTGCGGCGGTACGCTTTCTGTGCTCGGACGAGGCCTCGTTCATAACGGGAGAGGTGCTCCTGGTGGACGGCGGTCTAGGGATGTGATTGCGTTGCCGGACACGAGACACTGCAGGTGGGCGAAGGCGGGCTTTGCCCGCCGAAGCACACGCGAAGTCCTTCAATGTGAGCTGGTTGAGGAGGGGGCTCACGGGGGAACCCTGGGTTCCCCCGTGCTGGGCGGCCTGGGCATGTAGATGCAGGACGGACGACCGCGAATCGTCATTACGGGGATCGGTGCGCTGACGCCGCTAGGGAACGACGCCGAGTCGTCGTGGGAGACGCTGACCGCCGGAAAGTCCGGGGCCGGCCCGATCACGCACTTCGACGCTTCCGAGTACCCGGTCCACTTCGCCTGCGAGCTGAAGGAGTTCGACCCCACGCAGTGGATCGAGCGCAAGCAGTCCCGGCGCATGGATCGGTTCGCGCAGGTGATCGTGGCCGCGGCGCGGCAGGCCGAGGCGGACGCGGGGCTCGAGATCGAGAAGGAGCCCGACCGGATCGGCGCGTCGGTCGCGACCGGAATCGGCGGCCTGCAGGCCTACCAGGACTGCTACGACACCCTGCGCGAGCGCGGGCCTGACCGGGTCAACCCGTTCTCGATTCCCGCCATCATCCCCAACATGGGCGCCGCCTGGGTCTCGATGCAGCTCGGCACCAAGGGCCCTCTTAGCTCACAGTGCACCGCATGCGCGGCCTCCAATATGGCCATCGGCGAGGGCGTCGATGCCATCCGCCTCGGCCGGGCGGACATCATGCTTTGCGGTGGGACGGAGGCGCCGGTCACGGAGATCGGCATCGCCGGCTTCAGCGCCATGCGCGCGCTCTCGCGGCGGAACTCTGCGCCCGAGAAGGCCAGCCGCCCGTTCGACGCCGGCCGCGACGGGTTCGTGATGGGCGAAGCGGCGGCGATCCTCGTCCTGGAAGGGCTCGAGCACGCGCGCGCGCGCGGGGCGAAGATCTACGCGGAGGTGCTCGGTTACGGCGTCTCCTCCGACGCCACCCATATCACCGAGCCGGACCCGACCGGCCAGAACCCGGCGCGCGCAATGGCGATGGCGATGGGCGACGCGGATGTCTCCCCCGAGGAGGTCGGCTACATCAACGCCCACGGGACCTCCACACCTCTCGGGGACGCGAGCGAGACCCGGGTGATCAAGCTCGCACTCGGGGAGGAGACGGCGCGCAAGACTCCCGTGTCCTCGACGAAGGGCGCGACCGGCCACACGCTCGGGGCCTCAGGTGCGGTCGAGGCGATCTTCACCACGCTCGCCGTGCAGCGTGGAGTGGTTCCTCCCACGATCAACTACGAGGAGGAAGACCCCGATTGCGATCTCGACTACATCCCCAACGAGGCGCGCGAGACTCCCGATCTTCGGTACGGGATGTCAAACTCGTTCGGCTTCGGCGGCCATAACGCGTCCATAGTTGTAGGCCGGTTCGACGAGTGAATAGGCCCTGCCTCGCCTCGGTAACTGGGGAAACCTCCCGGTTTCCCCAGACCCCTTCCACTGGTCCGCTTCGCGGACAGGCGCTGCGCGCCGGCCGCTTCGACGAGTGAGCGTAGCCCGCTGGGCGACCTTCGACTGCTACGGGACGCTCATCGACTGGAACGCGGGCCTGCGGGCTGCGCTCGGCGGCGACGAGCTCCTTCGCCGCTATCACGAGGTCGAGCCCGAGGTCCAGCGCGAGGATCCCTCCTCGTCCTACCGAAAGGTGATGACCGAGGTTGCCCGTCGCATCGGCGCACCCGATCCCGGCGGAGTCGCTGCCTCGCTGCCCCAGTGGCAGCCCTTTCCGGAAGTGCCGGAGGCGCTCGAGCGCGCCCGTGGCGCCGGGTGGAAGCTGGCGATCCTGTCCAACACCGACCCCGACTACATCGAGGATTCGATGCAGCGGATCGGTGTTCCCTTCGAGCTTGTCATCGTGGCGTCGGAGATCGGGTCGTACAAGCCGGCACTCGGACACTGGCGCGAGTTCGAGCGGCAGGTTGGCCGACTCCCCGACGCGCACGTCGCTGCGAGCCTCTTCCACGACATCGCCCCTGCGAGCGAGCTCGGGCTGAGGACCGTGTGGGTCAACCGCCTTGGAGAGAAGCCGGGACCGCGGCCGACGCGGGAGATGACCGACCTCTCGCCGCTGCCCGAGGTGCTCGATGAGCTCTGAGCTGCGGGCGCCGACGCTCGACGATCTCCCCGAGCTGACCGCGTTCTTCGCCGGCTTGCGGGACAAGTACGGATCGCGCGGACAGAACGAGACCCAGCTGCGCGACTACCTGACCAGTCGGCACGCGAACGTTCCCGAGAACTTCCGCATCGTGCTCGAGGACGGCCGCGTCTCGGGCTGGATCGCCCTCTGGTGTCCCCAGGGCGCCCTCGACCGCGTCTATTTCCACATCGAGGCGAGCCCGCGCGAGGCGGGGATGTACCGGCGCCTCCTCGACTGGGGAGAGGAGCGCGCTGCGGAACTCGGGTCCGGCCTTCGTCTGCAGGCGACTGTGGAGGGGAACGACGACGCCTTCGTAGAGGAGGTCCGGCGCCGCGGCTACGAGCTCGTCCGGCACTTCTTCGACATGGAGACCGATCTCGACGAGGAGCCGCTGGAACCGCACTGGCCGGAGGGAATCAGCGTGCGCACGTTCTGGCCCGGGGACGAGCGCGCAATCTACGACGCCGACCTGGAGGCCTTCGAGGACCACTGGGATCCGGTCGACATCGGCTTCGACGAGTGGCGCGAGTACTTCCTCGAGAGCTCCGACTTCGAACCCGAGCTCTGGTTCCTCGCCGAGGAGAGAGAGGAGCTGGTGGGATTCTCGCTCTGCACCGGCGAGCGGCGGCCGAACACGGGCTACGTCAACGTGCTCGCGGTCCGGCGGCCGTGGCGCAACCGCGGCCTCGGCACCGCCCTCCTTCTTCACTCCTTCCGGGAGCTGCGTCGCCGGGGGCGGGCGAAAGCGGACCTGAACGTCGACGGGGACAACCTGACCGGCGCGCTCCGCCTGTACGAGCGCGCGGGAATGCACGTCGTCCGGCGCTACGACCACTACTGGAGAGAGCTGGCGTGAGCCTGGAGACGCGCCCTCTGACCGAGAAGGACGTCCCGGCGCTCGCGGCCTTCATGCAGGCGAGCGCGGCCGAGGACGGAATCGGAGGCGCGACCGAGGACGAGGTCCGGCGCTGGTTCACCCTTCCGGGCTTCGACCCGGAGCACGACGCGCGCCTCGCCCTCTCAGACGGGCGGATCGCCGCCTATGCGGATCTCACCGCCGAAGAGGGAGAGCGCGGGCTCGTCATGCTCGACGCCCGGGGCGACGCCGCCGTCCTGATCGAGTGGGCCGAGGACCGCGCTCGCGAGCTCGTTCCCTCGCCGAAGGTCTGGGCACAGGTGTGGAGCGAGAATGGATCCCGTGCGGAGCTACTCGAAGCCCGTGGCTACGAGCCCATCCGGCACAGCTTCGAGATGCAGGTCGACTTCGAAACCGCCCCCGAGCGGCCGGACTGGCCCGCCGGGACGGAGGTCCGGACGCTGGAGCCGCTTCGCGACGACCGTGCCCTCTACGACCTCCACACCGAGACCTTCGCTGACGCATGGGGGTTCCAGCAGGCGTCGTACGAACGCTGGCGCCACTACCACCTCGACCGCTCCGACTGCGACCCCAACCTCTGCTTTCTCGCGCAGGAGGACGGAGAGCTGACCGGATTCTCGCTGTGCCGCAGGGACTATGCAGACCACGAGGGCTGGGTCGGGCTCCTCGGCGTCCGCCGGAAGTGGCGGCGGCGCGGGCTGGGCCTGGCGCTGCTCCGGCACTCGTTCGTGGAGCTCTGGGGCCGCGGCGCCCGCGAGGTCGGGCTGGGCGTCGACGCGGCGAGTCCCACCGGCGCGACGCGGCTGTACGAGCGCGCGGGCATGCGGGTGCTGAATCAGTTCGCCACCTACGAGAAGAAGCTTTGATGTCGCGGCTGCGCGCAAAGTGCCCGGACTGCCACACGTTCACGGCGGTCGCGCTCGGGCCGGGATACGAGTGCCATGCGTGTGGGCGCGAGTTCGGCGCCGGCATGGTGCGCGTCCCTCGCGCCTGGGGCGACGGCGGCGAGGCGATGGCCGAGGCGGCGCGTCTCCCGCTCCCGTATCCCGAGACGGCGATCGTCGAGGAGGGCTCCCTCCGGGAGCAATCGCTTGCGATCGCCCTCGACCTTCCCGAGCGGCCCCTCATTCTCGGCGGCTGCTGCTGCTCGCACGTCGGCGCGGTCGAGGCCCTGGCGGCGCGTCACGGGCGGATCGCCGTCGTCTGGCTGGACGCGCACGGCGACCTGAACACGGCCGAGACGTCGCCGTCCGGAAACCTGTGGGGAATGCCGCTGCGCATGCTCGTCGACTCGGGGGCAGTCGCCTCGGAGGACGTCACGCTCGTCGGCGCGCGGAATCTCGATCCTCCGGAAGAGGAGTTCATCGCGGCGAGCGGGATCCACGCCGAGGCCGACGGTGTGGATCGGGCGTTGGAAGGAACCGAGGGCGTGTACGTCGCGCTCGACTGCGACTCGCTCGAGGCGACCGCGGTCACGTCCTTCATGCCGGAGCCGGAAGGACTGGAGGTCAGAGAGGTCGAGCGCCTGTTCGGGGAGATCGCCGAGAGCTCGACTGTGCTCGGTATGGGCCTCAGCGGCCTGGCGCCGGAGGAGCGCAACATCGCTCCGCTGAGCCGCCTGTGCACGGCGCTGGGCCTGTAAACACCGAGGCCGCGTAGACTCAGAGCCCGATGGCGCGCATCGATGTCTCCATCGAGCACAAGTACGTGCCTGAAGGCGACGGGCGGCCCGAGCACCCGAACACCTGCCCCAAGTGCGGCTCGCACTACCGCGACGACGAGCTCGAGCGGCATCTCCGTGTGTGCCCGCACTGCGGCCACCACTTTCCCGTCCCTGCGCGGCTCCGGATCGGCCAGCTCGCCGACGAGGGCTCGTTCATGGAGGAAGCGACGGAGCTCCGCTCGGATGACCCGCTGGAGTTTTTCGATCTTCGGCCGTACCGGGAGCGGCTCGCCGAAGCCGAGGTCTCGACGGGCCTGGGGGACGCGATGGTGATCGGGCAAGCCGCGATCGAAGGGCACGGGTGCGAGCTCGCCGTCATGGACTTCTCGTTCATGGGCGGCTCGATGGGCAGCGTCGTCGGAGAGAAGCTCGTGCGGGCCTGCGACAGCGCCGCGGAACAACAGGTTCCGCTGATCGCCGTGACCGCCTCGGGTGGCGCCCGGATGCAGGAGGGGATCCTGTCGCTCATGCAGCTGCCGAAGACGGTCTGCGCCGTCGAGGACCTGCGCGACGCCGGCGGCACCCTGATCAGCGTGATGACCCATCCGACGACGGCGGGTGTCCTTGCGAGCTTCGCCAGCCTCGGCGACGTGCTGGTCGCCGAGCCGGGCGCCCTCCTCTCCTTCACCGGCCCGCGCGTCGTCCAGCAGACGACCCGCGAGAAGCTCCCCGACGACTTCGGCCTCGCCGAGTCGAATTACCGCTTCGGGCACGTGGACGCGATCGTGCCGCGTCCCGAGCTCCGCCCGTTCCTCGTCCGCCTCCTGCGCCTGTTCGGCAATGGCCGGTGAGGACGAGCTCCGACTCCGCGAGCGGCTCAGCAAGCTGAGCAGCATGCGGTTGCTCCGGGGGGCGCGGCTCTCCGGCGAGCTCAAGCGCCTGCAGCGGCAGCTCGAGCACTTGCGCGCGGAGCCGACCGAGGAGGAGATCTGGCACCACGTCGAGCTTGCCCGCCACCCGGAGCGCCCGTACACGCTCGACTACGTCGAGCGCATGCTCGAGGACTGGGTCGAGCTGCACGGAGACCGCGGGCGGGCCGACGACGCGGCCGTCGTCACCGGGCTCGGGCGGTTCAACGGCCGCACCATTGCGCTGATCGGCAACCAGAAGGGCCGGGACTTCAAGGAGCGGACGCACCGCAACTTCGGGATGGCCTTTCCAGAGGGGTACCGGAAGGCGATGCGGGTAATGGAGCTGGCAGAGCGGCACGGGTTCCCCATCGTCTCGCTCGTCGACATCCCCGGCGCCTATCCGGGGGTCGCCGCCGAGCAGCACGGGCAGGGAGGCGCGATCGCCCGCTCCCAGGCCGTGATGGCGCGCCTGCGCGTTCCGATCGTGACCTGCATCATCGGCGAGGGCGGTTCCGGAGGAGCGATCGCCACCGCGGTTGCGGACCGGGTGCTGATGCAGGAGAACGCGATCTACACCGTCATCTCGCCCGAGGGCTGCGCGGCCATCCTGTGGCGCGACTCGCAGCAGGCTCCGAAGGCGGCCGCGGCATTCAAGCCCGACGCGGTGCACTGTCTGGAGCTCGGAGTCATCGACGTGATCGTGCCTGAGCCGCCCGAAGGGGCCCACACGGACCACGACGAGGCCGCGACCCTCCTCCGCGCGTCGCTCGAAGACGCACTACACGACCTCGAGAGCATTCCCGGCGACGAGCTGCGCCGCCGCCGACGCGAGAAGTTCCGCGCGATGGGGATCTATTCGGCGCCCACAGTGAAGCGCTAGGCCTGTGCGGGCGCGATGTGCGCCCGCGTCACGTCGGCGGGCGAGCGACAGCCGAGTAGCGCAAGCGCGAGTCCGATCTCGGCGCGGAGAAGCTCCAGCACCCGCGCAACGCCCTCCTCTCCGTCGACGACGAGCCCCCAGACGACCGGCCTCCCGACGAGCGTCGCCTGCGCTCCGAGCGCGAGCGCCTTGAGGACGTCCGTGCCCCGGCGGATCCCTCCGTCGAGCAGCACCGGAACGCGGCCGCCCACCGCCTCGATGACCTCCGGCAGCGCGTCGAGACTCGGAGCTACCCCGTCGAGCTGGCGGCCACCGTGATTCGAGACGACGATCGCGGCAGCGCCGGCTTCGACGGCGAGCACGGCGTCCTCGGACGTGAGGATCCCCTTGACGAGCACGGGTAGCCCGCTCTGGTCGGCGAAGCGCGAGACGTCCTCCCAGGACACATCGTCGGCGAGGAGCTGGAACGTGTCAGCCGGCGTGGTCGAGCCGGGGGTCCCCTTCGCGCGGACGATGGCCGGCACGAGCTCCTCGGGGATCGCGAGGTCGGTCCGCAGATCGCGTTCGCGGCGGCCCAGCGGCGGCAGGTCGACCGTCAGCACGACGGCCGTGAATCCGGCGGCGCGAGCTTCCTCCAGCATCGCTTGGGTCAACCCGCGGTCGCGGAGCACGTAGAGCTGGAACCAGCAGGTCCCGCCGCGTGCCGCGACCTCTTCGACCGTGGCAGTGGCGAGCGTCGAGAGACAGAAGATCGTGCCCGCCCGCGCCGCCGCTCGCGCGACGGCGAGCTCTCCTTCGGAATGAGCCAGGCGTTGGAACGCCATGGGCGCGATGAGAATGGGCAGCGAGCTCTCGTCGTCCAGCACGCGCGTACGCGTGTCGACCCCGTCGACGCCGGACAGCATGCGCGGCCTTAGATGCCAGCGGCGGAAGGCCTCGAGGTTCTCCCGGAGCGTGATCTCGTCCCCGGCTCCGCCGGCGAAGTAGCCGAACGAGGCGGGATCGAGCTTCTCCTCCGCGAGCCGCTCGTAGTCGAAGACGTTGAGGGGTTCGTCCGAAATGGCCTGGATAGGCTAGGCCGAATGGCGGCGCTGCTCTTGACCCACGGGTTTCCTCCCGACGTGGGCGGAATCCAGACCTATCTGCACGCCCGCTGCCTGGGGACGCCGGAGGAGATCGCCGTGGCCGCGCCGGAGCGGCCCGGCGCCGACCATTTCGACCGTGAGCAGCCGTTCCCGGTCTATCGTTGGCCCGTGCCGCCGGGGCTGGCGCGGCCGATGCAGGTCGTGGGCCCGCTGCTGGAAAGCCGAAAGGCCGATGAGGTCGAGTGGATCGAGTGCGGCACCGTGCTTCCCGTCGGGCTCCCGGCGTACCTCCTGGCGCGGCGGCTCCGCAAGCCGTATCTCGTGTGGACGCACGGGCGGGAGCTGTTCATCGCGCAACAGCCGCCCTGGAACGTGCTCGGCGGCACCGACCGGATGATGCGCTTCCTGCTTCGCGATGCACGCGCCGTCATGGCGAACAGCCGCGCGACGGCCGATGTCGTCCAGGGTCTCGGCGTCCGGGAATCGCGGATTCACGTCCTCCACCCGCCGGTCATCGCTCCAACGGGGAAGGCGGCGGAGGGCCCGGGGCTGCGAGAGCGGCTCGACCTCGGCGAGCGCCCGTTCGTCCTCTCCGTCAGCCGGCTCGTCCCGCGCAAAGGGCATGACCTGCTCCTGCGCGCCGTGGCGCGAGCGCGGGAGGAATGCCCGGACCTCGCCTGCGTGATCGTGGGAGAGGGAACCGACCGCGCGCCTCTGGAGACGCAGGTCAGCGAGCTCGGGCTCACGGGGCACGCCTTCCTCCCGGGCCGCGTCGAGGACCTTGCCGAGGCGTATTCCGCGGCCACGCTCTTCGCATTGCTGAGCCGGCACGTGCCGGAGCGCGGCTGGTGGGAGGGCTTCGGGATCGTCTACCGGGAGGCAGGGCAGTTCGGGCTCCCGGTCGTGGCGACGCGTGTGGGCGGGATTCCGGATGCAGTCGAGGACGGACAGACCGGCTTCCTGGTTCCGCAGGACGACGTCGAGGCCGCCGCCGCGGCCATCGTCCGCATCGTTCGCGATCCCGGGCTGGCGAAGCGGCTAGGAGACGCCGGCCGCGCCCGCGCGACCGTGAAACCCGAGTGGCAAACGATACGAGCCGTCATGACTGATCGGCACTCATCGCCGTGAGTGCCAATCCAAAGCGTCCACAGACTTATCCCCGGCGTGCAGCCCGCTGGCGGCCGGGTATTTTCGGGGAGGTGAAGGCGATCCGCATGCCGACGTGCACGTTCATCCGTGACCGAGCCGAGGAGTTTCGACGTTGTCCACAGGGGCGATCTCGCCTCAACACACACTGAAAGGGCCTTATGAGCCTGCGGGAGTATCGAAAGAAGCGAGATCCGAAGAAGACTCCGGAGCCGTTTACCGGGAAGAAGCGCTCGAAGAAGCCGATCTTCGTCGTCCAGCGCCACGACGCGCGCCGGCTCCACTACGACTTCCGACTGGAGCGGAACGGGGCGCTTGCGAGCTGGGCGGTTCCGAAGGGCGTGCCGCTGGAGCCCGGCCAGCAACGGCTCGCGGTCCACGTGGAAGACCACCCGCTCGAGTACGCGAACTTCGAGGGCGAGATTCCGAAGGGCGAGTACGGCGCGGGGCAGGTCGAGATCTGGGACTCGGGCACATATGAGCTCCTGGAGGAGAAGAGGAACGGCGGACTCACGGTCCGCCTCGACGGCGAGCGCCTCCAGGGAACGTGGGCGCTCGTGCCGGCGAAGCTCTCCGGCGACCCGAAGAACTGGCTCATCCTGCGCAAGCGGGACGACGGGGCGGCCATACCGGCGAAGCACCGCGAGTACACGCCTATGCTGGCGACGCTCGTGGACGACATCCCGAAGGGCGACGAGTGGGTGTTCGAGGTCAAGTGGGACGGCTACCGCGCGCTCGCGTACGTCTCCGGCGGAGACGTCACGCTTCGCAGCCGCAGGGGCAACGACTTCACCGAGCGCTTCGCGACCGTCGCGCGCGCGCTCGAGCAGGCAGTCAAGACCCCGGACTGCGTCCTCGACGGAGAGGTTTGCGCGCTCGACGACGAGGGCCGTTCGAGCTTCTCGGCCATGCAGCAGGGGAAGCCCGGAACGCCGCTCGTCTACTACGTCTTCGACGTGCTCGAGGTCGAGGGGGAACCGCTCGTCGACCTGCCGCTCGAGGAGCGGCGTGAGCGGCTGGAGCAGCTGCTCGACCGCCGGAACCGAACGGTGAAGATCTCCGAGTTCTTCGACGACGGCGAGGCGCTTCTCGCCGCCGTCAGAGAGCAGGGGCTCGAGGGTGTGATTGCAAAGCGCGTCGGCTCCCGCTATGTCGTAGGCCGGCGGAGCCGCGACTGGCTGAAGATCAAGACACACGGCGGCCAGGAGTTCGTGATCGCGGGCTACACGAAGGGCCAGGGCAGGCGTTCCGGTGCCTTCGGCTCGCTCGTCCTCGGCTACTACCAGGGAGACGAGCTCGTGTACGCCGGAAACGTCGGCACCGGCTTCAACGAGGCCGAGATCGAGCGTCTGCTCGGGAAGCTGCGGCCGCTCGAGCGCAAGACCTCGCCGTTCCGCGAGGTGCCGAAGATGCCCAAGGTCAAGAAGGGCGACGCCGTCTGGGTGACGCCGAAGCTCGTCTGCAACGTCGAGTTCGCCGAGTGGACGCACGACGGGCACCTGCGCGCTCCCGTCTACCAGGGGCTGCGCGAGGACAAGTCGGCGGGGGAGGTGCAGCGCGAGCGGGCGGCGCCGATCCCACCTGAGATCCGCAAGGGCCGGCGGGTGCTGAAGTTGTCCAACCTGGACAAGCCGTTCTGGCCAGAGGAGGGCATCACGAAGGGCGACCTGCTCGCGTACTACCGCGACATCGCGCCGGTGCTCGTGCCGCACCTGAAGGACCGGCCGTTCACGATGAAGCGTTATCCCAACGGGTGGAAAGGCGACTTCTTCTTCCAGAAGGACGCTCCGAAGCACATGCCGAGCTGGATCAAGACGCGCGCCTTCCGCTCCACATCGCGCGAGTCACGCCAGAAGCGGACGATCCGCTACCCGCTCGTCAACGACGAGCTGGCGCTTCTCTGGATGGTGAACATGGCGTGCATCGACATGAATGCCTGGTACTCGCGCGTGGACAAGGCAGAGCGGCCCGACTTCGTGCTCTTCGACCTCGATCCCTCCGAGGACGTGGGCTTTCCGGAGGTGATCGAGGTGGCGCTGCTCCTGAAGCAGGCGCTCGATGGGCTGGGGCTGAAGAGCTTCGCCAAGACGAGCGGCGCCGACGGCATGCACGTGCTGGTGCCGATCGCGCGGCGGCACACCTACGGGGACACGCGCGAGTTCTCGGAGATCGTCGCCCGTGCTCTCGCACGGACCCATCGCGGCCTGGTGACGACCGAGTGGTCGAAGGCGAAGCGCCGCGGCGTGCTGATCGACTCCAACCAGAACGGCGAAGGCAAGACGATCGCCTCGGCGTATTCCGTGCGGCCGCGGACCGGGGCGCCGGTCTCCACGCCGCTGCGTTGGGACGAGGTGAACGAGGAGCTGAACCCGGCTGTCTACACGATGGAAGTGGCGCTGGCGCGGGTCGAGCAGCACGGCGACCTGTTCGAGGGCGTGCTGACGACGAAGCAGTCGCTCGGCGAGGCGCTTCGGTCTCTTGGCTGAATTTGAGAGAATCCGGCCGGTGCGGAGAGCGGGTTTCCTTCTGATCGCACTCCTCGCGGCAGGCTGAGGAGCCACTGTCGCGCCCAGGGAGGCTGCGACCCCTTCGAAGCCGTCGGTGGCGTACAGCCATGCGCCGTCGCGTCCTGGCCGAGTCCACTACCCGGCGATCGAGTGGCGCGGCATGAGCACGAAGTCCCACATGCTGCCGGCGGTCTCGAAGCCGAGCTTGCGGTAGAGCTCCTTCGGCCAGTCTTCGGCGGCGGCGACGATGAAGGTGACGTCGCTCCCCGCCGCGACCGACTCGTCCCGCGCGCGAGCGACAACCGCCTTCGCGAGCCCGCGGTTCCGAAACGTCTCCAGCGTCATGACGCTCTCGATCTGTCCCGTGCCGCCGTCCAGGAACAGCTCGCAGTAGCTCGCGACCTCGCCGTCGACGCGCGCTGCGAAGTACTTGACCTGCGCACCGCGGCGGCGGCCGTGCTGCGCTGAGACGAGCTGGCGAATCTCCTCCTCATCCTGGATCTCCGACCGCATCCCCTGGATCCACAGCGGTTCGAGCTCCTCCGGATGGACCTCTTCGACGCTCGACGTGTCTACGTCCGCTCCCCGCGGGCGAAGCGGCATGACCACCAGCTCCTCCACCTTCCAGCCGCGCTCGCGAAACGCGGGAGCGAGTCGGTCGCCCAGCTCGTCATCGATCGTGACCTTCCGGTGGGCGAGGCCCGCCTCGACGAAGATCGGCTCGGCCTCCCCGATGATCTCGTCGGCCGAGACGTCGACCCCGAGATCGACCGAGAAGTGATTGCGGTGACGGACGAGCGGGAGGCTCGGCGTCAGCAGCGCGCGGCCATGGGGCGCCGGGGCGATGCGCTCGGCGCGCCGCTCGTCGAACGCGCGTGAGAAGGCGATCGCCTGCTCGAGATCGGTCATTCCAGCCTCCGCGGATGGCCGAGCAGCGACAGCTCGGCGATGTCTCGCCGGAAGAAGAGCGAGACCGTCCAGTCCGTGACGACCCGCAGCTTCCGGGACAGGAGCGGGAGTTGGTACAGGTGGTACGTGCGGGTGATCCACCAGCCGGCAAAGCCGCGGATCGGCAGGCCGAAGACGTCGGCGATGCCCTTGAACCGCCCGAGAGTCGCCACCTGCCCCAGCGTGCGAAAGCGGTATGGGCGCGCGTCCCCTGTGATGTTGCTCGCCAGCCTCCGCGCCTGGCGGAGCGCGTGCTGGCTCGTCGGAGGGTCTGGATGGTCGGGGGTCGCCGCATTCGGGACCGCGGCGCAGTCGCCGAGCGCCCAGACGTGGCCGCGCCCATCGACCCGGAGTGACGAATCGACACGAACGCGCCCCTTGTCGTCGAGCGGCAGCCCGAGCTGCCTCAGAAGCGGATTCGCCCGCACGCCCGCGGTCCAGACGAGCGTGCGCGTCTCGATCCGCTCCCCGTCAGAGAGTGTCGCGGCATCCGCCTCGACCGACTCGAGCGTCGTCGAGACCCGGATGTCGATTCCGCGTCGCTCGAGCAGCTTCGCTGCGTATTCGCCGAGGCGGCTCTGGATCTCCGGGAGGATCTTCGGCGCCGCGTCGACGAGCACCCAGTGCTGAGGGACTTCTCGGAGGGTTGGGTAGTAGCGCAGCGCGTCGTGAACGAGGTCGGAGAGCTCGCCGAGCGCCTCGACGCCCGCGTACCCCGCGCCGACGAAGACGAAGGTCAACTCTCGGCGCGCTTCTTCGGGATCGTCCGTCGCGACGGCTGCCTCGAGCCGGCGCAGCACGTGGTTGCGGAGGTGGATCGCGTCCGCGAGGTCCTTGAACCCGAGCCCGTGGTCGGCCAGCCCCGGAATGGGCAGCGTCCGGGCGACCGAGCCGAGCGCGAGCACCAGATCGCGGTACTCGAGCGCGACGCGTCCCACGTCGGTTTGTACGTCGACCGTCCGCTCGGACTCGTCGAGGCCGGTCACCCGGCCCAGAACGAGATCCGCGTGCGGGCACATCATCCTCAGCGGGACGACGGCGTGGCGGGGCTCGAGGGTCCCGGAGGCCGCTTCGGGCAACATGGGGGTGAAGAGCATGAAGTTCTCCGGGCTGACGATCGTCGCGCCGCGCCTCCCGAGGTAGCGGGCGACGTAGGCGCCGGCAAATCCCCCGCCCGCGACGAGCGTCCCTTCCTCCGCCTTTCTCTTTGCCATGCCCTTACGATCGCACCCCATGGCGATCCAGGTGGCCGTCATCGGCAGCGGTGTCGAGCATGAAGGACGTGCCGAAGAGGTGGGGCGGCTGCTGGCCGAACGGGGAGCGGCCGTCGTGTGCGGCGGGAGGCTCGAGGTGATGGAGGCGGCCGCGCGCGGCTGCAAACAGGCCGGCGGCACGACGATCGGGATCCTCCCCGGGGAGACGCGCGACGACGCGAACGCCTGGATCGACCACGCGGTCGTCACGGGGATCGGAAGCGGGCGCAATCTGGCGGTCGCCGGCTCGGGAGACGGTGTGATCGCGGTGGGCGGATCCTGGGGGACGCTTGCGGAGATTGCGTTTGCGAAGATGCTCGGACGGCCGCTGGTGGTGCTCGAGCCCGGATGGGAGATCGAGGGCGTCGACCGCGTTGCAACGCCCGAGGAGGCGGTCGACTACGTCATGCGCGCCATAGCGGACAGGTCAGGCACGTAGGCCCTCCGTCGCCGTTGCGCGAGAGCTCCTCCCCGCGATAGGTGTGGACCTCGACGCCCGCGGCCTCCATTCGGCGATGCGTCTCCGGGTTGCCCTCCAGCGCCAGGGCGACTCGCGGCGCGAGGGCGAGGACGTTGCAGCCCATCGACTCGAACTCCTCGTCGGGGACCTCGACGAGCTCGATCTCGCGCTCTCGCAGCAGCTCGACGAGCCGGGTCGGCATGAGCGGGAGGTATACGAGCGCGAGGTCCGAGTCGAGCGGGCTGATCAGGGACATGAGGTGCAGCACCTCTCCGGGCCCGTGGTGGTGGGGAAGGTCGAAGGAGAGCACCTCCACGTCGGGTAGGGCAACGGCGAGGGCCTGTGCGCCTGCGGGGTTCGTCCGGTAGCCGGTACCGACGAGCAGCGTCTGTTCGTCGAGCCACAGCGTGTCGCCCCCCTCGGCGAGCGCCGGGGCGTCGAGCCGCGCCGCGATGGGGACGCCGGCCTGCTCGAGCTCCTGGGCGATCGCGTCGACTTCTCCCTGCCTGGCCTTCTTGCCCGGGCGCAGGAGGACCGCGCCCGTGTCGGAGACGATCGCCGGGTCGTAGACGTAGACCGCGTCCGGGTCGCCGTCGAGCGGCTCCACGACGACCACCTGGGCTCCGGCCTTCTCCAGCTCCGCCCGGAAGCCCTCGTGCTCGGCCTCGATGCCGGCGCGATCCGGCTCCGCGCGCCAACCATAGTCCCGCCAGCGCTCGAGCCCGCCGGGCCGCCGGACGAGCACGCGCCGGAGCGGCGCCGTCATGTTCTGGCAGCCGAAGGGCATCAGAGGTCCTTGATCAGGTCGATGAGAACGACGTCGAAGGAGAAGGGCCGGCCGCGCAGCAGGATGTCGCCCTTCTCGTGGCGCGGCTGCGTCCCGCTCTCGCGGTAACCGAGCTTCTCGTACAGGGCGCGCGCCTCGGCGTTCTCGACGTCCACGTCGAGCCCGATGCGGTGATAACCGCGCGCGCGAACCCTCTCCTCCGCCGCCTCGGACAGCTTCGTTGCGATTCCCCGCCGGCGGTGCGACTCGGGCACGTACAGGTTCTGGACGAGCGGAGGGTCGCTGCGCCAGTCGAGGTGGAGGTGGCCCACGGGCTGACCGTTCTCCCACGCGACGAGCCACTCGCCTCCCGGCTGGTCGAGCCGGTCGAGCGGAAGATGGCGGTCCACGCGCTCGACCTCCTCCGACGTCATCGGGCGAATCTCGGTCACGAGGCGAGCATCCGTTGTAGGAGCAGCAGCGCGCCGTCCTTGTCCAGCGGCTCGTTCAGGTTTCCGCACTTGGGAGACTGGACGCATGAGGGGCAGCCGTGGTCGCAGGGGCAGCCTTCGATCATCTTGGCCGTGTCGCCGACCCAGCCCTCGAAGACGTCGAAGCCGCGCTCGGTGATCCCGACGCCGCCGGGGTGGCCGTCGTAGACGAAGATGGTGGGCCGGGCGGTCTGGAAGTGGAGATTCGTCGACAGGCCGCCGATGTCCCAGCGGTCGCACATCGCCCACAGCGGAAGGAGCGCGATCATCGAGTGCTCGGCGGCGTGCAGGGTGCCGAGCAGCGTGGGCATTCGCTCCAGTCCCTCGAGCATCTCCGGCTCCGGGAGGTACCAGACGGCCTCGGTCTCGAACGTCGTCTCCGGCATCAGGAGTGGGACGAGCTCGAGCGTCGCGCCGTCGCGAACGGCCTTCTTCTGGAAGCCGACGACCTGCTCGGTCACAGAGACGCGGCCGAAGAACAGGTCGAGACCGAGGCGCCGCTCGCTGCGGAGCGCCTCCTCGATTGCCGTGGTCGTCTCCTTCTTGGCCTGCGTGTAGTAGTCGCCGCGGAAGGGCTCCACGAGGGCGGTGCGCGTGCCGTGGTCGAGCTCCGAGACGAGGTACTGCTCGCCGAGATGGAGATACACCGCGCCCTCGTGGACGGTCGAGTAGGCGCGCTCCGTCTCGACCAGGCCGAGGACGGTGCCGGTCTGTGCCTCGACGACGGTGAACGCATCCGGCGTCGTCGAGCGCAACGCGACGCGGGCGGCCGGATAGTCGCGACCGGCCCACACGAAGCCCGCCCTCGTCTGCTTCAGCTCCGGAAGCGCGGCGGCGCGCTCGAGCGCCTCGTCTCCGAGGATGTCGCGGTCGGCGTCGTCGAGCGGTGCCTCGAAGGCGGCGGAGAGGACATGTCCGTCCAGGACGCGCGGGTTGGCGTGGTCGAGAATCGCCGCCTCGACGCGGCGGCCGAGAAGCGACTCCGGCTCGCGCATGAAGTACTGGTCGAGCGCGTCTTCTCCGGCGACGAGCACCGCCAGGCCGTGTCCTCTTCGGCCGGCGCGGCCCCATTGCTGGCGCAGGCTCGCCACTGTCCCCGGGAAGCCGACCGAGACGGCGCAGTCGAGCAGGCCGATGTCGATTCCGAGCTCGAGCGCGTCGGTGGCGCTGACGCCGAGCAGCTCTCCCTCGACCAGGCGCCGCTCGATCTCGCGGCGCTGCTGCGGGGTGTAGCCGGCGCGGTAGGGAGCGAGCCGGGCGGCGAGCTCGCGGTCGTTGAGCCTCTCGACGGTGAACTTGTGAATCAGCTCCGCGGCCCGGCGGCTCTTGGCGAAGCAGATCGTCCGCAGGCCGCGGGAGACGAAGGAGGCCATCAGCCGGGAGGCCTCGCCGAGCGGGCTCGCCCGCAGGCCCAGCTCCTCGTCGGTGAGCGGCGGGTTCCACAGGGCGATCGTGCGCTCGGCGCGAGGAGCCCCGTCGTCGGAGATCACGGTCGCGGCGGCGCCGGTGAGCGACTCGGCCAGCTCGCCCGGGTTCGCGATCGTCGCCGAGGCGAGGAGGAACTGCGGCTCCGCGCCGTAGACACGGGCGAGGCGGCGGAGCCGTCGCAGCACGTTCCCGACGTGCGAGCCGAAGACTCCGCGGTAGACGTGCGCCTCGTCCACGATCACGTACCGGAGGTTCGTCAGCACGTCGCCCCAGCGGTCGTGGTGAGGCAGGACGCCCACATGCAGCATGTCCGGGTTGGTGAGGATCACGTTCGCCCACTTGCGGATCTGCCACCGGCGGTCGGCCGGCGTGTCGCCGTCGTAGATCGCCGAGCGAATTCGCTTCACGCCGAGCTCGGTCAGGCTGCGCGCCTGGTCCTGCGCGAGCGCCTTCGTCGGATAGAGGTAGAGGGCGCGCAGCTTCGGCTCGCGGGCGAGAGCGTCCAGGACCGGGAGGTTGAAGGCGAGGGTCTTTCCGCTCGCCGTGCCCGTCGTGACGATGACGTTCTCGCTGCGGGCCGCCGCCTCCCACGCCTCGGCCTGGTGGGAATAGAGCGTTTCGACGGACAGGGCCGCGCGGACGTTCGGGTGCAGGCCTTCCGGGAGCGGGGCTGCGCCCCCCTCGCGCTCAGGCTCGGTGTCGAGGTGCGCAAGCTCCTCACCTTCGAGCAGCTCGCTCCAGACAGCGGTGACAGTCATGGCTTGCGCAACCGCAGGGCGATCGTCTTCGGGTACTCGAAGCCGTCGTCCAGCTCCTCGGCCTGTTCGAGGATCAACCCCCTGAAGGACTCGAGGAACTCGCCGAGCGGCAGGTGGACGAACGAGCCGAGTGTCTGGCGCCACCCGCCCGGCGTCGCACCTGGGACGACGGCCGATTCGTGGCGGCCTCCTCGGCGGTAGCCGGGATGCAGGAGGGGGATGCCGCTCTCTCGGTGCTCCTGGGCCGGGCCGATGAAGCAGGGATGGTTCCCGACGTAGACGAGCGCGCCTCCGCTGCGGAGGACGCGGCCGGCCTCGCGCATCGCGCCCGGGAAATCGTCGAAGTCCGTGTGCGTGAAGGTCGAGATTGCTGCGTCGAACGAGCCGTCCTCGAACGGAAGCGCGATCGCGTCCGCCCGCATCAGCTCGACGTCCGCGAAGCGCTCGGCGGCAATCCGGAGCTGATCCTCTGACTCGTCTACTCCGATGAACTCCCATCCGAGCTCGAGCGGGATCCGGAAGAAGTGGCCGCTGCCGCAGCCGATGTCGAGGCAGCGCCCCGGGCCGGGACCCAGGAGTCGAGCCAGCGCTTCCTCGGCGGCCCGGTAGTAGTGGGACTTGTCCTCCAGGAAGGCGTCATAGGCGTCTGCGAGGCCGTCGTAGCGAGCCGTTCGAGCCATGCGTCGATGGTAACGTGGAGCCACCGGGGTGCCTCGACGCGAGGCTGAGATCACACCCGTCGAACCTGATCCGGGTAATGCCGGCGAAGGGAGGAAGAAGTGCATGAGCGGGGGACCGAGAGCTATGCCGGAAGGCGGAGCCGGGCTTTGCCCGAGCGCAGCCTGCGAGCCGTTCAGACCGGAGAAGGGCGCAAAGGAGGGGGCCCACGGGGGAACCATGGGTTCCCCCGTGCTTGTGATCCGGGTAATGCCGGCGAAGGGAGGCCATGACAGTTCCACGTTGTCTGACGATCGCGGGGTCCGATTCGGGCGGAGGCGCCGGGATCCAGGCCGACCTGAAGGCCTTCGCGGCCGCCGGCTGCTTCGGAACGAGCGCGATCGTGGCGCTCACCGCTCAGAACACGGTCGGAGTGACGTCGGTCCACGAGCTGCCGCCGCAGTTCGTCCGCGACCAGCTCGAGGCGGTGCTCTCCGACGTCGGCGTGGACGCCGCGAAGACCGGGATGCTGTTCTCGCGCACGATCATTGAGACCGTCGCCGACTTCCTCGCGGAGCACCCGGTCCCGCTCGTCGTCGACCCGGTGATGATCGCCAGCTCCGGTGCTCGGCTCCTTCAGGACGACGCGGTGGAGACGCTCGTCTCGCGCCTCTTTCCGCTGGCGACGGTCGTCACTCCGAACCTCCCCGAGGCCCGGGCCCTCGCCGGCGAGGGCGAGCCGCGGGAGCTTGCCGAGCGTCTTTACGACCGAGGGGCGGCGGCCGTGATCGTCACGGGGGGCCATGGCGACCAGCCGGCGGACTGGCTGTACGACGGCGAGCGGCATGTCGAGATCCGGGTCGAGCGCCACGAGAGCGGGGCAACCCACGGCGCGGGCTGTACCCACTCCGCCACCCTCGCCGCGCTCCTCGCCCGCGGCGAGACCCTCGAGGGCGCGGCACGCGGAGCCGCGCAGGCCGCGTCCTCGGCCGTCGCCCACGGTCTCTCGGAGGTCGGCTCGGGGGACGGTCCCGTCGACGTCCTCAACCTCAAGGGAGCAGCGTGACCCTCTCACCTGGAACGAGCCTCGGCGCCCTGCGCGAGCAGAAGCCGCTCATTCACCAGATCACCAACTACGTCGTCATGAACGAGACCGCGAACGCCACGCTTGCGCTCGGCGCACTCCCTGTCATGGCACACGCGATCGAGGAGGTCGAGGAGATGGCATCCGTTGCGGGCGCGCTCGTCATCAACATCGGGACGCTCTCGGAGCACTGGATCGAGGCGATGCTGCTCGCCGGGAAGGCTGCGAACGCCGCCGGTGTGCCCGTCGTCCTCGATCCCGTGGGCGCCGGCGCGACGCGCCTCCGCACCGAGACCTCCGCGCGGATCCTGGACGATGTGGACGTGGCGGTCGTGCGCGGAAACGCTGCCGAGGTGGCCACCCTGGCCGGGAAGGAAGCCGAGATTCGAGGCGTTGAGTCGATCGGCGCGGAAGGCTCCGGGGCCGAGCTCGCGCGCGAGGCAGCCCGCTCGCTGGGAGTGGTAGCCGCTGTCACCGGCCCGGTCGACCACGTCTCCGACGGCGAACGCATGCTGGCGGTCGCGAATGGGGATGCGATGCTCGGGATGGTGAGCGGCACCGGCTGCATGGCGACCGCCGTCACCGGCTCGTTCCTGGCGGTGGGGCGCGATCGGCTCCTGGAGGCGGCTGCCGAGGCGCTGGTCGCCTTCGGCGTGGCCGGCGAGGACGCGGCGCGCGACGCCAAGGGCCCGGGCACCTTCCACGCGTCCCTCTACGACGCTCTGTACAACCTCGACCCCGACACGCTCGACTCCCACGCGAAGGTCGATCAGGAATGAGACTCCACGCGATCGTGGACGACCTCGACGTCGCTCGCCTTGCCGCCGACGGGGGCGCGACGGTGCTTCAGCTTCGGCTCAAGGACCTACCGACCGAAGAGGTCGTGGAGCGCGGGCCCCCGTTCCGGGAGCTCGCCGCCGTCAGCGGCGTCACGTTCGTCGTGAACGACGACGTCGAGGCTGCCCGCCTCCTCGGTGCGGACGGAGTGCACCTCGGCCGCGACGATCCCGGCGCCGCGCGGGCGCACGAGCTTCGGCTGATGCTCGGCCGCTCGGCGGCAGCGGTCGAGGAGGCGCGCGCCGCCGAGGAAACCGGAGCGAGCTACATCGGCGCAGGCCCGGTATGGGCGACGCCGTCCAAGACCGATGCGGATCCTCCGATCGGGCTCGAGGGCCTGGCGGCGATCTGCGCGGCGGTCTCGATCCCGGTCGTCGCGATCGGCGGCGTGGATGCGGGGAACGCGGCGGAATGCATTGCCGCGGGCGCGAGCGGCGTCGCGGTCGTCCGGGCCGCCGTCGACGCTCCTGCTCTGCTCGAGGCGATGGACCGTGCGGCTGTCTGAGCTCGGCGAGCTCGGCCTCTTGCAGGAGCTCGAGCGGCGCGGGCTCGCGCGGGGCATCGAGCACGACGCGGCACAGGTGGACGGCCTCGTCGTCACCCAGGATGCGCTGCTGGAGGACGTCCACTTCCGTCTGGATTGGATCTCCTGGGAAGACCTCGGGTACCGGGCTGCGGCGGTGAACCTGAGCGACCTCGCGGCCTCCGGAGCCGATCCGCGCGGGCTCATCGTCAGCGTCGGGTTGCCCTCCACGACCGAGCTCGAATCGGTGCTGGAGCTGTACGAGGGGCTGAACGAGCCCGGCGTCCCGATCCTGGGCGGGGATACGAGCCATGCAGACCGCGTGTACCTGAACGCGACCGCCCTCGGCCGCTCGGAACGGGTTCCCGGCCGCGCAGGCGCCCGTCCCGGCGATTCCCTCGTTGTCACGGGGCCTCTCGGCGCCTCCGGCGCAGCTTTTCGCGAGCAGCGGTTTGTCCGTCCCCCCATCCGGATCGAGGAAGGCAAGCGCCTGGCCCAGGTGGCGCACGCCATGCTGGACGTGTCGGACGGCCTCGGACGCGATTCGGGCCACATCGCGGCGCGCTCGGGCTGCGCGGTCGTGATCGACCTCGAGCACGTTCCGCTCGCCGTGGGTGCGAAAATGGATGATCTCGGCTTCGGCGAGGACTACGAGCTTCTGGCCGCGACCCCCGATCCGCAGGGCTTTCCCGTGATCGGCCGGTGCGAGGAAGGCAGCGGGGCCGAGATCCGATTCGAAGGCCGTCCCGTATCCCTCGCGGGGTGGGACCACTTCGCCTAAGCGGCTTCAGGCTCCCGGTTGCATTCCGTAGAGGAAAGCGCGACCCTTAGCCGGGGGTGGTCGGCTATGTGATCAGACGGTTGCTCTGGACGGCGACGCTGCTCGTGATCATCAGCTTCGTCACGTTCCTCTTCTTCTTCGTCATCCCGAGCGACGTCGCCACCAGCAGGGCGCCGGGTGCGAGCACGACCAGCCTTGTCGACCAGTACCAGTTCGAAAGTGAATCGATTCCGATCGAGTACGTCCAGTTCGTCTGGGCCGTCGTGCGTCACGGAGAGCTCGGTCAGTCCTTCCGCGACCACCGCCCCGTGACCGACAAGCTCGAGGAGGCGGTGCCCGTAACCGCGTCCCTCGTCATCGGAGGCTCACTTCTGTGGATGCTGATGGCGTTTCCGATCGGGATCCTGTCGGCGCTCCGACCTCGATCGCTCCTCGACCGATCGAGCATGGTCTTGGTGTTGATCGGGGTCTCGGCCCATCCGCTTTGGATCGCGCTCGTGTTCTCCTACGTGTTCGGAGTCAGGCTTCACGTGATGCCGATCGCCGGCTACTGCGATTTCTTTCATCCCTCCGGCAGGTGCGGCGGGACAGTGCAATGGGCCTACCACATGATGCTCCCCTGGCTGACCTTCTCGTTCCTCTTCGCGGCCCTCTACGCCAGGATGATCCGTGCGTCCCTCATCGAGACCCTGAACGAGGACTACGTACGGACTGCGCACGCCAAAGGCGCAAGCCGGGCGCGCGTTCTTCGCAGCCACACCCTCCGAAACGCGATGCTCCCGGTGATCACCATGTTGGGGATTGACGTTGCCGTCGCCTTCTACGGGGCGATCTTCATCGAGACCGCGTTCGGCCTTCCAGGGATAGGCAAGCTCTTGGTGGATGCGCTGCCACGCCGGGATCTGCCCGTGATCATGGGAGTCGTCCTCGTCGTAAGCGCCGTGGTCGCGTTCACCAGCATGATCGTCGACTTCGCCTACGCGTGGCTCGATCCGAGGGTATGGCTTTCCTCAGCTCCCCGGGAGCGGTTCGGCCGGGCCCGTGCTTCACGGTTGCGCCCCCAGCCGAAGCTCAAGGTCACCGGCTCTCCAACCACGTAGCCCAGGCTTTCTCGTAGTAGGAGCGAGGACGGGCCCCCACGACTGTCTCCCTCGCCTGCCCGCTCTCGAACAGAATTGCGGTCGGGATGGAGAGAACGCCGTAGGCCGAGGCGGTGCCGAGGTTTTCGTCTACGTTCAGCTTGACGAAACGGATCCGGCCTTCGTGCTCGGCGGCGAGCTCTTCGAAGATCGGCTCGATCGCCCGGCAGGGCCCGCACCACGGCGCCCAGAAGTCGACCACCACGGGGGCGTCTGCCTGCAGCACCTCCTGCTCGAACGTCGCATCCGTGACCGCGTCCATCGGACCGATCTTAGAGCCGGCCTCGCAGCGCGGCGATTCTCAAGACGGGCACCTTCCACATCGCCTCGAGCACGATGTCCTGGGTCATCTTCGAGTGGCCGACCTCGCGCTCGACGAAGGCGATCGGAATCTCGACGATTCGGAAGCCGCCGCGGTGGGTGCGGTAGGTGGTCTCGATCTGGAACGCATACCCGCGCGAGGAGACGTCGGAGAGCTCGATGGTCTCCAGCACGTCTCGCCGGTAGCACTTGAACCCGCCGGTCAGGTCGCGGTACGGAAGGCCGAGCAGGGCCTGCGCGTAGACGTTTCCGCCCCGCGAAACGGCGCGCCGTAGCGGCCCCCAGCTCGGGATCGACCCGCCAGGGACGTAGCGCGAGCCGAGGACGAGGTCTGCGTCTTGCGCAGCCTCGACGAAGCGGGGCACGTCGCGCGGGTCGTGGGAGAAGTCGCAGTCCATCTCCAGGACGAGGTCCGCGCCCAGCTCGAGCGCTCGCCCGAAGCCGGCAAGGTATGCGGGCCCGAGGCCCTCCTTGCGCGGACGGTGCAGCACGTCCACGTACGCGAGGCTGTCGGCGAGCGAATCGGCCAGCTCGCCGGTCCCGTCCGGCGAGGAGTCGTCGATCACAAGCACCCGTCCGCCCTCGGGTAGAACGTCACCAAGCGCCCGGACCATCGGCTCGAGGTTCGGGCGCTCGTTGTAAGTGGGGAGGCATACGACGGCTTTCATGAGGCTCGTATCATCGCTTCAGTGGCGAAGACGCTTCCCCGCAATGCCGAGGTCGCCGACCAGTTCGATCTTCTCGCCGACCTGCTGGAGATCGAAGGCGCAGACTCGTTTCGGGTCATCGCCTACCGCCGCGCTGCTTCCCTCATGCGCGACACGCCGGCGGGAATCGCGCAGCTTGCCCTCGACGGGAAGGCCAAGACGCTGAGCGGAATCGGCCAGACGATCGAGGAGAAGATCGTCCAGATCGTCGAGAAGGGTGAGATAGAAGCCTTGACGGACCGCAAGCAGCGGGTTCCCGAGGGCGTGATCGCCTTCATGCACCTCCCCGGCCTCGGGCCGAAGACGGCGCGCCGTATCTGGCAGGAGCTGGGCATCGAGTCGCTGGACGAACTGAAGGTCGCCGCCGAGCAGCAGCGGCTGCGCACCCTCACTGGGCTCGGCGCGAAGACGGAGGAGAACATCCTCAAGGCGGTCGCGGCGAAGCCGGCGGGCCCGCCGAGAACGCTCCTCGGCCGAGCGCTACCGCCGCTCCTCGAGGTCGTGGCGGAGCTCCGCGATCACGAGACGGCCGAGCTGGTGTCCGAAGCCGGAAGCGCCCGCCGCCGCTGCGAGACCGTGAGGGACCTCGACATCATCGCGACGGCGAGCGATCCGGCTGCGCTGACCGAGCACTTCACCCAGCTGGAATGGGTGGCCGAGGTCGCGGCCAAGGGGCCCACGAAGGCGACGGTGGTCTCAGCCGCCGGCTTCCGTTTCGACCTCCGAGTCGTTCCGCCGGACTGCTACGGCAACCTCCTGCAGCACTTCACCGGGTCGAAGGACCACAACATGGCCCTGCGCGAGGAGGCCGTCCGGCGTGGGCTGTCCGTGTCCGAGTACGGCGTCCAGAACACCGATACCGGGGAGGTCTTCACGGCCGAGACCGAGAAGGAGCTGTACGAGCATCTCGGCTACCAGTTCATCTCGCCCGAGCTGCGCGAGAACAGAGGCGAGCTGGAGGCCGCGCGCGCGGGCGATCTGCCCGAGCTCGTCGAGCTCAGCGATCTGCGCGGCGACCTCCACTCGCACTCGACCTGGTCGGCGGACGGCAAGAGCACGATCGAGGAGATGGCCCTCGCGGCGAAAGCGCGGGGGTACTCGTTCCTCGCTATGACCGATCACTCCCACTATCTGCGGGAGGGCCGGCTCGAGGCTCAATGGAAGGAGATCGACTCGCTCTCGGAAAGCCTCGGGCGCTTCCGGCTCGTGAAAGGGGTCGAGGTCAACATCCGCGCCGACGGCTCGCTCGACCTTCCCGACGACGTCCTGGACGCCTGCGACTGGGTGATGGCCTCGATCCACTCCGGCCTCTCAGGCGACGTGACCGGTCGTGTGCTCGCCGCCATGGAGAGCCCGCACGTGGACTGCATCGGGCACCTGACCGGCCGCAAGCTGAACCGGCGCCCGGCGGCCGACGTCGACTTCGACCGCGTGGTGGAGAAGGCGCTCGAGACCGGCACCTTCCTCGAGATCAACTCCCAGCCCGACCGCCTCGACCTGCGCGACACGCACGCGAGGGTGGCCGGCGAGGCGGGCGTGAAGCTCGCGGTGGACAGTGACGGGCACCGCGTGTCGGCGCTGGCCTTCGTCGAGATCGGGATCGGCCAGGCCCGGCGCGCCTGGTTGACCAAGGACCAGGTCCTGAACACGCGTACGTGGCCCCAGATCAAGAAGCTGATGAAGAAGTGAAGCGGGCGGTCGTCTTCGACTTGTGGGACACGCTCGTCTTGTGGCCGGCGGAGGACGGCCGCGGCTTTTACCAGCGAATGGCCGACCACCTCGCCGTCCCGGTCGCGCGCTTCACGGACGCATGGAATGCTGCATACGACGAGCGCGCGACGGGACCGATCGAGCCGAGCGTGCACACCGTCTGCCGGCGGCTCGGCGTCGCGGGTGACCGGGTCGAAGGCCTCATCTCGGTCCGCGTCGACTTCACGCGCCAGGTACTCGTGCCGCGGCCCGGAGCCGTCGAGGTCTTGGACGAGTTGCGCCGTCGCGGGCTGCGGTTGGGGCTAATCAGCGTCTGCTCCGAGGAAGTCCCTCGACTCTGGGAAGAGACCGCGCTGGCCTCCCGCATCGACGCCGCCGTCTTCTCCTGTTCGGTCGGGATCAAGAAGCCCGACCCGCGCATCTACGGCATCGCCGCCGACCGCCTCGGCGTCAAGTCGGAAGAGTGCCTGTTCGTGGACGATCAGCCCCCCTTCGTCGAAGGCGCGCTCGAAGCCGGCATGGACGCGGTGCTCATCGGCTCGCAGCCGTGGACCGGGCGGCGCATCGACCGTCTGGAAGACGTGCTAAAGGCACTGGAGTAGCCCGAGCAGCTCGCCGGGTCCGCCGACGACGAGGTCGGCCCGCTCAAGAAGGTCGGGCGGGGCCTCGTCGGACGCGACCGCGACGCGAACGGCGAGCTCGACACCGCACCGGTCGAGGCCGCGGAAGGCATCCAGGTCGGTGGTGTCGTCCCCGGCGTACAAGGCGCGTGACACGCCGGCTTCCGAGACGAGACGCTCGACGGCGGTGCCCTTGTCGGCCTCTACGGGGGGCCGCACTTCCAGCACCTTGCGGCCGAAGTGCGGGACGAGACCCGCCGACCGCGCCCGCTCCGCCACCTGGTCGAGCTGCGCCCGCGCCGCGGCCTGGTCGTCCGCCCGGCGGAAGTGGAAGGAGACCGACAGGCCCTTGTCCTCGGTCTCGTCCTCCGGCCACTCGACCGAGCCGGCGAGCTCGGCCAGAGCATCCCTCCAGCGCTCGGCTTCGGGAGCGAGCTCGAGCCCGTGGACGCCCACGTACCTGATCCCCTCCACGTCGACGACCCGCGCGGCGTCTTCCCCCGTCCGTCCGCTCAGGCACGCGACGAGGGCGTAGCGGCCGAGGAGCCGCTCCAGCTCCCGCTGCGTCTCGGCCGGAACACGCGCGTCCTCCGGCCGCGGCACGATAGGCGCCAGCGTGCCGTCGACGTCCAGGACGATTGCGGCCCGCTCGGGGGCCTCTGCGAGGCGATCCAGCGCGTCGATGGTCGTAGGATGGCAGCGATGGCCGGCCTGATCCTTACCCATCACGGGGGAACCCATGGTTCCCCCCTCGGCCCCTTCCTTCACACCTCTCGCTGAGCCGGCTCCTGTTCGCTGCGGACGGGCGAAGCCCGGCTCCGCGCTCCAACTCCGCGCGCTGACCCTACGATCCACATCGTCATGACGCGGCTGCTGCTTATCGGACTCGCGGCCGGGTTCTTCAGCGCGCTGTTCGGAGTAGGCGGCGGCATCGTGATGGTGCCTCTCCTCCTGATCGTGGTGAAGCTCACCGAGCGTCCCGCCATGGCCACCTCGCTCGTCGCCATCGGGCTGATCTCGGCTGTCGGCGCCGTGTCCTACAGCCTGCACGGCGAGGTGAAGCCCGGGGCGGCGGCGCTCGTCGGCCTGCCGGGCGCCGTCGGCGCGGTCGCCGGCGCGGCGTTGCAGCAGCGGATCGACACGCGGATGCTCTCCCTCGGGTTCGCCGCGTTGCTGGTGGGGGTCGCGATCAGGATGCTGGTCCAGTGACGACGACCTACGTCGTCGTCGCGCTGCTCGGTCTCGCCGCGGGGATCCTCGCGGGCCTGTTCGGGGTCGGAGGCGGCATCCTGTTCGTCCCCGCCCTGACGCTCGGCCTCGGGCTGACGCAGCTCCACGCTGAGGCCACGTCACTCCTTGCGATCCTGCCCACGGTCGTCGCCGGCGGGGCGCAGCAAGTCCGGTACGGGAACGTCCGCTGGAGGATCGCCCTATTCGTTGGGGTGGGAGCGATCGCAGGGGTCGAGGGAGGCGTGCAGCTCGCCGAGGCAGTTCCTCAAGGCGCGCTTCGGCGGCTGTTCGCCGTCCTTCTGCTGGTCGTCGCCGCACAGGTGGCATGGCGCGCGCGACGCCCCAAATCCGATCACCCCTGACCACGGCTTCCCGCATAATTCCGGAGATGAGGCGTCTGATCGTGGCGCTCGGGGGTCTTGTCGTGCTTGCGTCCATCGTGGCCGGCTCGTCTTCCTCTGCGGTCAGGAACAAGGCGTGGGCGCACGCGGTGGCCGTGAAGATCCTCGTCCCGGGCAAGCCGGTGGAAGGGACGACGGCGGTCGCGGCCCCTCCCGACGGCGCGTCCCTGGCCGAGACCTATGCCTATCCAGAGGACGGGTCTCTCGTGTCGACGAGCGCCCTCTCGGCCACCGTGTCGACGAACGTGGCACCGCAGTGGGCCGACGGGCAGGGGTCGAGCGAGGTCTCCTCGTTGAAGCTGTTCGGGGGCGAGATCACGGCGACGAAGCTCAGCGTGCGCGCGCTCGCCGGCGCAGGGCCGAAAGCCTCGTCTGGAGGCACGGGAGGCGCTCGCGTCGTCGGTCTGTCGGTATTGGGCCAGCCCGTCACGCCGAGCGCCAACCTCAAGGTCCCGCTTGACGACTGGGGATACGTGGTCGTGCTCGAACAGACGAAGGACTCGAGCGCGCCTCCCGGACGAACGAGATATCGCACCTGGGTCTCCGCCCTGGATGTTCACCTCACGGCGGCACACGGCGGCCTTCCGGCGGGAAGCCAGATCGTGATCGGCTCGTCCGACGCGGGCGCGCGTGCGAAGGCGGCGCCCCGTCCCCACGTCAAGCACAGGAAGGAGAAACCGCCGGCCCACCACGCCGAGAAGAAGCACCAGGCGCGGCAGCATCACCGCGCCGCCCGCTCCCACCCGGCGACACATTCCCGGACGAGCGCCCCCACTCGGCGCGTGAAGCTGAAGGCGCCGGAGCCGAAGCTGTCGCCGTTCGGCCCGCTGACCGTGCAGAGCCCGCCCAAGCACCACAAGGTTCATCCGCAGCTCACGGCATCGGGCTACGTCTTCCCCGTCTTCGGCCCCGCGTCCTTCACCGACACCTTCGGCGCCGCGCGCGCCGATACGGGCTGGCATCACGGCGACGACATCTTCGCTCCGCTCGGAGCGCCGGTGCTCGCGGTCGCGAAGGGCACGATCTTCTCGGTGGGCTGGAACGACCTGGGCGGAAACAGGCTCTGGCTGGCCGACACGCACGGAAACCAGTTCTACTACGCGCACCTGTCCGCGTTCTCACCGCTGGCGGTGAACGGCGCGCGCGTGAGCCCGGGCGACGTCCTCGGGTTCGTGGGCAACACGGGCGACGCGGACGGCACGCCCTACCACCTCCATTTCGAGATCCATCCCCGCTCGCTGCTGGGGCAGGGCTACGACGGGGTCATCGACCCGACCTCGTACCTCCGGGCCTGGAAGCACCTCCGGGACCTCGCGTTCTCGAACGTGTCCCATCCCGGCGGCGAGAACGCCCTGGCGGCCCGGCCGGTCCGCAACCGCGCCCCTGAGCCGGGGGCGATTCTGCTACGCGTCGCGGACATCTCCAGCGCGCCCTCGCTCGACTACGAGTCGGTCAAGAAGGCACTCGCCGGGGGCGGGTACCCCACGGCCAAGGAGGGGGACAACCTCCTCGTCGGCTCGCGCTCGTCGTCCGGCTAGGGCTGGCCGTCCGACTCGTAGGCGGGCTCTTCGCCGCCGCCGAACACCGTCGCCTTCAGCCACCGTCTCGCGGACGGCCCGGTGAACGGGTTGAAGAGCACCCCGATCGCGACACCGGTGAGCAGGAGGAGGACGTTGCGAGCGGTGTGCTCGTCCCTGCCGCGAACTCGGTCGGCCGCCCGGCGCAGCTCGTCGACGGCCCTCCTGAGATTGTCGCGCATCTCCTCGTCGGTGGCGATGCGCGATGCCATCGCCGACGCTCCCCGGCCTCCGAGGAGCTCGTCGTAGACGTCCCGCGCGGCGAAGAAGGCGTTCCTGATGTTCTCGCGGACCTGTTCGTCGTTCAGCGCCCGCTCGACGTACGGCTTGACTTCCGAGACCCTCTGCTTGGCTGAGGCCATCCCACAGTCCTTTCGGTCGGTTGCCTCGAATTCTGCTACCCGGCGGCTCGAGGCGCAAACGCCTACTAGTAATCGTCGCGCCGGCGAAATGAACGACGCCGCCTCGAGTCCGCCGCGGTGACCGCGGCGCTCTGCACGGCCGGCGAGCCTATGGCGAGCGATGAGCGCGGCGTACTCGCAGTTGCAAAGCCAGCGTAGTTCGCGTCATTCGAGCTTTGAGAAACAGACGGAGGAGGGCCGGCGCTCCGCACGCCTGTTTGCCGGCCGCCGTTTCACCCGAAGGGGAAAAGGGGTTTCCCCCTCGGGGCTCCCCCTTCCTGTAAGGGGCCCGTCGAGGCGGTTGGCAGCTAGGAGGGCTGTGCGTGAGCGGCCTGCCGTTCGACGCCGGCAGCTGCACGTCTTCTCGCCGGCGCGGCTCCGTCGAAGGCGGCTTCGAGCACCTGGTCGAGCGAGTCGGCGAGCACGAACTCGATCTGCTCGCGTGCCTCCTCGGGCAGGTCCTCGAGGTCGGGCTCGTTCTCGCGCGGGAGCACGACTTTGCTCAGACCCGCCCGCTGGGCGGCCAGCACCTTGTCCCTGACGCCGCCGATCGGGAGCACCTGGCCGGTGAGCGTGACCTCTCCGGTCATTCCGACCTCTTCGGAGACCGGCTTGCCCCGCACGAGCGAGACGATCGCGGTCGCGATCGTGATCCCCGCCGACGGCCCGTCCTTCGGGACCGCGCCCGCCGGAACGTGGACGTGGATGTCGTGCTCGGCGAACCAATCGGGATCGAGCCCGAGCTGCTCGGCGTGCGCCCGCACCCACGAGTAGGCGGCCTGGGCGGATTCCTGCATCACCTCGCCGAGCTGTCCCGTGATCTTGAGCCTGCCTCGCCCTGGATACGCGGTGGCCTCGATGAAGAGGATGTCGCCTCCCGTGGCCGTCACCGCCAGGCCGGTGGCGACACCGGCGTCGGCCGTCCGCTTGCGCACCTCCGCCGGGAACCGCCGCGGGCCGAGCCAGCTCCTGGCCTTCTGCTCGTCGATCTCGATGTGCTCCGTCGAGCCCTCGGCGATCTCCCGCGCTGCCTTCCGGCTCAGGTTCGCGATCTGCCGCTCCAGGTTGCGCAGGCCCGCCTCGCGCGTGTACTCCCGGATGACCATGCGCAGGACGTCCTTCTCGAAGGAGACCTTCTCGGGGTCGAGCCCATGCGCCTCCAGCTGCTTGGGGACGAGGTATTTCTCGGCGATGCCGAGCTTCTCTTCCTCGGTGTAGCCAGAGAGCTCGATCACGTCCATGCGGTCGAGGAGCGGAGGCGGGATCGTCTCGACCTGATTGGCCGTGCAGATGAACAGCACCTTCGAGAGGTCGAAGGGGAGATCGAGATAGTGGTCGCGGAAGCGGTCATGCTGCTCGGGGTCGAGCACCTCGAGCATCGCGCTCGCCGGATCGCCGCGGAAGTCGGCGCCCATCTTGTCGATCTCGTCGATGAGGAAGACCGGGTTCTTCGCCTCCGCGTCGCGGAGCGCGCGGATGATCGTCCCCGGCATGGCTCCCACGTACGTGCGGCGATGGCCACGGATCTCGGCCTCGTCGCGGACTCCGCCGACCGAGATTCGGACGAATTTGCGCCCGAGCGTGCGCGCGATCGACTGGCCGAGCGACGTCTTTCCGACCCCCGGAGGGCCGACGAAGCACAGGATCGGGCCCGAGACGTCCCGCTTCAGCTTCGAGACGGCCAGGTACTCGAGGATCCGCTCCTTCACCTTCTCGAGGTCGTAGTGATCCTCGTCCAGGATCCGGCGAGCCCGGTCGAGGTCGAGGTTGTCCTCGGTCACCGTGTTCCAGGGCAGGGACAGGATCCAGTCCAGATAGGTGCGGATGACGCCGTACTCCGGCGAGGCCGGCGGGAGCTTCTCGAGCCGAGACAGCTCACGCGTCGCGGCCTTGTGCGCGTCCTCGGGAAGGTCCGCGGCTTCGATGCGGCCGCGCAGCTCGGCGAGCTCGGCCTGCTGCTCGTCGCCCTCGCCGAGCTCTTCCTGGATCGCCTTCAGCTGCTGCCGGAGGAAGAAGTCGCGCTGGCCCTTCTCCATCTCCGACTGCATCTGCGACTGGATCTTGCTTCCGAGCTCGAGCAGCTCCAGCTCGCGGTTGAGGATCTTGAGCAGCTCCCGCAACCGGGCCTCCACGTCGGCGAGCTCGAGCAGATGCTGCTTCTCCTCGGTCTTGATCCGCATGAGGGAGGCGACGAGATTGGCGAGCGCGCTCGGGTCTTCCACGTTCGCGGCCGCGAGCTGCAGCTCGTCGGGAAGGTGGGGAACGAGCCCGATGATGCGCTGGAAGAGGGACTGCACCTGCCGGGTCAGAGCCTCGACCTCGTCTGACTCGGTCACCTCGTCCGGCACCTCCGCGAACTCGCCCACGAGGTACGGCTCGTCCTGGACGCGCCGTTCGAGCTTGACCCGGCCGATGCCGCGCACGAGCGTGCGCAGCGTCCCGTCGGGCACCTTGATCATCTTGTCGACGATCGCGGCGGTTCCCACCTCGTACAGGTCGTCCCAACCGGGCTCCTCTGTCTCCTCGTTCCGGACGGTGACGAGCGCGACGATCGGCGGGTCTTCCGAGATGGCGTCGTCCACGAGCTTGACCGAGCGCTCCTGGCCGATCGCGAGCGGCGTCAGGGAGCCCGGGAAGACGACCGTCTCCTTGAGCGGGAGGACCGGCAGGGTCGACGGGATGTCGATATCGCCGCCCTGCGGCTGCTCTTCGAAGATCGTCTCCGTCATTGGTCTCGGCGGATCGTGATGGCGACCCTCGCAGCGGGGCTCGGTCGAGCTGCGGTGGGGAAGACCACCTTGAGGAGGCCTTTCTTGTAGGTCGCGGTCGCCTCCTTGGTCAGCACGTCCTCAGGGAGGGGAATCCTGCGCTCGAACGGCCCGTAGTCGATCTCCATCTGCTGGTAGACGTGGCTGCCCTTTCCGAGCGGCCGGCGGCGCTCGCCGGCGACGACGAGGGAGCGGTCGCTCGCGATGACACGGACGCTGTCCGGATCGATGCCGGCGAGCTCGATCACGACCATGTACTGAGGTGGATCTTCGGTCCGAAAGGAGTCGACCTGCGGCCGGAAGCAGCGTCGGGCCGCGAAGCGGGGGCCGCTCCACATCTGGGCGAACAGGTCTTCCAGCTCGCTCCTCAAACGATCGAGGTCCTTGCGAGAAGCCATGAAAAGATCGTACCCTGGCTATATGGCCCGCTGGACCCGGCTCATGATCCGCCGGCGCTGGCTCGTGGCGGGCGTCTGGCTGGTCATTCTCCTGGGTGGAGGCTTTGCGAGCACGAAGCTCAACTCGCTCCTTGCCAACGTGTTCACCGTCCCCGGTACCGATTCCGAGCGGGTCAGAAACGTGCTCGAGCGGAACTTCGGCGACCGGCCCGACGGGACGTTCACAGTCGTGTTCCGCGTCCAAGACTCTTCGGATTCCGCGCTGCGCAAGCGGTTGCAGGAGCGCGTGGACATGGCCGCGCACGTGGTTCCGACCGCGCACGCGACCGCCCTGCGCGCGGGCGGCCAAAACACCGTCTACGGAGACATCGCCTCGACGTTGAAGCTGGCCGACGCGAAGGGCTATACGGACGATCTGCTCCATGCGGTCGGACAGCCGCCCGGGACGCACGCGTACGTCACCGGGGCCGCGGCGATCCAGGACGAGCTCGACCCGATCTTCAGCCATGACCTTGCGAAGGGCGAGTCGATCGCGCTTCCGATCGCGCTGCTCGTCCTGGTGGCCGTGTTCGGGCTCTCGTGGGCCGTCACGATCCCGTTCCTGTTCGCAGGCGCGACGATCACGGGCACGCTCGGGATCGTGTACATCGTCGCCCACGAGCTGACGATGGCCACCTACGTCACGAACCTCGTCCAGCTGATCGGGCTCGGGATCGCGATCGACTACTCGCTCCTCATCGTCTACCGCTTCCGCGAGGAGTTAGCGCGGGACGGCTCGACCGACGACGCGATCGTGCGCACGATGCAGACGGCAGGGCGGGCGGTCATCTTCTCCGGCCTCACCGTTGCGATCGGGCTCGCGCTCCTCCTGTTCATGCCGCTGCCGTTCATGCGGTCGATGGGCGTCGGGGGGTTCCTCATCCCGCTCGTCTCCATCGCAGCCGCGGCCACGCTCCAGCCTGCACTGCTCGCGGTCTATGGCCGCCGCGGGGTCAAACGGGTCCAGGTCGCGGCGTTCCTGCGCGAACGCCTCCGCCTCCCAATTCCCGTTCTCGCGGGCACGACCGACCCGGACCGGGGGTGGTGGGCGCGCCTCGCTCGTTCCATCATGCGCCGGCCTCTCGCCTACCTCGTGATCGGCGTCGCTCTCCTCGTCACAGCGGCAATCCCCGTCTTCGCACTGCAGCTCACGCCGGGCTCGGTGGACGGGATCCCGCGGTACCCGCAGGCGGTGCAAGGATTCGACCTGCTGGCGAAGGCGGTCGGCCCGGGTGTGGTCTCACCCTCGCAGGTGCTGGTCGACTCAGGGGCCGGTGGAAACGTGCGCGCGCCGGAAACGCAGGCTGCAATCGGGCGCTTCGTTCACGCCCTCGAGCGCAACCCCGAAGTGGCGGCGGTCTTCTACGAGCCGGGCGGCCGCTTCATCGACCCGAGCGGCCGCTACGCCCAGATCATCGTCGCCGGCAGGCACGAGTACGGTCAGGAGCCCTCGCAGACGCTCGTGCGCCGACTGCGAAGCGACATCGTCCCCGCGGCGGAGTGGCCCGGCGGCGTGACGGTGCGTGCCGGCGGCGGGCCCCCGCAGGGCGTGGACTTCCTGCACCGCTCGTACACCGTCTTCCCCTGGCTCGTGCTCGGGGTGCTGGTGCTGACGTTCCTGCTGCTGATGCGCCTCTTCCGCTCGCTGCTCCTGCCGTTGAAGGCGGTGCTGTTGAATCTGCTCTCGGTGGCGGCCGCCTACGGGGTGCTCGTCATCGTCTTCCGCTGGGGAGTCGGCGAGAAGGTCGGCCTCTACCAGTACTCGCAGATCGAGGGCTGGATCCCGATTTTCCTGTTCGCGATGCTCTTCGGGCTGTCGATGGACTACGAGGTGTTCATGGTCACGCGCATGCGCGAGGTGTGGGACGAGCGGAAGGACAACGTCCAGGCCGTTGCGGAAGGCCTCCAGCGCACGGGTCGGATCGTCACCGCCGCGGCGATCGTGATGGTGGCCGCCTTCTCGGGCTTCGTCGCCGGCCGCGTGCTCGGTCTGCAGGAGTTCGGCATCGGCCTCGCGGTTGCGATCCTCGTCGATGCCACCCTCGTTCGAGTCTTGCTCGTTCCGTCGATGATGGCGATCCTCGGCCGCTGGAACTGGTGGCTGCCAGACAGGATGGCTCGGTTCCTTCGCGTCCAGCCCTCCCCGCTCGTCGAGCCGGGCAGCTAGCTGAGGCCAGTAGCATCTTGCAGCAGCGCATGGAACTGAAGGGCCTCATCCTGGCCGGGGGCGCCGGCACGCGTCTCCGCCCGCTCACGCATACGAGCGCGAAGCAGCTCGTCCCTGTCGCGAACAAGCCGGTCCTCTTCTACGGGATCGAGGCGATGCGCGACTCCGGGATCGAGGACGTGACGATCGTCGTCTCGCCGGGCGACTCCGGGGTCGAGATCCGCGAGCGCGTGGGTGACGGGTCGGAGTGGGATATCGGTATCTCCTACGTCGAGCAGCACGAGCCGCTTGGGCTCGCGCACGCCGTCCTGACCGCCGAGGAGACGATCGGCGACGCGCTGTTCGTGGTCTACCTCGGCGACAACCTCCTCCGGGACGGAATCGTGCGGATGGTGGAGGAGTTCAAGCGCTCCCAGCCGGAGGCGCTCATCCTGCTGCAGCACGTGCCGAACCCATCGGCCTTCGGGGTCGCGGAGCTGGAGGGGGACCGCGTCGTCCGCCTCACCGAGAAGCCGGCCGAGCCCGCATCCGACCTGGCGCTGGTCGGGGTGTACATGTTCCAGCCGGTCATCTTCGACGCCTGCCGGACACTCGAGCCCTCGGGCCGCGGCGAATACGAGATAACCGAGGCGATCCAGGAGCTGATCGACCAGGGCAAGCGCGTGGAGCCGCACGTCGTCTCGGGCTGGTGGAAGGACACCGGCAGGTGGGAGGACATGCTCGAGACGAACCGTCTCCTACTCGACGCGATCGAGCCGGAGATGGAAGGCGAGCTGGTGGACACCAAGATCGAGGGTCGCGTCTCGGTGGGGCCGGGGGCGAGGCTCGAGCGCTGCCAGGTGCGCGGGCCCGCGGCGATCGGCTCGGGCGCGGTGCTCAGAGACGCTTACATCGGCCCGTACAGCGCGGTCGCGGACGGATGCGAGATCGACCATGCGGAGATCGAGAACTCGATCGTGCTCGAGAACTCGAAGATCAGCGGGCTCGATCATCGCCTCGAGGGCTCGCTGATCGGACGCAACGTGGTCATCGGCGGGACCAACTCGAAGCCGAGGGCCTACCGGCTGCTCGTGGGCGACGACTCCCATATCGGGATCCTGTGATCGACGGCGTCCAGGTCATCCCCCTTCAGAAGCACGGCGACGAGCGCGGCTGGTTCATGGAGATCCGCCGGGAGAGCAAGCTGCCGAAGACCACACGGCAGACGAACGTCGCGTTCACCCGCAAGCGCGTGATAAAGGGCCTGCACTACCACGAGCGCGGCCAGGACGACCTCTTCGTCTGCCTGCAGGGAATGGTGCGCGTCGTCCTGCTCGACCGCGAGACCGGTGAGACCTTCACGGAGGACATCGGCGAGCACAACCCGGTGGCCGTCTACGTGCCCGGCCGGCTCGCCCACGGGTACGAGGCGCTGACCGACTCGCTCTTCTGCTACGAGGTGACGGAGGAATACGACCCCGACGATCCGGACGAGCAGGGCATCCCCTGGGACGACCCGCGGGTGAAACACCTCTGGAGCACGCAATCTCCGATCCTGTCGGAACGGGACAAGGCCGCCGCCGGGTCCTCGTAACCGGCGCCGGCGGCCAGCTCGGCGTGGCGCTCGCCGACGCGTTCGCGGGGGACGACGTCGTCGCGCTCGCGCACGCGGACTGGGACGTCACCCAGCCGGCGCCAGAAGGGCTCGAGCCCGACCTCGTGCTGCACGCGGCCGCGTGGACCGACGTCGACGGCGCCGAAGCCAGCCCGGAGGGCGCCCTCGGCGTCAACCAGGCCGGCACGCGCAACGTGGTCGAGCTGGGCGCGCCGGCCGTCTACTACTCGACCGATTACGTCTTCGACGGGCGCAAGACCGAGCCCTACCTCGAGTCGGACGAGACGAACCCGCTGTCCGCGTACGGGCGCTCGAAGCTCGCGGGCGAAGGAGAGATCGAACGCGGTTGGATCGTGCGCAGCTCGTGGCTCTTCGGCTGGACCGGCCACAACTTCGTGCGGACGATGCTGCGCCTCGGAGCCGAGCGCGACGAGGTGGCCGTGGTGGACGACCAGCGCGGCGGCCCCACCTACGTCGGCCATCTTGCGGAGGCGACGCGCCGGATCGTCGAGCTGCCCGAAGGGGTCTGGCACGTCTCCGCGGACGGCGACTGCACGTGGGCGGAGTTCGCCGAGGCGATCTTCGAGGAGGCCGGGCTCGAGTGCCGCATCCGCAGGATCGCCTCCGAAGAGCTTGCGCGTCCCGCGCCCAGGCCCGCTTACTCCGTCCTGCGCAGCGAGAAGCCCGAGGTGCCGACCCTTCCCCACTGGCGCGAGGGTCTCCGCGACTGCCTGGCTAGGCTTCAGCCGTGAATCTGCTCGTCACCGGCGCGGCCGGTTTCATCGGCTCCAACTTCGTCCGCTACTGGCTTGACGCCCACCGAGACGACCAAGTCGTCGCCTACGACCTGCTCACGTACGCGGGCATCCGGGAGAACGTGCCCGAAGGCGTCCCGTTCGTGCACGGGGACATTGGCGACCTGGACCTCGCTGAGCGGACGCTCGCCGAGCACGAGATCGACACGATCGTCAACTTCGCGGCCGAGTCCCACAACAGCCTCGCCGTTCTCGATCCCGGCCTCTTCGCGCGGACGAACGTGCTCGGAACCCAGCTCCTGCTCGAGGCGGCCCGCCGCCACGGCGTGCGCCGCTTCCATCACGTCTCGACCTGTGAGGTCTACGGCGATCTCCCGCTGGACGGCGGCGAGGCCTTCACCGAGCAGTCGCCCTACCGCCCGCGCACGCCCTACAACGCCTCGAAGGCCGCGGCCGACCACTACGTGCGCTCGTACTTCGAGACCTTCGGCGTCCCGATCACGATCACGAACTGCTCCAACAACTACGGGCCCTACCAGTTCCCGGAGAAGGTGATTCCGCTATTCATCACGAACGCGCTCGACGACCGCCCGCTCCCCTTGTACAGCTCGACTCAGAACCGGCGCGAATGGCTGCACGTCCTCGACCACTGCCGGGCGATCGACCTCGTTCTCGCCCGGGGCAGCGACGGCGAGACCTACAACGTCGGCTCGGACCAGGAGGCGTCGATCGACGAGCTCGCCGACCGGATCCTGGACCTGACCGGGAAGCCCTCGTCTCTGAAGACGATCGTTCCGGACCGGCCCGGTCACGACCGGCGGTACCTGCTCGACGCGACGAAGATGCGCACGGAGCTCGGCTGGAAGCCCGAGCGCGATTTCGAGTCCGGCCTGCGCGACACGGTCTACTGGTACCGCGAGAACCGCGAATGGTGGGAGCCTCTGAGGGACCGAGCTCCGGTCGTCGAAACCGCCTGGTAGTCGCCGGGTAAGAGTCCTGTTCTGACCAGGGAAATTGCGCCGCTGCGCGTAAGCTAGTAAGCAGTTCGCCTGAGGGCGAGGTTCACGTCATGAGGGTCTTCTTCCTTCTCGGGGTGGTTGCGCTCGCTCTCACCGGAGCGACGGTCGCGAGTGCCGTGCCGGTCAAGCCGAAGGGGAAGCGGGCGGCCACGTTCGTGATCAGGGGCCGCGGTTGGGGTCACGGGGTCGGGCTGGCCCAGTACGGCGCCCTCGGCTACGCGCGCCACGGCGTCTCGTACCGGAAGATCCTCAAGCACTACTACCCGGGAACGCGCCTGAAGCAGACGAAGGTCAAGCAGGTGCGGGTCCTCCTGGCTGACTGGACCTCGCGAATCGCGATCTTCTCGCGGAAGAGCTTCCGCGTGCGCGATGCGAACGGCGTGAGCTACAAGCTGGCCCCCGGCCACTATCGGATCGGCCCGCGTCTCAAGGTCAAGGTCGATCCCGACCAGGCGCCGCCCCCCCTCCCGGGGCCCATCCTCTTCACCCCCGGACGAGTTCCGCTCGTGCTCGACCGCCCCTATCGGGGCTCGATGCTGGTGAGCTCTTCCGGCAGCGCGGTGCGCGCCGTCAACCTGGTCGGGCTCGAGGACTACGTGCGCGGAGTCGTGCCGGACGAAGTGCCCGAGGAGTGGCCTGCCGGCGCGCTCAAGGCGCAGGCCGTCGCCTCCCGCACGTACGTCGTGGCGACCCGGAAGCGGGGCGGTCCTTTCGATGTGTACCCGGACACCCGCAGCCAGGTCTACGGAGGCGTTGACGCGGAGGAGTTCTCCACCAACGCCGCGGCCGAGGCGACCGCGGGCCGGATCGTCGCCTATCACCAAAAGCCGGCGGTGACGTACTTCTTCGCCTCGTCGGGCGGGCGAACGGCCGCGATCCAGGATGCGTGGCCAGGCTCGACGCCGGTCCCGTACCTCGTCTCGGTGCCCGATCCCTACGACATGGCGTCGCCCTATCACCGCTGGGGCCCGTACCAGTTCTCCGCCAAGGCCCTCGCCTCGCGGCTCGGGCTTCGCGGCAAGCCCCTGGACGCGAAGACCCGAAGGAATCCGTCCCGGCGCGTGACGAAAGTCGTGTTCACGACGGCGTCCGGCCAGGCGACCAAGCTCGGCACCGACATCCGCGTCGCGCTCGGGCTGCGCTCGACCTGGTTCTCGGTGGGAGTGCTTGCGCTCGACCGGCCGCCGAAGCCTCTGACCTACGGGGTGCGGTCGACGTTGAGCGGCATCGCCCGCGGAGTGGGACACCTGCGGCTCGAGCAGCGGGTCAAGAGCGCCTGGGAGCGGGTCGCGAGCGTGAGGCGCCGTCGCGGCGGAAAGTTCGCCGCCGCCGTCAAGCCGGTGCTGACTCGCAAGTACCGGGTCTCGAACGGAAAGATTTCGAGCGCGCCCGTCCGGGTCGAGGTCGCCCCGTTCGTGCGACTCGATCCGCCGGCCGAGGCCTCGTCTCTGACCGGGCACGTACGTCCGGCGCTGGAGGGGAAGGTCGTCTCCGTCCAGCGGAAGACCGCCTCGGGATGGCTCCGTGTCGCGAAGGCGACCGTGGACGAGAACGGGGACTTCCGGGCAGAGCTGAGCCTCAGGCCCGGGACGTATCGAGCCCGGCTCGCCCCCGGCGGCGGGCTCGTCCCGGGGACGTCTCGCATCGTGAGAGTGGTGGAGACCCGAGCGGCGGCCGCTGTGCGAAGTCTTCGCCACCTCGCTTTCAGCCCCGACGACCCGCTGGCGACCCGCCAGTGGTACCTCTCCCAGATCCGGGCCTTCGACTTCTGGCCTGACCTCCCTGAGCTCCCCGGCGTTCGCGTGGCCGTCATCGACTCCGGGATCGACGGAGGACATCCGGAGCTCAAACAGAGGGTCGCTGCCGCCAGGAGCTTCGTCGGCGGGTCCGCGCTTCGCGACAAGGTGGGACACGGCACCTTCGTGGCCGGGGAGATCGCCGCGGCCACGAACAACGCCATCGGAATCGCCGGCATCGGCCTCCCCGCCGAGTTGCTGATCGCCAAGGTCGTGCGCTCGGACCGCACGATCCCGATCGCGGCGGAGGCAAGGGCGATCAGATGGGCGGTCCGCCGCGGCGCGAAGGTCATCAACCTCAGCCTCTCCGGCCTGCGGAATCCGCTCAATCCCCACCGGGACACGTACTCGCGGCGCGAGGCCGCGGCGATCCGGTACGCGTACCGGAGGGGAGCCGTGATCGTGGCGGCCGTGGGGAACAGCGACCAGGCACCACGCTCGCCGTGGAACTTCGCCGGGTATCCGGCCGCCCTGCCGCACGTGATCGGCGTGAGCGCGCTCAACCGCCGCGGTGCCGTCCCCGGGTTCTCGAACCGCGACGTCCTCTACGACGACCTGTCGGCTCCCGGCTCGGACATCTTCTCGACGCTTCCGCGTGCGCTCAGCTCGGGCAACGACTGCGACGAGGGCTATTCGGGCTGTGGGCCGTCCGAGTTTCGCCACGCGGCCGGGACGTCGTTCTCCGCTCCCATGGTGTCCGCGGCGGCCGCCCTCGTGCGGGCGCTCAGGCCCTCGCTCTCCCCCGATCAGGTCACGTTCGTGCTCGAGCGCGCGGCGAGGGACATGAACGGGGCGAACGGATGCCGGCCGTGCCCACGGGGACGCGACCGGCTGACGGGCTGGGGGCGGCTGGACGTGACCGGCGCGCTCGAACGGGCGACCTCGGGCACGGTTTTTCGCAAGGACGTTCGGGAGACCAACGACGAGGCGGGCAGCCAGGCCTCGACCCTGCGCGGACGGAAGGGCAGGATCAAGGCAACGCTGGACTACTGGGACGACCAGATCGACGTCTACCGGCTCCGCCTAAGGCGCGGCCGGCACCTGTCGGTGAGCCTCCACGGCCCGGCTCGAGGCGACTCGAACCTCCTCCTCTGGAAGCCGGGGACGAAGAGGGTCGACGATCTCTCCCCGCATGGTCAGAGCGGACGCGTCGCGCAGTCGGTCCGGGCGGGCTCTGTGCAGAACATCCGCCGCTATCGAGCCAAGGTCTCCGGCTGGTACTACGTCGAGGCGAGGCTCGCCTCGAAGTCGGCCGGCCCGTACTCGCTGCGGTTCACGAAGACTCGCTGATCATTTCACGCGGTATCCGTGGTCGGTAATGAACTGGAAGCGATGCGCGGTCGGCGTACCGAGGTCACCGAAGACGGCGTGGGCGATGGTGCCTGCGTCGATGCGGTGAGGGCCTGAGAACGAACCGTTCCAAGCCTCGCCTGGTTGCAGGACCACCGGCGTGGCTGGCCGAATCCGGGTCGCCAGCGCAGGGGCCGCGCCGGGCGGCAGCTCGTCGAGTGACGAGCCTCGGGTGGTGACGATCACGCCGAAGCCGGTTCTTCCGGGCGAATGCGCGCGCGGCAGGATGCTTAGCGGCGTCCGTGTCTCGTTCGAGACCGATCCCCGGACGGTCCACCCACCCGGCCCGATCCGGATCGTCTCGACGGAGACGACGAGCTTGCCTTCGAGCCCAGGCGGCCTGCCGGCCTCGCGCCACCTGACGTGGGCGACCTGCTCCTTCGGGGGTGTCCGCGGCTTGGAGGATCCGCATCCGGCGAGAACGGCCGCCGCGGCGAACACGAGCAGCGCGCTAGCCGCGAAGCAGCTCTTCGTCGGGAACCTCGCGGATCGACCGGGCCGGGTTCCCCACGACGACCGTGCGCGGCTCGACGTCCTTGAGGACCACGGCCCCGGCGCCGACGAAGGCCTCCTCACCGACCTCGATCCCGGGAAGTAACACCGCGCCCCCGCCGATCCGGGCCGCCCGGCGGATGGTGGGGCCCTTCATCAGCTCGTGCCGCTTCTCGGTGCGCCCCATGAAGTTGTCATTGGTCGTGATCACGCAGGGAGCGATGAAGACGTTCTCTTCCAGCGTCGAGTAGGCGGTGACGTAGGCGTGGGCCTGGATCTTCGTCATGGCGCCGACGATCGTGTCGTTCTCGACCAGCGACCCGCGGCCGATGACGACGTCATCGCCGATCGTGCAGCGCTCGCGCACGCAGGCCTGGTCTCCGACGATGACTCGTTCGCCGATGCTCGTGCCCGCGAACACGACGGCTCCCGTCGAGACGACCGTCCCGCCCCCCAGCTCGAGCGGCTCGAGCTCCTCCTGCTTGGCGGTCGAGCGCGGCGACAGGACCGGCTGCTTGCCGACGACCGCATAGTCGAGGATACGGCAGCCGTCGCCGATCTTCGTCCCCGGGTAGACGAGCGCGGTCGGAGCGATGTCGACGCTCACGCGGGGACCCGTTCGAGAGACGCCTGCAGCTGCTCCAGCGCTCGCACGACTGCTAGGCCGTCCCGTGCAGCCTGGCCGCGTTCGCCCTCGCCGGCGACGAGCTCGAGGAAGTGGACGCACTCGAGCCGGAGCGGCTCGTCGTTGGGGATCTTGGGGCACCAGATGTCGCCCGTGCGGGTGCGCCACTCGCCGTAGCTCTGGGCGGGTTGCTCGGGCGCCTTCTCGTACACGGTCACCTTGCGCTCGAGCTCCATGTCGTCGAAGACGGCCATCTTCTCCGTGCCGACGACCGTGATCTTCCGCATCTTGTGCGGGTCGAGCCAGGAGAGGTGCATGTGGGCGATCTTCCCCGAGGGGAACCGCAGGTAGCAGAAGACGACGTCCTCGATGCCCGGAGTCAGGAACGCGTTTCCGTGCGCCCACATCTCCGACGGCTCCTCGCCGACGAGGTAGAGGATCACCGACAGGTCGTGTACGCCGAGCGACCACAGCGCATTCTCGTCCTTGCGGATCTTCCCCAGGTTCTGCCGGTTCCCGTACAGGCAGAGCACCTCGCCCAGCTCGCCGGCCTCGACCAGGTCGTGCAGCTTCTGCACGCCCGGGTGGTAGAGGAGGAGGTGACCGGGCATGAGCACGAGATCGCGCTCCTGGGCGAGCGCGCTCAGCTCCTCGGCATCGGCGGCGGTGAGCGCGGGGGGCTTCTCGACGAGGACGTGCTTGCCGGCTGCGAGGGCACGACGGGCGAGCTCGAAGTGGGTCGGCACCGGGGTGGCGACGATCACCGCGTCGAGCTCGGGGTCGGAGAGGAGCTCGTCGAAGTCGCCCGTCGCACACGCCTGCGGGAAACGGGCGGCCTGGCGCTCGCGCCGCTCGGCATCGGCGTCGCACAGCCAGGTCAGGCGCGCGAGCTCGTCGAAGTTGCGCGCGAGGTTCGGCCCCCAGTAGCCGAGGCCGACGACTCCGACGGTGGTTTCAGCAGGCATCTTCACCGGGGGACAAGCGTATAGAGGGCCTCAGCGATCCGTTCCGACGCTCGCCCGTCGCCGTACAGCTTAGGACGCTGAGCCGGCATGGCGGCCGCGCGAACGGCTTCGACGATCCGATCGGGGTCGTCGTCCACCAGGGTGTTCGCTCCGGCCTCGATCGTGTCGACCCATTCCGTCGACGGGCGCAGTGTCACGCACGGGACGCCGTACCAGTAGGCCTCCTTTTGCAACCCGCCGGAGTCGGTGAGGATCACGCGCGCCCGCGAGGAGAGCGCCGCGAAGTCGAGGTAGCCGAGCGGCTCCAGCAGGCGGATGTGGCTGGAGAGTTGGAGCTGCGCCGCCTCGAGCGCGGCACGCGTGCGCGGATGAGCGGGGAAGACGAGCGGCGGGTGGAGGCGGTTGAAGGCCTCGACGATGCGGTCGAGCCGGGGCTGGGCGACGTTCGCCTCCCGGTGGACCGTGGCGACGAGGTAGCCGCCCGGCTCCAGGCCGAGCCGCTCCAGGATGTCCGAACGGCGCTTGGCCACCGGCACGAGCTGCATGGAGGCGTCCGCCATCACGTCGCCGACGACCTCCACGCGGCCTGGAACGCCCTCGTCGGCGAGTGTTCGAGCGGAGCGCTCGTCCGGGCAGAAGAGGAGCTGTGAGAGGCGGTCGACCTCCGTGCGGATGTGCTCCTCCGGCATCGTCCAGTCGCCGCTACGCATCCCGGACTCGACGTGGGCCAGCGAAGTGCCGGCCTCCCGAGCGGCACGGGCGCCGGCGAGCGTGGAGACGGTGTCGCCGTAGACGACGACCCAGTCGAGCCCCTCGGCATCGATCGCCTCGCGGATCCGCGGCTGCATGCGGGTGGCCATCTCGTCCTGCGCAAGGCCCCCGATGCCGAGCCGGTAATCGGGCTCGGGCAGGCCGAGCTCGTCGAAGAAGACCTGCGACAGCTCGCGGTCGTAGTGCTGGCCGGTGTGGAGCGTCACCTCCTCGATCCCGCGCTCGCGCAGAGCGACGGAGAGCGGCGCGGACTTGATGAACTGGGGTCGGTTCCCCACCACGGAGAGAACTTTCACGGCGCTACAGTACGTTGTTCGATCGCGCCTCTGGCTCGACGCTGGCGGGCTTTGCCCGGCGAAGCCGGCCAGTGGCGACGAGCGACGGGCCGTTAGCTCAGCTGGTAGAGCAGGGGACTCTTAATCCCAAGGTCGCAGGTTCGATCCCTGCACGGCCCATTCGCGGCCGCATGGGTACGCGGATCCCGCATGGTTACGTGGGTCAGGCATGCCGGAAGTGCCGGAATCGCTCAGGTCGTGGCGCTACCGGTGGCGCTACCGAATCTTGTCTCACGCGGCAACGCGCCGCTCATGCCGCCGACGATCATGCGCGCCGTGCTCGAGTTGGTGCCGCGTGATGATCGCGTGCCCGAGCGTCGCGTCTTCCAGGGCTTCGGCGGCGACCGCTTCCGCACCGCGATCAAGCGCGCCTGCGTCGCGGCCGGCGTTCCGGCGTTCAGCCCGCATGATTTGCGGTACCCGAGAATCTCGCTGCTCACCTGGGCGGCGTGCCCTGGGCCCGGATCGGCGAGCACGTCGGGCAGCGCAGCCTCAGCGTGACGGCGGACACCTACTCGATGTGCTCGTGGACGACAGCGAGCTCGACTACGAAAGGATGCTGCGATGATCGTCTACCACCGCACCCTGCTCGTGCCGTGTCCCGCCCTCGTCAGGCGCAGGCCGCAGGAGCGAAAGCCCCGGAGATCGGGGCTTTCGCCAAGCCGCAATCGGGAACGACCTAGGGCAGTCCGAATCCGTCCTTTGCCGTCATCGCGCGCAGATGGATGTCGTCCACCCAGAAGCGGAGGAGCCTGTTTGTCACCCTGACCTGCGCGATCACGCAGAGGCGTTGAGTCACATCCAGCGCATTTGCGAAGACGATCGAGCGGCTGAACGCATGCCCCTCGAACGACTGCTGCGTCTGCCTGCCGTTGTCTGAACTGTCGAGCGCGAACGGGGTCAAAGTATCCGGGGACACGTCGGCCTTCGGATACGCTTCGACGCCGCCGAGGCACGCGCCCAACACACTGGGTCGCCCGACCAGGATGCGCGCGAGGCACCAATTGGGTGATGTGGTCGTACCGCCGAAGCAACTCGTCTCTGCCGTGAAGTCGGCGGTGATGAGCCGTCTGGACTTGGGCGGCACAGTCACGGTGATAAGGGCACCCGGCGGTGTGACGTAGGACGTCGAGCCGGTGATGAACTGCGCGTCCTGCGTCACAATCCTGATCTCGTCGATTTCGTGACCGCCTCCGGTGACACGAACACGAACACCAGGTGCCGTGGGAGACTGGTTCCCGGCCTGTGGGCCCCCTCCGACGGCGCCCGCGAGCGCGGCGCCGAGGAGGCCGGCAAGCGCAACGACGGCACCCACGGTGACCGCGACCACAAACCATTTGAATCTCTTCGAGCGCATGATTGTCTCTCCCTCTTCGCTTATGACCCCTGCTCTAGACTTCGGCTGTTGCGGCGAGGTGGATTAACTCTTCGTGGTCGTTTCGGCTCAATTTTGTGACCGAACGCGCTCACGTGGTGGCGCTACCGGTGGCGCTACCGTCGCTTAAAAACGCCCGATTTGCAGGAGTGTTCGATCCCTGTACGGCCCATAAAGAAAGTCCTGCAAGTAGGAACCCAATGCCCGGTCAGCGCTAGCGGAGGATCATCGCGTGCGCGTACCAGGCACGTACCGACGCCCTGGGAACACGCTGCCTCGGTCTGAGGCAATGGAGCCGAGGCTCTGGGTCTTCGCGTTCCATCATCCGGTACGTGAATCCCCCGATGGCGGGGCCGTGAACCTCCCGATGGCGGCATAGGCTCGCGCTGGCACGCTGGGCGCAAGGGAGTAATGCCCATGCGCAACGATGCGCCTCGAATCCATCCGAATCGCCAGCACCTCACGGGGAGGTCGAGGATGCGCATCGCGCTCTGCGCCGTCGCCGGTGCAGCGGTCGTTCTTGGCCCGGCCGCTCTCGGCGACTCGCCCGGCGACCTCGACCCGACCTTCGGCGTGGGCGGCGTGGTGACGACTCCGATATTGCGCGGCGGCGCGCAGGCCCTGGTCCTCCAGCCGGACGGCAAGCTCGTCGCCGCTGGCAAGGGCGGCGATCACTTCGCGCTCGTCCGCTACAACCCGGACGGGAGCCTCGACACGAGCTTCGGCTCGGGCGGCGTGGTGACGACGGCGATCGGCCCATACGGCGACGCCGCGCGCGCCGTTGCCTTGCAGCCGGACGGCAAGCTGGTCGCGGCTGGCAAGGCCGGCACTCTCATCGCGCTCACGCGTTACAACCCGGACGGGAGCCTCGACACCGGGTTCGGCGTGGGCGGGAAGGTGACGACGTCCATCGCCGCACCTGGAAGCGAGGCGTATGCGCTCGCGCTGCAGCCGGACGGAAAGCTCGTCGCCGCCGGCAGGACCTGGGAGGAGAACCAGGGCAAAATCATGAGCATGTTCGCGCTCGTCCGCTACAACCCGAACGGGAGCCGCGACACGAGCTTCGGCTCCGAGGGGTTGGTGTGGTGGCCTCTGTACGACTCCAGTGCCCGAGCGTTCGCGCTCGCGCTGCAGCCGGACGGGAAGCTGGTCGCGGCCGGCCCGCCAAACTTCACGCTCGTCCGCTACAACCCAGACGGGAGCCTCGACACGAGCTTTGGCGTGGGCGGCAGGGTGACGACGGCCATCGAATCGGCCAGCGAGGCACATGCGCTCGCGCTGCAGCCGGACGGCAAGCTCGTCGCCGCTGGCAAGGGCGGGAATCACTTCGCGCTCGTCCGCTACAACCCGAACGGGAGCCTCGACACGAGCTTCGGCTCGGGCGGCGTGGTGACGACGGCGATCGGCGCATACGGCGACGGCGCGTTCGCCCTTGCCCTGCAGCCGAACGGCAAGCTGGTCGCGGCCGGCTACGCCTCGCCCACCAAGTTCCCGGACTACTTCGCGGTCGTCCGCTACAACCCAGACGGGAGCGTCGACCGGACCTTCGGCGCCGACGGCACGGTGACGACGCCGAGCGGCGTAGCGGAAGCGCTCGCGCTGCAGCCGGACGGCAAGCTGGTCGCCGTCGGCGAAGGCGGCTCCGGCGGCTTCCGCCTCGCCCGCTACCTGGGCTCTGAGCTGCTGTGCAACGGGCTGGTGCCCACCATCGTCGGCACCTCGGCCCGCGACGTGCTCACCGGGACCTCCGGCGACGACGTGATCGTCGGGCTGGAGGGCAACGACACGATCAGGGGCGGTGGCGGCAACGACAGCATCTGCGGCGGGGCCTGGGGCGACGTCCTGCGCGGAGGCCCAGGCAACGACTACCTGGACGGGGGCGACGGGAACGACACCGTCGGCTTCGAGCGCTCGCCCGCGGGGGTCACTGCCAGCCTCGCCACCGGGAAAGCGAGCGGCGAGGGAGCGACACCCTGGTCGCGGATGAGAACCTGAGCGGCTCGAGCTTCGCCGACGCCCTCACCGGAGACACGGGGGCGAACATCCTCGAGGGCCGGAGCGGAAGCGACACCTTCGTGGGCGGCGGCGGCAGCGACACGGTCTCCTTCCGCCAGCTGCCGGCGGCGGTGGACGCCAACCTCGGCACCGGCACCGCCAGCGGGCAGGGCAGCGACACCCTGAGCGGGTTCGCCAACCTGATCGGCTCGGGGGGAAACGACATCCTGCGCGGGGACGGCGGCGACAACACGCTCATGGGCTGGGGCGGCGATGACCTGCTCGCGGGCGGGAGCGGGCGCGACAGCGCCGACTTCTCGCGCCTGCACAGCGCGGTCGACGCCAGCCTCGCCACCGGCACGGCCAGCGGGCAGGGAACTGACACCCTGAGCGGGATCGAGAACCTGGAGGGCTCCGAGCTCGCGGACACGCTGAGCGGCGACGACGGCAACAACGTGCTCGAGGGCCGGGCCGGAAACGACGCTCTCGCGGGCGGGCCCGGCACCGACACGGCCTCCTTCCGCCGGCTGCCGGCGGCCGTGGACGCCAACCTCTCCACCGGCACGGCAGCCGGGCAGGGCAGCGACACGCTGAGCGGGATCGAGAACCTGCTCGGCAGCGGCAGGTCCGACCACCTGAGCGGGAACGCGGGTGACAACTTCCTCTCCGGCGGGCAGGGGAAGCGGCGGTGCCGACACCCTGCGCGGGGGGCCCGGCAACGACGCCCTGAACGGCGGCGACGGGGTCGATGCCGCCGACTACGCCGACGCGCTGCTCCCGGTGACGGTCGACCTCGGCAGCGGCAGCGCCGGCGGGCACGGCAGCGACTCCCTGGTCGGGATCGAGGATGCCTACGGCGGCTGGGGCGAGGACACGCTCACCGGCGACGGGGGCCCGAACACGCTCTGGGGGCAGGCAGGCGACGACTTCCTCTACGGCCTGGCCGGCACCGACGTCCTGGACGGCGGCCCCGGCACCGACACGCTCGACGGCGGCCTCGAGACCGACACCTGCACCACCGGCGAGAACATCTCCAACTGCCCGTAGATCGACCTAGCCCTCCCGAGCAAGCGATCGCTCCTGCTACTACGATTCAGTCGCCGTGGCGAAGGCGGCGATAGGAGACTCTTGGCGATCCGGTTGTCGGCTGCCCAGCTGTCCACTTCATTGACGACGACGTGGACCCCCGGAGTTCAAGGAGCGTGACGACTGGGCAACAGGTGGGCAACAAGACCCGCCGAGACCAGCCGAGAAGCGAGCGGTTGACGCGCCGAAAATGCCGCATAACGAAGCGAAAATGTCTCGTGCGGTCTCGGCCCGTCTGAGAGCCGACCGCTTCTCTTAATCCCAAGGTCGCAGGTTCGATCCCTGCACGGCCCACCTTGCAAACCGTCGGATCCAACTTGCGGTGGGGATAGGCTTGGCGGTCAGGGCCGACCGTCTGGAAGAGTCTGGGAGTTTAGGAGGAGAACATGAAGTCGGGTTCGACCGACGGCCGGTCGGCGTCTGAACTGATTGACAAGAGAATCGCCGAGCTAGGGGACTGGCGCGGGGAGATCTTGAGCCGGATGCGCGAGCTCATCAAAGAGGCAGACCCGGACGTCGTGGAGGAGGGGAAGTGGATGAAGTCGACCTCGCCGGGCACTCCCGTGTGGTCGCACGACGGGATCGTCTGCACCGGCGAGCCCTACAAGTCGATAGTGAAGTTGACCTTCGCCAAGGGGGCTTCGCTGAAGGACCCGGCCAAGCTCTTCAACTCCAGCCTCGAAGGCAACACAAGGCGCGCGATTGACATCCATGAGGGGGAGGAGGTCGACGCCGGCGCGTTCAAGGCGCTCATCCGTGCCGCGGTCGCCCTCAATACATGCGGCGGAAAGGCAACGCCAAGACGAGCGAAGTAGGCTACGGGATCCCGCCGCTCGTGCAACCGTTCCCAAGACGTGGTAAGAGGGGGCGGTGCACGCCTTCGACGTCAGGGCGGTTCAGCAGCGGCTCGCAGGCCGTAACGGGGGCTACGAGGTCGTGCACGAGTCGCCCGGGCTCGAGCTCGGCGTCTATGTCCTGGTCGCCCCGGAGCCCGACCACCAGCAGCCGCACGAGGTGGACGAGGTCTACGTCGTCCTGGAGGGCCGCGGCAGGCTCGAGGTCGAAGGCGAGTCCACCGACGTTTCCGAGGGCCAAGCCGTCTTCGTCCCCGCCGGCGCCGACCATCGCTTCACGGGCTACGAAGACCTGAGCGTCCTCGTCGTGTTCGCGGGCTCACCGGGAGCGAGGCCCAGTTCTCAGGGCTAAGGCGCGTAGACGTCGCCGCCCTCGCTGTCGCCCGGGCCCGGCGTGGGCTCGAACGACAGGCCTTCCGCTTCAGCGACGTCGCGCTTGACCCACAGGTACGAGGGCTCTGCTATCCGCGGAGGGCCGGCGACGTAAGGCTTCCATGCGTCGGCTGACGCCCACACGCTGGCCTCCGCCAGAAGACGCTCGACGTTGAGCACCGTGGCCGACTCGAACAGGAAGATCGCCTCGCGGTCGGTGAGAAAGACGAGATGCCGCTCGAGGCCGACCTGCTCCGGATCGAAGGGCGGCCCGTGGTCGAGGAGCTCTGCGACACGGTCGCGGACCCCTTCGCGCAGGGGGATGACGACCAGGAGCCGGCTCTCGGCCGGCCCCTCTCCGATTCGGAGCGAGGCGAGCTCGTCTGCCACCTCCGAGATGATGCTGGATGCGAGAACGCTGGCGATCCGGACCGGTTGACCCCGGCGCCGGTAGACGACGAGAGTCGGGCGGCCCGATACTCGCTCGGCGGCACGGCCGATGCGGACGCCCATCAGGTCGCCGTACGGCAGCAGCAGGACCCCGGAGCCGTTCCGGGAGGCTCCGCTGAGCTCCAGCCCGAGGGCTCCGAACGCAAGCTTCCCCGAACAGGGGGGACCGCCGCTCTCCTGCCACGTCACCGCATAGGTCCTCTGCATTGACCCAGGGTGCCCTCGTTTCGGTGCTCCCGCATCCGACGCTGCCCCGATTCTCCCCTGCGGGAAACCCGCAGTCCGCACCCGGCGGCCGCCGATGCACCGAGTGACAGACTCGAGCCGCGCCGTCGCCCCGGCGGTCGCGTCCGCGGTCGCGGCGGCAGCCGAGCAGGACGGGCTGGCGCGACGTGGACGGCGGTCGCTCAGAGCTGGGGAACGTAGCTCAGGACGAGAATTTCCCATTCCGGCCTGATCTCGACCACGGCCTCGATCGGAACCGTCACGAGGCGCGTCTGGAAGCGACCAATCCGGACGGCCACGGCCTCCGGCTCCCTCTCTTCCGAGAAGAGCACCTTCTCGACGAACCCGATTGGGCCATCCGGCGTGTCGACGCGGTAGTTCTCGCAGTGGCAAGCCCAGTGGTCGGCGGTCCACGTATCCGCAAGCGACGGAAATTCGTGCACGACGGTCATGCGGCCATGATCGCCGCCGCCGGGGGTTCCGCCATCGGCGTCCGCGCGAAACCCGAGTGCGGCTTTCCCGCAGCTCGGGGCGCTCAGGCGAGGTCGCGGCTCCTCATCGCAGCCCCACGATCCCTCCCTCGTCGTCCACGTCGATCCGCTCCGCCGCAGGATGCGCCGGAAGTCCCGGCATGGTCATGATCTCGCCGCAAAGAGCGACGATCCAGCCGGCCCCCGTGTAGGCGCGGAGCTCCCGCACGGGGAGCTCGAAGCCCGTGGGCGCTCCGAGCAACGAGGGGTCATGCGAGAGCGAGAGATGGGTCTTGGCCATGCAGATCGGGAGGTCGCCCAGGCCCGCCGACTCGAGGCGCTCCGCCTCGGCCCGGGCTTGGGGGGAGACGACGATGCCGGAGGCGCCGTACACGCGCCGTGCGATGGTCTCGATCTTCCGCTCGATCGGAGCGTCCGTTTCGTACAGGAACCGAACGCTTGTCGCGAGCTCCACCGCCTCCTCGACCGCCTCGGCGACCTCGACGGCGCCCTGGCCCCTCGCGCAAAGCCGTCGTCGATCTCGGCCGCAAAGGCTCCCCGCTCGAGGGCGACGCGCTTGGCGGCATCGAGCTCAGCGGACGTGTCGTCGGGGAAACGGTTGACCGCCACGACGGCGTGGAAGCCCAGCTCCCCGACGATGCGGAGGTTCGCGGCGAGGTTCTCCGCTCCGCGCTCGACCGCGTCAAGGCCTCCGTCCGGATCGCCCCCGTGGTGCTTTAGCGCCTTCACGGTTGCGACCAGGACGACGGCGCTAGGCGCGATGCCTCCGGTCCGGCAGACGATGTCGACGAGCTTCTCAAACCCCATGTCCGCCCCGAAGCCGCTTTCGGTGACGACGTAGTCGGCCAGCTTCAGCCCGAGACGGTCGGCGAGGAGCGAGTTGTTGCCGTGTGCGATGTTTGCGAACGGGCCGCAATGCACGAGCGCCGGCCGGCCTTCGAGGGTCTGGACCAGGTTCGGCTTGACGGCGTCGACGAGAAGCGCGGCCATCGCGCCGGCGGCTCCTAGCTGCTCCGCTGTCACGGGTGCGCCTTCGAAGGTCTCCGCGACGGTGATCGCGCCGAGCCGGCGGCGCAGGTCCACGACGTCTCGCGTCACCGAGACGATCGCCATCACCTCGGACGCGGCGGTGATGTCGAACCCGGTCTCGCGCGCCCCGTCGTCCCCAAGGCCGACCTGGATCCGCCTCAGCGAGCGGTCGTCCATGTCGATGCATCGCCGCCACGTGATCGTCGCCGGGTCGATCCCGAGTTCGTTCCCGTGCCAGAGATGGGAGTCGATCATGGCCGCGAGCAGGTTGTTTGCGGCGCCGATGGCATGGATGTCGCCGGTGAAATGGAGGTTGACAAGCTCCATCGGCGCGACCTGGGCCAGGCCCCCGCCCGTACCGCCGCCTTTGATCCCGAAGACGGGCCCGACGGACGGCTCCCTCAGGCAGAGAGCCGCCCGATTGCCGTTTGAGGCCAGGGCGTCGACGAGGGAGATCGCGGTCGTCGTCTTTCCCTCGCCGGCCTTCGTGGGCGTCATGGCGGTGACGCAGACGAGTCGGCCGTCCGCTTTGTCTTGCAGCCGGTCGAAGGTTTCGAGCGAGATCTTCGCCGCATACGGGCCGTGGAGCTCGATCTCGTCGGGATAGAGCCCCAGCCGCTCGGCGACCTCTCCCATCGGTTCAAGCGTTCTCGTTTCCACCGCGTCCACAACTTAAGGGTTGCCCGGCGCCCGGTCTGCCTCCATCCGTGTCGCCACTGAGCCGTACGCGGAAAACCCGCAGAACCGAGGCCAGGGTCGTTGGCGCTACCGTCTGAGGGGTGAGCGCGTGCACTTCAGGTCTTCGCGCATGCGCGTTCCTCGGGCGTCGCTGGCAAAGGCGGCGCACGTCTTTCGGAACCTACGGTTTCGAATTGCCGCCAGCAGCGGTAGCCGACGGCGGCGAGGGGCGCGCGTGAATCCCAGCTTCCGGCTCGGCCGCATCTTCGGAATCCCCTTCGGAGTCAACTGGAGCTGGCTGGTCGTGGTGGCGCTGATCACCTGGACGCTCGGAAGCGGCGTCTTCCCCGCTCAGAACCCAGGCTTGTCCAGAGGCACCTACTACACGATGGCGGTGGTCGCCGCCTTGCTCTTCTTCACCTCGCTCCTCCTGCATGAGCTCGGGCACGCGGTCGTCGCGAAGCGGGAGGGCATGGAGATCGAGGGAATCACCCTGTGGCTGTTCGGCGGCGTCGCGCGCTTTCGCGGCGCGTTCCCTTCGGCGGGGGCAGAGTTCAGGATCGCGGTCGCCGGTCCGCTGGTCACGGTCGTGCTCGGCGGCGTATTCGTCACGCTCGCAGCCTGGGGGAACCTTCCGGACGAGGCGGACGGCGTGGTCGCCTGGCTCGGCTACATCAACCTCTTCCTCCTCGCCTTCAACCTTCTGCCGGCGCTCCCGCTCGACGGCGGCCGGATTCTGCGCTCATTGCTCTGGCGAGTGAAGGGTGACTTCGGCTGGGCCACTCAGATCGCCGCAGCTACCGGGCGCGTCTTCGGCTTTCTGATGATCGGAGGCGGAATCGCGCTGCTCGTCTTCGAAGGCGTGTTCAGCGGCGCGTGGCTTGCGTTCATCGGCTGGTTTCTGCTCCAAGCCTCCAGCGCGGAGCTCGGGTACGCCTCGGTGCAGGAGGCGCTGCGCGGCTTGCAGGTCCACAACTTGATGACGCGCGATCCCGTGACGGTGGAGTCAGACGCGACCCTGGGCGAGGTCGTCGACCGGGTCACTGCGACCCGGCGGCACACGACATATCCCGTCGTGGAGGACGGACGGGCGATCGGCCTGCTCCCGTTCAGCCGGCTCGCGGGCATCCCCCGCGCCGACTGGGATCATCGCCGTGTCCGCGAGTGCATGCTCGGCCTCGACGAGGTCCCGACGCTCGAGCAATCAGAGGATGCGGTCGAAGCGCTGACGGAGCTGCAGGGAAGCCCGGTCCGGCGTGCGCTCGTCGTCGACGACGGACGCCTGGTCGGGCTCCTTTCCCTGAGCGACCTCGCTCATGCGATTCAGCTCCGCCGCCCGATCAGAGCTTCCAGACCCTGACTGCGGAAAAACCGCAGCACGTCTGTGGCCGAGGCGGGATGACACGAACGCCGCCGTCTCTTACTCTCGCCGCAGACACCTATTTCGGAGGAGATCGAATGTCGACTGCGCCGTACACACCGCCCGCAACCGTCCGAGCACGCCAGCCGAGGCAAGGCTCCGGCCTACTGGCGGGAGTCCTCGCGGTGCTTCTCGGTGTGCTCGTGGCCGTACTCGGCTTTCTGGCCCTGATGATGTGGGTCGACAGCCACGATGCGAGGGACGCCGCCAATCGAGCCGCAGCCAAGGTCGAGGCCGCGACGCACGGCATGCCTGCGGCGCCGACAAGCGGGACCGGGCTCGGAGACCTCACGAGCTACGCGGGGGCGGCCCCGGCGAACGCGGTCAAGCTCGCCGCAAACCACGAGCCGTACCCGGCCATGATGCCGGCAATCCAGACGGGATCCGTGGCCCGCTACCACCTCGTCCTCAAGGACGTCACGATCCAGATCGCGCCGGGCATCAAGTACTCGGCCTGGGCCTGGGCCGGTGGGGCGCCCGGCCCGGTGATCCACGTCAAGCAGGGGCAGACGGTGGACATCACGCTGACGAACCGTGGGGCGATCCCGCACTCGATCGACTTCCACGCCGCCCGGGTGGCGCCGAACGTCTACTTCAAGGACGTCAACCCCGGCAGTTCCTTCCATTTCCGCTTCAAGGCGAATGACCCCGGCGTCTACATGTACCACTGCGGCACCAAGCCGGTGCTCATGCATATCGCCAACGGGATGTACGGCGCGATCGTAGTCGAGCCCAAGAAGGGCGTTCTTCCCCACGCCGACCGTAACTACGTGCTCGTTGCAAGCGAGTGGTATCTCGATTCGGACGGGCTCGGCAAGCCGGCCCAGTACAACATGCCGAAGGCCCACGCCCGCCAGCCCGACTGGATGACCTTCAACGGCTACTCCGGCCAGTACGTCGCACACCCGCTCACCGCGAAGCCAGGCGATACGGTGCGGTTCTGGGTCGTCGACGCCGGGCCTTCGATCGACACCGACTTTCACATCGTCGGGACGATCCTGAACCGGGCCTGGGTCGGCGCGGGGGTCACTTCCACTCCGCTTCGGAACGTGCAAACGATCGGCGTTCCTTCGGGTGGAGGGGGCGTATTCGACGTGAAGATCGACGAGCCGGGCCTCTACCCCTTCGTCTCACACGCCTTCTCGGCGGTGGACGAGGGTCAGGTCGGCCTGCTGAAGGTCGGCCATGTGCCCGGGACGATGTCGCACTAGAGGAGGAAGCCATGGGCAGGGTGAAGGCATTTCGGTTCCCGGTCTCCGTCGAATGGCAGGGAGGGAGGCTGACCAAGACCTCGTCCCGCGCCAAGGAGGACCTCGAGGTCGCGACGCCGCCGGAGTTTCCCGGCGGGATCCCGGGTCTCTGGAACCCGGAAGAGCTCCTCGTGGCCTCCGTGGCGTCCTGCTATGCGGTCACGCTCGCCGCGATCGCCGAGCGACGCGAGATCCCGCTGCACTCTCTGAAAGTGAGCGGAACCGGGCACGTCAGCATGCGGGACGACAGGAAGTTCGGGTTCGTCGCCATCGAGCTGGATGCCGAGGTCAAGACCTCAGCTGCATCGGTTCGAGCAGCGGAGGCGGCGGCCGCACGGGCGGAAGAAGCCTGTCTCGTGGCGCGGGCGCTCGACATCCCGGTGCACGTCGCCGTCGTCGTGCGGCCGCGGGTGGAGCGCCCGCTCGAGGTCCTCGAGACGGGTTAGCCCGGTTCCTCTTCTAGCAGGCCCTGCTCGATCGCATGGCGAACGAGCTCGGCCCTGGTCGAAAGCCGGAGCTTCTGCATGATGTGCGCCCGGTGCGTCTCCACCGTGCGGACAGAGATGAAGAGCGTGCCGGCGATCTCCTGGTTGGTGTGGCCGAGCGCGAGCAGTCGGAGCACTTCGCGCTCGCGATCCGAAAGCGGGTCGGCCTCGGCACGTGCGCGTGCCTCCGCCTCGGCCGCCACGAGCTTTGCCCCGAGCGCTGGATTGACGTAGCTCCTTCCGCCTGCCACCTCACGCACCGCCGCGACGACCTCTTTGTCCGCCGCCTCCTTCAGCACGTACCCGCTGGCCCCCGCCGCGAAGGCCTCGCGCACATAGCTCGGGTCGTCCTGCATGGAGAGCACGAGCACCTTCGCGTCCGGTGCCTCCTTGAGCACGGCGGGCGTTGCCTCGATGCCGCTTCCTCCGGGCATGACCACGTCCATCACGAGCACGTCCGGCTTGAGCGAGCGTGTCCGGAAGACGGCATCGCGGAAATTCCCGGCCTCGCCGACGACCTCGATGTCCTCCTCGGTCTCGAGGATGCGCTTGAGCCCGGAGCGGACTACGGCGTGATCGTCCACGATCACGACCCGGATGGCGCTCACCGCAGCGGCACCTCCGCGACGAGGGTCGTCCCCTTTCCGGGCGAGGACTCGATCCTCAGGCGACCGTCCAGCAGCCCTAAGCGCTCCCGGATGCCAAGCAGCCCAAGCCCCTCGTGCTCGGCCGATGGGTCGAATCCCTGTCCGTCGTCCTCGACCACCGCTGCGGCGCTGCCGTCCCTGTGTGTGAGCAGGATGCTGACAGTGCCTGCCCGGGCGTGCTTCACCACGTTCGTGAGCGCTTCCTGGACGATGCGGTAGAAGGCGGTCTCGACGTCTGCGGGGAGCCGCTCGCCGCCGAGGCGTTCCTGCACCTCGACCGACATCTCGGTCTGCTCCTGGACCATCTGTCCGAGGCGCTCGAGAGCCGGGACCAGCCCGAAGTCGTCGAGCGCCTTCGGGCGGAGCTCCACGGCGAGACGGCGCACATCCTGAAGCGCCGTTACAACGAGCTCCCGGAGCATCTCCGCGGCCGGGCCGATGTCGCCCGGGGTCTTCCCCTCCTCGATTCTCTTGAGCGTCAGCAGGATCGACGTCAGGTCCTGACCGATCTCGTCGTGGAGCTCGCGGGCCAGCCGGCGCCGTTCGAGCTCCTGCGCCTCGACCGCGTGGCGGAGCGCGTCCCGCGTGACGCGCTTGGAGAGGTCGACCGCGATCGTGGCGCGGGCCGCAAAGGCCTCGGCGAGGCGGAGGTCGTCCTCCGTGAAGCGGGGATCCGAGCCGAGCTTGTCGTGAGCCGACATCACGCCGATCGCGCGCTCGCGGACGACCAGCGGAACGTGCAGCGACGTCGTTGCGCCCATCCGGCGGGCGACGGCCTGGTCGACCTCGGGGTCGTCGACGACGGAGTCCACCCGCTCGCTGCGCTTTCTCTGGAAGACCTTGCCTGTCTTGGAGGCCACAAGGTCGATCACGAGCCGCTCGAGCTCTTCGGCACCCGCGCCGTCGGCGGCGGCGATCCGCAGTGTTCCCTCCTCCGCCGGGAGCGCGATGAGGACGACTCGCGCCTCCACGAGCTCGCGCAGGCGGGTCGCGACGAGCTTGAGCAGCGCCGGCAGCTCGATCTCGCCCGCGAGTGCGTTTCCGATCTCGTTCAGGTACTCGAGCTGGCGCGACCAGCGCGTGGCCGACTCGTACAGGCGTGCGTTCTCGACGGCAACTGCGGCCTGCGACGCGAGCACCGTCACGAGCTCTTCGTCCTCCGCGCTGAAGTCGGTGCCGTCTTCCTTCTCGGCGAGGTACAGGTTTCCGAAGGCAACCCCGCGCAGCATGATCGGAACTCCGAGGAACGTGCGCATGGGGGGATGATTCGGCGGGAAGCCCACGGAATGTGGGTCCTCGCTCAAGTTGTGGAGTCGGAGAGGCTTCGCTTCGCGGATCAGGACGCCGAGGATTCCCCTGCCCTTGGGCAGCTCACCGATGGCCTGATGGGTTTCCGGGTCGATTCCATGAGTCAGGAAACGCTCGAGCCCCTTCCCGCTGCTGTCGATCACGCCGAGCGCCGCATACCGAGCCCTGGTGAGGACGCCGGCCGTCTCGACGAGCTTTTGCAGGACCGCGTCCAGCGAGAGCTCGGACGTGAGAGCAATGCCCGCCTCGAGGAGGGCGCTCAGCCGCTTCTGGTCGTACGCCTCGGTCGCCACGAGGCATATTCAACCGCGGATGGAGTGCTCAGTCTCGGAGGCCCGGGGGAAGAAACTCCTTCAGAGCCCGGTGGGCGCTCGCCTTCTCCTCCTCGGTGCGTGCGCTCTCGAGGCTCTCCCGGATCCCGAGCAGCCAGTGGGCGACTCCCGGACGCGTCTCGAACTCGATCTGGATCCGCTCGAACGCGCAACCGGCGCTGACGACCGCCCCTCCGCTCTCCCAGAAGGGGCACTCGGCCCCAGGGCAAGCCTCGATCGTCCCCGTGGTGTGGTGGAGTGCGCAAATGGGCTGACCGTGCATGACGCGATCGTGCCCCCAATCGACCGAGCTGCCATCGGCGCCTGCGCGGATCCCGTTGCGGGGAACTACCGACTCCTCGCCTAGTCCTCTGGCACGACGCCGACGCTGCGAGAGGCCGACTGCCCGGCGTCGTTGAAGGCGCTGATAGTCAGGGTGTGGGGGCCGGGGCAGATGTAGTCGAAGCGCATCTTCCCGCCCTTGGGGTCATAGCCCGCCTGTGCGCCCGGAGCCTCCCCGTCGATCTCGGGCTCGACCGAGGTGGCGTTCCGCGTCTTGTAGACGAAGACGACGGTGTGGATCTCGCCCTTCTTCCCGCACGAGACGGCACTTGGCCCCTTGAACACGATGATCTGCGGGAGCTTCGAGGCCGTCGTCCCCGTCGTCGTCGCGGAGGTCGTCGTACCGCCCGAGGTCGTCGTCTTCTTGCCCGAGTTGCCGCAGCCCGCGACCGCGACGACTGCGGCGGCGGCGCAGATGAGAAGAAGGCTTCGCTTCGCCATGCGGCGACGATCCTAATCCTCCCCGACAGGGCGTCATGCCGCCTGCGCGCAGCAGGCGCCTTCGTCGCGAGCCTCCTCCACGTCCTCGAGGACGGTGTAGATCTCCCAGCGGTTGCCAGCGGGGTCGGAGACCCACACCTTGTCCTGCCTGGCATAGCAGCAGGTGGTGTCGCGCTCGTCCAGGGTCGCGAGCCCGCTCTTGCTCAACCGCTCGGACGCGGCTTGGACCTCGGCCGGCGACTCCACGCGGATGCCGAGATGGGACAGGGCCGGCGTGCGCGCCTGCTGGAGGGCGAGAGCGACGGGCGGGTCCGAGAGTTCGAACTTCGCGTAGCCGGGGCGCTCCTTCGCGGGCTCGACCCCGAACAGCTCACCGTAGAAAGCGACCGCTGCATCCAGGTCGGGAACGGAGAGCGAGAGATGGAACGTATTCACTGCGGGCCCCTTGTATCGATGGGTTTCGATGTAGGAGTCTAGATGATATATTGATGTTTGTCAATGAAGGAGCTTCCCGTCGTCTCCCGTCCTTGCTGCGCCGCCGGCTCGCCCCCAATGCCCGCACAGCAACGACACGACCTGGCCGCGCGCTTCAAGGCCCTGGCCGATCCGACCCGGATCGCGATCGTCAACCGGCTCGCGGGAGCCGGCGAGGTCTGCGTCTGCGACCTCGTGGCCGGGCAGAAGCTGTCGCAGCCGACGATCTCGCATCACCTGCGCATCCTGCGGGGTGCCCGGCTCGTCGAGGCGACGAAGCGCGGCACGTGGGCGTACTACCGCCTGCTCCCCGAGGCAATCGAGGAGCTCTCGTTCGCCCTCGTCGGGGCGAGCGGCTAGCCGCCGAGCAGGCCCGCGACCTCGTCGTGGCCGCCTTCGCGGGCGAGGTCGATCGCAGTCCTGCCGTCGTCTCGCGCCGCCGCCGGGTCGCCGCCGTGGGCAAGCAGAAGCCTCACCATCGCTGCGTCCCCGTTTTGCGCGGCCGAATGCAGGGGGGTGTGGCCGCCTTCGGCCGTTGCGTTCACCGGCGCCCCGCGTTGGAGGAGCTCCTCGACCGTTTCAGGGTCCGCGGCTCCTTCGCCGGCTACCGCACTGTGGAGCGGAGTCACGCGCACGAACTCGTGACGGGACACCACCCCGACATCGGCGCCGCGCTCGGCGAGGAGCGCGACCGCGTCGCGGTGGCCAAAGAATGCGGCCAGGTGGAGCGGGGTGAAGCCGTCGGGCGACCACGCGGTCGCACGGGCGGGATCGTCGCGGAGCAGGGCGGCCAGACGGTCGTTGCTTCCGGTCGCGGCTGCCTCGAACACGTCGAGCTCGGGCTGCTCTGCCAGGAGGGCCTGCGCTTCGTCCATTCGACCCTGGTACAGCGCCTCGAGGATCGGCGACACCGTGATGTCCGAATCGTTGCTCATACTCACTCCCTCGGGCGACTTAGTTAGTTGTTCTAACTAATATATAACAGCAGCATGAGCCCGAGCGCAACGACAACCGAGCTTGCCGACCGGCTTCACTCCGCCGCGATCCATCTCCTGCGGCTGGTCGCCCGGGAAGACTCGGAGAGCGGGCTCGGCGGTCCCGCGCTCTCCGCCCTCTCGGTGATCGTGTTCGCGGGGCCGATCACTCTGGGCCGGCTGGCGGAGGCCGAACGTGTGCGGCCCCCGACCATGACCCGGACCGTCCAGGGTCTGGAGGCAGCCGGCCTCGTCCGCCGGCAAGCCGACCCGTCCGACCGCCGCGCTGTGCTGCTGAGCGCCACGGCGAAAGGCTCCCGCACGCTCCACGCCGCCCGCCGACGGCGCGTCGAGCGTCTCGCCGGAGTGCTCGCGGATCTTCCGGCCCGGGACGTTCGCCGCCTGGAAGCTGCCGTCGCCGTGCTGGAGCCGGCCGTCGGCGGGCGGCGCTGAGGGGTCCGGACTACGATTCCGGCGAAATGAGCGAGACCGTTCGCGAGCCAGCGGCCACGAGCCCCCAGGCGGTCGACGTGGAGACGGCCCAGCTCGCCGTCCAGAAGCAGCTGGCCCGGCTGTTGAGGAGGATCAAGGAGGCGCTCGGCGTCGACACCGTCACGGTCCTGCTCCTCGACGACACCCGCGAGAACCTGGTCGCCCGCGCCGCGAAGGGTCTCGAGGAAGAGGTCGAGCGAGGAGTCACCATCCCGCTCGGTAAGGGATTCGCCGGCCGGATCGTCGCCGAGGGCCGGCCGATCATCATCGACGACATCGACCACGCGGACATCTTCAATCCACTGCTGCGCGAGAAAGGCATCCGGTCGCTCATGGGCGTTCCGCTCGCCCTGGAAGGGCTCTTGCTCGGCGTCCTCCACGTTGGCTCGCTCGAGCCGAGGGTCTTTACGGAGGAGGATGTCCGCTGGCTCGAGCTCATCGCCGAGCGCGTCGCCCTCCCGCTTGCCCAGTCGCAGCTCTTCGAGCTCGAGCAGCAGGCTCGGACCGTTCTCGACGCCGGACGAAGGCAGCTCGAGTTTCTGGCGGACGCAAGTGCCGTCCTCTCGTCGTCCCTCGACTACGAAGGCACGCTGGCAACGGTCGCGGAGCTGGCGGTACCGAGGCTCGCGGACTGGTGCGTTATCGACCTGCTCGAAGAAGGCGGCACTGTGCAGCGAGTCGCGGTCGCGTGCGCCGACGAGACGAAGCATCCGCTGGCCGAGGAGCTGCGCCGCAGCTATCCGGCCCATCCCGACCGCGAGGAGGGCACGTCCAAGGTGCTGCGAACCGGGCAGTCCGAGCTCGCCGCCGTCACCGAGGAGTGGCTGGACGCCATCGCGCCGGACGAGCGGCAGCGGGAGATTCTCGCCGGGCTCGGGCTCCGCTCCAACATCCTCGTTCCGCTGGTCGCGCGCGGCAGGACGCTCGGTGTGCTCACGCTCGCGACGGCCGAGTCGGGCCGCATCTACCGGCACGAGGACGTCCGGCTGGCCGAGCAACTCGCGAGCCGTGCCGCCCTCGCCGTCGACAATGCTCGCCTGTATCGCGAGGAGAAGATCTCGGCGGAACGGCTCTCGTTCCTCGCGGAGGCAAGCGCCGTCCTCTCCTCCTCGCTTGACTACCCCGCGACGCTTCAGAGCATCGCGCAGCTTGCGGTTCCGGCCTTCGCGGATTGGTGCATCGTGGACGTGGTCGAGGCCGGACAGATCCAGCGCGTCGCGGTTGCAGCCTCAGACGAGGAGAGCCAGCGTCTGCTGGAGGAGCTCCAGAGCCGCTACTCGCCGACCATAGACTCGCCGCAGCCTGCGGCGCAGGCCCTGCGGGCGGGGAAGGCGGTCATCTTCCACGAATTCACGGCCGAGACCCTTGCCAAGACGGTGCAGGACGAAGGTCACCTCGATCTCCTGCAGCGGCTCGGGCCGCGCTCCGCGCTGGCGGTGCCGCTCGTCGCGCGTGGGCACACGGTCGGCGCGATGACGTTCGCCTGGGCCTCCACCGGGCGTCTGTACGAGGAGCGCGACCTTCCGCTCGCCGAGGCTCTGGGGAGGCGCGCGGCGCTGGCGGTCGACAATGCCAGGCTCTACCGCGAGGCCGAGGACCGGGCGCAGGCCGCCCTGGCTCTGGAGCGCGTCGGGGACGGGGTTTTCCTCCTCGACGACGACGGAGTCGTCCGGTTGTGGAATCCCGCCGCCGAGGCGATCACGGGGCTCGAGCGCGACGCAGTCGTCGGACGGGCGGCGCACGATGTGCTTCCGGGGTGGCGGGACGTCGCCGGCCGCATACCCGTCGCCGAGGATCCATCGGCCGCCGGCAAGACGGAGACGGTTCCGCTCGAGATCGAGGATCGCGAGCTGTGGCTTTCCGTGTCGGGAGTGGCCCTCGAGGGCGGCACGGTATACGCCTTTCGCGACCTGACCGAGGAACGGGCGCTGGAGCGGATCAGATCCGACTTCGTCTCCACCGTCTCCCACGAGCTGCGCACGCCGCTCGCTTCGGTCTACGGCGCGGCCATGACCCTGGCCAGGAAGGACGTCGAGCTCGAAGACGACCAACGACGGCAGCTGCTCGGGGTCGTAGCGGCGGAGTCGGAGCGGCTCGCTCGCATCGTCGAGGACGTCCTCCTCGCGAGCAGGCTCGACTCCGAGACCGTCGTGTTCACCATCGAGAGCTGCGATCCCGTGGCCGCGCTCGAGGCGGCCGTCGAGACTGCCCGCACGCATCTCCCACCCGGCTTGGAGATCCGCAGAGCTACGTCTTCGGCTCCGCGCGCCGCCGCAGACCCGGAGCAGCTCCGCCAGGTGCTCGAGAACCTGATCGACAACGCGGTCAAGTACAGTCCCGCCGGCGGGGAGATCGAGGTGGGCGTGGGCCAGCGCGGCCGCTGGGCGTGCTTCTGGGTGCGGGACGAGGGGATCGGGATCCCTGATGGAGAACGGGAGCGGATCTTCGAGAAGTTCTACCGCCTCGATGCCGACCTGCTGCGCGGCGTGCGCGGGACCGGCCTCGGCCTGTACATCTCCAGAGAGCTCGTGCAGAAGATGGAAGGCCGGATCTGGGTCGAGTCCGAGGAGGACGCCGGCTCGACCTTCTTCTTCGAGCTTCCGCTGGCTTAGGCCGGTAGCTCCAGCGTGAAGCGAGAGCCCGTCGGCTCGAGCTGCGTGTAGGTGAGGTCACCGCCGAGCGAGCGGGCGTAGGCCTGTGCGATCGCCAACCCGAGCCCAGCGCCCTCCTTCTTGCGGTCCCACGACTCCTCGCTGCGGGTGAAGCGGTCGAAGAGGCGCGGGACGAACTCGGGATCCACTCCGCTCCCACGATCGTCGACGAAGATGCGAATGGAGGCGTTCTGCTTCGCTCCGATCGAGACGGGAGGGCTTCCGTACTCGACGGCGTTGACCACGAGGTTGGCCATGATCCGCTCGAAGGCGTGCGGGTCGCTTTCGAGCTCCATGCCCGGCTCGACGTCGAGCGTGACGTCGGCGAGCCGGTCGGGCACGATCCGCGGCAGGAGCTCCTCCAGCCGCTGCCTCGGGTTGAAGCGCTCGGAGGTGATGACGACAGCCCCGGAGTCGAGCTTCGAGAGGTCGAGCAGCTGTTCGGCGAGGTCCCGCAGGCGCGCCGTCTGCTTGTACAGAGTCTCGCGCAGCTCGAGCACCTGCTCCATCGTGAGATTGGGGCCATGGTGCTGGAGCGTCGACGCGACCCCGTGCACGACCGAGATCGGAGTCCGCAGCTCGTGTGTGGCGATGGAGATGAACTGGTCCTTCGCCTCGTCGAGCTGTCGCAGCTCGTCGAGCGCGCCCTGAAGCTCCGAGTACTGATCGGCGCGGGCGATGAAGACCGCGGCGATGGAGCCGAGCGCCGTCAGGAAGACGAGCTCGTCCTCGGTGAGATCGAATTGTCCGCCGCCCCCTCGCCTGTCGCCGACGATGAAGCCGAGGCACGCCCCCTCGACGATGAGCGGCACCGCGACGATCGAACGCACGTGGAAGCGCTCGATCAGCGTCGACGGGAGCGCAGCCTCCCTGCGCGCGTCCTTGACGAAGACGGCCATTTCGGCCTCGAGTGCCTGCGTGAGGAATGGGAACTTGTCCAGCAGCAGCCACTGATCCCCGGGCCAGTCCACGCCGTGCTGGACGACGGAGTACACCGTTCTCTGCTCCAAGTTGACGCGGACGAGCAAGGCGCGCTCGAACCCGAACGCACTGCGGATCTCCGAGCAGATCCGCTCCAGCATCTCGTCCACGTCAAAGGACGCCGAGCCCACCTCTCGAGCGAGCTCGTACACGATCCGCAGCTCTCTGGACAGTCGACGCTCGGGCATCGCTCTCCTCCGGCCCGGGGAGTTTTACAGAAGCTGGGGCGAGGCTCCGTACGGCGGCGGACCCTCGTCCACGTACGCGCGCCGGCGCATGAAGTACCCCGGCCCGGCCCACGAGGACCAGAAAATCATCGACAGGACGAGCCCGACGATCCCGACGACAAGCACAATTTAGCCGATCGTGTGAACCTCGATGCCCGTCACCGTCGTGTTGACGGCGAAGGCGAGGATCGCGCCCACGGCGATCAGCAGCAGACTGACTCCGATTCCCATCAAACCTCCTTTCTTTGCGCCGAACAAAGTTTCCCGCTCCGGCTCGTAGCAAACACAGGGTGACCGCGGCCACCGGCAAAGCCGGATGGCCGTTCCCCCCGAAGGGGAAACGAGGTTTCCCCCTCGGGGCTCCCAATTCCCGAGCGCTTCTGGGGGCGGCTCCGTACGGGACTCCAGACCTGAGCGGCCCGCCCCGAAAGAGCGACGGCCGGGGCTTTGCGAGGCGAGTGCAGTCACCCCGGCGTTTGGCTTCTTGGTTGAGTAGCCTGCGCCTAGGTGCGTAGAGGGTCGCTCTTCCAGCTCCTGCTGCTCGGCGTCGTCATCGGCGGAGCGTCCGCCGCAGTCGCGCTTGTTATCCCGTGGCTTCCGCCCTCGGCCTCCCGTGAGCGAGACCGGATCGACTTTGTCTTCTGGTTCACGACCGTGATCTGCCTCGTGATCTTCACGATCGTGTTCACGGTCAGCGTCTTCTCGTACATGAAGTTCCGGGCGCGGCCGGACGACGACTCGGACGGGCCGCCGATCCACGGGCACACGGGGCTCGAGATCACCTGGACCGCCGTCCCGGCGGCGCTGGTGACCGCGATCGGGATCGCGAGCGCAGTCGTGCTGGCGCGGAACTCGCACGCATCCGCAAACCACCTGACGGTGGATGTCACGGCGCAGCAGTTCGCTTGGAGCTTCGCCTACCCGCAGCAGGGGAAGATCACATCGACGACTCTTCGCCTTCCGCTCAAGAAGCAGGTCGAGCTGCGGATCAAGGCGCTCGATGTGATCCACTCGTTCTGGGTCCCCGAGTTCGGACAGAAGCAGGACGCCGTGCCGGGTCTCACGACCCATCTCGTGATCACGCCGACGAAGCTCGGCACCTTCCCGGTGATCTGCACCGAGCTGTGCGGCCTCGGCCATGCGCTCATGCGCTCGCAGGCGATCGTGATGCCGCCCGCGAAGTTCGCCGCGTGGGTGAAGCAGCAGAAGCAGGGGATCTCCGGAGGCGGCGCCGCGGCCGGGAAGGCGGCGTTCGACTCCAACGGCTGCGGCGGTTGCCACACCTTCGCTCCGGCGGGCTCGAAGGGGGCGGTCGGTCCGGATCTGGATCATCTGGCCGCTGCCGCCAAGAAGGCCGGGAAGCCGCTCGACGAGTTCGTGCGCGAGTCGATCGTCGATCCTGACGCCTACATCGCGCCCGGTTACGCTCCGAACGTCATGCCGAAGACGTTCGCGCAGCTCCCGAAGGCACAGCTCGACGGGCTCGTGCAGTTTCTGACCGGCTCGGGTAAGAAGGAGAACGCGTGACCCAGGCCGCAGAGATCGACGTCGGCGAGCGCTACGGCGCGCAGGTGCCCCCTTCGGGCCGGCGCTACGTGACGAAGCCCGGCTGGATTCGCGCCGCGTGGATGACGGTGCTGTTCGCCGGCCTCGGCTTCGCGCTCGTCGTGGTGGCGCGTTCGTGGGGCGGCCTGGAGCCGACCCTCGACTGGCAGGTGTTGTCGGTCGTCTCGTTCCTGACCGCCGCACCCGTCGGCTTCCTGGCCGGGCTGGGAGCGTTCGACTACTGGGTCTACTGGGCGCTCGGAAAGCCGACGCGGCCCGAGGAGCACTCCGGGCACGGCGCGCGCACCTGGTCGGACTACTTCCGCATCAACACCGACCACAAGGTGATCGGGATCCAGTACGTGACGACGACGATCTTCTTCTTCCTCGTAGGCGGCCTGCTGGCCATGATGATGCGCGCCGAGCTCGCCCGGCCCGGGATGCAGTTCGTGGACAACCAGACCTTCAACGGGCTGTTCTCCGTCCACGCCTCCCTGATGATCTTCCTGTTCGTGATCCCGGCCTTCGCCGGGATCGCCAATTACGTCATCCCGCTGATGATCGGGGCGCCCGACATGGCGTTCCCGCGGCTGAACGCCCTCTCGTTCTGGCTGCTGCCGATCGCGGGCACGATGATGCTCTCGAGCTTCCTGGTTCCGGGAGGCGCGTTCGCGGCCGGGTGGACGAACTACGCCACCCTCTCGATCCACCAGCCGCTCGGCAACGTCTTCTTCTCGATGGGCGTCCAGTGGGCGGGTGCGTCCTCGATCATGACCGCGCTCAACTTCCTGGTCACCATCATCACCATGCGTGCGCCGGGGATGACCTTCTGGCGCATGCCGCTGCTCGTGTGGGCCAACTTCACCACCTCGTTGCTGGTGGTGATCGCGACGCCGTTCATCGCCGGCTCGCAGTTCTTCGTCATGTTCGACCGGGTCATGCACACGCACTTCTTCGACCCCTCGAACGGCGGCTACGCGCTCGGGTACCAGCACATCTTCTGGTTCTACTCGCACCCGGCGGTCTACATCATGATGCTGCCCGGCTTCGGGATCGCTTCGGAGGTGATCTCGGTGATGGCGCGCAAGCCGATCTTCGGCTACCGCCTGATGGCGTTATCGCTGATGGCCATCCTCATCCTCGGCTTCTCGGTCTGGGCCCACCACATGTTCGTGTCCGGGATGGCCTCGTGGCTGCGCGTGCCGATGATGATCACCACGCTTTTGATCGCGGTCCCGACCGGGATCAAGGTCTTCTCCTGGTTAGCGACCTTATGGGAGGGGAAGATCAACTTCTCGACGCCGATGCTGTTCGCGCTCGGCTTCGTGTCTATGTTCGTGATCGGCGGGCTGTCGGGGATCTACCTGGGCGCGGTGCCCATCGACATCCACGTCTCGGACACGTACTTCGTCGTCGCCCACATCCACTACGTGCTGCTGGGCGGCTCGCTGTTCACGATCTTTGCGGGGATCTACTACTGGTTCCCGAAGGCGACCGGACGGATGTACAACGAGCGGCTGGGGAAGCTCCACTTCTGGATGACCTTCATCTTCTTCAACCTCACCTTCTTCCCCATGCATTGGCTCGGGATCCAGGGCATGCCGAGGCGGGTCGCCGACTACGCCCCGCGGTTCGGGGACTGGAACCTCGTCATCTCGATCTCCTCGTTCTTCCTCGGGGCCTCGTTCATGATCTTCGTCTACAACATGGTCGTCAGCTGGACCCGCGGCCGGCGGGCGGCGGCCAACCCGTGGCGCTCGCTGACGCTGGAGTGGCAGGTCTCCTCGCCTCCTCCGGTCTTCAACTTCGACGAGGTGCCGCAGGTGGTCGGCGCCCCGTACGAGTACGGGGTGGTGGGGGCGCGGCACGGCGTGTTCAACGGCACCCGCACGGCCGAGCTCGAACGCGTCGAACGGGAGAAGGTGGGTTGACGTGGCCGAGGAGCGCCACGTCCTCGCCGTCGCGAACGAGACCGTCGCGGGGAAGAGCCTGATAGAGGCGCTGCGACGCCGTGCGGAGCGAGGCCCCATCCGAGTCACCGTCATCAGCCCGATCAACCAGCCGCAATACGGGCAGGTCGTCTACGAGGACACCCGGCGCGCGTCCGCCCGGAGGCGGCTCGACCGGACACTGGAGGCGCTCCGCGAGGCAGGCATCTCGGCTCACGGGCTGGTCGTCGACGCAGACCCCGTCAGCGCCGTCCGCGACGCCCTCGAGCTCCACGACGTGGACGAGCTGGTCGTCTCGACTCATCCCGAGGAGAAGTCCGGCTGGCTGCGGCGAAACGTCATCGACAGGATCCGTGTGGTGGCCGGGTCGCGGCCGGTCGAGCACGTCGTCGCCGACCTCGACGAGGAGCGAGAGGAGGCGAACGTCCTCGTGATCGCGAACGAGACCGTGGTCGGGGAGCCGCTCCTCGACCGCATTCGTGCACGCGCGAAGAAATCGCCCGCGAGCTTCCTCATCGTGTGCCCGCAGAGCGACCCCGAGAGCTCCGAGCATCCGGTGGCCGAGCGGCGCCTGCGGCGCGCGCTCGCCGTCCTCCGCAGCGAGGGGATCGACGCCCACGGACAGATCGACAATCCGGATCCCTACACGGCGGCCATGCAGGCCGTCCACGACGAGCGGGTGGACGAGATCGTCATCTCCACCTTTCCCGGAGAGCGGTCGGGCTGGCTGCGGCGCGACCTCGTCGAGCGGGTGAAGAAGGACAGCGGCCTGCCGGTCGAGCACGTCGTGACCGAGCCGGCCGAGGTCGAGGCGGTAGCAGGCTGATGGAAGCGCACGCGGCCGACCACGCACACGACGCGCATCCTCCGGTCGCGAACGTCAGCTCGCGGGTCGATGCGCGCGTCCTCGGGATGCTCCTCTTCATCGCCTCCGAGGTGATGCTGTTCGGCTCCTTCTTCACCGCCTATTTCTTCATTCGCGTTGCGGGGGACGAGCCGTGGCCGCTCCCACCGTTCCACCTCCCGGTGTTCGTGGCCGGCGTCAACACCGCCATCCTGCTGACCTCGAGCTTCACGATGCACTGGGCGCTCCAGTCGATCAAGCGTGGGAACCGGTCCGGGCTGCAGGGGGGGCTCGTCCTGACCTTCCTCATGGGCCTGACCTTCCTGCTCACGCAGGCGACCGAGTACGCGCGAGTCGGGTTCGCCCCCTATGACGGCGCCTTCGGGACGATCTTCTACTGCCTGACGGGCCTGCACGGCGCCCACGTCTTCGTCGGGCTGACGATTCTGTTGTTCGTCACCATCCGCGCCTTCCGCGGCCACTTCTCCCCCGAGCACCATCACGGCGTCGAGATCGGCGGGATCTACTGGCACTTCGTCGATGTGATGTGGATCGTCGTCTACTCGACGGTCTACCTCTTGTAGGCGGTAGGTCGTGAGTACACGCTCTCCACGTCCCTGGGGCGTCGCTGGCAAAGGAGGCAAGCCGGCGGCGCGCAGGACAGTGCAACTCAGTACGGCCAAGCGACGCCGGCGCACGTCCTTCGGTGACTACGGTTTCGATTCCCGCGAGCGAGGGCTGGCCCTCGCGCAGCGGGAATTGCGGCCAGCGGCGTCAGCTCCCGGCCGAGCCGGGCTTTGCCCGGCGGAAGCGGGAGCGGCCAGGGGCGTGGAGCCGTGAAGAACCCGTTCAAGAGCGAAGCCGAGGCGTACAGGTTCCTGCTCGGGGCGGTCGTGTACTTCGCGGCGATCGTGTTCGCGAGCCTGGTCGGCGGGACGTGGTGGGGCGTCGGCGTCTTCGCGGTGCTCACCGTTCTGGCGCTCGTGTGGTTTTTCCAGCGGGAGCCTGTAGAGCCCGTCGTCACGGCGCCGCGGCACCAGGGCGGCGCGGACGAGAAGCGCATCCTGGTGATCGCGAACGAGACGGTTGGGGGAAGCACGCTGCGGGAGCGGATCCGCCAAAGCTCGGAGGGCTACCGGGCGGAGGTGCTCGTCGTCTCTCCGGCCCTCAACCGCCCTCTGAAGCACTGGGTGTCGGACGAGGACGAGGCGCGGGACGCGGCGCATCAGCGGCTCGACCGCAGCCTGGCGCGACTCGCGGAGGCGGGGATCTCGGCGCGGGGTGAGGTCGGGGACGCGGACCCGCTGCAGGCGATCGAGGACGCGCTCCGGACCTTCGGCGCGGACGAGATCATCATCTCGACGCACCCCGAGGGGCGCTCGAACTGGCTGGAGCGCGGCGTCGTCACCGGCGCCCGGGAGCGGTTCGCGGTGCCGATCACCCACGTGGTCGTCGACCTCGAGAAGGAGCGCGAAGAAGTCCGCTAAAACCAGGTGCCAGGCACCACGGGCTGGGGGACCCGTCCGGAAGGGTCGGCTTGCACGGAGAACGCGGGTGCGGTGAAGGAAGGCCCGTCTATCGCTTGGCGCTTGAGACGAAGTCGTGGAGCAGGGCACGAGCCCTCTCAGGCTCGCATGAAAACGACTCGATGAGGACCTCGGTCGAAAGGAAGTCGGGGTTGGCTTTCAGCCCAATTGCGAAGGAGTAGCTACTCCATGGCCATTGCTCGGGCTCGAGGCAAGCACCGGCTCTAACCGGATTGAGCGCGATGTAGCGGAAGAGTTCCAACAGGTGGCTTTCCCGCTCCACCACTACAGAGTGGTATCTGCTCTCGAAGACATGCCCAGAAAGTTTGTGCCGCCGGTTGAACCCATGCGCATGGCGGCTGTTCAGCATGTGCATTCCGCCTGCCAGGTTTGGCTCGGGCGTCGTGATGAGCAGGTGGTAATGCGTGGTCATGAGGCAGTACGCATGACACCTCCACCCATGGACACGAATCGTCCAGATCAGACTGTCGAGAAACCGGTACCTGTCGTAGTCGTCCTCGTAGATCGGGCCCTTCCGGTTTCCTCGGGCAGTAACGTGATACGTCAGGCCAGGCTCTTGCGGCCTGTGGTGTCGGGGCATAGATCGAGGGTAGGGCGTGCCCCGTCCGCGGAGCTACGAAAGGCGCCATTTGTTCGTGTTTGAGGAGCGACTTGTTACAGCGGTGCCAGGCACCTCGCTTATTTACTTAGGCGACTGGATGAAGGCGATGAGGGCGCGGGCGTCCGCGGCCGAGACCTGATTGGGCTTGATCACGCCGCTCATGACTCCCGGCTGGTAGCCCTCGACGATCTCGGCATCCGGGTCGTCGACCGCTTTCAGCAGGTAGGCCTCGTCCGCGGCCACGGTCTTCCCGTTCGTCAGCTTCACCTGCGACCCGAAGAGCCCTTTGAACGTCGGGCCGACGCCGTTCGAGCCGTCGAGCGAGTGGCAGGTGGAGCAGCCGAGCGAGGTGTAGAGCGACTTGCCCTTGGCCGTATCGCCGCCTGAGGGAGCCGGAGGTGCGGGAGGAGCCGCCGCAGTAGTCGTGGGCGATGGAGGCGGCGGAGACGGTGGCGCCGGCGGAGCAGGAGGGGGCGGGGCCGGCGCGGCAGAGGGAGCGGCTCCCGTCCCGGCGACCGAGGCGACGTAGGCCGAGACGGCGTCGGCGTCGCTTCCCGTGACGAGGTTCGGCGGCATCACGGGAAATCCCTCCGCGCCTTCAGCGGGCGAGGGCAAATGGATCTGGTCGCGGACGATCTGGCGGATCGTGCTCTCCTTGAACCCCTGCGCGCGCGACGGCCCGAAGGCGCTGTCGAGGTCCGGTCCCACCTTGCCCGCCGTTCCCGCGTCGGCGAGTGTGTGGCAGCCGCCGCACTTGGCGACGAACAACTCCTTCCCGCCGGACGTGCTGCTGCTCTTGTCGATGCCTCCTGTGCCGCAGCCTCCGGCCAGCGCCGCGGAGATCGAGAGCGCGACGGTCGGCCCGAGAAGCCGGGCTCTACGCGGGCGACTCGCTGGCGTCAAGCTGTTCGAGGGCCTCCGCGCGGGTCGGGTAGATCGTGAAAACCCGATCGAGACCCGTGATCTCGAAGATCTTCGTGATGTTCCGGTCGCTGCAGACGATCGAGAGCCGGCCGCCGTTCGGGCGCAGGCGCTTGACGCCGCCGACGAGGACGCCGAGGGTGGTTGAGTCGATGAACGTCGTGTTCGTGAAGTCGACCACGACGTCCTTGGCGCCGTTGCCGATCGCCTCCAGCAACTCTCGCTTCAGTTCGGGCGCCGTGTAGAGATCAACCTCGCCGGCCAGCGCGATGACGTACTGGTCATCTCGCACCTGCTGTGACTCGACGGCGAATTCCACTCTGGCGACCTCCCGGCGCCGGAGTCTAACCGCCCGCCGAAGGCTGGAGCGCCTGCCCGCCTGCTTGGCTCTTGAGGAAGCTCTTCAACGCTCGGAGCTGCTTCTTGACGAGCGGAACGGTCGGGTCGTCCGGTGCGAGCTTGATGAAGCGCTGATACGAGGCGACGGCGGTGGGGAGGTCTCCCGCCTGCTGGGCGATCTGCGCGAGCTGAAGGACGTTCTGCGGCTCGGGCCTGAGCTGCGCCAGCCCGCGATACGCCGCCACGGCCTTGTTGAAGGCATCCTGCGTCTTCGTTGTCAGGTCGTTCAAGGTCGAGCTCACTTGAGTGGAAACTGCCTGGGTGATCGGGTCCTGGGGAGGCGTCTGGCCCTTCGGAACCGGGAACCCGCCGCCGAACTGGGAGGCGTCGGTGAGCGCCTGCGACTCGGACTGTGCGGACGAGAGTGCCTGCTGGAGGTGAGTGGCCCCGTTCGCGTAGAGGCCGCCGAGCTCGGACAGGGCCGCCGCATCCTTGGGGCGCAGATTCACGTACTTGGTCAGCGCTGCCGTAGCTCCCTGGACGTCGCCCTCGGTCGCGAGCGCGGTGGCGAGGTCGCGGTACGCCTTCGCGTTCTTGGGATTGGCGGCGATCTCCTTGCGCGCTTCCGAGGCCGAAGCCTGGTTGCTCTTTCCCCCGCCGCTGCTGAACAGGTCGCCAAGGCCGATCCCGCCTCCCGACCCGACGCCGAAGATGACGAAACCGACTCCGAAGACGAGCGCGAGAAAGACGAAGACCCACTTCGCCTGCCGGCGAAGGCGGGGGAAGAACATGGTGTCCTCGGCGACGCGGCTGTGGGTCGGCGCCTGCGCGCGCTCCCGCCGCTTGCGGGCCTCGGCCTTCGTCCGTTTACGGCGTTTCTGAGCGGCTGCGCGTGCCATACCCCGCTAGGGTACCGCGCCTGACGCAGGCTCGACGGCGGCCCAATCGAACTCGTCCGCGACCGCCCGAAGCCGACCTTTCGTGCTCTCCTCGCACAGCGCGCCTTCGAGGCCCGCGTCGTAGATCTCGGGGGGCTGGAGGCCGAGAGCGACGGCCGCGCCGCAGTCCTTGGAGAGGTCGGTCCCGAACATCGCCGGGTCGTCGGTCGAGATCGAGCACAGCGCGCCGACGGCGGCGAGCTTCGGCAGTGGATGCTCCTGCAGCGAATGCACCACGCGAGTGCGGAGGTTCGAGATGGGGCAGACGTCCAGAACGGTCCTCCGGTCGACGATCTCCTGCAGCAGGCCGGGGTCCTCGACAGCCCGGATTCCGTGCCGGAGCCGGTCGGCCTGGAGCCTCTCGAGGGCCCCCTGCACCGACGGCGGCCCCGCGGCCTCCCCCGCGTGCGGGACGGAGGCGAGCCCTAGGTCGCGGGCGAGCGCGAAGGCGGACTCGTACGGCTCGGGCGGATACTCGGCCTCGAGCCCGCCCAGGCCCACGGCCACGACGCCCCGGTCACGGTATTTCGCCGCGTACCGGACGGTCTGCTCGGCCTCCTCGAGCGTGAACCCGCGCACGATGTCGGGCGTCAGGCGCATCTCGAGCCCGTGCCGCTCGCGTGCCTCCTCGATCCCGTCGCAATAGCCGCTGAAGATCTCGTCCCAGTCGACCCCGCGGCGGACCCGTTCCGCCGGAGAGAAGATCCCTTCGACGTAGACGGCGCCGTGAAACGCGGCCTCGGCGGCGTAGTCGACGACGACCTGCCGGAAGTCCGCCGCGGCCTTCAGCGCGTTCGTCGTCAGCACCCAGACCTCGATGAAGTGCGCGAAGTCCCGGAAGTCGTACAGGGCGGCGAGCTCCTCCTCCGTCTGCGCGGGAAGCGGATAGTCGTTCCGCCGCGCGATCTCGAGCAGGGTCCGCGGCCGGACCGTCCCCTCGAGGTGGACGTGCAGCTCGATCTTCGGGTACGTCACTCGGGGGCGGGCTCTAGCGGCTGCTTCACCGGGTACCAGCGCCGCTCGAACACCCCTGCGAGCGCGACGGTCAGGAAGTAGAGCACGAGCAGGGGGCCCATCTCGGCCATCGTCGTAACCGGATCCACGCCGGGCAGGACGACGGCCAGCGCGGCGACCGCCACGATTCCGACCCTCCAGCTCCGGCGCAGCTTCGCTGCAGTGACGATCCGCAGGCGCACGAGCGCGAGCATGAAGATCGGGAGCTCGAACACGATCCCCATCGCGAGCAGGACGAGCGACGAGAACGAGTAGTAGTCGCGCGCGCGGATCTGGATGTTGTAGTACTCGGTGTCGTAGTTCGTGAGGAAGTGGACGGCGGCGGGCAGCGCGATCCAGTAGCCGAAGGAGATGCCGGCGACGAGAAGCCCCGTCGCCAGCAGGACGAACGAGGCGACGATCCGCTGGGTCGACTCCCGCATCGCGGGCGCGAAGAAGCTCCACACCTGCCACAGGATCACGGGCAGGGCGAGCAGGAAGGCTGCGTACAGGCTGACCATGACCGAGGTGACGAACGGCTCGGCCACTCCGAACGTCACCGGGTGACGCCGCACCGGCGGCAGCGGCTGGTTCAGCCAGTGGAGCAGGTGGCCGTGGAAGATGAACGTGACCGTGAACGCCGCGACGAGGGCGATCAGGCAGACGACGATGCGGGCCCGAAGCTCTCCCAGGTGCTCGACGAGCGTCGCCTCCTCACCGTGCCTGAGGCGGCGGGGGAGCAGGCCCATGACGCGGTCCCTAGGTGGAGCGGTCGCTGGGGGTGGAGACCTTCTCGTCGGTCTCCGACTTCACGGGAAGCTCGGCCGGCTCGTCGGCCTCGTCATGGCCGCCCTTGATCGAGTTCTTGAACTCCCGCATCCCGCGACCGAGTGACTTCCCGAGCTCGGGCAGCCTCTTCGGCCCGAAGACGAGGAGCACGATGAGGAGCAGGATGGCGATCTCCCAGGGGCCGATCCAACCGGGCATGGGGTTAAGGGTAGCGCGTTTCAGGTGGTTCGGACGTTTCCGAACCCAGACGGTGTGGCGACCGCAGCGCCCGGCCAAGCCGGACGCTGCTCTCCCCGAGGGGGAAACGCATGTTTCCCCCTCGAGCTCCCTTCCTAAGCCTGCTGGTGAGACGGGAATCGCCGTGTCCAAACGGCTCCTCGGTGCCCCTGGTCGGGCCGGACGCGTCGGCTACCATGAGTCACGAACCGGCCGCGATTCGCCGGAAACTCAACAGCTGGGGGCAGCACAAAGTTGGCAGCACTCGAGATCAAGAACCTGCATGTCGCGCTCGAAGACGGCACCGAGATCGTCAAGGGCGTCGACCTGTCCGTGAATCCGAACGAGATTCACGCGATCATGGGCCCGAACGGCTCCGGGAAGTCGACCCTTGCCTACGCGCTCATGGGCCACCCCGGCTACCAGATCACCGAGGGGGAGATCCTCTTCGACGGCGAAGACCTCGTGCAGATGTCACCCGACGAGCGCGCTCAGCGCGGCCTCTTCCTCGCCTTCCAATACCCGCACGCGATTCCGGGCGTGACGGTGACGAGCTTCCTGCGCTCCGCGATCAACGCGGTGCGCAAGGCGAATGCCGGCGGCGAGGATGACCCGATCCCCGTGCCAGAGTTCCGCAAGGACCTGCTCGAGGCGATGGACCAGCTCAAGGTCCCCCGTGAGCTCGCCGGCCGCTACGTCAACGACGGGTTCTCGGGCGGCGAGAAGAAGCGGGTGGAGATCTTGCAGATGGCGATGCTGAAGCCCAAGATCGCCGTGCTGGACGAGACCGACTCGGGGCTCGACATCGACGCTCTCAAGATCGTCGCCCAGGGTGTTCAAAGCCTCGTCGGCCCGGAGATGGGAACGATCGTGATCACGCACTACCAGCGCATCCTCAATCACATTGAGCCCGATCACGTGCATGTGTTCTTAGGCGGGGGTATCGTTGAGGAGGGAGGCCCCGAGCTCGCGCACAAGCTCGAGGCGGAAGGATACGAAGGATTCAGCAGCAACGGGAAGGAGCCCGCGTAATGGCCGTCACAGAGACCGAGATCGTCAAGGGGATCGGCTCCGACTACGAGGTCAAGTACGGCTTCCACGTCCCGGAGGACTACTTCTTCAAGTCCGGTCGAGGGCTCTCGCACGAGCTGATCGACGCCATCTCGAGTCACAAGGACGAGCCGGACTGGATGCGGAAGTTCCGGCACAAGTCGCTCGAGTACTTCAACGCGCGGCCGCTGCCGCGCTGGGGCGGCGACGTCAGCCGGATCGACTTCGAGAACATCTTCTACTACATCAGGCCGACCGAGAAGCAGGCCAACTCCTGGGAGGACCTGCCGGCCGACATCAAGGACACCTGGGACAAGCTCGGGATCCCGGAAGCCGAGAAGAAGTACCTCGCCGGAGTCGGCGCCCAGTATGAGTCCGAGGTTGTCTACCACAAGCTGCAGGAGGACCTGACGAGGCAGGGCGTGCTCTTCCTCGACATGGATTCCGGCCTGCGCGAGCAGGAGGACATCGTCAAGCGGTACTTCGGCAAGGTCATCCCGCAGAACGACAACAAGTTCGCGGCCCTGAACTCGGCCGTCTGGTCGGGAGGCTCGTTCATCTACGTGCCGCCGGGCGTCCACGTGGAGATGCCGCTCCAGGCCTACTTCCGCATCAACGCGGAGAACATGGGCCAGTTCGAGCGCACCCTCATCATCGTGGACGAGGGCGCGTACGTGCACTACGTCGAGGGCTGCACGGCGCCGATCTACACCAGCGACTCGCTGCACTCGGCGGTGGTCGAGATCATCGTCAACAAGGGTGGGCGCTGCCGCTACACGACAATCCAGAACTGGTCGACGAACGTCTACAACCTCGTCACCAAGCGCGCCGTCGCTCACGAGGACTCGACGATGGAGTGGGTCGACGGGAACCTCGGCTCCAAGCTGACGATGAAGTACCCGTCCATCTGGCTGCTCGGGGACGGAGCGCACGGCGAGGTGCTCTCGATCGCCTTCGCGGGCAAGGGCCAGCACCAGGACGCCGGGGGCAAGGCCGTCCACGTCGCGCCGCGCACCTCCTCGGTCATCACGTCGAAGTCGATCTCCAAGAACGGCGGCCGGGCGGGTTACCGCGGGCTGCTCGAGATCGCAAAGGGCGCGCACGGCGCGAAGTCGAAGGTCGTCTGCGACGCACTCATCCTCGACGAGGAATCCCGCTCCGACACGTATCCCTACATCCGCATCGACGAGAACGACGTCTCGGCAGAGCACGAGGCGACCGTCTCCAAGATCGGCGAGGAGCAGCTCTTCTACCTGATGTCGCGTGGGCTCTCCGAGGCCGAGGCTTCGGCGATGGTCGTGTCCGGCTTCGTTGAGCCGATCACCAAGGAGCTCCCGCTCGAGTACGCCGTCGAGATGAACCGGCTCATCCAGCTGCAGATGGAGGGCTCGGTCGGTTGATCGAAGTCGAGCGCACCGACTTCGTGTCGGTGCCGGTGCAGGACATGGAGCGGGCGAAACGGTTCTACCGTGACACGCTCGGCATACACAGCCCCGACTGGGACGCGCCCTGGCCGGAGATGGAGACCGGCAACGTCAGCGTCTATCTCGTTGACCCCACCTCGTGGGGTGGCGAGTTCGTTCCGTACAAGGCGTACATCGCATTGCGGGTGCCCGATGTTGAGTTCGCCCGCGCGAAGCTCGAAGAGGCCGGCGTCGAGTTCCAGGGTGAGACGCGCGACACCGGTGTTTGCCACATGGCGTTCTTCGAGGACACCGAGGGCAACGCGCTGATGCTGCATCGCCGCTACGCCCCGGTCGACTGATGGAGGTCGAGCGGGTCGACTTCGTGTCCTTTCTGACCGAGGACACTCCTCGCGCGAAGCAGTTCTACGCGGAGGTGCTCGGGCTCGAGATCGAGACCGAGAGTGAGAATGACATGGAGTTTCGGGCGGGCCAGGTCACCTTGGACATCTTCAACCCCGCTTCGATCGGCCAACCGTTCGCGCCCAGCCCGGCTGGGCTCGCCCTGCGGGTTCCGGACGTCCCGGCTGCCCGAGCTGAGCTCGAGAGCAAGGGTGTCGAGTTCGACCGGGAGACGATCGACACCGGCGTCTGTCACATGGCGTTCTTCCACGATCCCGACGGGAACGCGCTGATGCTTCATCGACGCTATGCGCCCTTTGCAGATGGGAGGCCACCCTGATGAACGTCGAGCGGGTCGACTTCATCAACATCGCGACGCGTGACCCGGAGCGGTCGCGCGCGTGGTACCGCGACATGCTCGGGCTTGAGGAAGATCCGAACAACTCGGACGAACTGACGGTCGGGCAGACGACGCTCACGTTCTGGAACCCGGAGGCCGAGGGGTACGAGTTCAGCCGAAACATCGGCGGCTTCGCCGTCCGCGTCGCGGACGTCGAGCAGGCGCGAGCCGCGCTCGAGGCCAAGGGTGCGGAGTGCGTCGGGTCCGGCGATACGGGCGCCTGTCACATGGCCGTCTTCCTCGATCCGGACGGCAACGCTGTGCTCCTGCATCGCAGATACAAGCCGTATGAGTAGAACCGAGCTTCTCGAGCGCTACCGCGCGCTCCCGATGCCGACGACGGCTGACGAGGCCTGGCGCTTCACCGATCTCAAGGGCTTCGACCCGGACACGTTCTCTTCGAACGGGGCCGACGGGGAAGCGGCGCCTGGCCTCGTCGACATCGACGTGGCGGCCGTGGCGACCGTGACCGAGAGCGGCATCGAGATCGAGCGGGCGCCGGAGGGCATCACGTTCGAGCCGCTCTCCGATGATCATCCGCGGCTCGGCGAGCTCGTCGGGGCGGGCGAGAAGTTCGCCGCCCACAACGCGGCGCTCTGGGAGCACGGCCTGCTCGTCCATGTCCCGAAAGGAGTCGTGCTGGAGCAGCCGCTGTACGTGCGGATCTCGAGCTCGGCGGACGGTGGCGCCCTCTTCTGGCGCATGCTCGTGATCGCCGAGGCCGAGAGCCGTTTCTCGCTGATCGAGGAGCACGCGTCCGCCTCGCCGGACCTGGAGGCCTACTCGAACGCCGTCGTCGAGCTCTTCGTCGAGCAGGCGGCGAAGGTCGAATACATCTCCGTGCAGAACCTCTCGCGCGAGACCTGGCACTTTTCCTCACAGCGCGCACGCGTCGGCCGCGACGCCGAGCTCGACTGGGTGACGGCCGGCTTCGGGACGAAGAAGGGCAAGGTGCGGATCGAAAACGACCTCGCAGGGCAGGGAGCGACCTCGCGCGTGACCGGCGCCTACTTCGCCGACGGGCAGCAGCACCTCGACTACGACACCTTCCAGGAGCACATCGCTCCCGACACGACCTCCGACTTCGCCTTCAAGGGCGCGTTGCGCGACACGTCCACGGTCGTCTGGCGCGGGATGATCAAGGTGGAGAAGGACGCCCAGAAGACGAACGCCTACCAGGAGAACCGCAACCTGATCCTCTCCGAGAAGGCGCATGCCGACTCGATCCCCGGGCTCGAGATCGAGGCGAACGACGTCCGCTGCACGCACGGAGCGACGATCGGCCAGGTCGACCGCGACCAGCTCTTCTACTTGATGTCGCGCGGGCTTTCCCGCGGCGAGGCGGAGCGGCTGATCGTGCGGGGCTTCTTCACCGACCTGCTCAGTCGGATCGAGCTGGAGCCGGTCCGGGACGCACTCGGCGAGGCGCTCGAGGCCCGCATCCCACACTCGTAGACTCCACTAGAGAAGGTCGATCACAACTCCGATCCCGACGACCGCGGCTCCGGCAAGGACGTACGAGAAGCTCATGCTGACGCGGCGCTCTCGCTCGGCCCGACCGTAGTAGTGGCGCGTGTTCACGTCGGCGGCCGACAGTCCGAACGCGACTGCGAGAAGTGCTGCTCCGACGATGTAGAACCCGAAGGCGGTTCCCCTGTCCGCCCAGTGGTTTACGGCGAGTGCTATCCCGGATGCGGCCCCGACTGCGATTGCGAGCCGGATCAGGCCTTGGGCGATCGCCCCGGCCAACGTATTCGGAACACGCCTCTTAAGTTGGAGGCGCTCGCGCAGGCCCGGGCCTTCGGGGACCGTGGCACGGTCGGGTGTCCTGAGTTCTGACTCGAGGGGCGTGAGGCGGCGACGCCGCTCCATGCCGGAAGCCTACGAACCGGCACGGGACCTTGAGTGCAGATCCGGCCGTATTCCGGCAGTGAGGGCTCGTCTCTTGCTCGCGTCGGTGGGTCTGCTCCTGCTGACCGGCTGCGGCGCGAGCTGGTAAACCTTCCGCGCGGACCGCGTCAGCATCCGATACCCGCCCGGGTGGTTCGCGACGAGCCGGCCGCTGACGCCGGTCATTTCTCCTCGACAGGTGGTTGCGGTTGCGTCCTATCCGCTCCCGCGTGGCAATTCCGGAGCGGACGGATGCGAGCCCAAGGAAGCTCTCGATCGGTTGCCCGCATCCGGGACCTTCATCTTCGGGTGGGAGTACACCGACCCGCAGCTGTCACTGCGCTCCGCATCCTGGACAGCTTCAGAGCAACAGTCGCAAGACCCTCCTGGGGATGCCGCATGAACCCCGAAGGAGGGGATCCCAAACGGGGAACCATCGGTTCTCCTTTGGGAGAGGAGGGCGCCGGCTTTGCGGCACCCTCCGGTCTCGGCCCACCGCGGGCGGAGATAGGATCCGAGAAATGACGTACGCGGTGGTCATCCGTGGCCGGTCGCCGTTCCAAGACGGAGCGCGACGTTCGGCGGCGGGCGCTCGCGCAGAACTTTCTTCGTAGCCGCGCGGTCGCCGAGCAGATCGTCCGCAGCGCGGGAGTCACCCGAGGAGACCTCGTGCTCGAGCTCGGCGCGGGGACGGGCGTCCTGACCGCGGCGCTCGCGCGCCGCGCCGGACGGGTGCTCGCCGTCGAGCTCGACCGCGACTGGGCGCGCCGCCTCCTCGACCGCTTCGAGGATGCCGACAACGTCTTCGTCGCGCGCGGCGACGCGCTGCTCTTCCCGTTGCCGGCGGAGCCCTTCCGCGTC
>WNGB01001409.1_pt1 | contig 111350 bp, 111 predicted proteins | sample 5400681 | NCBI WGS metagenome assembly WNGB01 (sample SAMN13153367, study PRJNA577476) | soil metagenome | isolation source: 115 cm soil or saprolite under grassland replicate 2 | place: USA:California | collected 2016-06-15 | reverse complement strand
CCATTCGATTGCATGATGTGCAACTCAGCGTCGACGCCGTGCGCCTGTAACCGCTGTTCGAGCGAGGCTACGTAGTGGCGCACGATCGGCATGACATACGCGTTCGCAACGGTCGTGCTCATCCGCTCGTACTCTTTGAATTCTGGTAGCACCTCCGAGCTCAATGACACTTCCGCCGCCGGGAAGTGGGCGCGGATAAGGTCCAGTAGCCGGCGCTCGTGAAGCGGATTAGCGTACGCATGCAGCAGACAGACGGCAATTGCCGTGACGCCGGCGGCGCACGCCGCCTCGATGGCTGAAATGGCCTGCGCCTCGTCCAGAGGCACCAGCACCTCGCCGTTATGGAGCACGCGCTCGCGGACTTCGAAGCACAGCTGGCGCGGAAGCAGCGGCTCGGGTCGGCGAGCGAACCAGTCGTACAGCTTCGGCCGATCCTGCCGGCCAATGTGGAGTACGTCGCGGAATCCCTCCGTGACAAGCAAGGCACAGCTCGCGCCGCGCCGCTCCAGAAGCGCATTCGTCGCGACTGTCGTTCCGTGCGCGAGAAATGAAATCGCGCTCGGCTCGACGTTGCACTGCTGAGCGATCTTGTGGATCCCGGCTTCAACACCCAGCGCCTGATTCGCGGGGGTAGATGACGTCTTGGCAAATTCGAGGGTATTCGATGCCGTGTCGAACAGCGCCAGGTCTGTAAACGTGCCGCCCACATCGATGCCGAGGCGGAGGGTCACTGGCTGCCTATGTAGCGCAATGTCCAGCGGAGTGCCTGTTGGAGCGCCCGCTCCGCAGCAGGTCCATCGTGTCGCTCGCAGGCGGCGAATAAACGGCGCTGGTGATCGAGCGACTCTTCGAGCCGTGTGGGGCTGTTGAAGACAACGCGCAGGTAGCGCGCAGCGCGTTCACGTAAATCGGCCACCGCGCCGCACAGCCGTTCGCGGCCGGAGACCGCATAGCACACCGAGTGATACTCGGCTTCGGCCAGCAGGTAGGCTTCCAGATCACTCGACCGAGATAAGGGCTCTAGCCGCTCCAGAACCTGAGCCATGCGGTCGAGCACGGCCGGCGTCATGTGCGCGGCCGCCAGCCGGGCGGCGAGTCCCTCCAGGCCCGTACGCATGGCATAGAGCTCCTCGAGCTCCTCGGCGCTGAGTGAGGCGACCCGAAAGCCGCGGCGCGGCAACAGCTCGACCAACCCTTCGGCGCAGAGCGAGCGGAGCGCGTCGCGGATGGGCATCCGACTGACGCCGAACGAGGATGCGAGCTCTTCCTGGCGCAGCCATTGGCTCGGTGGCAAGCGTCCACGAAGAATGGCCTGCCGCAACTGATCGTAGACCTCGCGGTCGAACGTAGGGCTTCGAATCTCGCGGAACTCGGGCCGCGCCACGGCGGCCAGATTGGATACAGGATACACGCGACGCCGCGAGGCTATGGCAGGTCCGGCCGCCTGTCAAGGCCCTCCGGTGCCCCCTACGTCCCTGCGCGGCTCGGTTCCGCACACGCGGGCTTCGGCAAGGCCGCGCTCCCTCGCTGCCTGGTTGGCATCCACTCCGCAGCCCGAGCAATTCACGGTCTGGCTCTCGCTGGACCAGAGCGATAACGACCCAACGGCTTTCTGGACCTATGTGCTCATCGCTCTCCAGCGGAGCTCAACGCAGGGCTTGCTGGTGTTGCGTGCCGTCAGCGGCCCAGGGGTGCCTGCTTCACGTTGCCGGTTGGGCTGCTGAGCTTCGCCACTGGGGGCCGAAAAGATAGACATCGGCAGGGCCAGGACAGCCAGCGCGGCAACAAGGGCGCTTTCAGGACACGCTCGACCAGCGAACGCGAGTTCACTCACTCGAGTTCCGCGGAAACTTTCAGGCGCGCGATGACTACCGGACCGGTACCGCAGTGAAAGCGGAGTGGCGTGCACAGGCTAGGATGCCGCCTTCGCCACGTACGCAGAGCGACCCGCGGACGCTTTGTCAGCTATCCACGGGCCGCCTGCCAGGAAGGAGCGCCTGCCTATTTGCGACGCCGCCGATAAGCCATGTGGCCGCGCCTTCCTGCAGCGCTCACACGTGGCATTGTGGGTGTCATTGTGGGTGTGGGGCGGTGGAAACGCCTGCTTTAGCCCACTTGCGGCGGCATTTTGAAGTCACATTGGCACACAATAAGCGTCGGTAGCTAAATGTCGTAATAGAGGTGAAACTCGTACGGATGCGGGCGGAGGGCAACGGCTTCGATCTCGCGCTCGCGTTTGTAAGCGATCCACTCGTCGATCAGGTCCTGGGTGAAGACCCCGCCGCGGAGGAGGAATTCGCTGTCTTGCTGCAGGGCGTCGAGCACTTCGCCGAGGCTGCCTGGGGTGCTCTGGATCTTCTGCCCGCCGCTGGCGCCGTTGTGGCCGACCAGCTCGTACAGATCCTCGTCGATCGGATCGGGCGGCTCGATCTTGTTCATCACGCCGTCGAGGCCGGCCATCAGCATTGCCGAGAACGCCAGGTACGGGTTGCACGACGGGTCTGGGGCGCGGAACTCCAGACGCCGCGCCTTGGGGTGGTTCGAATACGTCGGGATGCGCACGCACGCCGAGCGGTTGCGCTGCGAGTACACCAGATTGATCGGCGCTTCGTAGCCCGGCACCAACCGCCGGTAGCTGTTCGTGGTCGGGGCGGCAAAGGCCAGGATCGCCGATGCGTGCTTCAGCAGACCGCCGATGTAGTGGCGGCACATCTCCGACAGCAGCGCGTAGCCATCCTTGTCGTAGAACAGCGGCTCATCGTCGTTCCACAGGCTCTGATGCGTGTGCATGCCTGAGCCGTTATCGCCGAACAGCGGCTTGGGCATGAACGTCGCCGTGTAGCCGTTGCGATAGCAGACGTTCTTGACGATGTACTTGTACTTGAGGACCTGGTCGGCCATCTTGACCAGCGTCCCGAACCGCATGTCGATCTCGGTCTGGCCAGCCGTGCCGACCTCGTGGTGGTGGACCTCGATCTTGATGCCCGCCTTCTGCATCTCCAACACGATCTCGCTGCGCAGATCCTGCAGCTTGTCCATCGGCGGGACCGGGAAATAGCCCTCCTTGTAGCGCGGTCGGTAGCCCAGGTTGGCCGTGCCATTGCGCGAGCTATTCCAGATGCCCTCCTCGGAATCGATCTCGTAGAAGCCTGAGCGCTGGTCCTGTCCGAAGCGGATCGAGTTGAAGATGTAGAACTCGACCTCGGGCCCGAAGTACGCGGTGGTCGCGATGCCACTTTCGGTCACGAACGCCTCAGCTTTTTTCGCGACGAACCGCGGATCGCGCGAGTAGCGCTCCATCGTGCCCGGCTGGATGACATCGCAGATGATGCTCAGCGTCGGGATGTTGCACGCGGGATCGAGAAACGCGGTGTCGGGGTCCGGCAGCAGCAGCATGTCGGACTCATTGATCTTCTGGAAGCCACGGATGGACGAGCCATCGAAGCCGATACCCTCACTGAACAGGGTGGCAGTGAACTCTTCGACCGGGATCGAGAAGTGCTGCCACAGGCCAGGCAGGTCGATGAACTTGAAGTCGACCATTTTGACCTGCAGATCCTTGGCCTGATCCAGGACGTCCTTGGGCGACGTTCGCGGTTGGGCAATCTTCGGCCCGGTCGCAATGACCATACGGTCACTCCTCTCAGAGACAGCAAGAATTGGCGGGCGCTCCTTCCTCGACGCGGCAGTTGGCCGCGTGGTCCCGCAGAATGCCATTGTCCGGAGCGCGTTGGGCGGTCTGCCCCGGATGCACTGCCCGAGTTTCCCGGCGCGGCATTGTGCACAGTGCACAAGGAAGCAGGGCACTTTTGGTGGCGGGCTGCCGGCAGGCAACGCCGAACGTACTATCCGGTTGGGAGGAACGATCCCATGTCGGAGCTCGGTCGGCGAACGCTCCTAAAGTCCGCGTCAATCGCGGCGGGTGGATTGATTCTCACGGGGAATGCGGGGCTCGCGGCGCCCGCGGCGGCGCCGGTGGTGAGGAGAGCAAGCAGGCCGCTCAACGTGCGCTGGTTCGGCGGCGGCGTGGTCGAGGTCGCGACGCCGGACAACAAGCAGGTCGCGTTTGTGGACGCGTGGGTGTGGAACAACACTGCCTATACGGTGCAGAAGGTCGAGCGGCCAGCCGACCTCAGCAGCGCTGAGGCATTTGCCGAGTACGTCGCCGCGAAGTCGCCGGACGCGGTGCTGGTGCTGCTCACACACGACCACGGCGACCACATGGGCGACTATTTTCGACGTCCTCAAGGCTCTGGTTGGGGCTGGGCTGCCCGTGAAGACCACCGGGCAGAGCGACCTCATGCGCGGCGGGTTGGTGCAGAAGTTTCGTGACGCGGGGCTCGATCCGGCGCAGATCATCGTCAATGGCGGCGCCGGGCAGAACTTCGGAGGCCGGGCGCAGCACGGCGCGATGACTGCCTGGCTGGTGCCAGCGGTCCACTCGAATCTGCTGGGTTTTCCGGCGGCCGGGTACGTGCTCGAAATTGGCGGCGTGCGGATCTATGCCTCGGGTGACACGGATCTGTACGGGGATATGCGGCTGATCGCCGATCGCTATCACCCGGATCTGGCGATGGTGTGCTGTGGTGGTGGGCCGTTCACGATGGGTCCGCGGGATGCGGCGATGGCCGTGCAGCTGACCGGCGTCTCGTGGGCGATACCGATTCACTATGCGCACAATCCCGCGGTGCTCGGCCTCGAGGCGGCGACGCAGTTCGAGCAGGCAGTGGGAGAGGCCGCGCCCGGAGTGGGGGTGCAGGTAATGCGGCTTGGGGAGGCGCTCTCGCTTACTGTTTAACAAGAGCTTTGCCAAAGTACGAGCCGTTGCGGGACTTTCTGGCGGCGCTACCGCGTGGCCAGAAGCAGGTCACGCTCGGCTTTCGGCGCGTCGAGGAGCTGCTGGGCGAGCCGCTACCGCCTTCGGCGCTGACCTACGAGCAGTGGTGGCTGGGCGGCCGCGTGAAACGGGGTCGCATCGACGCGAACTGGCAGGACCAGGTCCAACAAAGGGCCTGGGAAGACGCCGGCTGGACCGTGGACGAGCTGGACTTGCTGTTGAAGAACGTGACCTTCCGCCGCCGCTGATGCCGCTGCGGGCTGTCACATTTGACTTCTGGAGCACGCTCGTAGACGGCTCGGCGACGCCTGAGGGGGCGACGCGGCGCCTGGCACAGCTGCACGCGCATATCGTGGGCGCAGGGCACGCCTGCAGCGTTGAGGAGCTACGGACGGCATTCAGGAAGATGCTCGATCAGGTCACCGAGGAGGCTCGCGAGAGCCTCATCGATGTTGGGCCGCCAGGGCGGTGGCAAATCCTGGCCAGAGAGCTCGGCATCACCGACGGCAAAGTGGGCTTCGAGGTCTTCGAGCGCGCGTACGAGGACATCACCCTCAATCCGCTCGCCCAGGCGATGCCGCACGTCCACGCAGCGGTCGAGGCGATCAAAGGCGCCGGGTACCGGATGGCCGTGATCTGCAATACCGGCACAACCGGCGGCCGAACGTTACGTGAAGTCCTGCGGCGGCATGGGCTCTTCGACTACTTCGATGTCACGGTGTTCTCGAATGAGTTCGGCACGTCGAAGCCACACGCAAGCATCTTCGAGCACACGCTGCGCGAGCTCGGCGGAGTCGATCCAAACGAGGCGCTGCACGTGGGCGACCTGGAGGAGCTGGACATCGACGGGGCGCACCGCGCGGGCATGCTGGCAGCGTTGTACGCGCCAGACGGGCTGCCGGAAGCAACACAAGCGGACCTCATCGTGACCGATTGGCGGGACTTCGGCGAGCAGGTCGCCGGCCTCACAAAGGACGGCGTAATGCGCGGACGCGTGGGCAAATGAGGCTGTAGCCCTGGCGGTCGGCCTTACCATTGCTCGCAGGCGTGACTGAAACAGACGTTCGAGACTGGTGGAACGACGACGAGTTCCTGGAGGAGGAGCCGCAGAACGAGCCAGCAGCTCGCGCAGCCCAAGCAGAGACCAACGAAAACGGCAAAGCCGCGGACGCCGCGAAGGATTTCGTGCACTTGCATGTGCACAGCGAGTACTCGCTGCTGGACGGGCTTTCGCCGGTCAGGCAGATCGTGGAGACCGTCAAGCGTGGCGGCATGGGCGCCGTGGCGCTCACCGACCACGGGAATCTGTATGGCGCCATCGACTTCTACACGCACGCCAGAAGCAACGGCATCAAGCCGATTCTGGGCGTGGAGGCCTACGTCAGTCCGCGCGGCATGGCCGACAAGGGCGGCGCCCAGGACCGCAACTACTTCCACCTGGTACTCCTGGCGAAAAGTGTCGAGGGCTATCAGAACCTCATCAAGCTCGTGTCACGGGCGAACCTCGACGGCTACTACTACAAGCCGCGGTTCGACCGGGCGCTGCTCGCGGAGCACGCCAAAGGCCTGATCGCGCTGAGCGCGTGCTATAGCGGCGAGCCGTCACGGGCAGTGCTCGAAGGTGACATGGCCAAGGCCAAAGAGGCTGCGGGCTGGTACAGGGAGGTGTTCGGGGAGGACTACTTCCTCGAGCTACAGGACCACGGCAATGACGATGACAAGCGGGTCAACACGGGGCTGCTCGAGCTGCACAAAGCGCTGGGCATCCCCGTCGTCGCAACGAACGACTCGCACTACGCCAGCGCGACCCAGGCGCCCGCGCAGGACATCCTGCTGTGCATCCAGACCAACAGCGTCTTCGAGGACCCGCGGCGCATGCGCATGCAGCCAGCCGAGTTCTTCCTCAAGACGCCAGACGAGATGTGGCGGCTCTTTGGTGAGGTGCCGCAGGCGCTGCACAACACCGTAGCGATTGCCGAGCGGTGCGATCTGCAATTGCAGTTCGGGCGGCTCAGTTTTCCGAGTCTCGACCACCTGGTGCCGGCTGGCCAGACACCGCAGGAGTACCTCACCAGAACATGCGAAGAAGGGCTCCAACGCCGCTACGGAGCGAGCCTGACCGAGCAGCATCGCCAGCGGCTGCGCTACGAGCTCGAGGTGGTCGAGACGACCGGCTTCGCGCCGTACATTCTGTTCGTCTGGGACTTCGTGGACTGGGCGCGGCGGCGGGGGATCCCGTGTGGGCCACGTGGCTCGGCGGCGGGCAGCATCATCGTGTACAGCCTGGGCATCTCCGACCTCGATCCGGTCGGCTATGGGCTCACGTTCGAGCGGTTCCTCAACCCCGAGCGCATCCAGATGCCCGATATCGACATGGACTTCGCCGACGATCGACGCGACGAGGTCATCCAGTACGTCATCGATCGCTACGGCAGCGAGCGCGTAGCGCAGATCATCACCTTTGGTCGACTCCTGGCCCGCGCAGCCATCCGCGATGTCGGCAGAGCGCTCGACTATCCGCTGAATGAAGTCGATCGCGTGGCCAAGCTGGTGCCGCCGATCCCGATCGGACTGAAGATCGACCAGGCGATCGAGCAGAGCCCCGAGCTCAAGGGCCTGTACGAGCAGCAGCCACACATCAAGCGACTGATCGACAGCGCCAAGAGCGTGGAAGGCGTCGCGCGGCACGCTGGCACCCATGCGGCGGGTGTGGTCGTGGCCGACCAACCGCTGACCAACTACGTCCCACTGCAGCGGGCAACGCGAGGCGACAGCGCGATGACCCAGTACGACATGAAAGTGCTGGACAAGATTGGCCTGCTCAAGATGGACTTCCTCGGCCTGGCCAACCTGACCATGCTGTCGAAGGCGCTGGACAACATCCGCCAGCGGCGGGGCATCGAGCTGGACCTGGCCAAGCTGCCGCTCGACGATGAGCCGACCTACACGATGCTCGGGCGCGGCGAGACCCGCACCGTGTTCCAGCTGGAAGGCGGCGGGATGACGCGCTGCGTCCAGGACCTGCGGCCGACCACGCTCGATCATCTTGCGGCACTTGTGGCGCTGTTCCGGCCTGGGCCGATGGCGCACATTCCGAGCTACATCGCCCGCCGCGATGGTCGCGAGGAGCCGATCCCTCCCGACCCATCCCTGGAGGACGTGCTCAAGGAGAGCTACGGCGTCATCGTCTACCAGGACCAGGTGCTGCACGTGGTGCAGAAGGTGGCCGGCTACAGCCTCGGCCAGGCCGACGTGCTGCGGCGCGCGATGGGCAAGAAGGACAAAGAAGTCATGGCCCAGGAGGGCCCCAAGTTCATCGCCGCGGTGGTCGAACGCGGTTTTTCGCGCTCGACCGGTGAAAAGCTGTGGGAATTGCTGCAGCCATTCGCCGGCTACGCCTTCAACAAGGCGCACGCCTATTGCTATGCGCTGGTCGCCTATCAAACGGCCTATTTCAAAGCCAACTACCCGGTCGAGTGGTTCGCGGCGGTGCTGAGCACCGTCGCCGCGGACACCGACAAGATCGTCGGCGTGGTGGGTGAGTGCCGCCGCCTCGGCATCAATGTCCTGCCGCCAGACATCAACCGTTCGCGTCTGGAGTTCCTGGCGGAGGGCGATGCGATCCGCTACGGGCTGGGCGCGGTGAAGAACGTTGGGGCCGGTGCGGTGGAGTTACTGGTCGGCGACCGCGACACCAAAGGCGAGTACACCAGCCTCGAGGAGTTCTGCCGGCGGCAAGACCTGCACACGATCAACAAGCGCGTTGTCGAGTCGCTCGTCAAGTGCGGGGCGCTCGACGCATTCGGACTGCGCGAGGCCTTGCTGGACGAGAAGCGGCTGGAGGCGGCCATCGGCGCGGCGCAGATCGATCAGCGCGCCGCCAGCGCCGGCCAGAGCAGCCTGTTCGAGATGCTCGGCGAGATTGCGCCGCCGGTGGTCGCGCCAATCGTGACTGGCGAGGTCGCCATCTCCGCGCGCGAGCGCGCGCTGTGGGAGAAGGAGGTGCTGGGCTTCCAGTTCGGCGACCACCCGTACATGGAGGCAGCCGCGTGGCTGGCCAATCGGGTGACCCACGACACCAGCCAGATCACGCTCGAGACGAGCGGGGAACGTGTCGTGATGGCTGGGCTGGTCACGGGCGTTCGGCGACTGGTCACGCGGACGAAGTCACAGATGGCGGTGGTGACACTCGAGGACCTGGCCGGCACGGTCGAGGCGGTGGTGTTTCCGAAGCTGTACGAGCGCGCCGGCGAAGCGCTCCGCGAGGACAGCATCCTCATTGTCGAAGGGAAGGTGGACACCCGGTCTGAGCGGCCGCAGCTCGTTGCCGATCGGCTCGAGGAGTGGGTCGCGCCGGCCGCTGGTACGGCTCCGCCGCCTGTTGTCCGCAACGCTAGCCCTCACCCCAGCCCTCTCCCAGAGGGAGAGGGAGAGGGAGAGGGAGCACGCAGCCCAGAGGGAGGAGCAGGAGCACGCAGCCCTGTCCCAGAGGGAGAGGGAGCAGGAGCCTGTCCCAGAGGGAGATGGAGCAGGAGCACGCAGCCCTGTCCCAGAGGGAGAGGGAGCACGCGCGCCTCACCCCTTGATAAAGCCTCTTGCAGGGGGCGACGGAGCTAATGGCGTGCAGCACAAGCGCGTGTTGCGGATTGAGGTGCCGCGTAACGGCGACGACAACGCCTGCTTGCGCGTCCTGGAGCTGCTTCAGCGGCTGGTGGAGCGCTACCCCGGCGGCGATGCGATCGAGCTGGTGCTGCGCGACCGCGGCGGCTGCGCTGTCGAGCTGAGCGGTGCGGACATCCTCGTTCAGCACTCGCCCGACCTCGAAGCGCAGGTGCGCACGCTGGTCGGCGACGAGAACGTGAAGGTCAGCTAAGGGCGCGGGTGGCGCCGACTAGGCGCGGCGACCAGTAGCCATCCCAGAGATTGCTGACCATGACGCCGTGTGCTTCGTCGACGGCGTGCACGAAGCGGCCATCGCCGACGTAGATGCCAACGTGGCTGAGCCCACGGCGGTAGGTGTTCGCGAACACCAGCACGTCGCCGGGCGCGAGCTCGTCGGCGCTCACGTGCGTGCCGCTGGCCAGCTGACCGGCCTCGTTATGCGGCAGGCTGACGCCGAACTGGCCGTAAATGAACTGGACGAAGCCGGTGCAGTCGAAGGCGGTTGGACCGCTGCTGCCCCAGACGTAGCGACTGCCGACGTACTCCTGCGCCAGGTCGGCGATCTCTATTCCCGGTTCATCGGTGGCGGCAAATGCGGGCGCGGCCACGGTCGACAAGACCGCACACAGCGCGACAAAGCATAGTTTTAAGAAAGAAGAAGTGCGAACGGCGGGCAGCATGCAGCTGGAGCCTCCAGGGGGACGAAATATGGACCGAGCACGCAAGCGCGTGAGGCACGCCAGCCGAGTGAGAAAGCAGGACCTGGTCAGGCCCGCGGCGGCTGGCGGCTCGTAGCTATTGGCCCCGCGAACGGGGATGCAACGCGCTGAGAACAGCGCTCGGGAGGCCGTCGACGTTCAACGGCACGAAGATATGGGCGACCACAGAGGGCCGCGTCGCGCCCTTATAGCCGCGTCCGGCCCAGGAGACAAGTGGTAGAGTCCCCGGACAACCCAGCATGCGCAACCTGTTCCGTAAAGGCCCCTCGTATGTGACGGTGCCGGCACAGGCGCGCGCGCCCGCGGCTGAGGCAAGTGACAGCCTCTGGGTCCGCTGCGAGAACGAGCGCTGCCGCGAGCTGCTGTACGTCCGCGAGTTCGAGAACAACCTGAAGGTGTGTCACAAATGTGAACACCACGCGCGACTTTCCGCGCGCGAGCGGGTCTCGCAGCTCGCCGATGAAGACTCCTTCGTCGAGCACGACGCCGATCTGGCGCCGGCCGATCCGCTGGACTTCGTCGCGGCTGGAGAGGCGTATCGACGCAAGGTCCAGGAGAGCTTCGAACGCACGGGCGAGCGCGAGGCGGCGGTGTGCGGGAGCGCGCTGTTGGATGGGCAGCCGCTCGAGCTCGTGGTGCTCGACTTCGCGTTCATGGGTGCGAGCATGGGCAGTGTGGTGGGCGAAAAAATCGCCCGCGCGTGCGATCGGGCCGGCGCGGCTGGCTCGGCGCTGGTGACGGTGAACGCCTCGGGCGGGGCGCGGATGCACGAGGGCATCTTCTCGTTGATGCAGATGGCCAAGACGGTCACCGCGTTGGCCGCGCTTGGCTCGGCGCGGGTGCCGCATCTTTCGGTGCTCGTGGACCCGACGCTGGGAGGCGTGACCGCGAGTTACGCCGGTGTTGGGGATGTAATCGTTGCCGAGCACGGTGCGCTGGTGGGGTTCGCGGGGCCGCGGGTGATCGAGCAGATCACCAAGCAGAAGCTGCCGCCGGATGCGCAGCGGGCGGCGTTCTTGCTCGAGCACGGGATGGTGGACCTGGTGGTGCAGCGACGTGAGCTGCGGCCTACTTTGACGCGGCTGTTGCGGCTGTATTGCACTGGCCATCGCTTCGCTCGGCCGGGGTTGAAATTTCACGGGGTAAACCCCCTTCAACCCCCGGGGCAGGATGGGGGCGAAGGGGTGCCGCGGGCGCCAGCAGGGGATCCGACTAGCCCGGCGCAGCAGCCTGCCGCCTGGGAGGCGAGCGCAGCGGCGCAGCCGCCGCCGGCGCAAGGTGGGGGCGAAGTGGCCCAGCCGCCGCCAGCGCGACGGGGGAGCGAAGCGGCGCAGTCCCAGCCGAACGCGGCGGGGAAGCAACCGGCGGTAGGGGAGCACTCCGCAGCGGCGCAACGGCCTCCGGCGCGGGAGCCGAATCCAGCGGCGCAGCAAACCCCAGTCGGGGAGCGCTCAGCGGCACCGCAACGGCCGCAGGCGGAGCCGCGCAACGACCGGAGTCACCGTGAGCAGTAACGGCAGCGTTGTGCTCAAAACGGCGGACGCGCGAGGACTGACCGCGTGGGACCGGGTGCAGCTGGCGCGCCATCCGCAACGGCCATACACCCTCGATTACCTGCAGCTCGCCTTCGCCGATTTCATCGAGCTGCACGGCGACCGGCTGTTCGCTGACGACGCCGCCATCGTCGGCGGGCTAGCCACCCTGAATGGCAGGACGGTGATGGTCATCGGCCACCAGAAGGGCCGCGACACCAAGGAGAACGTCCTCAGACGCTTCGGCATGGCCCGCCCTGAGGGCTACCGCAAAGCGCTACGGCTTATGCGCCAGGCCGAGAAGTTCGGCATGCCCGTCATCACCCTGATCGACATCCCGGGCGCGGACCCGTCGCTGGCCGCCGAAGAACGCGGCCAGGCATTCGCCATCGCCGAGAACCTGCTCGCCATGACGCAGCTCGAAGTGCCGTTCGTGAGCGTGATCATCGGCGAGGGCGGCTCGGGCGGCGCGCTCGCGCTGGGTGTGGCCGACCGGGTGCTGATGCTGGAGAACGCGATCTATTCGGTCGCGTCGCCCGAGGCCGCGGCGAGCATCCTGTGGAAGGACGGCGGCCGTGGCGCCGAGGCCGCCGAAGCGATGAAGATCACCGCGCCCGACCTGCTGCGCTTCGGCGTGATCGACGCCATCATCCCCGAGCCAACTGGCGGCGCCCATACAGACCCCGCGGCCTCGGCCGAGGCGTTGCGCGAGGCGCTCGTCGAACACCTGGCCGCCCTGGAGCAGCGACCCATCAATGAGCTGCTCGAGCAGCGGGCCGCACGCTACCGAGGCATCGGCGTCTTTCACACGTGAGCCTGGCAGACAGCCCTCACCCTGCCCTCTCCCAGAGGGAGAGGGTTCTCTTCGAAAAGACCGCCGTAGAGCTCGCGCAGACGGCGGGCGAGAAAGCGCTCGAGGCTTTTCGCGGCACGATCCTGCTGGAGTTCAAAGGCAAGCGCCAGGACAGCCCGGTGACGGCGTTGGATCGCGACACCGAAACCTTCCTGCGCACCGAGCTGCGGCGCAGGTTCCCCGCACATGGGCTGCTCGGCGAGGAGCACGCCGACGATATCGCCGCCGACGCCGAGCACGTGTGGGTGATCGATCCCATCGATGGCACCAGCAACTTCGCTTCGGGGGTGCCACTGTGGGGCATCTCCATCGGACTGCTGGAGCGCGGCGCGCCGATCGCGGGCTGCATCTGGGTGCCCGTCGGGCCCACCCTTGGGCCGGGTAGCTATCACGCCCACGCTGGCGGCGGCGCGTGGTTTGAAGATCAGCCGGTGTCGGTCTCGAAGGCGGTCGACGAACGCGGGCAGTTGATGACGTTGCCGGGCGACTACCTGCGCACGTTTCGCGTTCGGCGAGCCAGGCCGAGGACGCCGCGTGCGGCGCGGGCGCTGCCGGATGCCCGCACGCTGGGCTCGTGCACAGCCGAGCTGGTCCTGATCGCGTCGGGAGCGCTGCGCGCTGGGGTTTTCGTGAAGCCAAGCATCTGGGACGTGGCCGCGGGCGCGGTGATCGTGCGCGAGGCGGGCGGCTCCGTCCTCACCTGGGTCGATGGCCACTGGCAGCACCTGGAGCGGTTCGAGCCGCGGCCGCCTGAGAAGGGCGAGGGCCCGCCGGCACTACGCTACTGGGGCCAGCCGTTGGTGTTCGGTGCGCCCGATGCGCTGCAGCGGTTGTTGCCGCGGCTGGCGTGGCACCCGCGGCTACCCAAGCGCCTGCAGCGCTTGATCCAGGGCGAGGCGCTCGACAAGCTGCGTCAGGTCGGCCTGCCACTGTAGGCCCGCCGAGCGGCTGCGCAGGTCGATGCGCAACACCTCCCGCGTGTGCTCGTTCGGCACCTGCAGCAGATCGGCCAGCGGCGATTGGTCGCGCAGCAGAATCCCCGCCTGGAAGAGCGCCGCGTGCTTACGCCGCACCTGCGCCAGCCCAACAACTTTGGCGCGCTGGGCGTTGACGACTTCGTGGGGCGACAGGGCCCCGTAGCAGCAAGCGAGGAGGGCCCCTGCCACCGGATCAGCTCGTGATCGCAGCGCAGCGACGTCCTGGCGGGCTTCGGCGACTTCGACCCTGTGTAGGCCGAGTCGCGCCGCGAAGTGCTCGCCCAGCCAGCGGTAGGACTCCGTGAGATCGTCGAGCGCACCGGGTACGCAGACGCTGCAGCACAGCATCCCATCGTCGAGCAGCACCGCGCCGCCGCCCGCGCTGCGCTCGAGCACCTCCACGCCCGCGGCCGCGCAGCGCTCGACGTCGACGACTTCAGCGCGGCGGTTATGCAGGGCGAGGCCGAGCACGAGCGCCGGCGAGGTGACGACGTACCAGCGGACCAATGGGCGGTCACGCACCTCGTCGAGCAGGGCCTGGTCGCGCGCAAGCGCGATCGAAGGCGCTTCGGCTGATAGGCTCACACTCGTGTCCTGGCGGGGCAGCCGCATCTCGGTCGTGTTTCCAACGTACAACGAGCGCGACTCGATTCGGACGGCAATCCTGGATTTCGCGGCGACCGGCGTGGTGGATGAGATCCTCGTGGTCAACAACAACGCCGCCGCTGGCACCTCAGAGGAGGTCGCCGCGGCCAGCGAGCACATCGCCAACGGAACGGTCGTGCGCGAGGTCCGCGAATACCGCCAGGGCTACGGCTTTGCGATTCAGCGCGGACTGCGGGAGGCCACGGGCGACTACATCGTCGTGTCCGAGCCCGATGGCACCTTTCTCGGGCGGGACACGTTCAAGCTGCTGGCGTACGTCGACGACTTCGACGTCGTGTACGGCAGCCGCACGGCGCGGACGTTCATCTGGCGCGGCGCCAACATGGGCGCCTTGCTGCGCTGGGGCAACTGGGGCGTGGCCAAGATGATGGAGTTCTTGTTCAACAGCACCAACTTGACCGATGTTGGATGCACGATGCGCCTACTGCGCCGCGACGCGTTCGAGCAGCTCGCCCCAGAGTTCACGATTGGTGGCAGCGCGTTCGGCCCCGAGATGATGGTCCTGTCGCTGCTGCACGGGCTGCGCGTGATCCAGATCCCGGTGAACTACCTCCCGCGTGTCGGCGAGTCGAGCGTGACCGGCGATCTGCGCACGGCGGTGTTGCTGGGGCTGCGGATGATCGGTCTGGTGCTGCGCTACCGCCTACGGTCGTGGCTTCACTCCGGAAGGAGTCGGAACGCCTCGAAGTGAGCTGGCTTGACTGCGCGGAAGTGGCGGTGATTCAGGGTGATCAGAAGGTCTGTTCTTAGTCGCTCTGCCAGGACAACGATCGAGCCATCCGCGCCGCCCAGCGGGAAGTCCGCGTACTGCTCGCACAGGTCGGCAATGCGCGACCATTCCGAGGGCAGTGGTGGCTCGACTTCGGCACTGCTCAGTCCCCTCAGGAAGGCGGCCTCCGCTCGCCCGCCGAGGATGCCACCGATGAGGTAACAGACTTCGGCGACGGCCATCGTCGGAACGATGATCCGAATGTCTGTACGCGTGAAGACGGCGGCGCACCGCGCATGATTTGCGTCGCGTCGATTTGCCGCAGCCAAAAGCGGCCCGCTATCGCAGACCGCTATCGCGAGCGATGTCATCGGCCCAGTGGGCAGCAAGGTACTCATCCATGTGGGCAGCATCGGGTAACTCCGCACAGTCGATGATGCCGATGAATGAGAACGTGCGGGGCTTGTTCAACCCCAGGTGCTCTGCGAGCGCGATGCGCACTACCTCGGAGACCGACGTGCGGCGGCGTGCCGCTTCACGTTCCACGCACCCGGCCAGGTCGTCGGGCAGGCTGACCGTGGTGCGCTTCATACGCGCATACTAGCATACATCCTTGCCCAGAGCCTCCATGCCTTCGAAGTCGTCCATCTGCAGCCACTGCAGCATCACGCGCTGAACGCCGGCGGCTTCCAGCGCGGACAGCTGGTCGCGTAGCTCGGTCGGGCTGCCGAGCAGAGCGCCGCGGGCGCGCAGGGACTCGGGCTCGCGACCTGCCAGGCGGCGGTCGAGCTCCGCCTTATCTCGCGCCAGGAAAATGCCCGTCATCATCGTCCGTTTCACCTCGCAGGCTTGGCGGCCGCGTTCGCGCAGTTTCTCGTCCAGCGCGGAGCTGAGCTCGCGGAAGCGGTCGGGCGTCTGGTAGACGCAGTTCCACTCGTCGGCGAACTGGGCGGCCAGGTTGAGCGTGCCCTGCGGGCCGTTGCCGCCGATCACGATGCGCACGCGCTGTTGTGGGCGCGGCAGGAGGAGCGCTCCTTCCAGTGGAAAGTAGTCACTCTTGAACGACAAGGGCTCATCGCTGCGCAGCAACCGGCTGACCACCTCCACACCCTGGCGGAAGCGCGCGAACCGCGGGCCGCGTTCGAGCAGTGGGTAGCCGAACGCGCTGTGCTCGCGCTCTTGCCAGCCGGCGCCGAGACCGACCAGCAGGCGGCCGCCACTCAAATCTGAGACGGCGGCGGCCTGGCGGGCCAGCATGCGTGGATCCCTGAAAGAAATGGGCGAGACCAGCGGGCCGAACTCGATCCGCGAGGTATGGCTGGCGAGCCAGGCCAGGGAGATCCAGCACTCGAGGGACGGCTTCTCGGGCGGATTCGGATTGTAGAAGTGGTCGGAGCGGAACAGGCCCGCGAAGCCACAATCCTCGGCGATGCGCGCAATGCGCTGCCAGGTGTCCCAGGTCAGGCCATCCTGGCCCTCGATCATCAGAGCGACTTCGATCATGCGTCTCCCATCAATCTCGTGAAGTCGGCCACGCTGGCCAGCACGTGTTCGGGTGGGTCGGTACATTCCTCGGCGGCTGAGGCGACGCCGCTCAGCACCAGCAGAGCGTCCATGCCGGCGGCGTGGGCGCCGACCACGTCGGACTCGGGGTTGTCGCCTACGAACAAGCACGCCTCAGGCGGCTGGTTGATGCTGTCCGCGGCCTCATTGAGCAAGGTAACCGAAGGTTTGCCGATCACGACGTCTGGTCCGCGGCCAACGGCTCGCTCGAGGCCAGCGACAAAGACGCCCGAGGCGGGAATCAGCCCGCCGTCGGGACCGACGTACATGCGATCCACGTTGACCGCGACGAACTTTGCACCCTGCAGCAGCGCCCGCATGGCCAGCGTGAGGCGGTGGTAGTCGATGCCCGCATGGGTACCGACCACGACGTAATCGACATCGACCTCGTCGGTGGCGACGAGGTCGCACCGCTCGATCTCCACGCGTAGTCCAGGATTGCCGAACACGTGGACCCGCGCACCAGGCGAATGGTGGGCGATGTACTGAGCCGTAGCCGCCAGCGCTGAGAACACATCGGCATCGTCCAGGGGTAGCCCATAGGAGCGAAAGCGTTCGCCCAGATCGTGGCGGCTGAGCGATGAGTTATTGGTGATGGCCAGCACTGCGCGGCCGCGGGCCTTCAAGAAGCTCAGGGCCTCCGCCGCGCCAGGCACCGCGCGCTCGGGATACAGCAGCGTCCCGTCCACGTCGAACAGGTACGCGGCGTAAGCACCCAGCGCGCGACGCGGTCGCACGCGATGATGCTAGAGGCTCAGGAGGGATCGGCGAGCAGGACTTCCTGCTCTACGAGCATCTGCAGCAGGTTTCCGTACAGTCGCAGCTTGGCATCCTGGTCATCACCAGGGATAAGAGCATTGACGCCGGCCTGACCGAAGAGCTCGAGCGCCGTCAAACGACCGTCAAAGGACTGGATGAGCTCCATCTGCCACGGCTGCAGCGAGATGAGCCGCCCGCCGGCGGACGCGACCCACTCGCGCAGCTCGAAGGTGGGCGAGCCGTCGTCCGCGCGTACTTCTCTGGCCGCGGCCCAGTCCCAGGTTGGCGAGCGCAGGATGCGAACAGCCATCAGGATCGCGCCTTCCGGCTTGATACGGACGGGCTCGAACGTATCGCGGGTGGCGTAGAACTCGTGCTTGACCATGTTGCCGTTGAGCAGCTCGCCGAGCGCCCACCGTTCATAGTCGGGCAGCGCCGCGGCTCGGGCTGCCTCAGCCGCCGGCAAGGGATAGGTGGTCGGCTCGTACGCGGTCTGGGACACGAAGCGTTGCAGCCGCAGCCCAGCTTGCTGGCAATGGTCGACGATTTGCGGGACCGTGTAGGCGCGGTCCTGCGGATGGAGCAGCAGATCGACCACTCCGCATTCGTTCTGCCAGTCCATCTCGACGAACCGCTCGGCATCGAACAGGTGACCGGCGGGCAAGTTGCTGGCGATAGCGCGCGCGGTGGCAGGCGACACCGTCCGATAGCCCTCGGGCGCGAGGCGGCGGAACGCCTCCTGGAGCATGTACACGCCCGTGCGGCCGTACTGCGCGTAAACCATCGCCATCAGCACGCCATCCGGCGTAAGGGCGTTTCTCAGCGCGTCGAAGCCGGCCACCGGATCCGCCATGTGGTGCACGACACCCGACGCGACGATGTACTGGAAGCTGCCAAAAGTCGCCGCGTCCAGCAGCGTTGCCTGATGAAAACTAACGTTTTTCAGGCCGCGCTCCTTCGCCGCGGTACGCGCGAGGTCGAGCGAAGCAGCGCTGAGATCGATCGCCGTTACGTCGACCTCAGGAAAACGCCGTGCCAGGCTGAGCGCGGCGACGCCTGTGCCGCAACCCGCGTCGAGCACGCGCACACCGGCGAGCGAGGGGCGGAACGGCCAGTACAGGTTCTTGACGTAGTCCAGCAGCGCCGATAGTGGAGTTCTGCTCTCCGCCACATAGCGTGGATCGGGGTAGGGGTACGTCGTATAGAACTCGCGGACAAACTCGGTGGTCTGCTGCTGCGCAACCATGGTCATCGCAGCTCGCTGCAATTAGCGCGCCGCGTCGAGCGCCAGCGCGCTGTGGCGCAGGCGTGGTCGGTAACCCTGCAGCGCCACCCGAGCATGCTGGGCGCCAAGGAGCTCATCGCGAATGGCGATCATCTGCCTGCGAAACGCGGTGCTCAGATCGACGTCGATGCGCAAGACCTCCCGGATAGCCTCGCGGTCGCGGAGTTGTGGTGGCGGCGCCTCATGGAGGAGGCGCTCGCGAGCCTCGACCAGCTCGGCGGACTGGGTGAAGTCACCCCGATTCGCGGCCTCGAGCTGTTGGCGGGCAATCTCAAGCAGGCGGTCGTAAACGCTCAGATCCATTGCGCTTAGTTGTCGCTGCCGAGCTTGCTGAACAGGGACGAGCTCTGCGACTGCAACTTGCTGAGCGCGACCTCCATCGCGGTGAACTTCTTCTGCAGATCTTGTCGCCGCTGATCCAGCCGGTCGTTCATGTCGCTGATCTGCTTGTCAATGAGCTTCTCAGCATCGGAAGCACCGGTCTGTTCGGTCGCGAAGGTGCCAGTGTTGCCGAGCGTCTTGGTCAGGAAGGAGTCGAGCGACTGCAGGACGCCCCGACTGGTGACGGTGAAGTTGATTGTGTCTGTGCCCGCCACCGCGGGCAGGCCCGCCTTCGGCGTGAGCGTGAAACCGTTGATGAGCGTGCCGTTCGCGACGCCGGGCAGGAGCGCCCCGGTTACCGCCGTCTGCGGAACGCCGCCCGATTCGGTGAAGACGGAGCTCAGCGTACTGTCGGAGGGGTCGTAGGTGATCTGGTACGTGCCACTCTTGGTGACACCAAACGGCGTGCCAGTGACACTCTGCATCCACGGATTGGCGGCATCGGGTGTCACGGTCGTGGTCGATGTGAAACCCGACAGCACGGCAAATACGGCTGAAGCATTGTTGTTCAGCGCGTTCGTGAGCTTCCCCGAGTCCAGAGTCAGGCGGTCGGTGGTGCCAACCTGGCTGCCAACGGCACCAGTGGTGATGCCGATATCGGCCAGACTCTTGTACGCCGCGCCTGAATCCATCAAGGCCGGGGTCGTGACCAGCGATCGCAGCTGGCTCTGGATAGCACGGACGGTGGAATCCGCCGCAAGGACACCACTGTTGCCTTTGCCACTGGTATCGATGGTTGTGTATTTCTCGATGACCGTGGCAACTGAATTGAACGCATCGACGAACGACTGCACGTTCCTGGACGCGGCACCCGTGTCCTGCGCGACGGTGATGCTGGCACTTCCCTGGCCGGTCAGTGTGAGATTCACACCCGGCAGCGCATTGGTGACGCTGTTTGTGTTGCTGTACTGAGTGGCGGTCGTCGTGCCGTTCTGGGTAATCGTGTACTCGGCTGGTGCGCCGGCAGTCTGCACACTACCGGCGGTCAGACCGACCGCGTTCAGGAAGTTGCCGGAGGTGTCCGCGACAGCGATATTCTGCGCGCCCGTGGTTCCGCTGAGCAGCGTCAACTTATCGGTGGTGGGGTCGTAGCTCGCACGCACGTTCGCGACAGAGGAATTGATGCGACTGATGACCGCGTTCAGGCTGTCATTCGCCGTCCACGCGACGCTCACGCCGTTGATCGTGAAGGCTCCGGTGCCGCCGTTGTCGTTGATAGCCGTGGCCAGATTGGCGCTCGATAGGGCGGTAATTGTGCTGGCTGCGCCGAGCTTGGCGTTGCTGTTGACGGTGTAGGTCGTGGGCGGCGGTCCACCGCTGCCAACCTGCGCTGCGCCAAGCAGGTGCGTCGCGCTCAGGAAGTTCGTGGTATCGGTCGCCGCGCCAATCTGCATTGCACTGCTGGACACGAGCGACACGCTGTTCTGCCCGTAGGCCATGCTGATGCTGGGATCGGCGGCAGTGATACGCGCCGCGACGTCGCTCCACTTATCGACTGTCGGATCGACGTGGATCGTGTGGCCGTTAATGGTGAAGTCGCCGGTCGTGATGGGGGTCGTCAGGCCGGCACTCGCCAACACGATGTTGCTATCCACATTGCCGAAGCCATCGGCGACAACGGGTTTGCCGATCGCCGCTCCGCCCGTAAGCATCGAGGCGGTCGCCATCTTGATCACGTTGACCGTGAAGGTGCCATTGGCCGCGTCAGCGGTGGCGCTGGCGGTGGCAATGGTCCCAGCGCTGCTGGTGGTCGAACGAGCGTTGATCGAATTACTCATCAGCAGCGACTTGAGTGTCGATTGGAACGAGTTGACTTTGGCGCGGATGTCCTGGTAGGCGGAATCGCGCGAGGCAACCTTCGAGCGTTGCTTCTGCAGCTGCGTAATGGGCGCCTTCTGCAGGGCGATCAGCGAATCGATGATGCCGCTGGTGTTCATCCCTGAGAGGATGCCGTCGAAGTTGATGCCGGATCCGCTTGTCGAACTGATTGCCATGGGTGTCTACACGTCCTGTACTGATGATCGGCACGAGCGCGCCGCGCATGAGCACCTGTTCGGGGGAGTATGAAAGTACATGGCGGCCAAGCCGAGAGCCGCGGGTACTGGCTCGAGCAACCAAAAGGCCCCTGGCGGATGCCAGGGGCCCTTTAAGAACGCTTGAGTAACGCTAGCGAGCTAGCGACTAGCCGCGGAGGAGGGAGAGGACGCCCTGCGGGGCCTGGTTGGCCTGAGCGAGGATCGCCTGGCCAGCCTGCTGCAGGATGCCGGTCTTGGTGAAGTTGACCATCTCGTCGGCCATATCCACGTCGCGGATGCGGCTCTCGGAAGCGGTCAGGTTCTCCTCGGTGACGCCGAGGTTGGCGATGGTGTGCTCCAGGCGGTTCTGGTAGGCACCGAGTTGGCCACGGTTGGTAGACACGTCGACGATCGCGTCGTCCAGGCTCTTGATCAGGTCAGTAGCCTTGGCAACGGTCAGGTTGCCCGCGCCCGTGATGGCCGTGATCGCCGCTTGGAGCGTGGTGTACGCGCCACCAGCGCCCGAGCCATCGCCGAAGCCAGTCGCGTTCGTCTGCGAGTCGCTGATGGCTACGCTCATGTTCTGGCCAGCGTTGGCGCCGATCTGCAGGTTGGCCGCGCCACCAGCAGTCACGATGAGAGTGTCGTTGGCCACCGCCGTCAGGTCGGTGATCGCGTTGGCCGCGGTCTTGGTGCCCGCACCGTCACCCTGCAGGCTGATCTTGACACCCAGCTGGTCGAAGTTGAGCGTCTGGCTCGCGTTCGCAGCGAAGGCGCCAATTGCGACGGTTTGCGCGACGTTGTCCGTCGAGCGGGTGAGGGTGACCAGGCCAGCGCCAGGGCTAGTGAAGGTGTACGTGGCAGCCTTGGCCGCGCTCACGTCGACGTTCGTGGCCATCGCCACGCCACCAGTTGCCAGCGTGTCGCCGACAACGAGGTCGGTGGCCGTTGCGCCAGCGAGTGTGCTGCCGCCGACGGTGCCGTTCAGCAGCACCTTGCCATTGAACTGCGTGGTCGTGGCGATCCGGTTGATCTCCGAGTTCAGCGCCTGCAGCTCGCTGCTGACCGCATCGCGGTCGCCCGACTGCAGCGTGTCGTTGGAGGCCTGGACACCCAGCTCACGCATGCGCTGGAGCATCGAGTGGACTTCGTTCAGCGCGCCTTCAGCGGTCTGGATGAGCGAGATACCGTCCTGGGCATTCCGCTGAGCCTGGCCGAGACCCTTGATCTGCGCCCGCATCTTCTCCGAGATGCTCAGGCCAGCAGCGTCGTCGCCAGCGCGGTTGATGCGCAGGCCGCTCGACAGCTTCTCGACGCTCTTCGCGTACGAGGCAGACGTGAGGCCGAGGTTACGCTGCGCGTTGAAGGCCTCGATGTTCGTGTTGATTCGCATACCCATTAGAGTGGCTTCTCCTTGCCATTACTGTTGTTCGGCGAGACGGCATCCATACCGTTCCCGCGTGGCCCCTGCTGTTTTGGGGCTACATATGCATGATCGGCAGGTGTCAGAAAGACTTGAGGCCCCAGCGAGACGAATTTCCCGCCAGGACCTCACAAACGTGTAACGCTGAAAGCGTTAGTTGGCGGTGCTGTCCTGGAGCAGTTGCAGCGCCAGCTTGGCGTCCTCTTCGCGGTCCAGGTCGCACAGGACCTGCACCAGCTGGTAATACAGCTGCGGGATCCCGGCGTAGGTGTCGAAGCCGCGGGTCAGGATGTCCAGCGCAGCGTCCGAGGCACCGCGCGTGTGCAGCTCGTTGGCGACCGTGAGCAGCCGCTTCAACGCACCGGGCGAGCCCAGGCGAACCTGCATCGCGGTGTCGTAGGCAGTCTGAAAATCATCGCCGGCGATGGCGTTGTCGATGGCGGTCAGCGTGGCGGTCTTGGTGCGCTCGAGGGTGGCAGTCGTCATGCGGGGTTTTTGAGAACCTTCTGATCAGCTCGCACGCGCAGGGCGGCGGCAATGGTATGCAGCTCAGGTCGAATGCGCGGCGCGGCCGCGCTGGTGTTGGAGGACTGGACCTGGTCGTAGACCTCCTGGCGCAGCACTGAGACGCTGCGCGGTGCCTGAATACCGAGTTTGACTCGGTCGCCCTCGATGCCGAGGACGGTCACGATAATGTCGTCGCCGAGCAGCAGGCTCTGCTCGGTTTTGCGACTGAGGACCAACATGTCTTTACGCGTGCGCCGTCTGCGCGACGGGGTGGCGGGTCGAGAAGTTCGAGTCCGCGAGCACCAGCTGCCGACCCTGGCGGGTGTGCGGGTCGATGACCAACGGACCCATCAGGTTGGCGGTGATCCAGCCGTCTTCGCCGATCGTGAGCGTGCAGTACACCGCGGGCTCGGTTTCGCCAGCCGCGTACAGCGACAGCTGCGCTTTGTACTCGGGAGCGACCAGGGACGGATCGGTGACGAGGAGCTCGACCTGCGGGTCGTCGAGCGAGCGCAAAACCGCCACTGGCAGGTCTTCCTCGTCGTCGATCAGCAAGACGAAGCGCTTCCAGTCGGGGCAGCCGACCAGACCGTCAGGGAAGAGGATGGACGGATCCTCGGTGAGTGTTTCAGGGGTGGCTTGCCCCGGCTGGGTGGTGAGCATGTGGCGGACTCTACGGCCAGCGACGCTGATTCTTGAGAGCGGCGGGTACCAATTGGACGCGCCGAAGGTACTGGCTTAGCGGAGGAAGTCGAGCAAACTCGGCTGCAGCGCCTGAGCACCGGCCTTGAGCGAGGCCATGTAGGTGTTTTGCGCCATCGAGAAGTTCGTCAACGCTTCAGCCATGTCGACGTCTTTCACCTGTGAGAGCAACCCCGTGAGGTTGACGCCGATGTCCTGCTGCCGCGATTTGAGGAAATCCATACGGTTCGTTTTGGCGCCGATCTGGGCGCGTGAAACATTGACAGCATCGAGCGCGCTATCAAAATCGGCCAATGTGGCCGAGATAGTCGCGGCGTTGTTGGAGCTCAGGCCCGCGCGCAGGTTCGTCAAAGCGGTAAACGTCGGATCGAACGTGGCCTGCGCATCGGCGTTCACGCTGATGCTTGTTCCGGCCGCTACTTCGCGCATGATCGACTGGTTGTTGCCCTGGTATCCCGCGGGCGCCGCGCTGGCATAGCCGCGCGCATCCGAACGGGTGCCGGCGAAGAGGTAATACGGGCCGTACTTGGTGCCCGACAGATCGAGTACGTGCTGCTGTAGCTGCCCAATTTCGGCATCGATCGCGGATCGGTCCGCGCTCGTCATGGTGTCGCTGCTTGCCTGGACCGCGAGCTCGCGGCTGCGGTGGATGGCTTGCGTAACCGCGTCCAGTGCGGAGTCGGTGCTGTTGAGCCACGACGTCGCCTGGTCGATGTTGCGCACGTATTGTTCTGAGGTACCCAGCGCCTCTTTGAGGTTGAGGGCGCGTGCGGCGCCGATGGGATCGTCGCTCGGCTTGTTGATGCGACTGCCGCTCGTGATCTGGTTCTGCAGCTGCTCGGTGCGAGCCTGGTTCAACTCGATGTTATGGAGCGTCGAGTTGAGCATCATCTGGGGCGTGACACGCATGAGTGACTGGAACCTCCTACTACCGAGCGCCCGTGCCGTTGATTAGTGTGTCGAGCATCGAATCCACGACTGAGATCACGCGCGCCGACGCCTGGTATGCGTGCTGGTACTGGATCAAATGGGTGGCTTCCTCGTCGATCGAGACGCCGCTGACTTCCTGGCGCTGGCGCTCGAGCTGGGTTACCAGCACACCCTGATTTGAGGCCTGGCTCTGGGCCGTGCTCGACTGCACACCGATCGAGGCCACTTCTCGGCCATATTGATCGCCGATCGTGGATGGGCCAGCGCTGCGCACGGACTGGCCGTTCAGCGAGCCGAGCGCGGTTGCGATATCGGCCGCCATGCTGCCTGTCGCGGCCACCGAGAGAGTCAGTCGGACGCCGAAGCTGCCACCATCGACGGTGACGATGCGGCGCGTCGGGGCCGTGCCGTCGGGCTGATCGGAGCCAACGCTGACGGTGGCGCTGTTCGTGCTCGAGCCATTCGAGATCGACAACGTGCCGGCTGCATAGGTGAAGTCGAACCGCGTGTTCACCACCGCCGACGCGATGTCCACGCCGAGTAGCGATGCTGGGCCGAGCGTTGCACCAGGCGTCAGACCACCAGCGAAGAGCGTGTCGCGCTGGGCGAGTTTGCCTTGTAGCTGCGCCAGAGCGACCGCGTTGCTGCTGTCGCCGGACGCGTGGATGTAGGTGCCGCTGCCAGGTGGGCTCTCGACCTGCCGCGCGGCCGCCACCTGGTTGTACGTGAGGGTGGGATCGACACCGATGTCAGTTGCGTTGGTGCCCGAGAAGAACTTCAGGCCACCTGTGCCATCCATGCCAACGCCCGCGGCGTGGACGCCGTTGACCGACTCGATCAGGCGGCTGGCCAGATTGTTGATCTCGTCAATACGGCCCTGGAGGATCGTGTCGCGGCTTTCGATCAGTCCTGCCAACTTGCCGTCCGACGTATTTACCGAGGTGCTGGTGCCATCGCCCCAGATCACGCGCGCGAACGGACCACTGTTGACGTCCAGGCCGAGCTGGTTGACGCGGTCCCGATCGACCAGTTGACGACCACCGAGATAGATGTTCATCGAACCCTCGGCGGACTCGACCGTGCTGACCTTGACGATGCCTGACAGCTTGTCCACCAACAGGTCGCGCTGATCGCGCAGATCGTTGGCGCGCAGACCGCTGGTTTCGACATTCGAAATCTGCATGTTCAGGTTGGCGATCTGCTGCACGTAGTTGTTGACGTCGTCTACGCCGAGTCGGATCTGCACGTCCACGTCGCGCTGCTGTTGCTGATACAGCTGCGCGGTGTTCTTGAAGGCATCGGCAACCGCGCGACCTTGCTCGAGCAAGTTGGCGCGCACCGACACGTCAGATGGGCTGTTGGCGACTTCCTGCCAGGAGTTCCAGTACTTGTTGAGCAGCGAGCTCACACCGCTGGCCGACGGCTCGTTGACCACGGCCTCAATCTGCTTCAGGGTGTCCTGCTTGGCAGTCCAGCGACCCTGTGAAGCGATCTGGTTGCGGTACTGGTAATCCGTGAATGAGTCGCGCGTACGGGTGACGTCGGTGACCTGAACGCCCGTCCCAAGCTGGCCCGGCTCGCCGCTCTGCTTGAACACCGGGATTGGATACGGCATCGTCTCTTTGACCACCGCGGCCTGACGGCTATAGCCGGGCGTGTTGGCGTTGGCGATGTTCTGGTTGGCGATGTCGACCAGCGTCTGGTTCGCGCGCAGTGCGCGCGTCGCGATGTCGAGACCGAAAAACGGCGACGTCATGCTCGGCTATCCAGGAGCACGCTCTGTCGTGGCGCACTCGTTCCGCGCGCACCGTAGGCGGGCGAGGTCGCACCAACCAGGCGCTGGAGGAACAGAATGGTCTGGCCGTTCAGCTCGGCCGCCTGCTCGATGAGGCCCTGCGTGTGGGCGTGCTTGGCTTGCAGGTCGCGCACCGAAGAGGCGATCGCCTGTGCCAGCGTAGCCAGACCTGGCTGAGTGGCGAGGGCGGCGGCGAATGGCTGGTCTGCCAGGGCTGCGGCCCGCTTCCGCTCGGCGCGCTCCAGGCGAACCGAGAGACGCTCCTGCTGGCGCGTCACGCTCTCGAGGCGCTCCCGATCGCGCTCGACCACGGCCGCGTACTGTTCGTCGGCAGCGGTGAGCAGCTCGGTCAACGTGGCGTGCACGTCGGCCAGGGCGGCTTCGAGAGGAGACTGATGATCGCGCATGGCAGGAGCGTCCATAGGGGGTTCCAGTCTTTTAGTCGCTGCTCCAGTTGATCTCAAGGGCTCAGGGACTAATGACTGGCCGCTTGCGGACTACTGGCTGTCCTTCAGCATCTTGCGCGCAAGGACCCTCGCGTCGACCGCGTAGGTGCCGTCCTGCACGCGCTGCTTGATCTCCGCAACCTTCTCGTGGCGGACGTCCGATGCACCGTCGACAGCCGCGCGGGCCGCGGCCAGCGACTTGGCATTGTTGGACAGCACCACCGAATCGACACGGCTGGCCTTGCTGGCGTCCTTCTTCCCACCATCGGCGCGGCCGGCGTTGGAGCGGGCGGCGTCGGAGTTCTGGACGTATGCGCGGGAAGCGGCGTCGGTGTTCAGGGAGTGGATGTTCATGGTTGGTGACCTCGTCAGTCTTCGAGTGGCTTAGCGGTACGTTCGTACCGATGCCTCACACAATGAGTATCGGCCGCCACCATGCGAGCTTTAGGACTTCCGTGTCCCCCAAAAAGTACTACCGGCCTATGCATCGGGCTCGACCCGTGCGGGCTCCACAGGGGTCGCCGCTAACGCGGCAGCCTGCCGGGGAGAGATCCAGATACCAGAGCTGAGGGCAATGTAACTGAAACGCCGTTGTGCCTCGCGAGCGCGTAGCTTGAGCTCCACAGCGGTCGGCGCTGGCGCGTCTGCCGCTATGGAGTGATCGGGCGATGGGAGCGGAGCAGCGTTCACTAGGCGCTCCGCAGCTCATTGGCCATGCGTTCGACGTCATCCCAGGCCTGCACGACCTTGGAGTTGAGCTGGTAACCACGCTGCGCCTGGATCAGGCGCGTGAACTCGTCGCCGACTTCGACGTTCGAGCCCTCGAGAGCGCCAGCCACCACCGTTGGCGCATTCGCCGCGCCCTGTGCGATGTTGACGGCAGCGCCCGACGCGGCGGTCGCGGTCCAGGTGTTCTGTCCGGCGGCCAGCAAGCCCCGATTGTTGGGGAACTGCGACAGGCCAAGGCGGCCAACGATCTGCGAGGTGCCGTCGGCGGCGGTTGCCACGAGCTGCGCCGCATCGTCGAAGCGAACGTCGACCGAGTTGGTCGGCATGGTCAGGTCGGCGCCCGCGTCTGACTGCACAGCCAGGCCGCCGCTGGTCACGAGACGGCCGGTCGAGTCCAGGCTGAACGAGCCGTCGCGGCTATAGCCGAGATTGCCGTCCGGCATGCGCACCGAGAAGAAACCGTCGCCCTGCAGCGCGATGTCCAGAGGGTTGCCGGTCGCCTGCACGGCGCCGGGCAGAAAGTCATGGTGCACGTCGGCCAGCTGTGTGCCCTCGCCGATGCCGACGACGCGTACTGGTGCACCATCGGCGCCCACTGGCGCGGTGATGCCGGCCTGATACCCGATATCGGTCGTGTGCGCGACGGCGCGCTTGAACCCGGTCGAGTTGACGTTGGCGAGGTTGTTCGAGACCACTTCGAGCTGTCGCTGGCTAGCCAGCATGCCCGTGACGGCGATGCGCTGTGAAACTTCCATCAGGCCTTCCCAACCTCGTTGACCGCGCTCTTGAGCGTCTCGTCCTGGATTTGCAGCAGCCGCTGGTTGGCCTCGTAGGCACGCACCAGGTTCATCGTGGCGACCATCGTCTCGGTCATGTCCACGTTCGAGCCTTCCAGGTAGCCCTGGTACACCTGCACGCCGTTCGCGGGCTGCGGCTGCGCGCCATTGACCGCTTCGAACTGGCCGTTGCCGACCTTGTTGAGCTGCTGGCCGGCTGCGAAGTCCACGACCTGCAAGCGCGCGACCTGCGCACCGTTGACCAGGATGCTGCCATCGGCTGCCACGGCCACGTCACCTTCGGGCAGCGTGATCGGCTGGTTGGCATCGTCCAGCACCGCCATGCCGTTGCGATTCCGCAAAGAACCGTCGGCATCTTTGAGAAAACCGCCGTCGCGCGTGTAGCGAGTCTGGCCGTTTGGGCCCTGGACGGTGAAGAAGCCAGTCCCAGCGAGCGCCAGGTCGAGCGGGTTAGCCGTTTCCTGGATCGGGCCAGACGCCAGGTCCAGCTCCGAGACACCCACCTTCGGGCCGAGGTTGATCGTGCCGATCGGCCGACCCTGGGCGTCGACCGCGTACTTCTGCAGGTCGAGCGCCTTGCCAACTTCATCCGGCAGGCGGTCTTGCTTGTAGCCCGGCGTCGTGGCGTTGGCGACGTTGTTGGAGACAACGCCCAGTCGGAGCGTCGCCGTCGCCAGTCCCGCGGCCGCGGTGTAGATACCTCTAATCACAGGGGTCGGGGGACGGGGGTCGGGTGCCGGGTGTCGGGTGCCGGGTGTCGGGTGTCGGGTGTCGGGTGTCAGCTAGGGCGGGCATAGCGTCTTCTTGCGAGGACATATCCTGCACCGGCTCCTGCCACTAACGTGAGAGCCGGAAGTCCCAGGTTGGGTAACCAGTTGGCCTGACCGAAACCCGACACCTGAGACCCGACACCTGACAGCCCGTCGTCGGCGCCGCCGGTATTGGGCAGCAGGTCCGGCGGTGGGTCGCGATCGCTGCGCGGGAACGTCCCGGCAATGCTGTGCTTGGCGCTCGGGCGGTTCGCCTCGGCGCTGTTCTCGACCGTCACCAGCAGCAGGTTCCACTGCTTGTTCGGAATCGCGTCCGGCAGGACGTCCTCGGAGCGAACGGATTCGCCCGCTTCCGTCGTATTGAAGCTGCCCAGGCGATAGAACTGGTTGCTCTGACTGTTGACCAGCCACGCGACGTAGCGGTCGGCGCCGTCGAGATGCGGCAGGCCAGCCGCGGAAATGCGGAACTCGCCCTCCTGCATGACCAGCTCGGCAATGCCGCTGGCTGCCGGCGTGTCGGTGTTGGACACGTTCGGCATGTAGGTCAGCATCAGCTGCACCGGCGTGGCATCCGCAAACGCAGTCGCACTGCTGAGCAGGGTGCACGCGAGTGCGGCAATTCCGAGGACGAGGCGGCGCATCGGGCTCAGGCGGCGGCCTTGATCGGCTGGTTCTGGGCGCGGAGCAGGCCGCGCAACTTCATGACCGCCGCGGTGTGGATCTGGCTGACCCGCGACTCGGAGACCTCGATCACTCGACTGATCTCCTTGAGGGTCAGCTCCTCGTGGTAGTACAGGTTGAGCACCAGGCGGTCGCGCGGCGGGAGGGCCTCGATGGCCGAACCCAGGCGCTCCACGAGCTCGTTCTCTTCCACGACCTCGTCGGTGCCGGCCTCGTCTGGATCGTGCAGCAGATCGCGCAGCGACTGGACTTCGCCTTCGTCATCGCCACCGCTACCCGCGCCGTCGAGGGACACAATCACGTGCGCCGATTCGAGCAGCATGCGGCCAAGCTCGGCCATCTCGACGCCCAGCTCACGCGCCAGCTCTTCCTGAGTCGGTGCGCGACCGAGGCGCTGCGCCAGCACCGCCGTCGTTTCGTCAAGCAGGCGCGCGCGTCGGCCAGCGCCGCGCGACAGCGGGCTCAGCGAGCGGATCGTGTCGATGATCGCGCCGCGGATGCGCTGCAGGGCGTAGGTCTCGAAGCGCACGCCCTGATCGGGGTCGAAGCGGTCGACCGCGTGCAGTAAGCCGACGGTACCGGCCGACAACACGTCGTCGGAGTCCATTGCCGCGGGCAGGCTGATAGCCATGCGGCCGATCACGTACTTGACCAGCGGGGCGTACTTGACGACCAGCTCGTCACGTGCGGCGCGATCACCAGTGCGCAGCCGTACCCAGATGGGATAGTTCGGCTCTTTCCGAAGATCCTCTGGGGTGTGGGGGTACTGCTGCGGGGTGGCAGCCTGTTTCGGAGTAGCGGCCATGGCTCCTTCCATGCGTCGATCGAGTTACCTTTCCTTGTGGTTGGGGAGTGCTCAGGCCGCTTCGGCCTCGTCCTCTGGTTCGCTGACAATAGGAGAAGAGAGCAGGTCGATCCGAGAGCCGACCGTCCCTTCTTCGGTAGCCGAAAGTGGCTCCGTGGCTCGCGCAAGTACCGCCAACGCCAGCTTCCCGACCAGGGCCGTGGCGACGGTGAAGCCAATCGCACGTGCCATCGTGTTCAGGTCAGACCCACCGGTCTGAATGCCGCTGACGAAAACGGTGAGATAGACGCCAATGCACAGCGCCCAGAGCACGCGGTAGCCCCAGTCGAGGGCGTGCAAGCTGACGACTTGTGACCGTGCGTTTGCCATCTAACTGGCCTTCCGGGCGCGGGCAAGCGCCCGCTGCTGCGCAAAGATGAACTGCACCAGCTTCTGAGCAAGGTGCTTCGGCAAGTCCTGGAATTCACAGCCCGCGTCCCAGATGTGCAGCGAGCCGCGGTCGTGCTGTTGCACGCGCCTGACGATGGCCTGTGTCTCGATCTCTTCATCGATGTCCATGACCGTGAAGGCCAGTTCCAGCACATCGCCTGGCTTGAGCTCGTCCTGCGAGCGCACCTGCAGGCCCGTGCCACTGAGGTTGGCGATGCCGGCGCGCAGCTTCTGGCGCTGATCACCGACGAGCCGCTCCACCACGCGCGGGCGGATGGCGACGGGCACGCGCACGGCCTCGCGGCGCTGAACGCGCTGCCACTGTCCGGCGACCCGCAGCGTGAGCAGCGGAAGGCCCTCGCGGCGCGCGCCTTCGACCTTTGTCGATACCGAGTACAACGCGTCCTCGGCCGATGCCGCGAGGGGGATCGTGTCGCCCACTTTGAGCGGAATGAGGCGCCGCTCGCGGTCGGTTGGCCATGCCACCTGCAGACGCTCGGCGGAGATATCCTCGAGCCGGCTCGGCAGCCAGTCGGCACCGAAGCGGAGCTCGACCCGCTGCCCGATAGCGAGCTTAGATTCCAACTGCATCGCCCACGACTCCGAGGGTGGTGACTTCGACCTGCGGCGCAACCTCGCTGTACGACAGGATCGTCAGCGCGCTCAGCGATCGCTCGGTGAAGCGACGCAGTGCCAGGCGCAGTCGAGCGGGGCACAGCAGAATCGGGTTGTGACCCATCGAGGCGACGCGCTCCATCTCGCGTGACAGCGATTGCACGAGCTTGTTGCCAGTTGGCTGGTCCATCAGCAGGACCGCGTTGCCACTGTCCGTCGTCTGCAGTGCGCCACCGAGCGACTGCTGCCAGCCGGGCGCCAGGGTGAGTACCGACAAGCGTCCATCCATGCCGACGTTCTGGCGGCAGATGGCGCGTCCCAGCGCCTGCCGCACGCGCTCGCCGAGTTGATCGGTGTCGCGCGTATGGCGGGCGGCGTCGGCCAGCGCTTCGAGGATCGTCACCAGGTCGCGGATCGAGATGCGCTCGCCCAGCAGATGCTGGAGCACCTTCTGCACTTCGCCGATGCTCAGCAGCTCGGGCACCAGCTCGCCCACCAGGGCGGGATGCTCGGCTTTGACACCGTCGAGCAGCGACTGCACATCCTGGCGGCTGAGGATCGCCGGCGACTGCTGGCGAATGACTTCGGACAGATGGGTGGTGATGACCGACGTCGGATCGACCACCGTGTAGCCCAACATCTCGGCGTGCTCGCGCGCTTCGGCGCCGATCCAGCGGGCGGGTAGCCCAAACGCGGGTTCGATGGCCGGCAGGCCTTCGAGCTCATCGGCACTGGGATCGACCGTGCCGGGGTTCATGGCCAGCATGCGGTTGGCGCGCACTTCACCGCGCGCCACTTCGACACCGCGCAGGCGGATCACGTACGTGTCCGCGGGCAGCTGCATGTCATCTCGGATGCGGATGGTGGGCACGACCATGCCCAGGTCCATGGCAATCTGGCGGCGGATCAGCGTGACTCGGCTGAGCAAGTTGCCGCCGCTCTCGGCATCTGCCAGCGCGATCAGGCCATAGCCGATCTCGATCGCGATGGGGTCTACGCGCAGCAGGTGATTCAGGTTCTCGGGCTCGGCCGTGTTCGGCGTCGCCGCGGCCTCGACCTCAGCCGTAGCAGCGGCCTGCTTGGCGTTCTTGCGCAGCACCCAGGCGACGCTGAGGAGCAGACCACCGACGCCCAGGAAGGGCAGCAGGGGCATGCCCGGCACCAGCGCCATGCCGACCATCAGTGCGCCGACGATGCCGAGCACACGGTGGTTGCCGAACAGCTGGCCCGTGACGTCCTTGCCCAGGCTGCTGTCGGGCTCCGACGCGGCGCGGGTGACGATGATGCCCGTTGCCGTTGAGATGAGCAGCGCGGGGATCTGCGAGACGAGGCCTTCGCCGACGGTCAGTAGGGTGTAGGTGCCCAGCGCATCGCCGAACTGCATCTTGAGTTGCAAGACGCCGATGACGAAGCCGCCGACGATGTTGATGACCATGATGACGATGGCCGCGATGGCATCGCCCTTGACGAACTTCGAGGCGCCGTCCATGGCGCCGTAGAAGTCCGCTTCCTGCTGGACGGCGCGCCTTCGGGTGCGGGCCGCTTCGTCGTTGATGGCGCCGGCCTGCAGCTCGGCGTCGATCGCCATCTGCTTGCCTGGCATGGCGTCGAGGGTGAAGCGTGCGGCCACTTCAGCGACGCGACCTGCGCCGTTGGTGATGACCACGAAATTGACGACTACGAGAATCAGGAAGACGACCACGCCGACGACGAAGTTGCCGCCGACGACGAAGTTGCCGAACGCTGTTACGACCTGGCCGGCGTGGGCCTGGAGAAGGATGAGTCGGGTTGCACTGATGTCCAGACCAAGCCGGTACAGCGTTGTGAGAAGGAGGAGGCTCGGGAAAACCGAGAACTGCAGCGCATCCTTGGCGTACAGCGCGACCATCAGCATGACGAGGCCGAGGCTGAGGTTCAGGATGAACAGGAGATCCAGCAGCCACTCGGGCAGCGGGATGATCATCATGCCGATGACGGCGCAGACCGCGGCCGCCAGCATGACGTCCGAGTAGCGGCTCAGCTTTCCCCAGATCGAGGCGCCTTGTGTGCTGCCGAGCGCGGCCGAAGCTACTGCCATAGCGTTAGATGGATTCCTTCTTCACGGTTGCGGGAGTCTGCGGCTCAGAGGGGGCCTCTCAGTAGGGATTGCGCGCCCGATTGGCTTCGCCGTTAGTACTCATCGGGGGTCGGGTGTCGGGGGTCGGGGGTCGGGGGTCGGGGGTGGAAACGCATGCGTTCGCAGCGAAGTCCTGTGTGATCGGTTCGTCCAGGGTTACGCGCGCGAAGCGGAAACCGACCCCCGACCCCTGACCCCCGACCCCCTCCGTTTGAGGCTGTACACGTAGGCGAGCACTTCGGCCACGGCCTGGTACAGCTCCAGTGGGATCTCGTCGCCAACCTGGGCAGACTTGAACAGGCCCCGCGCTAGCGGAACGTTTTCCACCAGGGGGATTCCAGATGCACGGGCGACCGCTTTGATCTTCTCGGCGATCAGGTCGGCGCCCATGGCGATGACCTTCGGCGAGGCCATCGCGCGGTCGTACTTCAAAGCAACCGCGATGTGCGTCGGGTTGGTCACGACCACAGTCGCCTCGGGCACAGACTGGAGCGCGCGCCGCATCATGGCCATCCGCCGCTGTCGAGAACGGATCTGGCCCTTGACCATCGGATCGCCTTCTTGCTGCTTGAATTCTTCTTTGACTTCCTGCTTGCTCATGCGCGATTGGCGCGTGAAGGTCCAGCGCTGGTAGGCGTAGTCGGCAATCGCGAGCACGAGCAGCACTTCAGCCGCCGGCAGCCCAACATTCAGAATCGACTGCCCGAGAAACGCCGCCATCGCCCGCGGATCAGTGCTGCCATCGATCATCCGCAGCCGCTCCAGGGTGTCCTGCAGCCCACGCCAGGTCATCAATCCGACCAGCCCAACCTTCAACAGCGAGCGGAAAAGCCCGACGACAGACTGCATCGAGAACATGCGCTTCACGCCAGTGACCGGGTTCAGGGTGTCGAAGTGCAGCATCGCCTTGAAGCTGAAGACGGCGCCCTGCGCGAACCCGATGCCCACACCCAGTACCGGCAACACCAGGAGCAGCGGCAGCATGCTGAGCAGCCACGCCTCACCGGCCTTGCCCAGCGCCTGCTGCGCCCACAGGATGTCGACGTCCTGAGCGCGGCCGCCGATAGCCATATCGGTGAGCGAACCAGTCAGTACGCCCTGCAGCCGCTCGGACGTCGCCGAGGCGGTCAGCTGCAAGATCACGCAGCCGGCGAGCAGGCCAATCGAGGACCCGAGCTCAGGCGAACGAGCGACACGGCCTTCCTCACGGAGTTGTTCACGCCGTCGTGGCGTTGCGGCTTCTGTACGCTCGCCGCTCACTTGAGAACCGCCAGCGACACCGCCGTCACGCCGCTGAACAGCTGGTGCATGCGCGGCATGAGCATGGGCATGGTCACGACCAGCGCACCGAGCGCCAGCGCGACCTTGACCTGCATGCCGATGGTGAAGATGCCGAACTGTGGAGCGACCCTCGCCAGCACCGCTAGCGCGATATCAGCCAGCAGCAGCGCCACGAGGACGGGGAAGACCAGCTCCAGCGCGACGGCGAACGAGCCCGCGGCGATGGTCGCCAGCATGTCGGGCTTGATCCGCTCCAGACTGAAGCCGCCCAGCGGGACGACCGTGAACATGTGGACCAGTGCCTGGATCACCAGGTGGTGGGCATCGGTCTGGAAGAACAGCAGCGCGCCGATGGCGCTGTAGAAGCGCTCCAGCGTTGCGCCCTGGCCGCCGAAGGTCGCGTCGTAGATGCTGGCCATCGTGAAGCCTGCCTGCAGGTCCAGCAGGCTGGCGCCGAACTGGATGGCCGAGTAGGCGACCGTCGCGGCGAACCCCGCCAGTGCGCCCACCAGGGCCTCGCTGGCCAGGGCAGTCCACGTGACGTCGACGTCAGTGGGCGCGCCATCGTGGCCGACCACGGGTACCAGCAGCAGCGCGGTGAAGAGGCCGAGTCCGAGTCGAGCCGGCACTGGAATCTGGCGCAGGCTCATCACCGGGCTGGTTGCCAGCACTGCCAGCACCCGCGTGGCGATCAGGATGAACGCCTCGACGGGGCCGAGCGGAACGTTCAGGGTCATCTGGCGCTCCGCGCCAGGGGAGTGGGGAGTGGGGAGTGGGGAGTGGGGGACGAATCGGAGGTGCAGGGAATGGGAGTGAGGAGTGAGGACTGAGGAGTGAGGGACGTATTGGAGGTGCAAAGAGTGCCGGATGACCCGGTCCCCCCACTCCCCACTCCCCACTCCCCACTCCCTTCGCGAGCCGTGCGACCGAGCATCAATGCGCCAGCGTGGGCAGCGCGTCGAACGTGTTGACCATGTACGTGATCAGCGTGGTCGCCATCCACGGGCCCAGGAACGCCAGGGCGCCTGCTACGACCAGGATCTTGGGCACGAACGAGAGCGTCGACTCGTTGATCTGCGTCACCGCCTGGAACACGCTGACGGCCATGCCGACAATCAGGCTCGCCGCCAGCAGCGGCCCGCCGATCTGCAGAGCGACCATGAACGCGTTGCGCGCGACGTCGATTGCGAACTGTTCCGTCATGAGAAGCTCGTCACCAGGGAACGCACGATCAGGTGCCAGCCGTCGGCCATCACGAACAGCAGCAGTTTGAACGGCAGTGAGATCGTCGAGGGCGGAAGCATCATCATGCCCATCGACATCAGCACGCTCGAGACGACGATGTCGATGACCAGGAACGGCACCAGGACCATGAAGCCCATCTGGAAGGCCGTCTTGAGCTCGCTGATCATGAAGGCGGGGACTAGCGCGTAGGTCGGCACGTCGGCCTGCGTCCGCGGTTGCGGCAGATTGCCTATCTGGATGAACAGCGCCAGGTCGCGCTCGCGGACCTGCTTGAACATGAACTCACGCAGCGGGCCGCTGGCCTTGTCGAACGCGTCGTTGGCGCTGATCTGATTGCTCATGTATGGCTGCAGCGCGTCAGAGTTGATGCGCGTCCAGGTGGGCGCCATCACAAACAAGCTCAGGAAGAGCGCCAGCCCGAGCAGCACCTGGTTGGGCGGCATCTGCTGGGTGCCAATGGCGTTGCGGACGAAGCTCAGGACGATCGTGATGCGGACGAAGCTGGTGACCATCATCAGGATGGCTGGCACCATGCTGAGCACCGTCAGCAGCAGGAAGAACTGAAGGGCGGTGGAGTTGTCACCACCGCCGAGGAGCTGGACGCTGACGCCCGGAGCATTCACCGACATAGTTGCTCGGAGTCTGCGGCCGGGGGGGCCCGCTCAATAGGGTTTCGGCGCCCGCATTCGAACGCCGAAAGTACTGGTCTGGTTAGGCCGCCTTGGCGAGCTTGCTGGTGAGGACGGCTCAGGCCGCTTTCGCGAGCTTGCTGGTGAGAACGTCGAAAAAGTTGCTGCCCTGCGGGGTCAGCAGGTCATCGCTGAGCTCGCCGAGGTCGGCGATCAGATTGACCTGGTTCGGCGTCGCGCCCACGAGCAGCGACTTGCCATCGGGGGTGCGCAGCACATGGACCGTCCGGTTCGGCGCGAGCGCCACCGAGGTCATCACGCGCACACCGCCGTTGTTGTCGCTACGTACGGCGCTGGCTCCACCTGGGCCGAAGCGCTTCAGCAGCATCAGGCTGCCGAAGGCCAGGCCGAGCACGGCGACGAACTTGATGCCGATGTCGAACACATCGACGTTGGTCGCCTCGGGTTCGCGGACGCCGATCGGCGCCTGCGGCTGTTCGGTCGCGGGCTTGGCAAACAGCGGCGCTTGCTGCTGCACTGAATACGTTTCCTGCGTCGGCAGCTTCACACCGGGCTGATCCGCGGCCGCGCTCGCGCTCGGCCGGCTCATGACCAGCATGACCACCGCCAGGGCGGCGAGCATCGGCAGGCCGAGACGCCACGGGATCGCGGGCCCGATGGGCAGCTTGATCGGCGGCAGTTTGTCCAGCGCTTCCAGGAACGAGGCCACACGGTTGGGCTGCTTCGCAACTGGCTCGGCGTCGCTGTCGACGAGGTCGTCCAGCTCCGCGAGCGTGAGCGTGTCCTCGATCGGGTCTTCGATTGACGTCAGCGCGACAGCAGCGGGTGCGGCAGCGGGCTCCGCCTCAGGTTCGTAGGCCTGGACGGTCGCCAGCACCTGGGCGAACGCGGCAGCTGCGGCGGGGGCGGCAGCGACAGGCGCCGCCACGGCCACGGGCTGCGCGGCCGAGATGGCGTCGAGCGCCTCGGTCAGCCGCAGCGCGTAATTCGTCGACTCGGCCTCATCCTCGTCGAGCGCCAGCGGCAGATCGACTACGTCGGCGACAGGCTTGCGCGCCATAACGGCGCGTTTGGCGGTGCGCTTAGCCAAGAGAGGCGAGCCGGCGCGCCTTGCTCACCACCTCGGTGATGCGGACGCCGAACTTCTCGTCGACTACGACGACTTCGCCGCGGGCGATCAGCGTGCCGTTGACCGAGACGTCGACTGGCTCGCCGGCGAGCTTATCGAGCTCGATGACGCTACCCGTGCGCAGCGCGAGAATCTCGCCGATCGACATGTGCGAGCGGCCCAGCTCGACGCTGACCTCGAGCGCCACGTCCATCAGCATCTCGATGCCGTGCGCGCGGTCGCTGTTGGGCGCTTCGGGCGTCAGCGGCATGAACTGGACGGGATGCACCGCCGTCGGCATCTGCGCCTGCGCGGAGGGCGCGGCGGTGATCGGGGTCGGCGCGTGACTCATGGGCGGCGCCATGGTGCTCACCGAGCTGGGAGCTTCCATGACACCCGCCGCGACGCGCGCGGCATCGATCTCGGCCTGCAGGGCGTCATCCGACCAGGGATCGACGGAAGCAGCGCCGAGGTCGCCCCCGTTGAGCATCTGATCGATCAGGTCCTGGCTCAGGTCTCCGCCCTCGCCGAGTGCCGAGTGGGTTCTGGTCGTCTTTGGTCTTGGCTGACATGAGGATGTGCGTCCTTGCAGTGAGTGGTGGCGCGCCTTACGCGGCGCCCTCGAGAAGCTCGAGGATGGAGGAAGGCAGGCCAGTCACTTGAATGGCCCGATTGCCGCCCAGCGTGCCGGGTCGGCCAACGAAACGGGCGCGCTTGCCGGCGCGAACCGGCAGCTCCCCTTCAGCGTTGCGGTCGAGGCGGATGACGTCGCCGTCGCGCAGGTCGAGTAGTTCGCCGACGGTAATCGTCGTCGAGCCCAGCTCAACGGAGATCGGCAGGCGAGCCAGGTTCAAACCATCGACCAGCTTGTTACGATCGTCGGCGGAATCGGCTTTGCGCGAGCCCGAGGAGAACCAGGCCTGCGTGTTGAGGCGGTCCATCAGCGGCTCGATGACGGGGTGCGGCACGCAGATCGACAGCATCCCGCTCATACCCAGGGTGTGGATCTCGAACAGCAGCAGCGCAGCGATATCGCCTGGCAGTGCAGCCTGGACCAGGTCCGCGTTCAGCACGGTCTCGACCAGGATCGGCTGCAGGTCGGCCACCGCCGCCCAGCCGTCCTTGAGGCCAGCGCTGATGGTGCCACCGAGACTGCGCAGCAGCGCCATCTCGATGTCGGTCAGCTCGGGGCGTGCAGTGACCTGACCGGGACCACCCATCATGCGGTCCAGCATCCCCAGGCCGACATTCATGTTCATCTCGACCACGATGCGGCCAGACAGCGGCTGCAGCTCGATCAGGTTGACCAGCGTCGGGTTGGACAGCTGGTGGATGTACTCGTCGTAGACCACTTGCTCGATCGACGACAGCGACACGGTGGTCGTCGCGCGGAGGTAGCTGCTGAGCGACGAGGCGGTCACGCGAGCGAACGTCTCGTGGATGTTCTGAATGGCCCGGATGTGCTCTTTCGAGAACTTGTCGGGACGACGGAAGTCGTACAGCTTGACGTTACGACCATCCGTGGCGGACGGCGTGACACCGCCAGCGGGGCTGATCGTCTCTTCGCTGCCGATGCTGTTCAGCAGCGCGTCGATCTCCCATTGTGAGAGGGTCTTACTCATCGTCCTTCGGCCATCTGCGTGAGCGGAGCATAATCGCCAGGGGGGGCATATCCATCAGAGTCGCGCGGCCCACTTCCTCTAATCGGAAGTACTGATGTTTGGCACGCCGCTTCGCGGCGAAGGGGGCTCCGCCCCATTCATCCGCCGCATGCTGCCGCTCACGTTCACAAGCGCGAGAAACGCCAGGCATCTCGAGGGTTGCACTCCCTGGGATACGCTGGCGTCCTGTGCGGGGGGATGAAAGGGGGGCGGAGCCCTCCTTCGGCCCGAAGGGCCGTGCCAAAGCTGCCACGCCTGATCGCTACTGGATGATGAAGGAGGTGAAGTACACGTTCACCACCTTCTCCTCTGCGTGGAGCGCATGGTTGACCTTCTCGATCAGCTCTGACTTCAGCTGGTCCTTGCCGTCTACTTTCAGAAGGTCCGTGGACGACTTGGCCGACAGGGTCGACACCAGGGCGTCCTCGATGATCGCCGCGTGGCCACTCATCTCCTTGGAGAACTCGTCCTGCGCCAGCTTAACGGCTTCGCCCTTCGGCGGCTCCTTGGCCTTGACGTCGAGGAACTCCAGCGTCAGCGACACCTTCAGATAGCGGGCCGAGGCCTTGTCGGTCAGGTTCACCACGCGCTCCTTGGTCGGGTACATGACCGTGACCGGCGGCTTGGGGTTAGCCTTCTCGGCTGCCGCGCGGGCCTCTGCCAGCGGGCCAAATGGGACGGGGATGACGCCCAGGACCACGGCGGCGGCGATAGCACCGCCAAGCGCCAGGCCGGCGCCAACAAAGGCAAGGATCTTGATCATGACTCGTGGTGCTCCGTAACTGCGGAATGGGTTGTGGTGGCGCCTGTCGCGGACCGCGTGGTCGGTGCTTCAGTCGCGGAATGAAGGGTCATTGGGTCGATTTCGGTCTGGGTCGTCGCCCACGCGGACGACAGCACGTGGATCTCGACGCGCCGATTCTGGGCGCGCCCCTCGCGGGTATCGTTGGACGCCAGCGGATGGAACTCGCCGAAGCCAGCCGCCATCATGCGCCCGGCGCGAATGCCATCGGACTCGCTCAGGTAGCGCGTGACGGCCAGCGCACGAGCCGTGGACAGCTCCCAGTTGGTCGGGTAACGCGGCGAGTCGATCGGCGTTGAGTCGGTGTGGCCGTCGACGCGGATGTCATTGGGCATCGTGCGCAATTCGCCCGCGATCGTGTCCAGGACCGCGAGCGAGTTGGGCTTGAGCTCGGCGCGGCCCGAGTCGAACAGGTACGAGCCAGAGAGCCGAATCACGATGCCTTCCTTGTCGCGGCCGACGCTGACGTCGGGGTGCTGCAGGTTGCCTTCGACGACTGCATCGATCTTGCTCTGCAGTCGGGCGACTTGCGGCACTTCGTTGTCCTTGATCAGGTCGTCGATGGGCGCCTCGGGCTGCGAGATGCCGTCCATCAGGCCAGCGTCTGGCGCGCCCTGCAGGACGTCGACGTTGAAGGCGCTCGAGAGCGCGACGCTGATCTTCCGAAACTTCTCGGAGTCAGCTTGCGACATCGAGTACAGCACCACGAAGAACACCATCAGCAGTGTGATCAGGTCGGCGTACGTGAGTAGCCAACGCTCGGCGTTCTCGTGGCCGCCCTCGTGGCCACCCTTATGTCGACGTCCGTGAGCCATCAGGCGCGCCTCCGGCGCGCGGTGTCAGGTGTCAGGTGTCGGGTATCGGAAGCAAACCCGAGACCTGAGACCCGAGACCCGAAACCTGATGCGAGTGAAGCGAGCATCAACTAAGCAGCGGCCGCGGCCGGTGCGCCTTCAGCCTTGGCCTCGGCGGCCTCTTCCTCACCGCGCAGCTCCAGGGGCAGGAACGCTTCGAGTTTTTCCCGCACGACGCGCGGATTGTCACCAGCTTGGACGGCGAGAACGCCTTCGACAGCCAGCGTGCGGCGCGCGACTTCTTCCTTGTTGCGCTGCTTGAGGCGCTCACCCATCGGCAGCCAGAACACGTTGGCACTGAGCACGCCGTAAAGCGTCGCGATAAACGCGGTCGCGATGCTCTTGCCCAGCTCGTCTGGCTTGTCCAGGTGACTGAGCACGTTCACCAGGCCCATGACGGTACCGATGATGCCCATGGTCGGCGCGAACCCACCCGCGGCCGCGAACATCGCGAACTTGCCCTCGTGGCGCTCCGCCATCGACGCGACGTCAGACTCCATGATCTCCCGCACCAGCTCCGGGTCCGTGCCGTCGACGACGAGCATGACACCCTTCTGGATCGAGTGGTCCTCAATCTGCGCCGCCTCGGTCTCCAGAGCCAGCAGGCCCTCGCGGCGAGCGCGATCGGCCAGCTTCACGAACAGGCTGACCAGGTCGCGCTCGGAGCTCGCTTCCTGACGGAAGGCGACGCCCATGATCTTGCCGAGCTGGGTCACGCGCTCCATCGGAAACGCGACCAGCACCGTACCGATCGTGCCGCCGAAGACGATCATGGCCGACGGCAGGTTGACCAGCGCGAAGAGAATGCCAATGCTGCCAGCCTCGACGACCGCTGCGCCCAGAATGAAGACAAGCGCAATGCCGAGACCAATGCCCGTACCTTTATCCATCGTTACTTGCCCTCCCGCGGACGAATTGGTGTCGGCTCAATAAGGCTCATCAGTGGCGGATGCTCGAAGGTCTTGAGCGGTCCGCGGGCGATCGCCTGCCGATAGGCGACGACGCGATCGACTACTTCATTCACTGGCGTGACTACGACCAGCTTCTTGCCGTCTGAGAGTGTGATGACGGTATCGGCGGTGTGCTCGACCATCTCGATGAGGTCGGCATTCACCACCAGCTGAGAGCCATCCAGGCGTGTCACGTAAATCACCGCGGCGTCAATCCTTTGGCGCGTACTTGTGCCGCATTCTGGATTTGTGAGCCCCTGAAAGCCACGATGCGGGAGTGCCGAAAGCGGTACCTGGAGGTACCGGGCAGGGGTGGCCTTTGGTCTCGCACTACCCTCGCCCCCTGGGAGAGGGTGGCGCGCAGCGCCGGGTGAGGGTTGCTCAGCGGCCGCGGTGAGCTAGCCCTCACCCCTTGATTAAGCCTCTCCCAGAGGGAGAGGGAGCCAGAGCCGTCGTCTAGGTGAGGCCGCGGAGTCCCGAGTAGGACGTCGCTTCGCGCAGGACAACCTGGATTTCGAGCGTGCCGACCTCTGTCTCCAGCGGGAAGACCAGCCGATTCAGGTCGAGCGTCGTGACCAGGGTGCTCTTACCCATCACTAGCGCCGGCGGCGTGATGTTCGACGGGAAGCCAGCTTCGGCGAGCAGGACGCCCGCTCGTCCGGTGATCACATTGCCCATCTCGCCAATGCCGCTCTGCGCCAGCTCGTCGAACGTCTCGAACTCCTGACCGAGCATGCGCGAGACGATGCCGCGAGCGGTCTGCTCGCTCATCGAGTACAGCACCACACCCGCCACGGCGCCGGTCACACCCAGCAGTGCCGTGACTTCATCGGTGGTCACCGCTGACTTCTGCATACGGATGTTGCCGCGGGTGGTCTCACCACCGAGCTCGGACTCCAGGACTTCACTGGCCGCCTGGATGAAAGGGTTCACGAACTCGACTTTCACGCGCCCTCCTCGACACACTCGAGGGTCTCGAGGAATGTCCACATCTCTTCGGCGCTGGCGCCCAACGTCTCGGCCGCGGCCATATCCCAGTCGGGCCGCGGGCAAGCCCCGCCGCCACCAACGGCGCCAACCGCGTGCGCGGCCGCGTCGGCCAGATACACGACCGTGGCCAGCGGGTTGTCGGCAGTGTGCGGCTCGTGGTGCGTGCTGACCGCGCCGATCACGACCTCGGGCAGGTCCCACGAGCGCAGTAGCGCGGCGCCCACAGCGCCGTGATCGAAGCCGAACACGAGCCGTTCGGCTTGCCAGACTGGCAGGCGGCGGCTGCGCGCGATGGACACCGCTTCGGCAGCCGCCTCCGGGCATACCGAAGTCAGCACCATCTTGCCGACATCGTGCAGCAGCCCGGCGATGCCCGCTTCCTCGGGACTGCATACCTTCATCTGGCGCGCTAGCGTCTTCGCGGCAACTGAGGCGGTCGCGGCATGACGCCACGCGACACGCCGTGGTAGCGCGTAGGGCGGCAGTCCACGATCGAGCATCGGGCCCGCGCACGCGCGGAGAAGAACCTCGGACAGGGCACGCTGGCCGATGCGTGCGATTGCTTCGCGGAGATTGGCGATGCGTCGATTCGGCATCGCCGTGCCACTGTTGGCATGGCGAAGGACCGCCGACGCGAGCGCCTGATCGGTGCCGAGCAGCTGTGCGATGGTGTCGTTGGTGGTGCGCTCGTCGCGCAGCACCGCCAGTACGCGCTGGGCGACGACCGGCAGCGCCTCCAGCTCGGGGGCAGCTGCAACCAGTCCTTCGGGCGAGCGCGGTTGACGCTCCACGGCCAGAGCTCCGATCACGCGCGCTCCTCCTTGCGATAGAAGCCGGCGCCGAACACGGTCAGACCAAGCGTCTGCGGCCGCATGATCGCTTCCGTACCACCGACGAAGAGAACGCCGCCCGGGCGCAGCGAATCGACAAAGCCCTGGTAGATACGGTCTTTGGCGTCCTCGGTGAAGTAGATGACCACGTTGCGGCAGGCGACCATGTCGAACGGGCCGCTTGGATACTGATCGCGCAGCAGGTCCTGCTTCTGGTAGGTAATCATCGCTTTGGGCTGAGCACTGACGCTATAGCGGCCGTCGGCATCGGGCGTGAACCAGCGGCTGATTCGTTCGGCGCCGACGTTACGGATGTCGGACGCCAGGTAGCCGCGGCCCGCGCGAGCGCGGTCGAGGATCGTCTGGTCGATGTCCGTGGCCAGGATCGAGTGTGGGCGTCCAGGCCCGAGCTCGCGCAGCGCGATGGCGAGCGAGTAGGGCTCGGCGCCAATCGAACACCCGGCGCTCCACACCTTGACTGCCCGGCCACCCGCCAGCAGCGCTGGCAGCACCCGCCGCTCCAGATCGCCGAATCGATCGGCGTCGCGGAAGAACTCCGAGACGTTGATCGTGACGTAGTCCTGGAACTCCTGGCGCCGCTCGGCGTCGCGCTCCAGCAAGCTCGCGTAGGCGGTGAAGTTGGCCACCTGCAGGCGCGTCAGCAGCGCGGTCAGGCGGCGATGCATCTGCGGCGCCTTGTACGACGTCAGGTCCAGGCCGGTCAGCTGATAGGCCCGCTTGCGGAATGCCTCGAAATCAGGCGAGATGGTGGACTCGGGAGCACTACCCACTTGCAGCATCGTCATGGCTGGGCCTTCGCAAACGCAGGTGATGTGCGTGCCGCCAGGCAGTGGGCAATCGTCGGCGCCACCTCGTCCAGGGGCACGACGTGATCGGCGCCGCCGCGCTCCGTTACCGCGCGGGGCATGCCCCACACCACGCACGTGGACTCGTCTTCGGCCAGCACCAGACCGCCAGCCTGGCGGATCGCCGCCGCGCCCGCCGCGCCATCCGAGCCCATGCCGGTCAGAATCGCCGCGATGGTGCGCGAGCCGAAGTGTTGCGCAACCGAGTACAGCGTGACGTCGACCGAGGGTCGAACGCCGTGGACCTTCGGTTCCTGGTCGAGATGGATGGTGCCGCGCGAAGACAGGCGTACGTGGAAGTCGCCGGGGGCGACGAGCACGGTGCCAGCGGCGAGCTGATCGCCCTCTTCCGCCTCGCGCACGGTCAGCTGACTCAGCGAGTCCAGTCGCTCGGCCAGGGAGCGCGTGAAGCCGGCGGGCATGTGCTGCACGATCAAGTAGGCGGTTCGACCGTCGCGCGGCAGAGCTGGCACGACGGTGCTGAGAGCGCGCGGCCCACCCGTCGACGACCCGATAACCACCAGACGGTCAAACGGGGTGCCGGGTGTCAGGTGACGGGTGTCGGGAAGTACTTTCGGGATCGCCGGCGGCACAACTCTTGGCGCCTCCGACACCCGAGACCCGAAACCCGAAACCTTCGCTCGCGCCGCGGTGCGGACCTTGTGCACCAGCTCGTCGCGGACACGATGGAAATCGAGCGAGATGGCGCCCGACGGCTTGCCGACGAAGTCCACGGCGCCGATGGTGAGTGCGCGGATGGTCGTGACGGCGCCCGCGTGGGTCATCGACGACAGCATCACCACTGGCCGCGGATAGCGGGCCATCAGGTGGCGCAGCGCGGTCAGGCCATCCATTTCGGGCATCTCGACGTCGAGCGTGACGACGTCTGGCTGCAGCTGCTCAAGTTTGATCAGCGCGTCGAGGCCATTGATGGCCACTCCGGCAAGCTCCATGTCTGGTTCGGCCGAGATGGCTTCGCCGATGACACGACGCATGAAGGCCGAATCGTCAACTACCAGCACTCGCGTGACCATGCGCTTCTCCAGGCCCTTGGACGTCAGGCCGCCAGCAGCTTCTGCAGCGCGCCCAGGACGCGATCAGGCTGGAACGGCTTGAGGACGAAGTCCTTGGCGCCCGCCTTGAGCGCCTCCATAACGATGGCCTGCTGACCCATGGCGGTCACCATTGCCACGCGCGCCCCCGGATCGAGCTTGCGGATTTCTTTGAGCGCGGTCAGGCCATCCATTTCGGGCATCGTGATGTCCATCAACACGGCATCCGGCCGCCATTCCGCGTACTTCTTGACGGCCTCGAGGCCGTTCTCCGCCTGCTCGACTTCATGCCCGCTGTCCTCCAGCACTTTGGCCGCGCGGACGCGCATGAATGCCGCGTCGTCTACTACCAGTACTCTTGCCATTACTTACTGTTTGTGTCCTCCACGACCCACCTACAGGTAGCGATCGCTACTGCCGATTTCGCGGACGCGAATGTGCCCGCTATCCCGCGGCGCAAACCACACGCTCCGACCCTTCGATCCGCCAAGATCGTGCGCCTCGACGGGTACGCCCGCCTCCGCTAAGGCGTCCTGGACGGCGCGAGCGTTCTGCTCGCCGACTCGCGGCATCGCGCCCGAGCCACCCATGCTGAGGACTTGCGCTCCGCCTGCCAATCTGGCGACGAATCGCCGCGGGTCGCGACCCGCGCCCTGCGCCTGCATCCGCTCGAGCAACGCGGGCACCGCGCTGCGTGCGAACTTCGCGTTGGGCTTGCCGGCTGGATCTTCACCAGGCAGCACCACGTGAGCCATGCCCGCCACACGCGATGCAGGGTCCCACAGGCACAGCGCCACGCACGAGCCGAGGCCGTATGCGACCAGAGCCTCATCCCCGTGGGGCTGCGCCTTGAGGGCCTTGGCCTCGCCAAGTCCCACCACGGTCGCGGACGGCGTTGCCGCTTCAGGCTGCAACGGAGGACTCCTCGCGGCGGCGGCCGAGGCGCGGCTTAGCCACAGGCTCCGGGGTGGCGGTGGTGTTGTCCCGTACCGCAGACGCGATCAGCGCTGCCACGTCGACGATCAGTGCCACGCTGCCATCGCCCAGGATGGCCGCGCCGGACAGGCCCGCGACGTCGCCGACCAGTTGGCCAAGCGGCTTGATCACGATCTCCTGCTCGCCAACCAGGCCATCCACGATCAGGCCGACCTGTCGGGAGTTGGTCGTGTGCACGGCCACCACCAGACGGCTCTCGCCGCCGACGTCCACTGCGTCCTCGTCCGCGGGCAGGCCGAAGACCTGGCGCAGGTTGACCAGCGGCAACACCGTGCCACGCAGTTGGATCGCGTCGCGGCGATTGACCCGATAGATTTGATCGGGCTCGATACGCAGCGTCTCCGTGACGGCGTGGATCGGCAAGGCGTAGATGCCGCCCGCCACGCGCACCAGCAGCGACTGCACGATCGCCAGCGTGAGCGGCAAGCGAATGGTGAACGTGGTGCCGTGGCCGCGCCGCGTCTCCACGTCGACCGAGCCGTTGATCTTCTCGACGTTGGCGCGCACGATGTCCATGCCGACGCCGCGGCCCGACACGTCACTCAGCTGCTTGGCGGTGCTCAGGCCCGGCGCAAAGATCAGCTCGCACGCTTCCTGATCGGTCATGCGGTCGGCATGTTCCTGGGTGATCGCGCCACGCTCGACTGCCTTGCGCTTGACGGTGTCGACGTCGATGCCGCGCCCGTCATCTTCGAGCGAAATGAGAATGAAGCTGTCGGCGTGGCGAGCGGTCAGGCACAGTCGGCCCGTGGCGGGTTTTCCGTGCGCCAGTCGCTCGTCGGCAGTTTCGAGACCGTGATCGACAGCATTGCGGATCAGGTGGACCAGCGGGTCGCCGATCTCCTCGATGACCGAGCGGTCGAGCTCGGTGTCCTTGCCTTCGATGATGAGGTCGATGTGCTTGCCCTGCTTGGCCGCCACGTCGCGCACCACGCGCGGTAGGCGGTTGAACACGCTCTCGACTGGCAGCATGCGGCTCTTCATCACCTGCTCCTGGAGCTCGTCGGTGATGCGGCCGATGTGCAGCGCGGTCTGCTGCAGGTCCGACAGGATGCGGTGGTCGCCGAACTGATCGCTCAGCGAGGAGCCCAGCTGCACCAGGCGGGTGCGGTCGATGACCAGCTCGCCGACCAGATTGAGCAAAGCGTCCAGGCGGGTGACGTCGATGCGGATGGTCTTGTTTGCGCTGTTGCCCTGCGGTGCCTTTGCTGCCGCCTGCGCCACCGGCGCTGCAACCGCCATCGGAGGTGCGAGGTCGGCTCCCTCTCCCTCTGGGAGAGGCTTAATCAAGGGGTGAGGGCTAGCCTCGGGCTCCGCTTGGGGCGCGCTCAGCGCCTCAGCGGTAATCGAGCCCAGCTCGGGCACGTGGTTCAAAGCTGCCAGCAGCTCATCCTCCGAGCGATCGGTGTTTACCAGCACCACCAGCTGACCGGAGATCTGCGAATCCTCGGCTTCGATTTCGGATTGCGGCGGATCGCTCGACACGACGCGGCCATGCTCACCCAGCGCTAGCAACGCCTGCAGCGCGCGCACGGCGCTCCAGGGGCTCGGCTCGAGCACGATCGTGAAACGATGTGTGGCAGCTTGCTGCTTGGGCGCGGCCTTAGCGGCTCTGACCTTTTTGGCCGGCGCGGCGGGCGCGGGTGCCGGCGGAGTAGTCTCACGCCGCGCGGCGCGTCGCTCGACCGCTGAGGCCGCGGCATCGACATCGACGTCGGCGGCGACACGGGTCTCGACCTCATCGCGCAGCACCTTGAGCACGTCGAGCGCCTTCAAAAGCGCCTCGATCAGGTCCGCGGTGACCGGCGCCACGCCCTTGCGCACATCGTCGAGGCGCGTCTCCATGGCGTGCGTCAGCGCCGCCATGCGCGTGTGACCGATCGTGGCCGACGACCCCTTGATGGTGTGCGCGGCGCGGAAGATCTCCTGCAGCAGCCGCTGATCGTCTGGCTGGCGCTCGAGGTCGACCAGGGCTTCCTCGACACGCTGCAGCAGCTCGTCAACCTCGGCCAGGAACAACGCCTGATCGTCGGACGAGAGATCGAATTGAAGCTCAGTAACAGCTGACACTACGTGCGCGTCTCCGGCGAGGGGGGTCTGCTAGAGATCATCGGCGCGCAAGCGGCTCGGCTTCAGTCGCCTGGGCGGTGCTCCCGACGCTGCGCGCATCCTGGACGCGCGAACGCATCAAACGCAGGCGCACGTACTCGCGGAGCGTGAACGGGCCCGGTCGGTCCACCGTGGGATGCTGTTGGCCGAAGACGTACGGCTCGTCGTAGTCGCCGACCGGGGCGGGCGTAGCGTCAGATTCCGCTGGCACCACGGGTGCCGCGAGCGCGACGTGCAGCAGACAGGGGGTGGGTTGACCCAGCTGGCGGCTCACGAAGAGACACTGCGGGCACCGGGCCTCGAAGGACATGCCCGATCATCGGTTCGTTTGTCGCGCGAACAAACGGAGCGGAGTCTCGAAAGGGCTGGCGGAACGTACTGTTCCGCGTGTGGTCGCGGGTGGCCACGAGTACTATCCGCTTCGATGTCCCTCGGTGTGCAGGAGCTTGCCGAGCGGCTGTGCCGCAACGTCGAGCGCGTCCTCGTCGGCAAGCAGGCAGCCATCGAGCTGGCGATCGTGGCCCTGCTGTGCGAGGGGCATCTGTTGATCGAAGACGTGCCCGGGATCGGGAAGACCACGCTCGCTCGAGCGCTCGCGGCGTCGATGGGCGGCACATTTCGACGGCTGCAGTGCACGCCCGACTTGCTACCGTCGGACGTCACGGGCGTGTCGGTGTTCGATCAGCGGACCGCTGACTTCGTGTTCCGTCCTGGGCCGATCTTCACCAATGTGCTGCTGGCCGATGAGATCAATCGCTCAACGCCGCGCACGCAGTCCGCCGTCCTCGAAGCGATGCAGGAGGCGCAGGTGAGCGCCGACGGTGTCACCCGCCCGTTGCCGCGGCCCTTCGTGGTGCTGGCGACACAGAACCCTGTCGAACTGGAAGGCACCTTCCCATTGCCCGAAGCACAGCTCGACCGCTTCCTGATTCGGCTTGCCCTCGGCTACCCCAGCGAGGACGACGAAGATGCGCTGCTGGCGCACGGCCCATCGACGTTTGGCGGGCTCGAGGCCATCGCCACACCCGCTGACATGCTGGATGCCGTCGCGAACAGCGCCGCCGTACGCGTGCACGAGGATGTTCGGCGCTATGTCGTGCAGATCAGCCGCGCCACGCGCAGCGATCCCGACGTTCGCCTGGGCGCCAGCCCCAGGGCAACCCTCGCGCTCAACCGCGCCAGCCAGGCGTGGGCGGCAATGCACGGCCGCGACTTCGTCACTCCCGACGATGTCAAACACCTCGCCCGCCCCGTCCTGGCCCACCGCATGATCGCGGGCCTCGAAGCCAGACTCCGTGGCCGCGACGCCGAAAGCATCATCGACAGCATCCTCGACAAAGTCCCCGTGCCGCTCGAGCCCCGCCGCTGAGTACCACCACGTGGTAGTATCAAATGTATGGCCAGAAGTAAGGTGACCATTACGCTCGACCGGACGATGGCCGAAGATGCGCGCCAACTTATTGGCGCCCGTTCGACCTCGGAAGTGGTCGACATTGCGTTGCAGCGCCTCGTCCGTGCTGAGCGCCTGCGCCGCGACATCGCCGCCTATCGTCAGCTTCCCCCGACTCGCGAGGAAGTGGAAATGACACTGCTGGAGCCGACCGGTGACCTCGATGACGATACGGACTGGCAAGCTCTATACGCCGAATCTCCGCCATGACGACGCCTGCTGCACCGCGACGCGGCGATGTGTGGCTGGCCGCACTCGACAAGCAGCGTCCTGTCATCGTGTTGACGCGCGACCCGATGGGCGCATTGCTGAACGCGGTCATCGTTGCACCAGTCACCTCAACTATTCGGGGACTCTCCACTGAAGTCGCCGTCGGTGAGGCGGATGGCCTGCGCGTCGAGTCCGTGGCAAATCTGGACAACTTGCAGCTCTTGGCTCGCTCGCGCCTGATTCGGCGCGTCGGTCGAATTCGAACGTCGACGCTGTCAGCGCTGTGCCAAGCCCTTGCAGCCGCCGTCGACTGCCCAGGATGACAAGGCCCTGAGACATGGATTCGCCTGAATCGCGCGCGCTGGCGGCGCCGCCGTGGCTCTTTGGGCGGCAAGGGCTGTTCATTCTTGGGCTCGTCGCTGCCATCGCGGCCACGTTTCTAGTCGTGGACGTGGCTTTCCTGGCGGGCTGCCTCGTGGTGGTGGGTGTGCTCGGCAGGTTGTGGGCGGCCGTGTCACTCAAACGGGTCGGCTTCGCACGCAAAACCCTGCAGGCCAGGGCATTCGCCGGCGATGACGTGCAGCTCGAAGCAGTGCTGTCCAATCAACGGCCCTTGCCACTGCCGTGGCTCGAAGTGTGGGAGCTGCTACCAGCTGCGCTGCAGCCAGACGAGATCAAGGAGCGGTCCTTTGCGCAGCCAGCCGCGGTGTGGGTACAGCGCGGCATGAGTCTGTGGCCCTATCAGCGCCTGCGCTGGCGGCGGACGCTGCATTGCAAGAGCCGCGGGGTCTTCCGATTGGGCCAGATTCGGCTGCGCACCGGTGATCCCTTCGGCTTCTTCGAACGCGAGCGCAGCCTCCAGGACAACGTCGAAATCATGGTCTATCCGAAGGTCGTTCCACTACGCAGGATCGACCTGCCGCTGCACCACCCGTCGATGGACGTGGTCAGCCCGCGCAGCCCCGTGGTCGACCCCACCAGAACGGCAACCGTGCGCGACTACCGCCCAGACGATGCCCGCAAACTGATCCACTGGCCCACCACCGCCCACCGCGGCGCTCTGCAGGTGCGCGTGCTCGAGCCAGCCACGAGCCTGCACGTCAGCCTGGCCCTGGACCTGCGCGGCTTCACCTTCGGCGTTTACCGCGGCGAATTGCTCGACCTCGTCCTCTCAGCGTTCGCGTCGCTGGCTGTCCATATGCAGGAGGCCGGCTTCCCGGTCGCGTTCTACGTCAACAGCAACCCGCCGACGGCCCTGGCGCCAGGCGCGAGTGTTGGACACTTGCAGCGCCTGCTGGAAGCAATGGCGCGGCTGGAGCCGGTCGCGGGCCCGCCGCTGATGCCGTGGGCCCTCAGTGAGGTGCCGCGCCGCAGCACAGTGGTCCTCGGCGCTTCGGAGATGTCGTCTGACATGCCGAGCATGCTCGCGCAGCTCGAGAACGCCCGCATCAAGGTGCAACCGCTGCTGGCGGTGAGCCGCGCGCCAGGTCGGACCGCGCGGCCCAACGCGCTGTACCTGACGCCCGGGGCGGATGTAGCCGCCACTCTGGAAGGGCGGCGATGAGCACTCACACCGTGCGCCAGGAGGTGCTATGGACGGTGCTCGCCATGGAGGCGGCAGTTGCGCTGCCGATCATGTCCGTGATCGCGCCGGGCGAAGGCAATGCGCGCTTCCTGGCCACGTTTCTGCTGGTGCTGTTGCTTCCGCTCGGGTTTGCTGCCGTGCGTCTGTTCCCGCCGCTGCGCGATCCAGCGTGGCGAGTCCTGGCTGGTTTCGCGCTGGTCGTCGCCTTGCGCTCGCAAGCGCCGCTGGCGCCGGGTGAAGGTGCCGCCGCGGCCATGGCCAGGTTCCTCCAGGCCGTCGTGCCCGCCAGTCTGGCGTTTGCGATGTGGTGGCGCGGCAGCTCGTTCGCGGACGCCGAGCTTGTGGCAGCTGATGTCCACCTGGAGTTCATGTTCGGCGGCTGCGCGCTGCTGCTGATGCAGCTCGTCTTTCACGGCCTGGTCGCGGTCGATCCGCAGGTACTGGTGTGGTCGGCCGGCCTGTTCGTGGCCAGCAGCATGGTCGCGCTGGCGCTCGCCCGACAGGACGCCGCTGACGCGGCCGCGCTCGGCGGCGGTCGCGTGCTGGGCGCGACCGTCGGCCTCCTGCCGGTCGGGGTGACGATCGTGCTGCTCATGATCCTGCGTCCCGACGTTATGTCGACTTTGTGGCTGGGCCTGGCGCGCCTGATCGAGCTCGCATTGATGCCGCTCCTGTTGCTGCTGAGCTGGCTCGCGTCGCTGGTGCCAGCGGCTGGACCCGCCTTCGACGCGCGGCCACCACCGCGGCCGATTCCTCGAGGGCCGTCCATCGAAGATCTCGCCCGACAGCAACAGCCGCCGGACTGGATCCCCTACATCGCGCTGACACTCGTGCTGGTGCTGGTGCTATTCATGGCCGCGGGCATTCTGCGCCTGCTGCTCGAAAGCGAGATCGTGATCCGCCCGCCGCGGCAGCGCGGCCGCGCCGACAGCAGCAGCGTCGTGGAGCACACGGGCGGCGCCGGCCAGGACGCACGACAACTCCTCGGCTGGCTCGCGGCCTGGCTGCGCCGCCGCTTGCTGCGCTCGACCCGCCCGACCGCGCCCGCGGGCGCTGCGCACGTGGCCGCTGACGCGTGGACCGCCTACCGCGCCCTGCTGCAATGGGCGGCGGAGCACGGCAGCGCGCGCAAGCCGACGGAGACAACGCAGCAACTTCGCGAACGGCTCGTAGAGCGCGAGCCAGCTGTGGCGGAAGCCGTTGGCCTGGTCACCAGCACGTTCGAGGAGGAGCGCTATGGCGAACGGCCGCAGCCAGCGGACCGACTAGGCCGCGTGCAGGCAGCCGTGCGAGAGCTGTTCGGTAGTATGTGACCGCATGGTCAAGGGCCTGTTGCGGTTCGCGCTGATCTGGGCCATCTCGCTGTTCCTGACGCCATACCTCAATCGCTTCCTGCTGCAGCTCGCTGCGCGGGCGCCCAAGAACGGCTTTCTGGAGGACATGCTCGTCGAGCTGAGCGATCACTACTCGACCAGCCTCATTCGCTCGTTTGGCGAGACCCTCGGCGAGCTGGCGTTCGGCTCGAAGAAGTAGTCGCGCCCCTGAGCCCATCCAGGACCAGATCGGCGAAGTGGGCGCCGATGTCGCCCGGACTGAGGCGCCCGGCGGGCGAGTACCACTGGCACAGCCAGTTGCACATGCCCAGCAGCCCGAGGGTGGCGATGCCGACGTCGGGCACGTGGAACTCGCCGCTTTGCACACCGCGCGCGACGATCCCCTCCACTAACGCCGCGTAGCGCTCGCGCTGCCCGCGCACCCTCGCCAGAGACTCGCCTGCCAGCGCGCGCCACTCGTGCAAATACACGGTCAGCGCATCGAGATTGGTGGCGACGGCACGTACATGCGCCTCGACGACGCGACGCAATTGGGCGCTCGGACCGCCCGCGGTGTCAGCGGCTATTCGCTCCACTTCCACCAGGAGCGCGCCCATCCCGCGCTCGAAGACCCGCGCGAGTAAATCCTCTTTGCTGCCGATGTAGTGGTACAGGCTGCCCTTGTACAGGCCGACCGCCGCGCCGATGTCTTGCATGGACGTGGCGTGGTAGCCCTTCTCCCTGAACAGGCGCAGCGCAGCCGCGTAGACCTCCTCGCTGCGCTCGCGCGCCGGCTGGACTACGCCGTTTCGGCGCGCCATTGCTCGATAACTTTCAGTGCATCGCGGTCGCCGCGCATGATCCGTCGAGCGTTGAGGGCGCACACGTCGCCAGTGCGGCGCATGAACCGCTCCGCGAGCGGCAGCCGCTCGGGCCAGCGCCGCGCCTGCTGACCGAGCAGTCGACCGATGTGCAGGTGCGCCAACATCTGCGTCAAGCGCTCCGCCGACAGCAGCACATAGCCAAGGTCCTCCTCGGCGAGCTCCGTTCCGCCTCGCATCAGGCTTGCCACGCGGCGTGGCCCGAGCTGTCGGGACAGATCGAGCATGAGCCACCCCAGCGCATTGCCGAACGCGCGCCGCGCTGCCGCGTAGTCGCGCCCGAGCTCGCCCGGGAAGGCCGTCCCGGCGAGCCAGGGGCTGTGGCCGCCCGGCACGAACAACCTTGCAGGGCGGCGCATCACCGCCTTGAGCAGGTCTTTGGTCGCCATCAGCGCCTGGATCTGGCTGGTGCCCTCGTAGATGGGCAGGATGAGGCTATCGCGGAGAAAACGCTCGACCTCGTACTCCTTGACGACGCCATAGCCACCGAAGACCTGCATCCCCGTGCGCGCGACGCGAATCGCCTCCTCAGCGCCGTAGTACTTGACCAGCGGCGTGAGCTCACGCAGATACAGCTCGATGCGCCGCTTGCGCGCTTCCAGCGCGGGTCGCTGTGGATCCACCTCGGAGAGCGTGTTGAGCTGGCGCTGGATGCCCTGGACGAGGTCATAGGCGACCGCCGCCTCCATCCACAGCGCGCGCAGACCCGCGATCGTGACCTGCATGTCCAGCAGCATCTCGGCGACCAGCGGATGTTCGCGAATCGGCTTGCCCATCTGGACTCTCTGCGCCGCGTACTCACGCGCCGCCACCAGTGCCGCCTGCGCGACGCCCGTCGCCTGGACGCCGACGGCGATGCGCGCTTCGTTCATGAATGTCGTGATATGCCGCCAGCCGTCACCGGGCTTGCCCATGATCTCGCCGACGCTGTCCTCGAACGACAACGCGCAGGTCGGCGAGCCGTTGATGCACACCTTTTCCTCGGCGCGCTCGACCAACACGTTGTCGCGTTCGCCGATACAGCGGGGCACCACGAACAGGGCCAGGCCATCCAGCCCCTTCGACTTCGGCACGGCGCGGGCGAGCACGATACCGACCTGTCCGTTGCCGCTGGAGATGAACTGCTTGCGGCCCGTGAGGCGCCACGTGCCGTCGGCCTGGCGCGTCGCGGTGGTGCTGACGTTGCCTACGTCAGAGCCCGCCTCAGGCTCGGTCATCGCCACCCAGCCGATGATCTCGCCACTGGCCAGACGCGGCACCCACGTGCGCTTCTGAGTATCCGAGCCGAACCGCGTGATCATCGCCGCCGGGCTCATGTGGAAGGCGTACTGGACCATCGTCGAGGCGTCCGCGCGCGCCAGCATCTCGAACACCGCGGCGTGCACCGAAAACGGCATGCCTTCTCCGCCGTACTCGCGCGGCACCGCCAATCCGATCAGACCGAGATCGGCCAGGCCGCGCAGGTTCTCGGCCATCGGCAGCGAGACCTTGATGTCGCCGGTGTGCGAGGTGCCGAGTCGATCCACCTCGCCAGCGCGAGAGGAAATTTCTTTACCGATGTAGTCGCCGGCGAGGGTCAGCACGTCGCGCCAGGTGGCGGCGGTCTCGGCCGGACGTTCGGCGTCGGCTGGATCGGCATACAGCGGCACCAGGCGCTGCCAGTCGATGACGTGCTCGTAGTAGAAGGTAAGGTCCGAGTTGGCCGAGTAGTAGTTTTCGTTGCGCATGGTCAGTTCGACTCCGGGAAGAACGCTTCGCCCGCTGTGGCGCGATCGACAAGCAACTGGGCCGGTGCGTAGCGCGGCCCGCATCGGTCGGCCAGTCGGCGCAGCATGCTATCGAGCGCCCTGAGGCCGTACGCATCGGCGTAGTGGAACGGTCCGCCATGGAATGGCGGGAACCCCAGACCGAGCACCGCGCCCAGATCGCCGTCCGTGGGCGAACGCAGCACGCCCTCTTCCAGACAGCGGATTGCTTCGTTGACGAAGAGCAGCACCAGGCGCTCCTGGATTTCCTGCTCGCTGAAATTCCTGGGTGCAGGCCGACCGACCAGCTCGTACACCTTCGGATTCTCGACGCGCTGCTGCGCTGGCAGGAATCGACCGACCCCGCCAGGCAACTTGCGCGGCTTCGGCCAGATGAGAAAACCAGTGCCGCTGCGCTTGCCGCGAGCGCCGGCCTTCACCAGTTCGGGCACAACGTTGGTGATCGGAAAGCGATCGCCGAAGGCACGGCTAACGGTCTCGCCGGCGTGCTGCGCGACTTCCAGCCCGACTTCGTCATACAGCACGAACGGACCAACGGGGAAGCCAAAGGCGGTGATGGCGCGGTCAACGTCCTCGATACGTGCGCCTTCGCCCAGCAGGACGACCGCCTCGTTCATCATCACGCCGAGCACACGCGACGTATAAAAACCGGGCGCGTCGCTGACCACGATCACGGTCTTGCCCATGCGGACACCGACGTCCACCGCGGTCGCCACCGCTTCGTCCGACGCATGCGCGGGCTTGATGACCTCCAGGAGTGGCATGCGCTCGGCCGGCGAGAAGAAGTGCATCCCCACCACACGCTCAGGCCGCTTCGCCATCCTTGCTACCTCGCTGATTGGTAGCGCCGACGTATTGGAAGCGATCACGCCATCATCGGGCAGGACTGCTTCGAGCTCCTGGACCACTCGCTGCTTCACCGCGAGGTCTTCGAACACCGCCTCGATGACCAGCTGCGTCTGCGCGAAGCCGGCATAGTCGGTGGTGCCGGAGACCCGCTGCAGCACGGCGCTTCGCTCGCGCGGTTGCAGGCGCCGATCGCGGTCGACCATTCGGCGGATGCCCGCGAGGCCTTTGGCGACCGCCTCCGGCTTCACATCGCGCAGCCGCACGTCCAGTCCAGAGCTGGCGCCAACCTCGGCGATCGCGGCGCCCATGAATCCCGCGCCGACGACACCAAGGCGGCTGACGGGCCGCGGGTAGCCAACCGACAGACGCTTTTGCCGCTGGGTAGCCATGAACAGCCAGATCAGGTTCTGCGCGGTGCTGGTCGCCGCGAGCTCCCCGAAGGCTTTCGCCTCGGCCTCGAGGCCGGCTGCCATGCCGTGCTCGAGCCCACGCTCGACGGCTTCCAATGCGCGCAGCGGCGCTGGGTAGTGCCCGTGCGTGCGGGCCAGCACCGCCGACCGCGCCTGGCGGTACATGAGCTGCCGCCCAGCGGGCGTCTGCTCCGCCAGCTCGGTCGCTGCCTGCACGTTCACGCCCAGCTTCAGCGGACGCTGCAACGGCCGCTTCGGCCGCGCCGCCCATGCCCGCGCAGCCTCTTCGAGGACCGTGGGATGCACGACTTCGTCGACCAACCCCAGGCGTCGCGCGCGTCGCGCGTTGAGACGCCGGCCAGTGAGGATCAGGTCGAGTGCGGGCTGCAAGCCCAGCAACCGCGGCAGGCGCTGCGTCCCGCCACCAGCGGGCACGATGCCGACGTTCACTTCGGGCTGGCCGAGCGACACGCTGGACGACTCGGCGGCAACCCGATAGTCGCACGCTAGCGCCAGCTCCAGGCCGCCACCCAACGCCGGCCCGCCGATAGCGGCGACGGTCGTGACCGGCAGCCAGGCGAGCTCGTCGCAGATGGCCTGGTAGCGCCGCGCCGCGGCCTCCAGTCCCGCCGCGTCAGCCGTCTGGCTCACCATCTTCAGGTCCGCGCCCGCCATCCACTGCCTGGGCTTGCCGCTGACCACGATCAGCCCACGCATGTTGCTCTGGCCGCGCACCTCGCGAATCGCGGCGCTGAGCGCCTCGAGCAGGTCGAGGTTGATCGCGTTGATCTCGTCGTCCGGCCGATCGAGCACGATGCGGCCGATGCCGTCGCCCGCGTCTGGAGCTTCGAAGCGAACCGCGGGTCGCGTGGCCACCGCGGTCACAGGCGCTCCAGGACGATCGCCGCGCCGACGCCGCCGGCGGCGCACACCGACACCAACCCCAACTGCGCCGACTGCCGCTCCATCTCGTGGGCGAGCGTCATCACACATCGTGCGCCGGTCGCGCCGAACGGATGGCCCAGCGCGATCGAGCCACCGCGCGCATTGATCCTGGCAGGATCGAGCCTGCCCACCGCCTCGGCTCGGCCCAGCTCCTCGGTCGCAAAGGCCTTCGACTCGAGCTTCTGCAGCGTGGACAGCACCTGCGCCGCGAACGCCTCGTGCATCTCCACCAGCTCGATGTCGCTGAGTTTCAGCCCCGCGCGGTCGAGCGCCCTGGGAATCGCGTATGCCGGCCCGATCAGAAGCTGCCCAGCGGGATCGACCGCGTGATAGGCGTACGAACGCACCACGGCTTTGGGGGTCAAACCCAGCGCCTTCGCCTTCCTGTCGGACATCAGCACGACGCTGGCAGCGCCGTCGGTCAGCGGACTGGAATTGCCAGCCGTCACGGTGCCGTAGTGGCGGTCGAATACCGGCTTCAGCGCAGCGAGTTTTTCCAGGCTGGTGTCGCGGCGGATGTGATTGTCGCGGGTGACCGCGCGACCGCCGTTGTTGGTGACGTAGACAGGCGCGACTTCCTCGGCCAATCGCCCATCCTCCCAGGCCGCCGCCGCTTTCTGATGCGACCCGAGCGCCCAGCCATCCTGATCCTCGCGCTTGATGCCGTTGAGCTTGGCCATCAGCTCTGCGGACTGGCCCATCGTGAGCCCGGTCGAGGTTTCGGCGATGGCCGGCGCAACCGGCCGCAGATCCGCCAGCGCCAGCCCGCGCAGGCTGTGCAGCTTGCCGCCCATCGATTTCGCCTGACTCGCTCCGATGAGCGCCCGCGCGAGCGGCAGGCTCAGGCTGATGGGGACGTTCGACAGCATCTCGACACCGCCGGCGATGACCACGTCGGCGTAACCGCGTTCGATCAGGTTGGTCGCATCGGTGATGGCCTGGCAGGCCGAGGCGCACGCCAGGGTGACGGTGTCCGCCGGCGTGCTCTTTGGCAGCCCCGTCGCGAGCACGAGCTCCCGCGCGAGGTTGGAGTACTGGACCGGTCGGGTGACGTTGCCGTAGATGACGTGGTCGACCTCGCGCGGGTCGAGGGCGAGGCGCTGCAGCAGCTCGACGGTGACGGCGCGGGCGAGCTCGAGGACGTCGAGCTGGGCGAAGTCGGAGCCGGCGCGGACGAAGGGCGTGCGCAGCCCGGCCACGATGGCAGCACGCGGCGCGACGTTTTTCCCACCCGAGGCTGAAGCGGTGGTGCGGGCCATGGTAGGCTTCGCCTCCCTGAATCAAACAAACGTTTGGTAGGGTGAGAGGGTAGCTCAGGGGCGGCCGTGCTGCAAGGAGCCCGCGCCGAAGCTGGTGCGCGTGCCGTCCAGGTGGACCTCGACGATGCCCTCGCCTTCCGTGCTCGGCGTCGCTGTCCTTCCGTACAGGGCGCGGGCGAGCCGCTCTGCCAGCTCCAGACACGCGCCGTCGATACGGTCGACGCGCACTGGCCTGTCGCCCACGATGTGCAGCGTCCCCGCCAGCGTGCTGTCAACGTCCAGGACCGCGGCGCAGCCTTCGGGTACGGCGGCACCCTCGGCGAGCAGGTACACACGCCTTGCGCCCGCGGGCAGCGTTGTTCTCAGGCCAGCATCCGCGAGCAAGGCGACGGAGCTGTCAGCCACCGCAAGCGCGGCGGATGCCGCATCCCGTGCCAGGCGGCGGCGGCCATCCGCCATCTGCACGTGCGGCAGCCAGCGCGCCCACCGCCAGGCATCCTGCTCCGCGGCATCGAAGACAATCGCTACAGGCAGGTGTTGCGGGGCATAGTGCGTCGCCAGCTGCACGAGGAGCGCCCGCGCCGTATCCAGCACCTGGGGTCGGGGCCCGCGCACCGCGCAGCTGCCGTAGAGGGTTATGCATACGGGTGCCTCGGGCAGGCACGCGGCCGTGGCCGCGAGCGCCTGCGCCGCCTGGATCAACGGATCGGCATGGCTGGGGTCGAGCTTGCTCGGCGCCACGACGGTGAGATTCGACGGTCGTGCCGCGCTGCCCACGCGCAGCAGCAGATCAGCTGCAGGGCGGTGCCACAGCCGCTCGGGCGCGGCGGTGGCAAGCCGCAGGCACGCGGCCGGGTCTGGCTGCTCCTCGGCCAGGGTGCTCTGCTCGGCGGTGAGCAGCTCCGCCAGTCGGGCGCGCAGGATGGCGAGCAGGTTGCGATAGCGTTGCTCTCGCTGCGCCATCTGGCGGGCGATCAGCGCCTGGACCGCGCGGCCAACGCCAGGCAGCTCGCGCAGTGCGTAGATCGCGCTCGGCAAACGGGGTTCGGGCGGGGGCGCGGGAATCTCGAAGGACGTGCTTAGCGGTAGCGGCCGAGACACGGACGCTGGCGAGCCTCCATTAACAGCGCGTCACGAACGCGGCGTCCGCCGGAGTGTAGTCGCAGTCTCCCCGACCGACCAGGCAGCCGTTACAGTTACCCCGATGCAGCAGCGGGTGCTCGTCACCGTGCTACGCGAGGAGGGGACGGATGGCGGCCGCGACCTCGAGCTGCCCGCGGAGCTACCCGCCGCCGAGCTAACACGGCTCCTGGGCTGTGTGCTGGACTGGCCAGCGCATGATGGCGACCTACGCATGCGGCTCGAGCCCGGTGGCCACGTCCTGGAACCAGGCGAGTCGCTCGCGGCGGCAGGCGCAGCCAACGGCGCGTGGCTGGTCTTGTCCGCCGAGGCGCCGCCAGCGGCAGCCGCCGCACCCGCGTTAGCGTCCGCGTGGCCGACGTTCCTCGCCGCTCGACCAGCGCCCGCCGAGCGGCGCTGGCCTACGCTGCCGCTCATCGGTGGTGGGGCGGCGGTGCTCGTGCTGGCGATCGGTGGTGCGCTGCTGTTGCGACCCGCGCCTGCCGCGGCGCCCGTACCCAGCAGTGCGCGGACGCTCGTGCCGACGCCGCTGCCAACCGCTATCCCGACAGTTGTGCCGACCGCGATGCCGACACCGCTGCCAGTTGCGGCGGCTGTGGCCGTGGTACAAGCGACGGTCGCCCCCACGGCCGTGCCGACGCTGCCGCCACCCACGCCGTTGCCATCTCCGACTGCGCCGCCACGCCCCACCATCGCCGCCACCTCGGTGGCTCAGGACGCCGCCAGCCAGTGGTCGCTGGTTCTGGCGCAGCTCGATCCGGTGTGGGGTCGCGAATGGCCGCGGGCCATCGAGCTGACACAGGGATTCCTGGCGCGCTACCCCGGCTTCGCGCCCGCGACCGACAAGCTGTATGTTGCGCTGGTCGAGTACGGCCACGATCTGAAATCCGCTGGCCGCGTGGACGATGCGCGCGCCGCCTGGCAAGGCGCCGACGCCCTGCTGCCCCAACGTGGCGAAGCGCGCGCGGAGATAGACGTACTTGCGGCGCCGCCTGAACCGCGGGCGCAAGAGCCGCTTACGACCAGCGCCCCCAGCCGACCCGCGCCCGCTCCCGTGCTCGTGGTCCCAGCCGCGGCGCCGCCCGCGACCGAAGCTGTCGAGGAGGCGCCACCTCCCGCCAAGTTGAATGTGATCCGCGACGGGTTCGCGCCAGCGGAGAACGATCGGTGACCGGGGCGGCACCTGCCGCCGCCGCGTTTGTGCTCCTGTCCGCGGCGACGCTGCTGCCCAGCGCGCGCCAGCAGGTCGACTGCGACGTTGAGGATCTGAACACGCCCTGCCCCCTGGCCGACGGTGCTACCACGGAGCGTGTGATCCGCCAACAAGGCGGGCGACACTACTACTGGTTCGGGGCGCCTGTCCCCGACATGCACCTGCGGGTCGAGCTGGTCGATTTGCCTGCCGACTATGACCTGTACTTGTTCTCCGATCAAAGCCGCGATCCGAGCGTGCCGTTCGCGCAGTCGGCCAATCTGGAGCTCGCGCCAGAGGTCATCGATATGGTGCTGGCCGATCAGGGCACCTACCTGCTCGAGGTGGTCTCCGATCCCGGCCAGCCATTCGATCCCAGTGCGCCATACACGCTGCGCTTTGCGCTCACGGCGCCGCCGACACCCACGCCGACCGAGCCGCCAGTGCCAACGCCCACGGCGACGCCCGAGCCCCGCGCCGTGGTGCCGCCGATCCTGTACCGCGGCGGCGGCGCGGCAGCCAACGAGGTGCGCGCGGCCGGGCTCGTCCCGCGCATCACGACTGCCGATCGTTTCTCACCCGCCGGACCAGGCTCGGTCGCTGTCCAGGATCCACCCGCGGGCAGCGTCGTCGCACCCGACTCCGTCGTCGACATCATCGTCGCCAGCGGCAACGTCGAGGTGCCGCCAGTCACTGGCCTGTCGGAGCAGGCAGCGCAGGACCTGCTGCAGGCTTCGGGCTTCAAAACTGAGACGCGGCGAACGCGCAACAGCACCGTCGCCGTGGGGCTGGCCATCGGCACCGATCCCAATGTCGGGCAGGTTGTGCCGAGCGAGACCACCCTGGTCCTGTTCATCAGTCGCGGCGACTAAGCGTCGAGTTCTCGCATTCGGAGCCCGAAAGCACGACAATAAGTGCATCGTGCGCATGCTGCGAGCGTGTGTGCTGAGCGCGCTACTCCTGAGCTTTGCGGGCGACGCGTCAGCGCAGGTGATGGACCCGCCCGTCGTCGTGGACTCGTTCGAGCGGGCGCGCAGCCAGGGCAAGGTTGACCTCGCGCTGGGCTACTTCGCCGACGACGCCACGGTGACGTTGCCGGTTCGCCGCTCGATCAACGTCTCGGGCAGGACGCTGCCCAGCCAGGCGCCTGGCGCGCCCACGTTCACGGGCAAGAACGAGATCCGTCGGTTCCTGGACACCTTTATGGCGGGACCACAGCCGCTGATCACCACCAATCGCCACGTCGTGGGCAACACGGTCACCTGGAACGAGCGCGATCAAGGCCAGCGCCCGATCGACGTGACCGTGCAGGCGGTGGTGCAGGACGGCAAGATCAAGTCGCTGACGTACAGCCCGGCGATCATCACCCCGGCCTCGCCGCCGGCCGCTCAGGCGACCGCCCGCCTCGGCGCTCCGATTGCCACCGCGGGCCTGGCGCTGCTGGCGCTATCACTGCTGGCCGTGGCGTCGCTCGCGCCGCGCCGCCACCCGTCCGCGTCCACGCTGCGCGGCAAGCTGGTCACCAGCCTGGGCCAGTGGCGCGTCGCGGCGAAGTCGGACTGAGATCAGGCCGCCGCGGGGTCGTCGAACACGAAGCGGCAGTGGGGCGGGCTGCCGATGTCGCACTGCTCGCTGACTGGCACACCTACCACCTGACTGAGCAGCTCGGCGGCCAGATCACAAGCGCCGCGGTGGCCAGGCACTACCTCGGCCAGCGGACACGCCTTGCCGCGCAGCGTCACGCGGCCAGCTTCGGTGTGGATCTCGATGAGCCCACCCAATTCCTCGAGCAGCGCTACCGCGGCCGCCAGTCGATCGGCGCCAGGTAGCGGCGTTCGGCCACGCGCCATCCGCCGACCCGCCTCATGCAAGATGGTGTTGGCCACCTCGGGCGCCACGGCATCGTGCAAGACCTCCATAAGCTGGTCGAGGACGGCAACGTACGCCTTGGGGAACAGCGCTTCTGCTTCCTGCGTGAGCGCATACACATAGGCCGGCTTGGCGCCGCTCGGCCGCAGACTGATCTGCTCGATCAGACCATCACGCTCGAGCGCCGTCAGGTGCGACCGCACGGCGTTATCGGTCAGGCCGAGCGCCGTGGCCAGGTCATCGACCGTGGCAGAGGCGCGCCGCAGCAGCAGCACGATTCGGCCACGCGTAGACGAGAAGAAGCGGCGGTCCCACCGCGCCATGCTCACCGTGCTTACGCCGCGTCGACGACGACTGTGCCTTTCATGTTCTGTCGCGAGTGCGGGCCATGCGGGGCATGTGCACCACCGCACTCTAGCGAGTCCCGCGCAGAACGTCAATGACTTTCTTGACTTATGCGCGGCAGCCGCCGCGGGCGCTTACCGCGGATAGGCTGCGACGACGCCCCCGTCGACGTTGATGATGTTGCCCGTCGACTTCGCCGCACGATCGCTCGCCAGAAACAGCACCGCCTCCGCCACGTCCTCCGGCAGCACGTTCACCTTCAACGTGGTGCGCTCGCGATAGTGCTCCTCGAGCTGGTCGGGCCGAATGCCATACGTTTGCGCGCGCTGCTCGCGCCAGCTCGAGCTCCAGATCCCCGAACCCTGCAGCACGGCATCCGGATTCACCGTATTGACCCGAATCCCCGCTGCCCCGCCCTCCTCGGCCAGGCACCGCGCAAGATGGATCTCCAGCGCTTTCGCCGCCGAGTACGCGGCCGCGTTGCGCCCACCCACCAGCGCGTTCTTCGAGCCAATGAACACGACGCTGCCCCCGCGTCCCTGCCCCTCGAGCAGTCGGAACGCTTCGCGGGCGACCAGGAAGTAGCCCGTGCCGAGCACGTCCAGCGTGCGGCTCCACTCGTCCAGAGATGTCGCGGCGATGGGATTGGACGTCGCCAGCCCGGCGTTGGAGACCAGGATGTCCAGCCCGCCGTAGCACAGCACGGTCTCCTCGAACGCGCGCCGCACCGCGGCCTCGTCGGTCACGTCCATGTTGACCGCCAGCCCGCGCGCCTGGCCGTGCGTGCGGACGAGATCCGCCGCGACCTCCTCGGCGCCGTCTATGTTTCGATCGGCCACGACCACGTGCGCGCCCGCTTCGGCTAGTCGCTGCACGATCGCGCGGCCGATGCCCGAAGCCCCACCGGTCACCAGCGCCACCCGGCCGGCCAGCTCGCGCGGCGGCGGCGCGAGGCTGAGCTTGTACAGCTCCATCGGCCAGTACTCGATTCCGAACGCCTCGGTCTCGGTGAGCGCGCCGAAGCCACCCAATCCGGCCGTTACCGACAGCACCGCCATCGCGCGCAAGTACAGCCCGCTGGTGAGCGAGGCGCGACCCGCGTCTGGTCCGGTCGTCACGACGCCGACACCTGGCACGAGCACGACGCGTGGCGCCGGATCGAGCATGACGCCGCCGCCACCGTGCGCGTTGACGTAGCTCGCGTAGCGCCGTTCGAACTCGGAGACACCGCGCTGAATGGCATCCGCGCTGGCATGTGCTGGCAGCACCAGCGGCCACGGCTTGGTGTGGACGAGATGATCGGGACAGGCTGGCCCGGCGCTCGCCAGCTCGCCGAGGTCGGGCCGACTGACGAACGCGCGCGCCGCGTCGCTGGCATCGACGTGCAGGACCGCGTGGCGGCGATCCGAGACCGCGCCGCGCAGCACCGGTAACACGGCGGCGACCTCAGCCGCAGAAGCGACCGGCGCCTCCACCGCGGCAAAGACGCGGCGGCGGTCCGCGTGCTCAGCCAGCGCCTCTGCGGCGCGGCCGATCGTTTCGAGCGTGCTGACATAGCACGCCTCAGCAGAGTCGCCCCACGTGACCAGGCCATGCTTGGCCAGGAGCACGCAGGTCAGCGCGGGCCGTTCGCGGACCGCCTGCGCGAGCTGCTTGCCGAGCCCGAAGCCTGGCCGCTGGTAGGGCACCCAGAGCGCGTGCTCGCCCCACAGCCGCCTCGCCAGCTCGGGTCCGGACGGGATCGCGCACAGGGCGATGACCGCGTCCGGGTGGGTGTGATCGATGTGCGCAAATGGCAGCATGCTGTGCAGCGGCGTCTCGATCGAGGCGCGCGGCTGACGCGGTCGAAAGGCAGCGTGCTCGTAGTACACGACCAGCTCTTCATCGCTCATCTCCGCGCGCTCGAACAGTGGCTCGACGTCGCTCAGGCGCAAGCCGGTGAACTGCTCAGCGCGAATGGTGCCCAGATCGGAGCCCGAGCCCTTCACCCACAGCACGCGGCTCCTCTGGTCGCGGAAGTCAACCTCGGTTGTCTTGCACGATGTGTTGCCGCCACCCCAGTTGGCCACCGAGCGGTCGGCGCCCAGCATGTTCGAGCGGTAGGTCAGCAGCTGCAGCTCGCTGGCGCCCGCCGGCGGGTGCCAGCTGGCGATTGGCGGCTGGATCGGGAACGTCGGTTGGCTCACTGCCAGCCCATAGCAACGCCACCCGCCCGCTCTTCGATGCGCCGCTCCAGCTCACCACTCGTCAGGAACGCCCGATACGGATCCTCGGGCAGGCCGGCCGCGCGGCGCGCCTCACCAAGCAGCGGCCGCACATCGGTGTCGTAGGCGTCCTTCAAGATGGAGTTCGCCTCCAGCACCTCCCCCGCGGCTTGCGCCGCGTCGAGCGCCACCTGATCGACCAGCAACGCCCTGGCGAACGTCTCCTGCAGGTTCATGACCGAGCGAATCACCGCCGGCAGCTTCGGCTCGATGTTGTGACACTGGTCGAGCATGTAGACGACGTTGTCGGCGTTGGCGCGGGCCACCGGATCCGACTCGTCCTGACGCGCCTTGACCAGCTCGTGGCAGATGCGGAACAGCTGGTACGGGTCGATGCTGCCGACCATCAGATCGTCGTCGCCGTACTTCTTGTCGTTGAGATCGAAGCCTCCCAGTCGGCCCTCCTGCAGCAGGTAGGCCACGATCTGCTCGATGTTCACGCCCATCGCGTGATGGCCGATATCGACACACACCTGCGCGCGCTCGCCGACGTGCTGGCACACGCTCAGCGCCTGCCCCCAGTCCTGCACATCCGTGTGGTAGAAGGCGGGCTCGTACAGCTTGTATTCGAGGAACAGGCGCGCTTCGCCCGGGAGCGCCGGGTAGATCTCCTGCAACGTCTCGATCAGTCGCCGCCGCCGCGCGCGAAAGTCGTCCTGGCCGGGGTAATTGGTGCCGTCACCCAGCCACACCTTGACCACTCGTGAGCCAGTCTGGCGCGCGATCTCACAGCATTCCAGGATGTGCGCGACGGCTTTGCGGCGCACCACCAGCGATGGGTGGCACAGCGAGCCCAGCTTGTAATCCTCGTCCTGGAACGTGTTCGAGTTGATGCCGCCAATGGCAACGCCGCGTTCTCTGGCGAATGCCGTCAGCGCGGAGAAGTCGTCAACGCGATCCCACGGAATATGCAGCGCAATCGACTTCGCCACGCCGGTGAAGCGCCCGATGGTAGCGGCGTCCTCCACCTTTTCGAACGGGCTGCGCGGCACGCCCGGCTGGGGAAAGACTTTGAAGCGTGTACCTGAGTTGCCATAGCCCCACGACGGTGTCTCGATCTCGAGCCAGCTGACGGCCGGGGCAACGCGCGCGGTCGCGTCGAGTGCGGTAGTGGTCATGCGGTAACTCCAGTGCTGAGGACCTGCGCGAAACGTTCGCGGGCGACTCTCCAATTGCCGTGCGGCTCATAAGACTGCGCTGGGAACGATCGCGCAACCAGCTCACGCCCCTCGCGCAGCGACGCCAGCTCGCCAAGCGCTAGCGCCTGAACAATATGATTACCGATCGCCGTTGCCTCCACTGCGCCGGCCAGCACAGGGAGGCCCGTTGCCGAGGCTGTCAGCCGGCACAGCAGCTCGTTTCGAGCACCGCCGCCCGCGACGTAGATTGACTTCAGCTTGCGCGCCGTGAGGGCTTCGAGCTGCGCCAGCACCGCGGCATACTTCAACGCCAGGCTCTCCAGCAGCACGCGCACCAGCGTGCCCGCATCGTCGGGCGGGATCTGGCGCGTCTCGCGGCAATAGCTGGCTACCGCGATGCGCACGTCCCCGGGTCGCAGGAAGCGCGCATCGTCGGGATCGACGAAAGCCGTGCCGCTCGGCGCCTGCTCCGCCAGTGCCGTCAGCTCCTCGTAACTGGGCGGCACGCCGCCGCCAGCGCCGAGCGCGCGCCGCGCCTCCTGGACCAACCAGAGGCCCATCACGTTCTTTAGCAGTCGCGTCGTGCCCGCCACGCCGCCCTCGTTGGTCATATTCGCTTCGCGTGCGGCCTCGCCGATCACCGGTTCAGGCATCTCCAGACCGACCAGCGACCAGGTGCCAGAGCTCAGAAATGCCGTCGAGCCATCTGTCGGCAGCGGGCAGGCCGCCACCGCGCTCCCAGTGTCATGCGTCGCTGGCGCTATGACTCTCGTGGCCCGATCCTCGAGCTCACCCAGAACGGTTCCAGGCGGCACCACTTCGGGAAAGAGCCGCCGCGGGATGCCCAGGCGATCGAGGAGCCCGGACGCCCAGCCGCCGCGGCGCGGGTCGAAGCACTGCGTGGTGGTGGCATTGGTGTATTCGCTGACGAGGCTGCCACACAGAAAGTGATTGATCAGGTCGGGCATCAGCAGCAGCCGCTCCGCCGCGTCGAGTAGCGGGTCCTGAGCGTCCGCCTGAGCGAACAGCTGGTTGAGCGTGTTGATCTCCATGAACTGCACGCCCGTCGCCGCGTAGATTTCTTGCCGCGTGACGCGTTGCTCGATGCGCTCGAGCGTGCCCGCGGTGCGCGCGTCGCGGTAGTGCACCGGATTGCCGAGCAGCCGGCCGCGGGCGTCGAGCAGTCCGAAGTCGACGCCCCAGGTATCTACGCCGACGCTGCGCACGTCACCGGCGCGTGCGATGGCCTCACGCACATCGCCGAGGATCCTCAGAAAATCCCAGTACAACGTTTCGCCGAGACGCACCGCTACGTTCGGGAAACGATGCACCTCATCGACCGACAGGCGCCCGCCGTCGAAGCTGCCTACGACGCCGCGGCCACTCTCAGCGCCAATATCGATCGCGAGCAGTCGCAGCGGCCGGTTCACCCGACCAGTACACTACGGCTGCCTTTCGAACAGTGTCAATTCGAAGGCCGCGGCTTCGGAATCGAAAGTCCGAAGCCGCTATCGCAGCCTTATGGGAAGCGCTCTTCCGAGATGTACGAGAACGCTGTGCTGCCGTCATTCGGCTGGACCGTGACGGTCACCGTGGCCGCGCCACCGTGACGTGGAGCGCGCATCCAGTCGGCCGCCGGGACCACGATGGAGTAGCCCTGCCGACCATTCAGCAGGCCGCTTCCACGCACCGCGGCGAAGTCGGCGCTGGACACCGTACGCGTGGTCTGCCAGACCGCGCCATCGGGCTCGCGCACCTTGATCGTGATATCGCCGTTCACCGTCGTCTCCGAGCCGCTGCGATCAACGATGACCATGTCAACGCGCGAGCCCTGCGCATCGGGCGCGAGGCTCACCCGCGACACGGCGACCGGGGTATGGAGGGTGATCTCGGTTCGCAGCAGCGGCGAGACCAGCTGCCACACGAAGAGCAGCCCGAGCAGTACGGGCACGCCGATCATGACCCAGGAGGCGAATGAGCGCTTGTCGTTTGAGCCGCGACTGGACCCCGTTCTGGGTCGGGCGGCGGGAGTGGTGGCAACCATGGCGTTTCTACCTCGCGGTCAGCAGCGAGGCGCGGCTCGCGCGGTGCAGGTCGAGCGCGGGTTGGAGTCCAACTCGGCGTACGACGTCGGCAAATAAAACCAGGCAGGGGTCAGCCTGCTCGGCGCGGGCCAGGAGTTCGCGGCTGTGGAGCGTGCGGCCGGTGCGATCCTCGAGCGCGGCGACATACAGGGCCGCTTTGACGCTGCGCGGCTGCGCCGCCAGCGTGGCCTGCGCCAGCTCGAACGCCTGGCGCCATTCGCCGCACAACCAGAGCGCATCGAGGCAGGCCAGCGCGGCCGAATCATGGCGTTCGGCCATGGCGTGCCGTAGCACGTCGGCGGCATCGTCGGGTCGGCCAGCGCGCAGCAGGCCGATGCCATCGGCCAGAAGCGATTCGGGCAGCTCGCCGGTCAGGTTGACCAGCGCGCGACGAATCGTCTGGTTGTGTGGATCCAGCTCCCACGCCCGCACCCACGCGTGGATGGCGGCATCGTGCCGGTCGCGCTGCTGGTACCAGATGGCCTGGCCAACGTAGGCCAGCGCGTCTTCAGGGTCGATCTCGGTGCATGCTTGAAACGTCGCCAGCGCCCGCTCATCGCCCGACTCGAGCTGAGCCCAGGCCAGGATGCGCAGCGCTGCCAGTGAGCTCGGGTTGCTCTCCAGCACGTTTGCCGCGAGGTCGGCTGCGACATCGAACCGGCCATCCAGAACAGCGGCGCGGGCATCGGCAATCAGGTTCAGGGCGTCGGACATAGGATTTACTCGTTCTCCAGCAAGAGCGGGGACTGTGCTTCGACCAGCGTGCGGAGCTGTTCGACGGCTCGTCGCAGTACGGCAGAGCGATTGAGGCGGCGGGAGCCCGTGTGCTCCCACGCGTCGATGATGCGATCGATATCGTTCAGGTGGCGCTCGGCCAAATAAACCGTTCGCGCCAGGTATTGCCGGCCGTGTTTGACGGTCGCCGAGTCGGCAGGCGGCACCAATTCAGGCGTCGCCCCAGTGAGGATGCTCAACGCCATGCTCGGCCGCTTGCTGCCCGTCCCGTTGAGGATCTGCAGCTTCGACGCCAGCAGGCGTTCGCCGACACTCAGGGTCAGGATGCCGTTCCGAGCCACCGTTGCCATCCATCACGCACGAAGGTCTCGAATTGGGGTGCATCGTGCACGGCCAGCGCGGCCACTTCGAGCGGCTGCTGCGCTACCAGCCTGGGCAACGCCAGCAGCTGGTGTGCGGAAGGCGCGTCCGCTCTCGGCTGATCGCCCAGCTCGGCCAACACTTCGCGAGCCAGTGCGCGGTAGGTCTCGGCACTCGGGCTTGTACCGTCGTACTCGAGGATGCTGCGGCCAGCCTTGGCGGTCTCCTTGAGCGCGACGTGCAGGCGCACCTCGCTCTCGAACACGTTGACCTGGCCATCGAGGCTGCCACGAATGACCCGCACGACCTCGCGCGAGTGCGCGGTGCGCTGGTCGACCAGCGTCAGCAGCACGCCGAGGATGTTCAGCTCGGGGTTGAGCTGCTCGCGCACGGCGGCGATGGTTTCGAAGATTTGCGCCAGACCCTGCATCGCCAGGAAGTCGGCCTGGACTGGGATGACGATGCCGTTGGCGGCGCGCAGCGCGTTGATCGCCAGGAGGCCGAGGCTCGGCAAGCAGTCGATCAGGATGTAGTCGTAGCCCGCTTCGACCCGCTTGAGCAGGCCGACGAGGGCGGACTCGCGATTCATCGCCGACACCAGGCCCAGCTCGGCGGCCGACAGCGAGGCGTTGGATGGGATGATGTCGAGTCCGGCCGGGCTGTGCACGATGGCGTCTTCGATATTGAGGCCATTGGCGCCGCGGCCGCGCGTCGCGCTGGCCAGCAGATCGCCGATGGAGGGGTAGGCAGCATCGATGTCGACGATGCCCGCGGCTACCGACAGGTTGCCCTGCGGATCCAGATCGACCAGGAGAACGCGCTTGCCAGCCTCCTGCAGCGCGGCTCCCAGGTTCAGCGTGCTTGTCGTCTTGCCGACCCCGCCTTTTTGATTAGCTACCGCGATGATCGACACCGACGCAGCCTCCTTGCTCTGGCTCGATTTGAGATGGAGAAATGTCTGCGCAGTCTAGAGAGCATGCCCCACGAGAGCCATAGCCGATAGGTACCGGGCCGATTGGCTAAAGGACTGCGCTGGGTCAGCCGATGGTTTAACGCCTACTCGCCGCGGGTGGATGTCGCGGGGTGCCCGGGCCACAAGTCCGGTCAGCTTCCCTTCGGGGACAGACGACCGGTCTCCTCTGTTCCAGGAATCGATGACCGGTCACCATGCCTTCGGGACCCAAGACCGGTCACCATCCCTTCGGGGACGTGAGACCGGTCATCGTCCCTGAGGGAGCGTGAGATCGGGCAGCTTCCCTTCGGGGACAGACGACGAGTCTCCCTAGTTGCTTATGGGCACGTCGCGCGATACGGCTCGTCTGGCAGGAACTGCTGCCATTCCGATGGCGTAAGGCTGCGACCGGCGATGCGGCACGCCCGCACCTGCCACGAGTCGAGGTCCAGGTCCCACAAGATGACCCGCTTGTCCCCGCCGCCCGAGGCCAGCAGCCGTCCATCCGGGCTGAACGTCAGGCTGCGCACGGGCCCGGTGTGCCCGACAAGCCCCTGTCCAAGGCGCTGCGCGCCGAGCCCGGTCCGGTTCTGCTGCCCGTTGGCTACAGCCGCAACGTCCCACAGGATGATCGTGTTGTCATCGCTCCCGGACGCGAGCATCTGGCTGTCGGGGGTGAAGGCGAGGCTCTGCATACCGCCCGAGTGCCCCGTCAGCGGCTCGCCGATCGGCTGCAGCGTCTCGGCATTCCAGAGGCGGATAGTGCGATCGGCGCTACCCGTTGCCAACAGCTTTCCGTTCGGGCTGAAGGTCACCCCGGTCACGGAGCTGGTGTGACCGATCAGCGGGCTCAGTCGGCGGCCGCTGCTGACGTCCCACACGATGACCGCGCCGTCGTGCGTACCACCGGCCAGCTTGCTGCCATCGGGGCTGAACGACACGCTCAGCACGTCGGAGACATTGCCGACCAACGGTTCGGGCACAGCCGCGGTGGCGATGCTGCGCAGAAGGACCCTGGCATCCCGACCGGCCGTGGCCAGGATGCCCGCTTCGCGTGGGCTGAACGCCAGGCTACTGACGCCGCCGCGATGCTCGCTCGGCAGATCGAGCGCCTTGCTTGGACTCTGTCCGACGTTCCACACGCTTACCACGCCCGTGTCGCTACCCGACGCCAGTGGTCCACCTTCGCGCGGACTGAACGCCAGCGCGGCGACTTCGCCGTTGCCCGGCCGCAATGGCCGGCCGATCGGCTGCCGACCGGCCACATCCCACAGCCGCACCGTTTGATCGCTGCTGCCCGAAGCCAGCGTCTTGCCATCGGCGCTGAACGCCACGCCGCGGACTGGGCCGCTGTGGCCCAAGAGCGGTCGTGCCAGTGGCTCGAGATCGGCAACGTCCCACAACACCAGCGCGCGATCCTCGCCGCCGGAGAGCAGTGTCCGCCCGCTGCTGCCGAACACCAGGCTCCAGACCGAGCTGGTGTGTCCAACCAATGGCACGGACAGGGGCTGGAATGTTGCGACGTCCCAGAGGATGATCGTGTGGTCTTGGCTGCCCGTTGCCAGCGTGTGGCCGTTGGCGCTGAAGGCGAGCGCGCGCACGGAACCGCTGTGCCCGACGAGTGACCCGAGCGGTTTTTGCGTTTCCACGTCCCACAGCCGCACCAGGCCCTGCGTGCAGTTCTGTGTCCCGGCGATCTCCTCCGTCTTTCCACAGCTCGCCGATGCCAGCGTTTTCCCGTCGGGGCTGAGCGCAACCCGAACCCATCCAATGTGACCGTGGTCGGTCAGCTCGTACGGTCGTGGCTGATCGCCCCGCAGGTCCCATAGGACGACCGTGGCGTCGCGATCGCCCGACGCAAGCCAGCGCCCGTCGCGGCTCATCGACAGACTGGCGATACCACCGCCGTGGCCGAAGTGCAGCGGTGGACGCCGCTCCCCGGTCGTTGGATCCCAGAGCACGATGTTGCCGTCGTCGGCGCCTGATGCCAGGAGCCGACCGTCGTCACTCATCGCAACCGAGCGCACCCAGCCAGTGTGTCCTCGGAGTGGCTGGCCAATCTCTTCGTGGGTATCGACGCGCCACAGTCGGATGCTGCCGTCCCAGCTGCTCGAGGCCAGCGTGCCGCCATCGCCACTCAACGCCAGGCCACTGATGCCGTCGGTGTGCTGGGTGAGTGGTTCGTCAATCGGGCGCCGCGTGGCGAGATCCCAGAACACGATCTTGCCGTCCCAGCCACCCGAGATGATCGTGTTGCCGTCAGGCGTAAGGAGTACGGCGCTGACCGCGTCATCGTGACCGCTCAACGAGTCCTTGCGGCGTGATCCGCGGTTCAACAGATCGAGCAGGCTGCCACGCAACTCCACGAGCTCCGTGTTCTCCATGCGGGCGATGTTGAGCGCTTCGAGGTTGAGCAGCAGTGCCAGGTCGAGCTGGTCGTCGGCGCGCTCGCGGCCAAGCGCGGCGAGCTGGCGTGCGTGGGCGATGTGTGCGTCGTGCCGCGCTCGAGCAAGTGCCTCGCGCATCGATTTCTCACTTGCTTCCGCCGTCGCCTGCGCACTGACCGCGGTGGCGGCCGCCCGGCTCAGCTGTTCAGCATGAGCCGCCACGGCACCGAGTGCCGCGTCGGAGGCAAGCTGCTCCTGCATGAGTCGCTCGGCCTGGTAGTTGGCCGCATCGGCCTGGCGCTGCACGAGCACGTACGTACCCATCAGCAGCGGCAGAACCAGCGCGGCGACGGCCGTGGCGGCCCAGCCCAACGTGCGCCGCCTCGCCGAGCGCTCCTGCCGCGCCTGATGCTCGTCGCTGGCCGCCACGAACTCCGCCGCGAGCCCAGCCAGGTCGCGGATTCGCTGGGCCTCGATCAGCGCCGCGCCCCGCAAGAGCGCCGCCGGATCGCGACCCAGCAGCTGCCATTGCTCGGCCGCAAAGTCGAGCCGCTGTCGGCGTCGCAGCCGCTCGCGCTCTTCCTCGACCCACTCCACCAGTCGTGGCCAGTTGCGCACGAGTGCTTCATGCGCCAGCTCGACCTGCTCCTCGGACGCCGAGTCGCCGGTCGTCACCCGCAGCAGCCGCGCGTGAATCAGCCGCTGGAGGACGTGCTCCACACGATCCTTTTCGTCGCCGACATAGAGCGCGGAGCGGCGCTCGCGGCGACTGGTGACTTCGAGCGCGTTGGTGACTCGCACCAGGCGCAACAAGATGCGCCGCGCGCGGCCCTGCTCTTCGGGAATGAGCTCCGAGTACAGCTCGTCCGCCGACCGGGCGAGCGCCTGGCGGGCCCCGCCCAGCCGCCCGTACGTGCTCAGCGTGACCCGATTGCGGTCGCGCAGCGCCCACAATTGCCGCAAGCTGAATTGCAGGAGCGGCAGCCCGGCCGGTTCGCCCAGGATTTCCTTGACCAGCCGCTCCACGACCTCCGCGTCGATGCGCAGGCCGACCGACTCAGCCGGCTTCTCGATCGCGTCGCGCAGCTCGAGCGCGGTCAGCGGCTGCACGCGGATGTGCGACTCCTGCAGCAGCTTCTGTAGCGCCTCGTACTTCGAGGCGCGATCTTCGAAGTCGCTGCGCAGCGTCAGGATCAACGTGTGCCGGACGTCGCCTTCGCGCACGAATGTGACGAGGTTGTTGACGAATGCCTGCGCCACGGCTGGGTCGTCGCACAGCGTGAACACTTCCTCGAACTGGTCGATCACCAGCACCGCCGGTCGATCCCGCGAGGACCCTACCCGATGCAGGTCAAGCAGAAACGTGTGTGACGAGCGCATCGCGCTGGCTGCCCGTTCGACCCACTGGGTGTCGTCTGTCTCGCGCGGGCGAAGTGCCCGGGCGAGGCTGACCAGCGGGTTCGAGCCCGGCACCAGCGTCTCGTAGTAGTGCCACTCCGCGGAGCCGCGCACGGCGCCAGCCATGAGCCGCGGCACCAGCCCCGCCAGCACAATCGACGACTTGCCCGAGCCCGAGGGCCCGACCAGCGCGAGGCAGCGCTGCTGCGTCAAATGCGCGGACATGTCTTCCAGCAACCCGTCCCGGCCAAAGAACGCCGCGCGGTCGTCGTTACGGAATGGGTCGAGCCCGACATATGGGCACGGCTTGTCCTTGAGGTCGGGCGCGAGCGCCGGGTTGAACGGCGCCAGGGTCGCGTCCGGCGCCACGTAGCCTGTGCGCGACGACAGCGTGGTCCAGTAGTCGAGCACGCTCTGACTCGCCCAGCGGTCGCCATCGCTATCCAGGACGGCGCCAGTTGCCTGGCCACGTCGCAAGAACGACTCGATCTGCGCGCGCAGCTCGGTGGTTTCGCCGCCGGCGCGGTATGCCTTGAGCAGCTCGGCATGCGCCTGCCTGAGCTCGCCAACGGTGTCGAAGGGTGACGCCGCGTCGAGCTCGGGTTGGCTCGGTGCTGTGGTCATTGGGATCTCTCCACCACTACCGCGATCGAGTCACCGACGCGGCGCAGGTCGTCGCACTGCTCTCTGAGCCGAACGTCGACGTCGAAGAAGTGCGCTCCGGCACGGCGTCGGAAGCTGCGGAAGGACTGCCGAATGCGGACCGCGTCGCCGTCCGTGAGCATCTGGTCGAGCCGCTGCGCATCCTGCGCGAGCTCGACCGCCCAGCTGTCGGGTCGCTCCGCGTACAGCGGCTCGGCGAGGGACTTGACGTACTGCCAGTCCGGCAGACCGTTCCCGGCGGTCTGGGGCGACTCGGCCACCAGCGTGTCCTCGATCATGCGCAGCTCGGTCTCGATCGCTTGCCACACGTCGTGGTCGCGGATCAGCACGCTCAGGCTTTCGCCCAGCCAGTCCAGGCGTTGCACGGCCTCGTCGAAGGGCTGCAGCTGGTCGCCGTTGAGCTGCATGAGCGCCAGGCTGTTGCGCAGCCCAGCCATCGCCTCGCGCAGATCGCTCAGCCGCAGCAGCCGCGCCGTGGCCACGAGCGCGCCGTTGATGGTGGGCGGCTGAATGGAGAGCACGCGATTGAGCTGCTCGAGCACCGGCTTGAGCCGGGCCGCGTCGAGGTCGCGCAGTGCCGCGCGGAACTCCTGGGCCGCGAGCTCGAGGCGGCCGATCCAGATCAGGTCCGCGGTACTGGCTATTTCGCGCAGTGCGCGCGTTGTGTCCTCGAGGGTCACGGCGTAGTCCGGCATCAAGTCCCAGGCATCGCTGGCGGTGGCGGCTCTGCGCGCTTCGTGGAGCAGTGGGCTGAAGCAGTGGAACTGCAGCGTGTGCAGTCGGTCGTGCATTTTCTTGAGCGTGGCCAGCGCCTCGATCTGGCTGGCGGCTCCTTCGAAGACCGTGCGGTAGCGGATCGCGAGCGCGCGAATGCTGGGCGTCACCATTAGTTCCGCCAGCTGGCGGAAGCCGCGGCCGACGGCGTTCATGTGCAGCAAGCGCTCGAGGACTTCGACGAGTCGCCCGAGATCGTCCGCCCAGACGTCGTCGCGCAGCGCGACCGCTTGCCCCTCAGTCAGCCCTCTCAGCTCGCTCGGCAACTGCTCACGCTTTGGCAAAGTTGCGCCGCGCACCAGGGCAGGTATCACCCGCGCCCCACGCTCGAGCCCCGAGGCGATCTCGCCGCGCACGTAGTCATCGGTTTTGTCGAGGCGGCGCACGCCGTCGTCACTCGTGATATCCAGCCAGCGCGGGCCGATGACCGCGATAACTGCCGCGCAGCCCTGCAGCTGCACGCCCAGCGCCTGCTGGAAGTTCGCGCCAGCGTCGATGCCCGACGAGACGTCCCGGAACACCTGTTCAGCGCCCAGGACGGTGCACAGCCCGTCGTACAGCCGGCCGGCATCGGCCGCGCTGTCCTCGCGTCGGTAACTGATGAACACGCCAGCTGGCACGTGCGCTCCCCCAACATATGTTCTACACTTGAGGTATGGCCCGGCCCGAGTACATCGACATCCACGTCAAATCCGCGATCAACCGCGTGCAGGGAATCCCCTACCTGAAGTGGTCGCTCAACCCGTATGGCGGCTGTGTCCACCGCTGCCGCTTTTGCTTCGCCGTCCAGTACCGCGTCATCGCCGAACAGGGCACGCAGCAAGACTTCGGCACCCGACTGTTCATCAAGACCAACCTCCTGGAAGTCCTCGGCAAGGAGCTCAATCGACCGGGCCTCCAGGGCGAGCACATCGGCGTTGGCACCGCGACCGACCCATACCAGCCAGTAGAAGGTCGTTACCGCCTTACCCGCGGCGCCCTCACCCTCCTGAGAGACCACGCCAACCCCGTCTCACTCCTCACCAAATCGCCACTCGTCGTCCGCGACGTCGACCTTCTTGCCGGTCTGAGCAAGGTCTCGTCCGCCGAGGTGTCGTTCAGCATCACCACCGTTGACCTCGACCTGTGGCCCACCGTCGAGCCGGGGACGGCCAACCCCTTTCACCGCTTGCGCGCGATGCAGACGCTCCGCCACGCCGGCGTGCCAGCAGGCGTGATGATGGCGCCGATCCTGCCTGGCCTGACCGACTCGAAAGCCTCCATCGAAGCCGTCGCAGCCGCCGCCCGCGAGCACGAGGCAGCCTTCTTCTACGCCACCTCGCTGCGCCTGGCGCCGCACGTGAAGGAGTTCTATTTGGGGTTCATCAAGAGCGATTACCCGGAGCTGCTCGACCGCTACGTGCGCGCCTATCCAGGCGCCCACGCCCCGCCCGAGTACCGCGAGAAGCTCGACCAGCGCATCGACCACATCCGCGCCCAGTTCGGCTTCAAACGCGATTCAGCCAAACACTCCGGCGAGCTGGCCAACGTGCCCGGCCGAAAAGGCCCTCAGCTCACGCTGCCGATCTAGCAGGCTCAGGACGACCCTTCGACAGGCTCAGGGTGAGCGGAGCCGTTCGCAATCCGCTCATGGTGAGCTTGTCGAACCATCATGGTGAGTTTCAGCAGTCGAATCCAGAGCGGGGACCGCTTTTCATCAGCCTGCTCGTGCCACCGCGGCGCAGTGTTCTGCGACGATGAGGGCATGCAGGCGCCCGTGGTCGATGTGCACTCGCACATCGTGCTGCCCGAGGTCCTGGCATTGCTCGAGCGAGACGGCGCGGCCTACCAGACACGCATCGTCGAGCGCGATGGCCAGCGGCTGTTCCTGATCGCCGAAACCGCGACCCGACGCATCAACGCGCGCATATTGGGCCTGGACGACGGGGCCGCGCGCCTCGCCGACATGCAGGCCCAGGGCATCGACAGCGAGGTCGTCTCATGCGTGCCGTTCGTGATGTACCCGGGTGTCGACGAGCAACGCGCGCTGGCGATCGCCCAGACCCACAACGACGCCATGTCGGCTTTTGCCAGCCGCCAGCCAGACCGCTTCGTCGGCATGGCGTCGGTGCCGATGCAAGCCCCCGCGATGGCGGCCACGGAGCTCGAACGCGCGGCAAAGCTCGGCCTACGGGGCGTGATGATTCGGCCCAGCGTGCAGGGCCAGGCGCTCGACGAGGGGCAGTTCGAGGTCTTCTGGGCGGCAGCTGAAGCGCTCGACATGCCCGTGTTCATCCACCCGTTCGAGGCCGCGCCGACGGGCGTCCTGGCCAGGTACAACCTGGGCAATCTGGTCGGCAACCTGACCGATACGGGCACCGCGGCCGCGGCCATCATCTGTGGCGGTGTCCTCGAGCGGCACCCAGGCTTGCGAGTCCTGCTCGCCCATGCCGGTGGGACCCTGCCTGCCCTGCTTGGCCGCATCGACAGCGTCTTTCCGCGCGATCGTGAAATGCAAGCCCGCCTCGCGCGCCCGCCGTCCACGTACATCTCGCAGCTGTGGCTGGACACGATCGCCTTCAACGGCCCGTTCCTGCGCTCGCTCATGTCGCTGCTCGGTGTAGATCGTTTCGTCCTGGGCAGCGACTACCCGGTCGGCGGCCCCGCGAATCCAGTCGCCGAGGTCACGACGCTCTGCCTGGCGCCCGACGACGAGGCCGCTGTCCTGCGCAGCAACGCTGCGCGTCTGTTGGGCGGCCTCGAGTCGTAGTCGCTCCGTACCACCGATGGCCCGGGGCGCGGAGCACGCGCGGCTCCGTGTCCAACTCGACATCGACGTCGACTTCATCGCCGGCCGTGACGCCCGCGCCCGCGCGCACTTCGGCCGACACTGGCAACAAGAAACGACCGCCCATAACGGCGATCGTGCTGCGGCACGTAAAGCCCCGAATAGTGACGCGGACCGCGAGTCGTTTGGTCGACCCGAGGCCCGCCACCACGTCTTGGGGCACCTGCATGCCGGTGGCAGTCTTGCCGCCCAGCTCGATCAGTGCCCTTGATGAAGCCTCATGCCAGCGCCAGCCACCGCGCGGTCCGCTCGGCCAGCGGCGCGCGCCGCCAGCGGCCGTAGGCGACGAAGCTGCAGATGAGTCCCATGACCACGGCGAAGATTGCGCTCTCAGGCTGATGCGCGAGCAGCTGGTACGTGGTCGCGCACAGGGTCAGCAGTGCCAGACAGCCCGCCGCCAGCGGCGTCAGCTTCGTCCCGACGCGGGTGATGCCCGGCAGGATCAGCCCGAGCGCGCCGAGAATCTCGCACGTCCCGATGAACAGCACGAACTCCCTCGGCAACGCGATCGGCATATTGGCGGCCAACACCTCGGGCGGCAGGAGCAGCTTCGGCAATCCACTACCGAGGGCAAAGAACAAAGCGAGGAAAACCTGGACGGTCCACAGTTGCACGTTCGGATTTTTGACGTAGCTCACGACACTCTCCCTTATTGAGGCTTGCGCGCAGCGAAGCGCTGCGTAATGCGGATGGCGTTGCCGAATGGATCGCGGAGGCCGCAATCGATGCCGTAGAAGCGCTCCGTCGGCTCTTCGCTGAAATCGACACCCTTGGCGACGAGGTTCTCGTAGGTCTTGCGGCAATCGTCGGTGGTAAACCCGATCCAGCCGCCTGAGGCGCCTTTGGTGACGATCTCGCGCACCTGCTCGGCAGTGGCCTCGTTCATCGCTGGCGGTCCGGGGGTTTCGAGGAGGATCTCGCGGTCCTCGCCCGGCACGGCCACGGTGAGCCAGCGCATGAAGCCGAGGTCGATGTCCTCGCGGACCTCCAGACCGAGCTTGCCGACATAGAAGTCGAGCGCCTCTTGCTGGTCCAGGACGTAGATCTGCGAGAGGGTGATGGCCTTCAACATGCCATCACTCTAGGTCGGTGTCGGGACCTTCGCTTCTCCAAAACTGCTCTTAAGCCCGTCGCCCTTTGGGAGAGGGAATGGGGTGAGGGCTGGCCGCGTCCACTTCATGGTGAAACACGTCGGCACCGAGCCAAGCGTGGACCGTTCACGGTATTCGCTGGGCGATTCGTCCACGATGTCGTGGAACGTCCTGCTGAAGGTCCCGAGGCTGGTGAAGCCGACCTCCATGCAGATGTCGGTGACGCTGCGCGTGGTCTCGCGCAGCAGGAACATCGAGCGTTCGACACGCCGCCGCTGCAGGTAACGATGGGGTGTCTCGCCGAAGGTCATGCGGAACGTCCGAATGAAGTGCGCCTCCGAGGTCAGCGCGATACGCGCCAGCGCGGGCACATCCAGCGGCTGGGCGTAGGTGCGGTCCATCGCATCACGAGCGCGGAGTAGCCTCCGGTTCGACTCCTCCACTGCCCGGCTCATGCTGGCTCGGGGGGGTGATTACACCACAGTCCTGTAGCCTCAGGGCAGCATGGCGCGGATAAGGATCGACCTCGATCGGAAGCTCGGCCGAGTTGACCGCCGTATCTTCGGCAACTTCATCGAGCACCTCGGCCGATGCATCTACGGCGGTGTGTTCGACGAAGGCTCGCCGCTGAGCGATGAGCGCGGCTTCCGGACCGATGTCCTGCGGGCGGTCAAAGGTCTGCAGGTGCCGCTGCTGCGCTGGCCCGGCGGCAACTTCGTGAGCGGCTACCACTGGACCGACGGCATCGGGCCGCGCGACCAGCGCCCGCGGCGCATGGAGCTGGCGTGGGGCGCGGAGGAGTCGAATCGCTTCGGCACCGACGACTTCCTCGCCTACTGCGAAGCGATGGGCACCGAGCCGTACATCTGCGTCAACATGGGCTCGGGCACGTTCGACGAGGCCCAGGCGTGGGTCGAGTACTGCAACGGTACCGGCAACACCTACTGGGCCAACCTGCGCCGCGCGAACGGCCATCCCGAGCCGTATGGGGTCAAGCTGTGGGGCCTGGGGAACGAGATGTATGGCGCCTGGCAGATCGGCGCTCTGGACGCCGAGGCGTACGTCAAGAAGGCGCGCCAGTTTGCGTCAGTGATGAAGCTCACCGATCCCAGCATCGAGCTGGTCAGTTGCGGTCAGTGGGGGTTCGGGGACTGGGACCGCATCGTGGTGGAAGGTCTCGCGCGCATGGTGCGCTACCACAGCGTCCACATCTACACGGGCAGCCCAGACTTCGAGCGCAATGTCTTGATGCCCCATCAGGCGGAGCGCGCGCTGCGTGGCTGCGCCGCGTACATCGAGAAGGTGCGCTACGAGCAGCGGATCGACCATCCGATTGGCATCGCCTACGACGAGTGGAACGTCTGGTACCGCACGCGCAGCGCCGCCGAGCGGGCGAACGGGCTCGAGGAGCAGTACGACCTGTCGGACGCGCTGGCCGTTGCCACGTTCCTCAACATCTTCATTCGGTACTGCCGCTGGGTCGAGATCGCCAACCTGGCGCAGATGGTCAACGTGATCGCGCCGATCTTCACCAACCGCGAAGGGCTGTTCCTGCAGACGATCTACCACCCGCTGCGGCTGTATGCCGAGCATGTCCAGCCGGTCGCGCTCGATGCGTACGTCGATGCACCCACGCGCTCTGTCTCGGGACTCTCGGGTGCGCCGACCGATGAGCGGCCGTGGGACGTCTCCGGGCTCGGTCCGTTCTCGCTGCTCGACGTCAGCGCCACACACGATCCGGATTCGGGCTCCGTGTGCCTCGCGGTGGTGAACCGCTCACGCTCCGAAGCGCTGCCCACCAGCATCGCGCTCGGCGGCACCGCGGCTGGCTCCGTCCGCTGCTATACGGTCAATGGTCCCGACGTCTCGAGCCAGAACTCATTCGAAGCACCGGACTGCGTCGGCGTGCGCGAGGCAATCGTGGAAGCCCAGGGCAACGCCCTCGACTACACGTTCGAGCCGCACTCGGTCACGCTGCTCCGCTACGGCTCCCAGAAATAGCGCTCGAGCGGGACCCGACCCGAGGCGTCGAACTCCACGCCCTCCTCCTCAAGCAGCACGCGCCGCAGCTCGACACCGCCGCGGTGTCCGCTGATGCCGCCGCTCGCGTTCACCACTCGATGCGCCGGCACGCTGTCATCGCACACGGCCATCGCCCAGCCCACCTGTCGAGCGCCCTGGTGCATGCCGAGCGCCCGCGCGATCGCGCCGTACGTGGTCACCCGACCAGGCGGAATCTGTCGCGCAAGCGCGTACACCTGTTCGAACATTGCCCACTAGTGTTCCCTCTCCCTCTGGGAGAGGTTTAATCAAAGGGTGAGGGCCAAGAAAAACAGGCCCGAGAGCACCGTTGCTCTCAGGCCTGTTGCCTGGCGAAGAAGGGGTGTGTGCTAGACGGGTCCGCCGACTCTGCGACCCGTGATCAGTCGTGAGACACCGATGAGGATGATCGCACCGAGGACAGCGATCAACAGACTCGGCAAGTTGAAGCTGAGTGTGACGTCCTGGCTTGTGACCATGCCCGTGACCCAACCGCCGATAAGCGCGCCGAGGATGCCGAGCACGATGTCACCCACGATGCCGTAGCCGCCGCCGCGCATGACCATACCTGCCAGCCAGCCCGCGACCAGGCCCAGAACGATCCAGGCAATGATTGACATCGGTTCTTTGGAAAACCTCCGCTGCGGGTAAGCAAGCTGTGTGCCAATTACAAATCGTTCCGCTGCTGACTGCCGAGTTGTCGCCCCTTCTTAACTTCTGGGCGCGCCGTCGGGCATGCCACCTGCTTGCCCTGTCCTGGCGTGGCTGTCCGCCTGCGCACCAGTGTTGCGGTGGCATTGGCTGTTCTCGCGGTGGCCACCCCCGCGTACGCCGCGCCGCAGAAACCGAAGCCCACTTCCACTCCGACTCCTAAGGTGCGCGCCACCCAGCCACCGCGGCGGCCGACCGCGACCCCGGTGCCTGCTCGGCGTCAAGCCACGCCAGCGCCGCAAGCGACCGCCGTCCCACCTGAAACCGAATCGGCGGCCGCTCCAGCACCACCCCCACCACCGACGGCTGTGCCGCAGCGCCGCGCCGCGCCGCCACCGACGACCGAGCCCAGCCCGACCGTGGAACCCACCTACGAGACCGTCATCGTCGACGTCGCCAGCGACCGCAACGCCACGTCCCAGCGGACTCCACTGCCCACCGCCACCCCACGTGCGACTCTGACGCCCGTGCCGACGGCTGAGGTCGCCGGCGTACAGAGCACGCGCAGTCCAACCGTTGACGACGTGCTCATGTCGAGCTTCGAGCCCATGCTTGCCGGCGGCAAGATCGGCCTCCTGGGTGGCGCCGCCAGCACGCTCGGCTGGCTCGCCCTGAAGTTGTTGCGGGGCCGCAAAGCGGGGCGCTAGCCTCGCTTGCGTGCAGGACATCGATCGCAAGGCCGCTATCCGCGCCGAATTGCAGGCGGCGCAGCGCGACCTCCTCGAAGCGCTCGATCAGGTCGGACCCGACGGCTGGCAGCGCGGCAGTCGGAACGAGGGCTGGACCATTCTGAGCCTGCTCACGCATCTGTCGACGTCCGAGCACGGCTTCGTCGGCACCGTCCGCCGCATGGCCGCCGGCGAGGGCGGCGTGCCCGCCGACTTCGACCCCAATCGATGGAACGCCGGGCAATTGCGACGCAACGCGGACGCCTCGCCCGCCGAGCTCCGCCAGCGCCTCGAGTCGGCGCACGCCGAGCTGATCGCGTTTCTGGACGGAGTGGACGACACCGCTCTGGATGGTCGCGGCTACCTGAGCACGGGTGTCGAAGGCTCGACCGAAGACTGTTTCCGCCTGTCCGCCTCGCACAAGCGCGGGCACACCCAGGACATCCGAGCCGCGCTCTCGCTCGCTGGCGTCTAGCAGGCTGATGACGAACGGTCTCCCGCTCTACTTCGACAGGCTCAGCATGATGGTTCGACAAGCTCACCATGAGCGGATTGCGAACGACTCTGCTCACCCTGAGCTTGTCGAAGGGTCGTCCTGAGCTTGTCGAAGGATTCATCGTCAGCCTGCTAGCCGTGCCCGGCCTCGAGCTGTGGTGGCTCGGGCAATCGGGCTTCCGCGCCCGCGCGGTAGACGGCGGCCCAACCATCTACCTCGATCCGTTCCTCGCAGCACGCGACGACCGCAGCTGGCAGGCGCCCATCACACCGGCTGACCTCGTCTCGGGCGACCTCGTCCTGTGTTCGCACGAGCACGGCGATCACTTCGACCGCCCCTCACTGAAAGCCGCGGCCTCCGCCGCGGGCTCGCGCTTCAGCCTGGTGCTCCCGCGTCCGCTCGCGGACACCGCCATCGCTGAGCTTCCCGGCCTGCCACGGCGTCCACGTCTCGGACGCGTACAACTTCGGCGAGCAGCTCTCCAATGGCCTCACGCGCTACCTCGGCTACGTCGTCGAGCTCGGCGGCGTGCGCATCTACCACGCCGGCGATTGCATCCCCTACCCGGAGCAGGTCGAGACCGTGAAAGCCCTGCGGCCGAATCTGGCCTTGCTGCCGATCAACGGTCGCGACTTCTATCGCGAGACCGAACGCAATCTGGTCGGCAATATGGATTTTCGAGAGGCGGCGCGGCTGGCCAACGACATCGGCGCTGAGGTGCTGGTGCCGATGCACTGGGAGCTGTTCGCGCATAACCGTGGGTACCCGGGCGACCTGGTCACGTACGTTGCCAACACCTTCCCGCAACTCAGCGTGCTGGTGCTCGGACGCGGTGCCCGGTTCACGTACATCACAACCACGTAAACAGGCCTTACCATGTTGAGAGACTGGAGGTCGCTGCATCCCTGTGACGACCACGCCCTCCACAGCCGGCGTCGAGATACGCGGTCCCGCGGTCGCGCGCTCTGAAGAGGTACTGACTCCCGCGGCGCTCGAGTTCGTCGCCCGCTTGCACCGCGAGTTCAACACGACCCGCGAAAAGCTGCTCCAGGCGCGCCACGAACGCCAAACGGCCTTCGATGCGGGCGAGCTGCCCGACTTTCGGAGTGACACCCGCCACATCCGTGAGTCGGACTGGCGCGTCGCGCCCATCACCACCCGCGATCTGCAGAAGCGCTGGGTCGAGCTGACCGGCCCAACCGAGCGCAAGATGCTGATCAACGCCTTGAACTCGGGCGCCGACGTCTACATGGCCGACTTCGAAGATGCCAATACGCCCACCTGGCAGAACATGATCGAAGGCCAGGTCAACCTGGTCGATGCCATCCAGCGAACGATCTCCTTCGAGAACCCCGACGGTCGCACCTACCGCCTCAACGACCAGACCGCCACGTTGCTGGTGCGCCCGCGTGGCTGGCACCTGCCCGAGAAGCACCTGCTGGTCGATGGCAGCCCGATCGCCGGTGCCTTGATGGACTTCGGGCTGTACTTCTTCCACAACGCGCGGCGTCTGCTCGAACAGGGCAGCGCCCCGTACTTCTATCTGCCTAAGCTCGAGAGTCATCGCGAGGCGCGGCTCTGGAACGATGTCTTCTGCCTCGCCCAGGACACGCTCGGGGTCCCGCGTGGCTCGATCAAGGCCACGGTGCTGCTCGAGGTGGTCGTCTCCGCCTTCGAGATGGACGAGATCTTGTACGAGTTGCGCGACCACTCGGCTGGCCTCAACGCCGGTCGCTGGGACTACATCTTCAGCATCATCAAGAAGTTCCATAGTCGGCCAGATTTCCTGCTGCCCGATCGAGCGCAGGTCACCATGACCGTGCCGTTCATGCGCGCGTACACCGAGCTGCTGGTCAAGACCTGTCATCGGCGCGGCGCCTTCGCGATGGGCGGTATGGCGGCGTTCATCCCCAGTCGCCGCGATCCGGCGGTGAACGAGGTGGCATTGCCACGTGTCCGCGACGACAAGGTGCGCGAGTCGCGCGATGGCTTCGACGGCACCTGGGTCGCCCATCCCGACCTCGTTCCCGTAGCCCGCGAGGTGTTCGCCGAGTTCATGGGCGATCGCCCGAACCAGTTGGACCGCCAACGTCCCGAAGTCTCGGTTTCGGCCCACGAGCTGCTCGACCTGCGGGTCCCCGATGGCCAGATCACTGAAGCGGGCGTGCGCAGCAACGTCAGCGTCGGTATCCAGTACATCGAGTCCTGGCTACGCGGTACGGGCGCCGCCGCGATCTTCAACCTGATGGAAGACGCCGCCACCGCCGAGATTTCGCGCTCACAGGTCTGGCAGTGGACACACCACGGCGCCACGCTGGCCGACGGCCGTCGGGTGTCGCGCGACCTGGTGCAGCAGATCCTCGCCGAGGAGCTCGAGAAGCTTCGTCCCACGCTGTCCGCTGGCGGTCGCCTGGACACTGCCCGCGCGCTGTTCGAAGAAGTGGCCCAGCGCGACCAGTTCACCGAGTTTCTGACGCTCCCCGCGTATGCGCACATTGAGTGATCTCAACCTCAGCTTCATGCGCCGACAACATCTCGCCACCCGCGGGCGTGGATAAGTTGGCCCACCATGGTGATTCCCATGCCTGAGGAAGAGGCGGCACTCGTAGTGACGGATGAGGAGGCGCAGGCACAGCTCGAGGGTGTGCGGCTAGCCGCGCGTACGCTTGAGCATCACCTGACCAACCACCTCACCTTGACGGTCGGCTATGCCGAGCTCATTGCCGAGGACCCGGAGCTGCCAGAACGCCTGCGCGACATGGCTCGCCAGGTCCTGGAAAGCGCTCAGGCCGCCGTCGAAAGCGTGCGCCGCGTGCGTCAGGTCGATCAGATTCGCCTGACCGATCAGGGCCTCCCCGGCGGCCCGCTGCTCGAGCTCGGCCCCCGCCCCGACTGGTAAGTCCCCTCTCCCTCTGGGAGAGGACTAGGGCGAGGGCTAGCCGCCGCTGCTACCCGTACGGAGTCTCGAAGACGTGCCGCCCAGGTGCGACTTCGCGCTGCTCGCCGTTCGGCAAGACCACAGCCGCTGAGGTATTGGCCGGCACGCCCACCTCGACATGCAGCGTCCCGTCCGCGATGCGCCAGCTGCATTCGTGCGTGCCATACAGCGACTCGTGCCGCGCGCTCGCGGCGCTGAATCCGCCGCCTGGTCGTGGCCGCATGACTACCCGGCGATAGCCGGGCTCAACCGGGTCCAGTCCAGCCAGATAGCGATACATCCAATCGCCGACTGCGCCGAAGGCGTAGTGGTTGAAGGAGTTCATCAGCGGCGAATAGAAGCCCTGCTCGGGCGTCCAGCCGTTCCAGCGCTCCCAGATCGAGGTCGCTCCATTCTGGACTTCGAACAGCCACGACGGGTAGGTGTCCTGTCGTAGCAGCTTGCAGGCAAGCTCGTGGTGTCCGTTGTCAGAGAGCGCGGGCATAACCAGCGGGGTGCCCAGGAACCCGGTCGCCAGGTGGGTGCCCGATTCCTCGACGAGTTCGGCGAGGCGATCGCCGGCTGCGGCGCGGTCTTGCTCGGGTACCAGCTGAAAGCCCAACGCCATCGCGTAGGCCGTTTGGGTCTCGACCGTGAGCCGCCCACGGGGCTGCACGAACCGCTCTCGAAACGCGTCGCGCACCCGCTCCGCGAAGTCACGGTAGTGCCGCTCATCATGTGTGTTGCCCACCACGCCCGCGATGCGCGCGAACACGTCGGCCACATAGGCGAGGTAGGCGGTGCCGATGAATACCTTGTCGGTGCGCGCACCGAGGCTGACCCAGTCGCCGTAGCGGCCCGCGAAGCGCAGGCCATGCGTGTGATCGGTTTCCAGGTAGGCCATGTAGCGCGCCATCGAGTCGTACATCCGCGGCAGCACGCGGGTATCGCCGGAGCGTTCGTACAGCACCCACGGCACGATGACCCCGGCATCACTCCACGCGGTGTTGCCTGCACCGGCCCAGCCTGACGGCGCAGGCGCAATGTCGGTATACGCCCCCGATGGCAGCTGGGCATCGACCACATCGTCGAGCCACTTGTCGTGCATATTGCTCAAGTCGGCGTTGAACAGCGCGGTCGGAGCGAAGATCTGCAGGTCGGCCGTCCAACCCAGTCGCTCGTTCCGCTGCGGGCAGTCAGTGGGAACGCTGATGAAGTTGGCTCGCAAGCTGGTGACGATGTTGCGCTGCAGCTGCTCGACGCGCTCGTCCGAGCACGAGAACCAGCCAACCTGTCGGCTGGCAGAGCTCAGGATGCGCGACTCGATCGCGGCGGGATCGAGTGCGCCGTCGAGCCCGCTGATCTCGGCGTACCGAAAGCCGTGGAAGGTGAACCGCGGCTCGAGGGTTGACTCGCCGGCTCTGCCGAGGATGAACTCGTCCTGCTGCTCCGCCCCGCGCAGGTTCTCGGTGTACAGCTCGCCGTTGGCGTCGACCGCTTCGGCGTGGCGGACGATGATGTGCTGCCCGGGCGCGCCGCTCGCGCGCAGGCGCAGAACTCCAGCCGCGTTGGCGCCCAGGTCGACGATGTGGCGGCCGTTGCTCGTCGCGTTGATGGATCGCGGCGGCACCGTCTCGACCACGCGAATGCCATCGTCGCGCGCGGCGACCAGCTGACTGCCCGGCGCGGCCCGCAGCGCAACGGCACCCCATGCGCTGTCGTCGAAGCCCGCATCGGTCCAGTCGTCGGGCTCCTCGCGCAGGTCACTGCGTTCGCCCATCTGCAGATCGTTCAGCCACGTGCCGCTCGCGCGCGCAACCCAGCGCTCATCGGACTCGACCGTGACTCGCTGGCCAGTGCCAGCCTCTGCTTCGAGCTGGCATAGCAGCGCCGGCGCATCGCCGTAGCGGCCACGCCCCCACGGGCCAACGTGGCCCGAGTACCAGCCGTCGCCTAGCCTGACCGCGAGCACGTTGTCGCCCACGCGCAAGAAGCGTGTTACGTCAAATGTCTGGTACTGGACGCGCTTGTGGTAGTCGGTCCAGCCGGGCGCCAGTCGCTCGTCGCCCACCTGCGTGCCATTGATACACGCCTCGTACAGACCGAGCGCGGTGATGTACAGCCGCCCCTTCGACGCTCCTGCCGGCAACGTGAACCGTCGCCGCAGCAGCGGTACCGAGCGCAGCTTCCGCCGCTCCTCGGGCTCGGAGAACAGGTCCGGCACGACGTGGGCGATCCAGCTTGCGGACCAATCCGCCGCCTCGAGCAGGCCCATCTCAAAGGTCCCCGGCGCGCTCCACTCGCTGGCTGCGTCGTCTGCATCCCAGATCCGCACCCGCCACGCATAGCGACCGCGCGACGTCAGCGCTGGGCCCTCGTACGGCACATACGTCGAGTCGCCGCCTGCGCGGCGGCCGCTGTCCCAGACATCCGTTACCTGCACCTGGTACGCCGACTGCCGCGCCGACTGCCCCTCGCCCGATACCCGCCACGCAAAGCGCGGCTGGACTGCGTCGACCCCGAGTGGATCGGTGCGCCGCTCGACCGTTAGATCGCCAACTCGAAGCGAACCCATCAGACCAGCTGGACCTCCACCCCCGCCTGTTCGAGCTCGGCCACGATGACCGGATCCGCGCCGCGATCGGTAATGACCAGGGCCAGGTCGGCGATGGGCACAAAAGTCGCCAGGCTCACCTGGCCGAGCTTCGTGTGATCGACGAGGGCAACCACGCGCTCGCAGACCGCGGCCATCGCGGCTTTCATTTCGACCTCCTGCAGGTTGACGTCGGTCAACCCCTGGCTCCTGGTCAGCCCACGCGCGCCAAAGAACCCCAGGCTGCCGTGCACCTTGCTCAACAAATCGGCGGCGAGGCCGCCAGTCAGCGACACGGCAGTCGCGCGTAGCTGGCCGCCTGTCAAAATCGTGCTGACGCCCGGCGTGTCCAGCAGCTCGAGCGCGGTGTGCACGCCGTTGGTGATGACGGTCACGTCGTGCAGGCTGCGCTGCGTACTCATCACGCGCGCTACCTGCAGCGCGGTGGTGCTGGCGTCGAGCACGACCGAATGGCCGCTTTCGATGAGCTCCGCCGCGGCCTGACCGATGCGCCGCTTCAGTTCGACGTTCGACACGTCGCGGGTGGCAAAGGTCAACTCGAGCGACTTCAGGCCGCGGTCGGGCATCGCCGCCCCGCCGTGCGTGCGAACGACCAATCCACGACTGGCCAGCGCGGCCAGGTCCGCGCGGACGGTGACCTCGGACACTCCGAACAGATCCTTCAGCTCCGAGACACGCGCGTCGCCGCGCTCACTGACCAGGCCGAGGATGCGCTGCCGGCGGTGTGACGAAGGCATGAGCACCCTGTCGACCACGCGTTCCTGACGGCCCGCCCCGTCGGTGGCTTCGCCTGCGACCACGCAACGCGAGATTACGGGTCGCTTTCGTTTGCTGTCAAACACGCGCCGGTTTCGCTTCGTTCGCTTTTGGTTGATCTTGACTCGTGTAAATCTGCGCAGTAGCGTAGCCAACGGGTAGACACGCGGTTACCCAGGGAGGGTTCGCTCAGATGCAAGGCTACGTAAGCCGCCGCGCGTTTCTGCGCGGAGTGATCGCCGCCGCCGGAGCGTTGGCGGCGACGCCACTGATGCACGCATCCGCCGCGCCGGCGGTCAAGCTCGCCGTCGCCAATGGCGCCCGTGCCGTGCCCCTCGACCAGGGCTTCGGCGGCGGGGGTCTACCGGTCTCCGTACCGCGCGACCAGGTCTACGTGGTCGACCAGATCTTCCGCTACAGCGTCGCCAATAACTTCAACCTGTTCGTACCCGGCGGTCCGCCCAGCCCCACCCGCCAGGGTCTGGTCATGGACACGCTGTGGTACATCGACCAGGACTCCGGGGAGTGGATCAATTCCCTGGCCGCCGATCGGCCGGTCTACAACGATGACCGCACCGAGATGCTGGTGCAGTTACGGAGGGGCGTGAACTGGAGCGATGGCGTCGAGTTCACGGCGGATGACGTGGTCTTCACTGTCCAGACGCTGATGAACACTCCCGGCCTGCTGTTCTCGGCCGAGATGAAGCTCTACGTCAAAGAAGTGACCGCGGTCGATCCAGTCAACGTGTTGTTCAAGCTCAACGAGCCCAACCAGCGCTTCCACTTCTATTTCACGGCTCGTTACAACGCCGTCTACATGATGGCCAAACATGTCTGGCAAAACGCGCCGGATATCAAGACGTTTACCAATTACCCGCCCGTTTCGCTCGGCGCGTACGTCGCCGAGGACGCCGATCCGAATGGCTACTGGGAGTTGTTCAAGCGACGCGACGATTGGCAGCAGACCACGCCGGGCATGATCACCGGCCAGGCCGGCCCACCGTACATCCTGACCATCTTCTACGGCCCCAGCCAGAGCAAAGTGATCGCCATGGCGCGGCACGAGCTCGACGTCCTCTTCGACCTGGACTACGACGCGTTCAAACCACTGCTCGCCAGCACGCCGACCGCGCGGTCGTGGTTCCGCGAGTTTCCGTGGGCGTACGGCAACGAGCTGGACACCCGCTGGTTCGGCTTCAATTACACGGTTCCGCCGTACGACAACAAGGACGTGCGCTGGGCGCTGGCCCTGGCGATGGATATTCCCGCCCTGGACACCGACTACATCGGCGGCGTGGCCAAGCTCTCGGTGCTGCCGATTCCAGCGACACCGCTGCATCAATCGCTCTACCACGTACCGCTCGACCCGTGGCTGCGCAGCTTCACCATCGATGTCGGCAACGGCGAGACGTTCGCGCCGTACGATCCCGACGCACCGCAGCGTATTGCCGCATGGGCGACTCAGCAGGGCTACTCGGTGCCGACCGACATCGACGGCCTGCGCGCGCGGTTTGGTGTCGGGAGCTGGAAGCACGCGCCCGATGTCGCCGAGAAGCTGCTGGTGAAAAACGGCTTCAAACGCGACAGCGGCGGGAAATGGCTGCTGCCGGACGGCAAACAGTGGACGATCCCGATGCTCGCCGCGCCCGATGAAAACGATGTGTATCGCCTGGCGTTGGGTGCTCAGGATCAGCTCAAGAAGTTCGGCATCGACGTCAATATCGAGACCCTGGAGCGCGATCCGTATACCACCCGACAGACCACCGGCGACTTCGTCAGCACATCCACGTGGGGCGGCCTGGAAGTCAATGCCCATCCCGACTTCTGGCGCGGCCTGAACGCGCTGCATTCCCGCTTCTTCGCGCCGATCGGCAAGTCGACCGCGGGCAACGGCAGCAACAACATCGAACGTTTCCAGTTCCCGGAGCTCGACGCGCTGATCGAGCAGATGGGCAAGCTCTCGCCGGAGGATCCGGCGGTGCTCGAGCTGGGCCGTCAGGTGATGCAATTCTGGGTGCAGAACATGGTCCGCATCCACACCATCAGCTTCAAGAAGTTCATCACCCAGGACACGCAGTTGTGGAGCGGCTTCCCGACCGCGGAAAGCCCGACACGCCAGCCGCTGTACTGGTTCATCGGCGGTCGCTTCTCCTTCGCGCAGATCACCTCAACCGCCTGAGATAGCGGCGCTCGATGGGGTTCGTCAAAACATACGCACTGCCACGGCTGATCCAGTGGGCCGTCGTCATCTTCGTCGGTACGACGGTCACCTTCGTCATCCCGCGGTTGCTGCCGACGGACCCCGTCGAGCAAACGCTGCGCCGGGTTTCCACGTCCCAGCTTGATCCCCGCGCGGTGGAAACGTTCCGCAACGCCCTGACTGATCTGTATGGTCTGCAGGGCACGCCGCTCGAGCAGTACGGCCGATTCTGGACTCGCCTGATTCGAGCGGACCTCGGCCCGTCGTTGGGCGCCTTCCCCACGCCCGTGACGCAGATCATCCGCGACGGTCTGCCGTGGACTGTCGGACTGCTCACCGCGAGCACCTTGATCTCGTGGGTGCTGGGGATCATCCTGGGCACGTTGGCGGCCTACTTCCCGCGCAGCCGCTGGAGCAACGTCACCAGCGGCCTGCTCGTGACCATTTATCCCGTGCCGTACTTCATCCTGGCCCTGGTGCTGGTGATGGTGTTCGCCTACTACATCCCCCTGTTTCCGCTCGTCGGCGGCGTGAGCGGATCACCCGCGAACCTGGGACCGTACCTCTTGAGCATCGTGCAACACGCGTTCTTACCCGCGTTGTCGCTGGTGCTGCTGGGTACCGCCTTCCGCTTCATCATCGCCCGCGCCCTGGCTTCCACGGTCATTGCCAGCGACGCGGTCGCCTACGCCGAGGTCGCAGGGCTGCCGCGCCGCCGCATCATCTTCGGCTACGTGCTGCGCAACAGCCTGTTGCCCCAGGTGACCGATCTGGCGCTCGCGCTGGGCGCCCTCTTCGAGGGCGCACTCATCACCGAGTTCGTGTTTTCCTATCCTGGCATTGGCTATCGGCTGTACACCGCCATCTTGCAGTCGGACTTCAACATGATCATGGGCGTGACGATCTTCTCGATCGTCGGCATCGCGACTGCCGCGTTGGTGATCGACTTGCTGTATCCACTCTTCGACCCACGCGTGCGCTACCGCTAGCCCATGCGCGGCATCGTCGGCGCGGTTCGCGACCTGTTTCGCTCCAGCCCGGCCTTTCGCACGGGCGCCATCCTCGTACTTGTGCTGCTGGCACTCGCCATCGCGTCGTTCGCCGCGCCCTACGGCCCCTCCGATAGGCGAGTCGTCCCGATCGACCGTCCTCCGTCGCTGCAGTACCCCTTCGGCACGACGTCGCTCGGCCAGGACGTGTTCTGGCTGACCACATACGCGATCCGCAATTCACTGGTGATCGCCGGCCTCGCGGTGATCATCTCGCGCACGCTGGCCGTCCTGATGGGCTCGTTCTCGGGGTACGTCGGCGGTGGCATTGACCGTGTCCTGTCGGGGTTCACTGACTCGTTCATCGTGATCCCGCGCTTGCCGCTGCTCATCCTGATTTCGTTCATGATCCGCGGCTCGCTCAACATGCTGTGGCTGGCCCTCATCCTGGGCCTGCTCGACTGGGCCTGGCCTTCGAAACGCTATCGCTCGCAAGTGCTCAGCTTGCGTGAGGAAGAATTCACCAAGACGGCCACCTTCTCCGGCATGGGCACGCTCAAGACCATCCTGCGCGAGCACCTGCCGTTCCTGATCCCGTTCCTGCTGGCCGACGCGGTGAGTGGCTTCCTGTTCGCAATCGGCATGGAAGTCACGCTGTCCGTTCTGGGCCTGAGCGACCTGGGTACGCCCACGATCGGCACGATGATCTACTGGGCCGGCTATTACCAGGCATTGCTAGCGCGCCGCTTCTGGTGGCTGGGCGCACCGATCGTCACGTCGGTGCTGCTCGTGGTTTCCATGTACTTGCTGTCGATCAGCCTGGGCAACTACCTCGATCCGCGGACGCGGCTGAAGACGCTGGTGGCGCGGAGCACGGGGTGATCGCGCCGCCGGTCTCGGCGCCGACCGTGGTGGCCGAGGTGCGCGACCTGCGGGCGCACTACGTCACCCAGTCTTTCAACGTGGAGCGCACCGTTCGCGCGCTGGACGATCTGTCGCTGCAGATCCACGAAGGCGAGGTCTATGGCATCGCTGGCGAGTCAGGCTGCGGCAAGACCACGCTGCTCAAAGTCCTGCTCGGGGCGATCACGCCGCCGCTCGCGGTCGTCGCGGGGGCGGTGCGCTATCACGTCGAGGGTCGCGACATCGACGTACTCGCCTTGTCCGATGCCGAGCGCCGCGCGCTGCGCTGGGACGTCGTCTCGTACATCCCGCAGGGCTCGATGCACGTGCTCAATCCCGTGCGCCGCATCCGTGACACGTTTCGCGACTTCATCGCAGCCCACAAGCCACCCTGGGCCGCCGACACCGATGCGCACGTGCGCGAGTACGTCGATGAGCTGGGCTTACCCAGTGGTGTGCTCGGCGCGTTTCCCCACCAGCTCTCGGGTGGGATGCGGCAGCGCGTCACCATCGCCCTCGCCACGATCCTGTCGCCGCGACTCATCCTCGCCGATGAGCCCACGACGGCTCTGGATGTGGTCGTGCAGCGCGGCGTCATTCAGCTGCTCCAGGACATCCGCGATCGGATGGGCAGCACACTCGTGCTCGTGACGCACGACATGGGCGTCCATGCCAATCTGGCCGATCGCGTGCTGGTGCTGTACGCCGGGCAGGTCATGGAGGAGGCCAGCACCACGACGCTGTTCAAGGAGCCACTGCATCCCTACACGCAGTACCTGATCAAGTCCCTGCCACGGCTGGACGATCGCGCTGAACGGGTCAGCATTCCAGGCCGGCCGCCAGCTCTCGACGCCGCGCCGGCCGGCTGTCGCTTCCACCCGCGGTGCCCGTATGCGATGGAGGTGTGCCAGACCGTACCGCCGCCGCTGCTGCAGATCGGACCCGAGCATCGCGTCGCATGTCATCTCGTCACCCCTGTGCCTGCCGCCGCTGATGCCGCCGACTGACACCAGCGCGGCGCTTCTGCAAGTCGAAGATCTCACGCGCGTGTTCACCGCCCGTCGCGGACTGAGCACGCTCCGCCTCTCCGCCGTCGACCGCGCCAGCCTCACGATATCGGGCGAGCAGCACGAGATCCTGACCATCGCGGGCGAGAGCGGCAGCGGCAAGACGACGCTGGCGCGGATGATCCTCGGGCTGATCGAGCCGACGTCGGGTCGCCTGCGCTTCAAAGGCCACGATGTCACACGCATCCGCGGTGGTACGCAGCGCACGTGGTTCCGCCGCCAGGTGCAGCCCGTATTCCAGGACCCGTTTGCCACGTTCAACCCACTGCGTCGCGTCGAGTCCTACTTGTATGAGACGGTTGGCAATTACGGCATCGCGCCGCGGCGGCAGGCCGAGGAGCCCGTAGAACGCGCACTCAGCACGGTTGGTCTGTCACTGCGCGAGGTGCAGGGCCGCTACCCGAGCGAGCTGTCGGGTGGGCAGTTGCAACGCGTCGCGATCGCTCGCGCGCTGATCACCGATCCATCGCTGCTCGTCGCCGATGAGCCAGTGTCCATGCTCGATGCCTCGCTGCGCATGTCGGTGGTCAACCTGTTTCGCGAGCTCAAGGCACGCCAGAGCGTGCTGTACATCACCCACGATCTGGCGACCGCGTACTACGCGAGCGACCGAGTGGCGATCATGCTGCGTGGCTGGATCGTGGAGCTTGGTCCCGTGCAGAAAGTGCTGGGCGAGCCGCTGCACCCGTACACCCAGCTGCTCAAATCCTCGGTCCTGGAGCCCGATCCGGCCCGTAAGTCCGATCAGCGCGTGTCGTTGTCGGTCACCGAGGCCCACGGCGCCGAAAGCACCGGCTGCCGCTTCGCCGATCGCTGTCCGCAGGTGATGAGCATCTGCCGCACGATCGAGCCGCCCAATGCCCAGGTGCAGGGCCGCCTGGTCAAGTGCCACCTGTACCAGACCGAGCAAGCCCAGCTCGAGGTCCCCCAGCTCGCCACCACGCCGGCCTGAGCCAGTCGGATCTCGCCCCGTATCTCAACAGGGTCCGCCGAAGCGATGCCTTGTGCGCGCTAGCCGATCTACCACCAGCAACACGTCGTCGAGCTCGAACGGCTTCGGCAGAAACGCCTGTGCGCCCAATTCATCAGAGACGTTGCCAGCGTCCCGCGCCGCCGACATCACCGCGACTGGTACCTGAATAGCGTTGTGCTTGATCTGCCGCAGGAACTCCCACCCGTCCATCACCGGCATCATCAGGTCCAACAGGACCACTGCCGGCGGGTGCGCCCTGAGCTCCTGCAGCGCCTCGATGCCATTGGTCGCCATCCTGACGCTGTAATCCGACATCTCGAGGATGTCGGCCACGACGTTCCGTATCGCCGGATCGTCGTCCACGATCAGGATGTGCTGCACTCGCGAAAGTTCCCGCACGCCCAGTGCCGGCCACGCACGAACCGGCTGTCACTTTGGCAACGCCCGCTGGCTGTTTTGTGACAATCACCGGTGCGTGACTTGCAGATTGGGAAGCGTGCGTTCGCTGCCCGCGGTGGCTTTGGCGCTGCTGGTCGCGTGCGCCCCACCTGCGCCACCGGCGCCCGCGCCGCCCACCACCCCGCCGTCCTCGCCGACCCAGCAGCCAACACTTCAAGTTCAACCCACCCCGCCAGCGGCGGCCCCCCAACCCACCACAGCACCAGCGCCATCCCAGCAGCAGCAGCCGCAGGCACAGCTCACCCGGGAGCAGCAGCAGGCCGTCGCGGCCGCCCAGCAGCGCACGCTCGAAGGCGACTACCCCCGCGCGATCGAAGCCTGGCGTCGCGCGCTCACCCAGTCGCTACCGCCACAAGCAGTGGTGGAGGCCCAGTTCCAGCTAGCGCTCGTTCTCTCGAAAGCCGGCCAGGGCGCGGAGGCGCTCAACGTAGCCGCGGCTCTGCAAGCGGATCCACGCTCTGCCTACCTGCAGGGCGAGGCCCTGGAAGCCAGCAACCGCCACCTCGAAGCCATGGCGGCGCTGAACGCCTACGCCACCACCAACCCCACCACGGCGTCCGCGGTGTACCTCGAAATCGCCGAAACAGAGCAGGCCGCCGGCCGCCCAACGCAAGCCGCGGAAGCAGCCGCCAGAGGCCTGGACCAGGCCCAGGCCAGACAGCTCAAGCAACGCCTCCTCGAGGTCAGAGCACAGGCGCTGGGAAGCCTCGGCCAGAACGAGCAAGCTTTCGACGCCCACCGCCAGGTCCTCGCCCTCGCCACCAACAACGCCACCCTCGGCGAGCAGCTGTTCCGCCTGGCCGAGGTCAGCCGCGACCTTGGCAAACGCGATGAATCGGTCCGCGCCCTCAAGACCGCGCTGGACCAGTTCCCCGGCGCCGCCACCACCGCCGATGCCTTGCGGCTCCTCGATGAGCTGAAGGCGGCCGACGAGGTCGACCCCTTCATCCTCGGCCGCGCCAGGTACTTCGCCGTCGATTACCGCAACGCCGTCACAGCCTTCGACCGCTATCTGCAAGCGGAGCCGAACGGCCCCGACGCCACAGCCGCCCGACTCTACAAAGCGCTGGCCAGCCTTACTCCGGGCAACGAGCCCAGCGCCCTGCGCGAGCTCGACGCCATCGCCGACGATCCCAACCAGGACTCCGAGCTCTCCGCGCAAGCCCTCCTCGAAGGTGGTCAGGCACTCGAGGGCCTGAGCGAGCCTGACCAGGCCGAACAGCGCTACGCGCGCCTCCTCAGCCGCTTTCCACGCCTCGACGCCGCCGCCAACGCCGGCTTTCGCCTGGGCCTGACGCGATTCGTCCGCGGCGCCGACACTGAGGCGATCGCAGCCTGGGACGGCTTGATCGCCCGCCGCGATGACCTGACCGCGGACGATGTCGGCCGCGCCTTCTACTGGCGCGCCAAAGCCCTTCAGCGACTTGGCCGCGACGCCGACGCCCGCGCCAGCCTCCAACAAGCCGCGCAGATCCGACCTGCGAGCTACTACTCGCTGCGCGCTGCCGCCCTCCTCGGCGAGCTCTCGACAGGCGCGGACCAGTCGCTCCAGGACTGGCTGGCCGGCCGTCACCAGGATCTCACCGCCGCCAATGCCAGCGTGGCCAACGATCCCGCGCTTGCCCGCGCCCTGGCTTTGTCCGCGCTCGGCTTGATCCGCGAAGCCAACTGGGAAGTTGACGAGCTGCTCCAGCGCTACCCCGACCGCGCCGACCGACTGACCGCGCTCGCCCAGCGCTTCAGAGATCTCGGCCTCGTCAGTGCCGCCACGCGCCTGGGCGACGCGGCCATGACCGCCGCCTCGATCGAGGCGCCCCAGGATGCGCCTGCGGCGCTGCGCCAGCTCGCGTACCCGCGACCTTTCGCCGAGCTGGACGACAGTGTCGCCGACCGCTACGGCCTCGACCCATTGCTGCTGGAGAGCACGGCCCGTGAGGCCACGCAGTTCGATGCGTGGACCGACGATGCCACCAGTGGCGCTCGCGGCTTGGCCCGAATGAGCCCGCTCCATGCCGAGGAAGCGGGCCGCGGCCTCGGTGCCCAGAATGTCGACCCGTTCCGTCCCGCGCTCGCGATCGAGCAGCAAGCCTGGCTGCTCGCCGATCGGCTGCGCCGCTTCGACGGCCGTCCCGAGGTCACCCTCGCCGCGCTGAGTACCACCGAGCGACTGGTCGACGGCTGGCTCGTGCGCCCCGGTGCCGACGATCCCGACGTCTTCCTGGAGCAGATCGACTTCGAAGGCACTCGCTCCGTGCTGCGCGGCCTGCTGGCAAGCCGCATCGCCTACGGCCTGACGTACGGCGCCCCGCTCGATCCGGTCGCGGCCATCCACGTCAAGCCCGAGCCGACTGCCGGCTGGGTCAAGATCGCCCGATTGGCTGGCGAGGTGCCGCCAGCCGCTCCCGTCTCGCCTGCGGCAGCGTCCGGCAGCCAGGAGCAACAGCAGACGTTCGCCACCGCGGTCACGATGCAGCGCGACGGCGACCACGCCGCGGCCGCCGACCTCCTCCGCCCGCTCGCTGCGTCGGGTGATGCACCCGTAGCCACGGCGGCGCAACTGCGTCTCGGCCAATCGCTGCTCGGCGCAGCTCGCCCCGCCGAAGCCCTGCAGCTGCTCCAATCGCTGCCGCCCTCTGCCGACCAGGCGTTCCTCACTGGCCGCGCCCTGGCCGCCCTCGGCCAGTGCCCCGCCGCCGTCGACCAGTTCCAGCACTTCGTCGACACGGTCGGCGGGCCGCTAGCGGTCCACGGCCTCGGAGCGCAGGCGGCCTGCCAACTCGACACGGGTCACGCTGACGACGCCGTCGCCCTCTTGCAGCGCGCCGTTGCCACCCCCGACCTGCCGCGCCCGCAAACGATCGACCTGCGCGAAAAGCTTGCCCTCGCCCGCCTGCGAGCGGATGACGCTAACGGCGCCCGCGGCGACTATGCCTCCCTGCTCTCCGCCGCACGCTCCGACTCCTACCGCGCCGAGCTCAACTACATCCTGGGCGTCATCGCTCCCGATCCCGGCGCCGCCGCCGCCCGCTTCCGCGCTGCCCTACAGCTCGACCCCAAAGGCCGTCCCGCCCAGGCCGCCCTCGACGAGCTCGTCTCCCTTGGCGATCCCTTCGCCAGTTCGTTCGAAGCGGGCGAGACCCGTTTCGAGCAAGACCGCTACCGCGAGGCGCTGGCAGCCTACTCCGCCTTCGTGCAGTCGAACCCGTCAGACGCGCGTGTGCCAAAAGCGTACTACGGTCGCGGCGTCTCGCTGGTGCGACTGAACCAGGACCGTGCGGGGATCGCCGTGCTGGAGAGCATCGCCCAGCGCTTCCCGAACACCCTCGATGCCGCCGACGGCACCTTCCGCGGCGGTCGCATCCGCGAGAGCCTGGCCGACCTGGACGGCGCCGCGCAGTCCTACCGCGCCGCGATGGCGCAGCCTGGCGCCGGCACGCGCGCGACCGATGCGCAGTTCCGTCTGGCGTTCGTGCAGTTTCGCCAGGGTCGCTTCGCAGAAGCCGCCGCGGGCTGGCGCGATCTCTCCACCCGGGTATCTGCCGCGGACGATCGCGCGCAAGCCCTGTTCTGGCTCGGCAAAGCGCTGCGTGCCCAGGCTGACTCGGCGGGCGCCAGCGCCGCCTGGGTCGCCGCGCGCGACGCCGACCCGCGCGGCTTCTACGGTATGCGCGCCGACGACCTGCTGTCGGGTCGCGACGATCCGCGAGCCGCCAGCAATGCCACGCTCCCCGACGCCGACGCGACCGCCGACCTGCGCGCGTTTGCCGACTCGCGCGGCGATGTCTCGGCCGCCCAATCACGCCTCGACCGCGACGCGGGCGTAGCCAGAGCCGAGGAGCTGCTGGCTCTGGGCCTGAGACGCGAAGCCACCTGGGAGCTGTCAGGCGTCTCGGACCGTCTGGGCAACGATGTTTCCGGGCTTGCGCTGCTCGGCGCCTGGGAACAGAGTCACGGTCTGTACAACGCCGCCCTGCTGCTCGGCTACGACATCTCGAGCGCCGCTCGCACCTCTCTGGTCGCCGGTCCCGCGGCCGTTCGCAAGCTGCTGTACCCCGTCCCCCACCCCGCGGCGCTCCAACGCAGCGCCGAGCGCCAGCACGTGGATCCACTCCTGTGGTTCCGCTCCTCCGACCTGTTCAAACCCGCCACCAGCATCGAGCTCGGCGCGTACACCTTCCAGCGCCGAGTGGCCCGCTACGACGCCAGAATCTTCCCCGCGCTCGCCGCCTACAACGCCAACCAGTTCAGCGTCGATGGCTGGCTCCTGAGCAGCGGCGACGCCGACGTCGACACCTTCGCCGAAGCCATCCCGTTTACCGAAACCTACCCCTACGTCCAACGCATTTATGTCAATTACCGCCAGTACCTGAAGCTGTATCGGGCGAGTAGGCCCTGATCTCTAGAGCGTCAGGCGGCGCGGCGGGTCTGGCGGTGGCGGAGCTTGGTGAGGGCTTTGGTGGCGCAGGCGCCGCACATGCCGTCGGTGATGGGGGTGGTCGGAGGGACGGGGTGGGTGGGGGTGCGGTAGGCGCCGCCACTGGTGGCGATGCGCTGGCACCAGGCGCAGCGGTGGACGACCTCACGCTGCCAGTCCTGAGCACGGGCCGCGTGTTCGAGCACGCTTTCGAGCGAGGGCGTCACTCTTGAACATCGAGCGCTTTCGGAGTTCGGGGCAGGGTCAAATGGACTGGCTCGGGTAGTCGAGGGTCCCGGGCTCGACTTGACACGGCGTCTCAACAGGCGGCATGCTCTCCTGACTGGTATGAGACGTCGTCTCGTTTTCGGGTTGGATGTGAGACTGCTTGGCCTCGCCGCGGGCGTTGTCGTGCTGGGGATCGGGGCGGCAGTGATGGTGTTCGCTTCGGTGCGCGGCGGCGGGTGTCGCTTCGGCGGCGAACTCGCGCAGCTGCAGGCACGGATTCCCGACGTCGTCGGCAATTGCCTCGAAGATGAGCGGGCGCGACCTGAGGTGGGGCTATCCTCGCAGCGGACCGCGAATGGGCTCCTGGAGTGGCACGCCACGGACGCCGTGGCTGAGTTTTCGGACGGGGCGCGGAGCTGGGTGCTCGATCCCTATGGCCAGGTGCAAACGCGCGGCAACAACGAGCGGTTCCCGTTCGAGTTCAACGGAGATGGCTTGCCGCTCGTGGGGCAGGGCTCGCCGAACGTCGATGGTCCGTGTCCAACCGCGCCGCTGGCGGTGCTCGCGGTCGAGAATTTCTACGGCAATCTCGTGCAGCAACTCGGCGGGCAGTGCGTCGCGGTGACCACGATCCTGTCCGACCCCGACGCCGACCCGCACGAGTTCGAGCCCTCGGCCGAGGATGTGCGCGCCTTCTCGGGCGCGGCGCTGGTCATCGAGAATGGGCTGGGGTACGACGATTTCGCCGACAAGATCATCGCCACGCTGTCGACAAAACCCGAGACTGTGCGGGCGGGCGACGTGGTCGGGCTCGAGGTTGGCGCCAATCCGCACATGTGGTACAGCGCCGCGTACGTCGAGCAGATCAAGGCCGCAACGCTGGGCAAACTCAAGCAGCTCAAGCCGGATGGCGTGGAGTACTTCGATGCGCAGTCCTCGGCGCTCGACCAGCGGCTTGGAACCTATCGGGACCTTGTCGCGCAGATCCGGAGCGAGTTCGCTGGTACACCCATCGGGGCGACCGAGTCGATCTTCGAGTACCTGGCTGTGTCGGCTGACTTGCGGCTGATTTCGCCGCCCGGGTTCATCGCCGCCGTCAGCGAAGGTGCCGATCCATCGGCGCGCGACCTCGCGGAGTTCCAGGACCAGATCAAGAACCGCGAGATCAGGGTGCTTGTGTACAACGTGCAGACGGTGACGCCGATCACCTCGCAGATCAAAGAGATGGCCGCGCAGAATGGCATTCCGATTGTCGGGGTGTCGGAGACGATGCCCACCGGAGCGCAGACGTTTCAGGGGTGGCAGGCTGCGCAGATGCAGCTGTTGTTGATGGCTCTGCGGCAGGCGGCGGGTCGCTGACGGTCTTGCATGAGGCTGAGGCAGCCCTCACCCCCTTGATAAAGCCCTCTCCCAGAGGGCGAGGGGAGAATGTCATCGTCTTCGACGATGTGGCCGTGCGGCTGGGCGGGCGGACGATCTGGGAGCATGCTTCGTTCTCGGTCGAGGCGGGGCGACAGGTTGGGATCATCGGGCCGAACGGGACGGGCAAGACCACGCTGCTGCGGGTGCTGCTCGGGCAGGTGCCTTGTAGTACGGGCTCGGTGACCGTGTTGGGCGGGCCGCCGCGGCGCGGGAACCCTTCGATTGGCTACGTGCCCCAGCGGCGCACGCTGGAAGCCGATCTGGCTTTGCGGGCGCGGGACCTCGTGTTACTGGGGTTGGTGGGGCATCGGTGGGGTTTTGGGCCGGCGTCGGCGGCGGAGCGGGCGGCGGTGAACGCTGCCCTCGAGGCGGTGGGGGCGCTGGCGTACGCGGACCGACCTGTTGGTCTTTTGTCTGGCGGGGAGCAACAGCGGCTGTTGATCGCGCAGTCGTTGTTGACCGATCCGCGGTTGGTGTTGCTCGACGAGCCACTGGCAGCGCTGGACCTGCGCAGTAGTCACGACATCGTGCACCTGGTTGACGATCTGCGGCGGCAGCGGTCGATGACGGTCTTGTTTGTCGCGCACGACTTGAATCCGCTTTTGGAAGTGCTCGATGGGATCATCTACATTGCGGATCGGGTGCCTCGCGCGGGGACTGTTGACGAGGTGCTGCAGTCGGAGCTGCTGAGCACGCTGTACCAGACGCGGGTGCACGTTCACCGCACGGCCGACGGACACCGCTACGTGGTCGGAGCTTAAGCGTGGGCGAGCTGCAGCGGGTGTTCTCGTACGAGTTCATGCAGAACGCGTTTCTGGCGGGGACCATCGTGGCGGTGCTGGCGGGGGTGGTGGGCTATTTCGTCGTGCTGCGGCGGGTGGCGTTTGCGTGCGAGGCGCTTTCGCACGGTGGGTTCGCGGGCGCGACCGGGGCGGCGGTTATTGGGCAGGACGTGTTTCTGGGGCTGGTGGCATTTACCAGTGTTTCGGGCGCGTTCATGGGCTGGATGGGCGATCGGCTGCGCGGGCGGGACATCGCGATCGGCGGCACATTGGCGTTCTCGCTCGGGCTCGGGCTGCTGTTCCTGTCGCTGTCGACGCGCTTCAGCGGCCTGGCGGTGAACATCCTGTTCGGCAGCATCCTGTCGATCGCCACCCGCGACGTGCGGTTCGTCGCGAGCTTCGCGGCGCTCGCGCTGCTGGTGCTGGGTGCGATGTATCGTCCGCTCCTGTTCGCGTCAGTCGATTCCGAGATCGCCGACGCGCGCGGGGTGCCGGTCCGCGGACTGAGCATCGCGTTCATGGTGCTGCTGGCGATCACCGTCTCGGCATCGGTGCAGGTGGTCGGGGTGCTGCTCATCTTCGCGCTGCTGATCCTGCCCGCGGCCGCGGCCCAGCAGCTCACCGCGCAGCCGAGCCACGCCATCCTGCTTGCGGTGATCCTGGCGGTTCTGTACGTGTGGGCTGGCCTGCTGGTGGGCTTCTATCTGCCGTATCCGCCGAGCTTTTTCATCACCGCGTTCGCGTTCCTGGTCTTTGTTGGTTTGCGCGCCGTTCGACGCTGAAGCTGGCCGAATGGCCAGGGGCGCAGCCCGCCATGTGTCCGATGCATTCTCGAGCCGAATGCGGGATCGTGAGTGGCATGAAGAAGTCGATGCTGGATGGAGAGCTGGCCCTGATTGCTCGGCGGGCGCGGCGTCTTCTGGCTCGGCCTGCTCCTCGAAGGCAAGAGCTGCGCAAGGTGCGACCGAAGATTGTGGTGCTGCCCGACGACGCGTTGTGGCCCGCGCTGCACGGCTATCCGTACGGCAAGGTCGCCTGACCGCATGAACCCCGTCGCGCGCTACGGCCGGTTTCTGGAGACTGAGATACGCTGCTCGGCATGACCGAGCGTGTGGCGCTGGTAACGGGGGCGAGCCGCGGCATCGGGGCGGCGATTGCGCTGCGCTTCGCTCGCGGCGGGTATGCGGTGGCGATCTCGGCGCGGACGCAGCACGAGGGAGATCATCCGCTCGAAGGGAGCCTCGAGACGACCGCGGACCAGATTCGCGCGGCGGGCGGGCAGGTCGTCACGATCGCGGCCGATCTTTCCAAGCAGGCCGATCGGGCGCGGCTGATCGAGACCGTCGAGCGCGAGCTCGGGCCGCTCGAGGTGCTGGTCAACAACGCGGCGGTGACGTATTTCGAGCCCGTGCTGGACTTCTCGGAACGGCATATGGCGCTCATGTTCGAGGTGCAGGTGCGGGCGCCGTTCGAGCTGGCGCAGCGGGTGCTGCCAGGCATGCGCGAGCGGCGGCGAGGCTGGATCCTGAACATTTCGTCCCGCGCAGCGGTACATCCATCGGGTCCGCCATATAGCTCGCGCATGGGCTCGACGGTGTACGGCATGTGCAAAGCGGCGCTGGACCGCTTCACGACTGGGCTCGCCTCAGAGGTGTATGCCGATGGGATCGCGGTGAACGTGCTCTCACCGTCCGGGCTGGTGCCGACGCCAGGGGTGGTGTTCCACGGACTCACGCGGGGTGTGCCCGAGGATCGGCTGGAGGCGCCGGAAGTCATGGCTGAGGCGGCATTCGCGCTGTGTACTGGCGATCCGGCGACGTTGACGGGCCGCGTTGTCTACGCCCGAGCGATATTGGAGGAGCTCTCGAAAGACGTCGCCGTCCAGCAGGCCTGAAAACAGGCGGATCCTCGTCGTCGACGACGATGAGCGCATCGCGGCGGCGGTGCGCCGCGCGCTCATCTATGAAGGCTATTCCGTGGATGTGGCCGCCGATGGCGACGCGGCGCTGGCCAGCGCGCGCGACCAGCGGCCGGATCTGGTGGTGCTCGACGTCATGCTGCCGGGGCTGGACGGGATCGAGGTGTGTCAGCGGCTGCGCGCCGCCGACGACATGCCGATCCTGATGCTGACGGCGCGCGACGCGACCGTCGACCGCGTGCGCGGCCTCGACTCGGGCGCCGACGACTACCTCGTCAAACCGTTCGCGTACGAGGAATTGCTGGCTCGGGTGCGGGCACTGCTGCGACGGCTACCTGCCCAACCAGGCAGCGTGCTGCGCTGGCAGGACCTGTCGATGGACCTGGCCGCGCACGAGGTCACGCGCGGGAACCGTGCGATCGAGCTCACCGCGCAGGAATTCAAACTGCTGGAGCAGTTCCTGCGCCACCCGCGCCAGGTCTTGAGCCGCGACTCGTTGCTGGAGCTGGCGTGGGGCTTTGTGCCAGACGAGAGCAACGTGGTCGACGTGTACGTGGGCTACTTGCGGCACAAGCTCGATGCCGACGGAGAGCCGCGCGTGCTGCAGACCGTGCGCGGCGTAGGCTACGTCTTGCGAAGCGCGTAAGCGATGCCCATCCGCGTGCGGGTCGCGTTGTTCGGGGCCGGCCTGGTCATGCTGGCCATGGTCGGATTCGGGCTGCTTGTGTATTCGCTGGCGTCCAACAACACGCCCGATCCTGCGCAGCTGGCGGGGCTGCGCGGCTTTCTGATCCTGTCGGGGGTAGTCATCCTGGCAGTTGCGCTGATCGCCAGCTGGCTGACGGCGGGTCGCGCCTTGCAGCCGCTACTGATCGTTGTGCGCTTGATGGAAGAGATCGGGCTGACGTCCGATTTGAGTCGGCGGCTGCCGACCAGTCGCACGCAGGATGAGGTAGGGCGGCTCGGCGAAGCATTCAATGGCATGCTGCAGCGGCTGGAGCTGTCACAACGGCAGTTGGCTGCGGCGCTCGATGCGCAGCGGCGGCTGGTGGCTGACTCATCGCATGAGCTTCGAACGCCTCTGACCTCCGTCACAACGGCAGTTGGCTGCGGCGCTCGATGCGCAGCGGCGGCTGGTGGCTGACTCATCGCATGAGCTTCGAACGCCTCTGACCTCCGTGCGAGCCAATGCTGGCCTGCTGCTGCAGCGCACCGATCTGGCCGAGGAGGCTCATAGGCGACTTGCTGACTCTGGCGCGCGCTGACGCGGGCCAGCAGCTGTCGTTGCAGCAGGTTGACGTGGCGGCGCTCGTCGAGGACGTGGCTGGACAGGCCGCGCGGCTGAACGGTTCTATCGGGCGGATGCCGCGCGGTCGGGCGGGGGGTCTGGACTGGGACTGTCGATCGCGCGGTGGATCGTGGAGCAGCACGGCGGGCAGATCGAAGCGCGCAATCGGGGTGGCGGGGGAGCGGCGTTCACCGTGCGGCTGCCGTTGACGGAGGCGGATTCTTAGCGGCTTCTTAGAGCGCTCTCACGGTTGGCTCATCGGCGGCGGCGACGCTCGAAGGTATGAGCGCGGAGGCGTTGCCCTGGCGGGGCGAAACGGGTCGGGATTGGATGACGGCCGGGCGGCGGCTTACGTGCGTGCTGCTGGTTGTGCAGGCGGCCAACGCCCTGTTGGCAAGCGTGCCGCAGGTCGTGGCGTTCCAGGCGCTCGGCGGGGCGATTGGGAGTTTGGGGTTGCTGTTCCTAGCCAGCGGCGTGTGGCGGGAGTGGCGTTGGGCCTGGCGCGCGGTGGTGCTGGTTGAGGTGTTGATGCTGCTAGGGACGGCGCCGCGGTTGGTGCAAGCGCTGGTGGCGCAGCAGATGCCTGATGGGGGGTGGCTGCTGGGGTGTATCGGGCTGCCGGTCGGGGTGGTGGTGAGTCGGCGCATCAAGGGGGACGTGCCCCTGGTCGCGGGGTTGCTGGTTGCATCGGCGGTGTTGCACCTGGCCCTGGCGGGCGAGCATGGACTGGCCTTCGCGCTGGACGGCGTGTTGCTGCTGGGCGCGCTGCGGTGGCGATGGGCCGCGCCGTGGGTGCTGGTCTTCAACCTGGTCGCATATGGCGTAGCCGTTGGGCCGGGCAAGGAAGCGGTCGATGCCCTGGGCGTGAGCACCAAGTTGTTGGAGCTGGTGGCGCTGGGATTGGTGCTGGGGCAGAGCCGGCGCGGGACGCTGGCGTTGCTGGCGAGCACGGTGTTGGTCGGCGGCGTGGCGTGGGCCGCCACCTTTCGCGACCATGGCTTCGCGGCCCACTCGCACAATCCAGCCACGGCGTCGCCCCCCGACGTACGACGAGCGGGTGGCCGCGACAGCACTGGTGCAGGCGACGAAACAAGGCATCGCGCGGTACAGCGACGTGGCCGCGGCGGAGCAGGCGGGCTATCACCTCAACGGGCCCCAGTTCGGCCCGTTGCATTATGTCAACGACGTGCGCGAGCACGACGACGAAGTGCTCGAGCCCACGCGGCCAGAGGGGTTGGTGTACGTGCCCACCGCCGATGGGCCGCTGCTGGTCGGGGCGCTGTTCATCATGCCGCGGCTCGGCTTGGCTGGACCGACACCAGGCGGCCCGATCACCCACTGGCACACCCACAACGTGTGCATTGGATTGCCGCCGCTGCTCCTCGCCGGCCTGGCAACACCGGTGGGCGCGTGCCCGCCGGGATCGATCAACGTCACCACGCCCGAGATGATGCACGTGTGGACCATCGACAATCCGGGCGGCCCCTACGCCGACGAGCTGGATAAGGCGTTTATTGCCCGACTAAGTAGGGGATCGTCTGCGGACCTTCGGGCAGCACGGCCAGGCGGCCGCTAGCGCCAGCCTCGTCGAGCAGCGCGCGAACGCACGCGGCAATATCGCCGACGGGCTCGAACCAGGCAGCGCGCAGCTGTTCCGAGCGCAGGCCAGAAGCGTGCACCAGCACGCGAGCCTTCTGCTGGATGAGTGCTTGCACCTGGACTTGCCACTGGTCGTGTACTGAGAAGCCCGGATCCGCCAGGCGGGTGAGGAAGGCCGCGGGGCCATCGGACTGGCGCAGCAGGTCTTTGTACGCGCCGTGCTCGGGCAGGCCATCGGAACACTCGCTAGCGACGACGATCGCCCCGCCTGGCTTGACGATCTGCGCCGCGGCGCTGATGCCTTTGACCGTCTGATACAGGTTCTGGTCGAGCGGGTAGCCGCTGTTGGTGGTGAGCACCACGTCGAACGGCGCCTCGACACCGGCCATCGCCGTCTGGCGAGCGAAGGCGCAGCCAGCCGCGTGACTCGCGAAGAGGTCGCCCGCGTGCACCGAGGTGATCCCGCGATCGCGATTGAGCGTGACGTCCAGGTTGAACGTGACGTTTGCGCGGGCGGCGATGTCGCGGACCGCATCGTGGACAGGATTACCGTGCGTGATGCCCCAGGTGGCCTTGGGATGGCCGATGCGGGCAGCCGAATGCAGGTCGAGAACCGTTTCGATGGCGGCCAGGCCTGGAGAAACCATCTTCGGTCCGCCCGAGAAGCCGGCAAAGAAGTGCGGCTCGATGAAGCCCGTGGTGATGCGGACGTCCTGGTCCAGAAACGCGCGCTCGACCAGGGCAGGCGTATCCGTGCCGAGGACGGTGCCCAGCTGCGCGTGTCGTTGGCGGTCGAAGGCATCGTGTTGCACGACCTCGCAGCGGCTCAGCAGCTCGGAGCCGATCATCTCTTGGAGCTCGGCGTCCGTGCACAGCCGGTGGGTGCCCGTAGCAATGAAGATGGTCACGCTGCGCGGCTGCGCGGGCTGCAGCTCGGCGAGCAGGACTGGCAGCACCCGAGGCGCGGGAAACGGGCGGGTGACGTCGCAGATGACGATGCCGACACGGCTGCCGATGGGAACACGGTCGCTCAGCGCTGGGCCGAAAGGAGGCGACCGAAGCGCAGACGTGATCGCGGCGGCCTCATCGGGTAGGCCAGGCAAGTAGCGCGGCTCGATGACCTCGGCCCCCTCAGGCACCGAGACCTCGAGACCCACGCGACCGTATGCGAGATGCACTACTCGATCAGGAGGTTATCGAAGTTGGTGTTCCACCCGTTGGAGCTGCCGATCGTGATGCTGCCGCACGTGCCAACCCAGCTCGTGCTCAGCGTCACCAGCTGGCCTGGCTGCACCGTGCTGGTGACCGTCGACTGGCCCGCGCAGGCGATGGTGACCGTGCTGGCGGTGGTGCCGCCGTTGTAGGCATCCACCTGCAGCAAGCGCCTTGGGGTCACGAACGTGAAGGCTCCGCTCGTGCGGCCGGCGCCGTTGAAGCTGATGCTGTTGGTGGTGAACAGGCCCCACGGCGATGACACCTACCAGGCGTTGGCGCCCCAGTCGATCGCACCGCTCGGATACTGGCCGTTGAGCACGCGGTTGGGGTTGCTGAGGTTGTTGAAGGTCACCGTGGTCTGACCCGACGTCGGCGTGAGTGTGGGCGTAGGCGTAGGCGTTGGCGTTGGCGTGAGCGTGGGCGTCGGGGTCAAGGTCGGGGTGGGGGTAGGCGTGAGCGTCGGAGTTGAGGTCGCGCTGATGGGCGGAGGACCCGCGGCAGCAAGCTCGAGATTGTCGAAGTTCGTGTCCCAGCCGTTGCTACTGGTGATCGTGACGCGACCGCAGGTTTTTTTCCAGTTGGTGGTGATGGTCGTGAACTGGCCGCCACCAACAGTGGTTTGCACCGATGGGAGGGCGGCGCACTGCAAGGTCACGGTGCTGCTCGTGGTGCCGCCGTTGAAGGCATCGATGCGCACGACGCGCCA
>WNGB01000336.1_pt1 | contig 111513 bp, 115 predicted proteins | sample 5400681 | NCBI WGS metagenome assembly WNGB01 (sample SAMN13153367, study PRJNA577476) | soil metagenome | isolation source: 115 cm soil or saprolite under grassland replicate 2 | place: USA:California | collected 2016-06-15 | reverse complement strand
CGCTCGCCGGTCTCGCGCAAGCGCAGCGGCTTCGCGGCGACATCGACGGCGCGCGCGCGACCGAGCGCGCCTATCAAGCTGCGTGGCAACGCGCAGAAGTCGCGCTGTCGGGGTCGCGGATGTAATTCCTCGCGCGTTCTTGTCTTATCGACGAGCGCGACATTGCCGCTGCGGCGTTTCGCCGCAATGCAACGTCCCTCGGGATGCGCAGCAAAACTTGCGCTAACACAAACTCGCGCGCATTCGCTCGCCCATTGTGACCGCGGTCACATTGTTGCATTGCAGCACGCAGTGAAATGGCCTTGCGACCTCAACGCAACAAGATCTGACGATGAAATCTCTCTCCCGCAGACGCTTTCTCCAGATCTCCGCGGCGACGATTGGCGCGGCCGCGGCGGCGACTCAGTGGAACCCTCTCTCCCGGGTCGCAGCCGCGGCCGACGCCATCCCGAAAGGCGTCGCGACGATTCCGACGTTCTGTGAAATGTGCTTCTGGCGCTGTGCGGGCATCGCATCGGTGCGCGACGGCAAGCTGTGGAAGTTCGAGGGCAATCCGCTCGACCCGTTGTCGAAGGGGCGGCTGTGCCCCCGCGGCACGGGTGCCGTCGGCGCGCACTACGATCCTGACCGTCTGCGCGAGCCGTTGATCCGCGTCGGCACGCGCGGCAACGAACAATGGAAAACCGCAAGCTGGGACGAGGCGATCGCGCACATCGCGCAGCGGATGGAAAAGCTCAAGGCGCAATACGGGCCGGAATCGCTCGCCGTGTTCAATCACGGCATCGGCCAGCGCTTCTTCCAGCACGTGCTGAAATCGTGGGGCGCGATCAACTTCGCCGGATCGTCGTTCGCGCAATGTCGCGGCCCGCGCGACGTCGCCTTCGGGCTGACGTACGGCAGCGCCTTCGGCTCGCCCGAGCCGACCGACATCGCGAACACCGATTGCCTCGTGCTGATCGGCACGCACCTCGGCGAGAACATGCACAACACGCAGGTGCAGGAGTTCGCCCAGGCGGTCGAGCGGCGGATCCCGATCATCGTCGTCGACCCGCGCTTCTCGGTGGCGGCAAGCAAGGCGAAGTACTGGCTTCCGATCCGCCCGGGAACCGATCTCGCATTGATCTCCGCGTGGATGAACGTGCTCGTCACCGAAGGCCGTTATGACAAGGCGTTCGTCGACACGTACGGTCACGGCTTCGACAAGTTCAGCGCCGCGATCGCCGCCTACACGCCGGAATGGGCCGAAACGGAAACCGGCATCGACGCGGCGACGATCCGCGCCACGGCGCGCGAGTTCGCGAGCCACCGGCCCGCCTCGATCATCCACCCCGGACGGCGCGTCGTCTGGTACGGCGATGATACGCAGCGCTCGCGCGCGGTGGCGCTGCTGAACGCGCTGCTCGGCAACTGGGGACGCAAGGGCGGGCTCTACCTGCCGACGTCGATGAAGATCGCGCCGTACCCGCTGCCGAAATACCCGAAGTCGGACAAGCCGATGGCGGACAACCCGAACGGCGAGAAGTATCCGTTCGCCGACGAGGCGATCACGACCGGACTGCGCGAGGCGACGTTGACCGGCAAGCCGTATCCGCTCAAGGGTTGGTTCGTCTACTCGTCGAACCTCATCTACGCGCTGCCGAACGCCGACGAAACGCGCAAGGCGATCGAAACGCTGGACCTGCTCGTCGTCGTCGACACGATGCCCTCCGAGATCGCCGGTTACGCCGATGTCGTGCTGCCCGAGTCGATGTTCCTCGAGCGCCACGACGAACTGTTGATCGGATCGGGTCGCAGCGGATGGGTATCGCTGCGCCAGCCGGTCGCCGCGCCGCCGGCGAACCAGAAGCCGGGCTGGTGGATCGCGAAACAACTTGCGAACAAGCTGGGCCTCGGCGCGTGCATGCCGTTCGACGACCTCGAACAGTATCTGCGCTACCGGATCGAGAAATCCGACCTGTCGTACGACGCGCTCAAACGCGACGGCGTGATCCTCGGCAAGGGAAAGCCGGTGTACGTCGAAGACGGCCTCGAGCTTTCGTTCGACACGCCGTCGGGCAAGGTCGAGTTCTTCTCCGAGCAGCTTGCCGCCAAGGGCTTCGATCCGGTGCCGAAATACCGGCCGCCGGCCGGAGGGCCCGACGGTTATTTCCGGCTGATTACCGGACGCGCGCCGGTGCACACGTTCAGCCGCACGCAGAACAATCCGCTGCTCGCCGACTTGATGCCGACGAACGAAGTGTGGGTCAACACGGCAACCGCATCGAAGCTCGGCCTTGCGAACGGCGAGTTCGTGAAGCTCAAGAACCAGGATGGCGTGATCAGCAACCGCGTCAAGGTCAAAGCGACGCAGCGCATTCGCCCGGACACCGTTTACATGGTCTACGGATTCGGCCACACGCGAAAGGGGATGCGGCGAGCGCACCTCGCCGGCGCGAGCACCGCGCAGCTGCTGACGAAGTACGAGACCGATCCGCTGATGGGCGGCACGAGCCTGCACAGCAACTTCGTGACGTTCGTGAAGGAGGCGTGAGATGGCACGCTTCGGCATGGTGATCGACACGCGCAAATGCGTCGGCTGCATGGATTGCGTGGTCGCATGCAAGACCGAGAACGGCGTCCCCGAAGGCTACTGTCGCGACTGGATCGTCACCGAGCTGCGCGGCGAATTCCCGAACCTGTCGATGGAGATCCGCTCCGAGCGCTGCAACCACTGCGACAACCCGCCGTGCGTCACGTGCTGCCCGACCGGGGCGAGCCATGTCGAGCCGCTCGGCAAGACGGTTCAGGTCACCGCGAACCGCTGCATCGGCTGCAAGGCGTGCGTGTCGGCATGCCCGTACGGCGCGCGCTACGTGCACCCGGACGGCTACGTCGACAAGTGCACGTTCTGCCTGCACCGGACAAGTGTCGGCAAGGATCCGGCGTGCGTGTCCGTGTGCCCTGCGCACGCGATGACGTTCGGCGACCTCGACGATCCGAAGAGCACGGTGAGTGCGCTGTTGCGCGCGCGCCGCTACCACACGCTGCTGCCCGAAGCAGGCACTCGGCCGCGCGTGTTCTACCTGACCTGACGAGACTGCCGTCATGCTCGAGACCATCACCACCCGTCACAATCCGCTGATCGACCCGCAGCTCTCGGTGTGGAGCTGGGAGATCCCGGTTTATCTTTTCCTCGGTGGCGTCGTCGCCGGTTTGATGATCCTCGCCGGTGTCGCGATGCTTCGCACGCTTCGCGGCGACGACACGCGCCGATTCTTCTCGGTACAAACGCCGCTGCTCGCGTTCGTGCTGATCAATCTCGGCATGCTCGCGCTGTGGCTCGACCTCGCGCACAAGCTCTACGTCTGGCGCGTCTACACGACATTCCAGATCGGCTCGCCGATGTCGTGGGGCTCGTGGGTGCTGATCGTCGTCTACGCGGTGCTGGTCGTCTCGGCGCTCTACCGGCTGCCCGCATCGTGGCCGTGGCTCGCCACACGGGTGCCGGCGATCGAACGACTGGCCGACGCGCTCGCGGCGAACGCAACAGCGCTCCGCGCGCTCGCGTGGTCGAACATTGCACTGGGCGCCGTGCTCGGCCTCTACACCGGGGTTCTGCTGAACACGATGGTCGCGCGACCGTTGTGGAACAGCGGCATCCTTGCGCCGTTGTTCCTGCTGTCGGGCTTGTCGGCGGGCGCAGCGGTGCTGCATCTCGCGACCAAGGTGCTGCCCGGACGGCCCGCACCTTCGACGATGATCGGCGGCGGGCTCGCTGCATTGTGGCAGCCGCTCGGGGGTGAGCCGCCCGAGGAATCGAGCGCCGACGAGCTGTTGCGCGCCGACGTCGTATTCCTCGCGATCGAGCTCGTGCTGATCGGGCTGCTGCTCGTCAACCTGATGACGTCGACGCCGTCGCACGCAGCCGCGGCTTCGCTGCTCACGAGCGGCATGTATGCGCCGGCGTTCTGGGGCGTGATCATCGTGCTGGGCATCGTCGTTCCGCTCGCGATGCAGGCGCTTGCGCTCGGGCACCGCATCGCGCACTCGACGGTGCCCGCGCTGCTCGTGCTGATCGGCGGCTTCACGCTGCGCTGGGTGATGGTCCAGGCGGGGCAATCCGCCGGCATCGTGCAGGCGGCCGCCGGATAACGATGTCAACGAGGAGAACAACATGAGACCGACGTTTGTCACGGCTGCGATCGCCGCGCTCATCGCGGCAACGGCGTCCGCGCAGGTCCCCGTCAAGCCGACGATCGCTCAGGTTTGCACAACCTGTCACCAGGCGGCGCCGGGCGAATTGCGCGGCGTTTTCGAAAACGTCGCGTTCAAGTCGAAGTCGATCCAGTTGAAGATCGACGGCGCGACGGAGATCGTCGTGTTCGACGAGATCGCGCTGCAAGTCGTTGACGGCGGCAACGCGAAGCCCGCCGCCGCGATGCGCGACATCGCGAAGGGCAAGGAAACGCGCATCGTCTACACCGAGCGGGACGGCGTAAAGCGCGCGACGCTCGTGTCGTTCAAGGGACCGATCGCCATCGCCCCCCGCGAGCTGATCGGCTACGACGAGGTCGCGCGGCTGGTTGCGCTCGGCTCCGACAAGGGCGACTACACGCTGATCGACTCGCGACCGCTGCCGCGGTTCCAGGAAGGGACGATTCCGACGGCGATCAACCTTCCGTATCCGTCGTTCGACAAGCTCGTCGACCGGCTGCCGAAGGACAAGAGCCGGCTCACGATCTTCTTCTGCCAGGGCGTCACGTGCATGATGAGCCCGAACTCGATGCGCAAGGCGCAGGCGCTCGGCTACACAAACGTTCGCGTCTATCGCGAGGGGATGCCCGAGTGGTCGCAGCGCAATGTCGGCGTCGTCGACGCGGCCGCGTTGAAGCAAGCGTGGATCGAAAAGCAGATTCCGCATCTGCTGATCGACGTGCGGCCCGCGGTTGTCGCGCGGGAGGCGTTCATCCCCGGTGCCGTGTCGATGCCGATCTCGCAGGTCCGCTCGGTGCTCGCGTCGCTACCCGACGCCCAGCTCAAGGCGCCGATCTTCGTCTACGACGGCGACGGCGCAACCGCGGCGAAGCTCGCGGCGACGCTGATCCACGACGTGGGCCAGGTGAACGTCAACGTGCTTGCCGGGGGACTCGATGGCTGGAAGGCGGCGGGCTACGCACTCGCGAGCGGAATGCCATCGACATCGCTTGCATACGCGCCGAAGCCGCGTCCCGGGCAGATCGCGATCGACGAGTTCGTGAAGCTCGCGGCCGCCACGCCGGCGGGCGTCGTCATACTCGACGTGCGCAACGCCGACGAGACCCGAGCAGGCATGATCAAGGGCGCGCTCGCCATTCCCGACGAGGAGATCGCGACGCGCTATGCGGAGCTGCCGAAGGACAAGCGCATCGTCGCGCACTGCTCGACCGGCGTGCGCGCCGAAATGACGTACCACAAGCTCAAGGACAAGGGCTACGACGTCGCGTTCGTCAAGGGCGACCTCACCGTCGACAAGGCGGGCAACCTCAAGATCGTCGCGAATTGACCGCCGAAGCGAGCGCGCCGATGGAGATATGTCAGATGGCGGCGAGCACGCGCTCGAGCCGCTGGCGCACTTCACCGGCGACTCGATCAATTTCGGGCTTGCCGACCAATTCCAGCACGGCGTTCGGATCCATGATCTCGACGTGCACGGTGCCGCCCGCGTCCTGCCGGACAACGACGTTGCACGGCAGCAGCAGGCCGATCGACGGTTCCGCTTCGATCGCCCGATGCGCAAGCGGCGGATTGCACGCGCCCAGGATGCGGTAAGGCGGCATGTCGCGATCGAGCTTGCGCTTCATCGTCGCAGCGACGTCGATATCGGTCAGCACGCCGAACCCCTCGCGTTGCAGCGCCTGCGTGACGCGCTCGACCGCGTCGGCGAAGGGTATGTCGACCGGCTTGCCGAATCCGTATTTCACGCTCATCAGGCCTCCAACTTTCGAATGAACGGCGCACGCTGTTCGTTTCGGACAGCGGCGCGTTGCGCCGAGTTGCATCACATTCCCCGTCCGGCGCCGCCGACGAGATCGGGCGCACGTAGCGCAGCGGCCGCTTCGCGCCTGCGCTTGACGTAACCAAACAGCGCCGCGCCGGCGAGAACACCCGCAAGCGTGAACAGCGCCGCGACCTGGCCGCGGCCCAGTTGCGCGGCGACCGGTCCGGGACAGGTTCCCGAAACGGCCCACCCGAGCCCGAACAGCAGGCTGCCGGTGATGTGGTTGCGCGTGGGGCGTGTGACGCTCCACGCAATCGGCTCGCCGCCGACGAACGAGCGCGCGTTGACGGCGCGCAGCAGACGCGCGGCGATGGCCGCCGTGGCGACCGCCGCGCCCATGATCAGGAATACATCGAAGCTGCGCAACAGCAGCATGTCGTGGATCACGTCGTAGTCAGTCAGCCGCGCCCATCCGAGCACGAAGCCGAAGCCGATGCCGATCAGGAGCGCCGCTGCTTTCATGATCCGCTCCCGGACACGAACGCGAGCACATGGGTGGCCGCAATCGCCGTCATCATGAACGTCATGGTGGCGACGAAGCTCGCCGGTGATCCCAACGCCGTGCCGCACATGCCGTGACCCGACGTGCAGCCGCCGCCGAGCCGCGCGCCGTAGCCGATCAGCGTGCCGGCGACGAGCAGCACGACGCCGCCGCTGCCGAGCGTCGGGCCGAACGACGATGTGAACGAGCCGTATGCCGACGTCGGATGCCACGCACCGGCGGCAATCGCTGACAGAGCGCCGCCGATCACGATGCCGACGACGAACACAATGCGCCAGCTCGGGGCGCCGCGGGTCTCGATCCACTGCACGGCGTCGACGTAGCCGCCGAGCGCGCCCAGCGGCTTGTTGATCGTCCATAGCAGCGCGGCAACGAGCAGACCAAGCAACGGCCCGGCAACGTACCACGGACATGCATTCGCGAAGATGTCCATCGTGCCTCCTTGCTTCCGCTTGCGTCAGGCCGGATTCAGGCGGGGATGCGTTTCCTCGCTGATCCATCCCACGATCGCGCCCGAAGCGAACATCGACACTGCGACGAACGCGAAGCCTGCCGCGATATTGCCGCTCACGCTCGCGACGAGACCGAGACCGAGACCGCCGATGCCGTATCCGACGTCGCGCCAGAATCGGTAGATGCCGATCGCCGAGCCGCGCCAATTCGGGTGCGCGATATCGGCGACCGCCGCACTGAGGTTCGGGTACAGCAGCGCCATGCCGAAGCCTGTCACCGCCGACGAGAACGACCACCACGCCACACCTTCGCCGAGCAGCATCAGTGCAACGCCCGCACCGCACAGCCACATCCCCCAGACGATCGGCTTCTGCCGGCCGATGTGATCGGAAAGCCGGCCGGTGAAGAGCTGCGCGCCGCCCCAGACGAACCCGTACACGCCGATGACCCAGCCGAGATCGGCGAGACTCAACCCCTTTTGATACAGGTAAACCGGATAGAACACCCAGACGAGCGCGTCGACGAACTTCTCGACAAGACCGGCCTGACTGATCGCGGCGAGCCTCCGATCGCGCCAGGACATCAGCGTGAAGACGTCCCACGTCGTCGGGCAATCCGAGATGTTGCGTGGAAAGCGCGGCCGTGGTCCGCGGAGCTCGCCTGCCGCATGACGCGCGCCCTCGGCGAGCGCCCACGGCAGCGTGTCCTTCACCCACACGAACGTGAGCGCGATGCCGGACGCGATAACGACCACACCGAACACGAGCAGTCCGAGCCGCGCGCCCCATGCGCTCGCCATGTAGCCGGTGACGACGGCGGCGAGCGCGACGCCGAAGTAGCCGGCGAATTCGTTGAGACCGATCGTGAGGCCCCGCTCGTCGAGGCGCGTGAGATCGAGCTTCGCCGTCTGCGTCATCGACCATGTGAGCCCTTGGTTCACGCCGAGCAGCACCGTCGCGCCGACGATCCATGCCCACGTTGGACCGTAGCCGACCATCAACGGGATCGGCACGGCCGCAAGCCAACCGAGGAGCAGAACGCGCTTGCGTCCGATGCGCTCGGACAGCCGGCCCGCGACGAAATTGAGAACGCCCTTGACGAAGCCGAACGCGACGACGAACGCGACCAGCAGCAGGAACGAACCCTTGGGCACGTCGAACTCGGACTCGGCGAGCGCGGGGACGACGGTGCGCATCGTGCCGAGCGTGAGGCCGACGAGCAGGACCTGCAGCAACTGATGCAGGAACTGCGCGAGGTTGCGGCGAATGCCGTGCTCGTAGTGCATGACGCGGTCGAGTTTCACACGGATCGCTCAGCCGTTCGTATTTGCGGCGATGATCCGGTCCATGTCGGCGGGCCGCGGCGGGATCTGCGCGACGATCGCGCGCACGAACTCGTCCTTCGTCGCGATCCTGAGACTCGGATTGAAACGTCGCTCGAAGCCGATTGTCGACGACGGCTTGCCCGAGAGCCCTGCGCCGCAAACGCTCCCGGCCTGATGCCCGGGAAAGATCTCGATCTCATCGGGTAGCGAAAGAAGCTTCGCGTGCAGCGTTTCATGCAGCTGCGCGGCCATCGCACCTTCCTGCCCGAGGAGGTCGGGGCGCCCGAGCGCGCCCACGAGCAGCGTGTCGCCGGTGACGACGAACCATGGCGCTTCGCCGCGGCGCAGATCGGTCACCAGCAGACAAACGCTGTCGGGCGTATGGCCGGGCGTATGCAGGACCTTGACTTTGACATTGCCCACATCGAGCACTTGACCATCGGCGAGGGGAAGAAAGTCGAAACGGACCCTGCCGCGGTTGCTTTCATGCAGGCAGTATCGGGCGCCGGCAATCTGCGCAAGCTTGCGCCCGCCGGAGTAGTGGTCGGCGTGGACATGCGTATCGATGACGTAGGCGATGCTCACTTTCGCTCTGTTCGCCTCGTCGACGAATCGCTCCTCATCGCCCGCCACGACGTCGATCGCGACCGCCCTGCCGACGGTTGCGCAGCCGAAGAAGTACGAAAGCGACGCGTCGGTCGTTGCGATTTGCCTGAAGAACATCGAAGACTCCTGTGATCACGCCCGCCTGAGTGCAATAGCAAACCCCTACCGGCACGGCCTTGCGCTATCGGTCACCTGCTTCGAGCGGCAGCCCGGCCGCGAGCCACTCGCTTACGCCGTCGGCGAGCTTGGAGATACGGAACCCGCGCTTCGCGAGCAGCTTCACCGCTTCATCGGACATCAGGCAGAACGGGCCGCGGCAATACGCGACGATGGGCTTGTCCTTGGGCAGCTCGGCGAGCCGCGCGCGCAGCTCCGCGAGCGGCAACGAGCGCGCAAAGGGCAGATGTTGCTCGTCGTATTCACTGCGCGGGCGCACGTCGAGCACCACGACCTCGCCCTTGCGTGCCTTGCGCAGCAGTACGTCGCGATTCTGCCCGTGCCACGCGCTGTCGGGCGCGGCGAGCTGGCGCATCGCCTCCTGCAGCTCGAACAGCCGATCCTCGGCGAGCACGCGCAGCGCCACCCAGAAACGCGCGATATCGGGACTCGCGATGCAATAGATGACGTTCTTGCCTTGCCGCTCGGTGTCGACCAGGCGGTTGGCGCGCAACACCTTCAGGTGCGCGCTTGCGAGATTGACGGTGATGTCGGCCTCGCGCGCCAATGTCTCGACTGACTTGGGCGCCTGGCACAGCAGCTCGAGCAACTCGAGCCGCTTCGGACTGGCCACGGCCTTGGCGATGCGAGCGACAAGCTCATACAGGACATTCTTGATTTCACGGCCAGCGGTCATGTGTGGGCCCGACGACGCTCGAAAAATCGTTCTGTTGATGAGGATCAACGCCGACGCTTGAAAACACTCTAACACTCGTTAGAATGTTTGTAAAGGCCGGCTGGCGACTTGTTCGGCATCTACCCCGGCGCAACTGAAGAGCGCGAAGATGAAAACCCTGTTCGTCCTGAACGACGCGCCGTACGGCAGCGAGCGCAGCTACAACGGTGTGCGCCTGGCAGGATCGCTATCGAAGATCGAAGGCGAGGACGTCAAGGTCTTCCTGCTCGGGGACGCCGCGTCCTGCGCCAAAGGCGGCCAGAAGGTCCCGGAGGGCTTCTACAACCTCGAGGTCATGCTCGGCCGCGTCGTGCGTAACGGCGCCGAGATCGGCGTGTGCGGAACATGCCTGGATGCGCGCGGGATCGCGGCGACGGAACTGATCGAAGGGAGCCACAAGAGCACCTTGGCCGAGCTCACGGCATGGGCTCGATGGGCCGACAAGGTGATCGTGTTTTGAGCGGCCTGCCGTGACATGCGGCAAGACGGTCCGCGTCGTCGCGAGCCGGCCGGCGTGCATCTGTGGCGACGACGCGTTTCCCCGTCTTTGAAAACATCGAATCGGGACAGCGAGGGCAGCGCGTGCGGCCCGCCTGGAATCGCGTATGACGCGATCAGCAGCCGCCCTTCTTTTCCTTCTTCGCCGGCTTCGCGGCGGCCTCCTTCGATCCCTTCGCCGCCTCGACGGCCTTCGCCTTCTCGGCGTCTGTCATCTTGGCCCATGCTTCGGCGGTGACGTTCGCGGGCTTCTCGAGCGCGGCTTGCGTCTTCTTCGGGGGTGCATCCTTCGGCGGATCGGCGGCGAGCGCGGCGGTTCCGGCAACGGCGAACGTCGAAGCGAGCAGAATCGACAGCAGCTTGTTCATCTGGATCTCCTGAATCGAATGGGCACCGGGCGCTCGAGGCGCGCCCACGATGGGTACGGCCGCGAATTATGCCCGCGGCAGCGCATCGCGAAAGCGCTGCGCAACGCAAAACGGCGTCGAATCGAACGAAACTTGCGTTGGCTCAAACGAAATGAGAATCGGCACGCGGGCGCGCACCCGCCCGGCGCGTGAACCCGAAGTAAAATCGCCACAACGCCCCGCTGAATCGCCGCTCGCATCCATGGACACCGCCCTGACGACGCTGTCGCCCCTCGCCGCTCGCGTGGCTGGGGCGTTTCCCGAGCTGTGCGATGCGCCTGCATCGACGCTCGAGCGCATCGCGCGGCACGGTATCTACCGCAAAGTCCAGACGGGCACGGTAATGTTCAGCGAGCACACACCTTGCGGCGGCTTTCCGCTGGTGCTCGCCGGTAGCGTGCGCGTCGTGCAGCGCTACGCAAACGGCCGCGAGCTCCAGCTCTACCGGATCAAGGCGGGCGAATCATGCCTGCTGTCGGGCACGTGCCTGCTCGGCAAGACCGATTACTCGGCGAGCGGCATCGCCGAGGACAAGCTCGAGCTGCTCGTCATTCCGGCGGTCGAGTTCCAGTCGCTGATCGCCGAGGACGAAGTGTTCCGAACGTACGTGTTCAGCCTGTACGGCGAGCGGCTCGCGACATTGCTGAACCTGGTCGAGGCGATCGCGTATCAGAAGCTCGATCAGCGCCTTGCTGCGCTGCTGCTCGCGCATGCGCAGGGCGAGTCGACGACGATCCGCGCAACGCACCAGGCGCTCGCCGACGAGCTCGGGAGCGTGCGCGAAATCGTCACGCGCCTTCTGCGCTCGTTCGAGGATCGCGGCTGGGTCGAGCTCGGCCGCGAGAAGATCGTCGTTCGCGACACCGACGCGATCGCCGCGCTCGCGCGCCACTGAGCACCGCGCACCCGGTAGCGCGTTAAGCTTGCGGCCGCAATCCGGCGAACCGCCGCTCGAGCTTCGCCATGCCCCATCCGGCGAACGCGAGGAACGCGATGAACGCGAGCGTCCACCACCCCATGCCGATGCCCGTCACGGACGGGAGCGTGAGCTCGCCCTCGCTTCCCGCCTTGATCCAGCCGTCGATGCCGGGCGTGAGTTCGGCGTACGCGACGACACCGGCGAGCATGCCGAGCGCGAACGACAGTCCGTCCTTGCGTCCGGTCGCGATCGCGGCAACGGAGGTGCCCGGACAGTAGCCGCCGACGATGAAGCCGGCGCCGAACAGCAGGCCGCCGAGCGTCTGCGCCGCGATCGTCGTGGGCTCGACGTAGAGCTCCGCCAGGTCGAGCACGCCCGCGGACGAAAGCACGAACAGGCCGGCCATCGCGGTCACGATCGCCGTGAACATCACCTTGACGACCGCCATGTCGTGCAGATAGAACACCGCGGTCAGCTTGCGCGCGCTGCCGAATCCCGCGCGCTCGAGACTGAAGCCGAAACCGAGCCCGAGGGCGAGTGCGATGGCGAGGCTCGTGGCCGCGCTGAATTCGATCGTGGATGACAGGGGCAACATCTAGAGCCACTCCTTCCTGACGAAATAGGCGAGCGCATACGCGGAAGCGAACACGGCGCCCATGAATACGAGGCTGCCGGCGTTGAGGATCGCGCCGCCGGTCAGCGCCTGCCCGCTCGTGCAGCCGCGTGCGATCTTCGCGCCGTACGCGGCGATGAAGCCGCCGGCGAACGCCAGTGCAAGCCGCGTACCATCGGAGACGTTTGGTCCGCGCTCGATCGAAAAGCGCAGCCGCCGCGCCTGCCAGCCGGACACGAAGGCACCGACGAGCGCGCCGAGCAGCAGGAACACCGTCCACGACGTGAGCGGCGAGCCGTCGTTCCAATACCGCGCGTGCACCGCGTTCGCCTGCACATGCTCCGGAGAAAAGGCGCCGGCGATCCACGCGGCCGTTGCCGAGAACGCCGCGGTCGCGCCCAGGCCACGGCCGGTCACCGCGTAAGTCGCAAGCAGGACCAGCCCGAGCACGAAGCCGACGGCGTAGGGGTTCCAGTAGGCCGCCGGCGGCCGTGCTTCGGCCGCGCGCTTGATCGCGTAGTTAGGCTGCCGGAGGGCGGAATCTGACATGGCGTTCCTCGAGTGAAGATCCAATATGGCGCCAGCATCGCGCGCGGCACGATCGTCGAAAGTGACCGACGTCACAGTGCGCGACGAACTCGCACGCTTCATGATCCAGTTCAAACAATCGCGTGGTCGCGGCGCCACACCCGGTGTGCGGCGGTGACCGCAGTCACAGAGACCACGGATCGTGAGTGACACGATGAATCAACGACACGACGAGCCTGCAGAGAGGGCCACCATGAAGGACTATCGCACCATCACCCGGTCCGTATCGGCGTCGCTTGCGACGCTGCGCTCGGATACGCCCGACGTAACGAAAGCGTTCAGCGCGCTCGCACACGCGGCATCCCGCGACGGCGCGCTCGAGCGCAAGACGAAGGAGCTGATCGCGCTTGCGCTCGGCGTCGCCGCGCATTGCGATGCCTGCATCGGCTTTCATGTGCAGACGCTTGCGAAGCTCGGCGCGACCAAAGCCGAGATCGAGGAAGCACTCGGCATGGCCGTTTACATGGGCGGCGGGCCGTCGCTGATGTACGCGGCGGATGCGCTCGCCGCGTGGGAGCAATTCGCGGCGCCGGCGGAGCGGCTGAGCGCAGTCAGCTGAATCGATCGCGCCGCCTCGCCGCTTCCTTACTTGGCGGGGCAAGCGCCCGATTCGCTTTGCACCTTGCCGACGAGCAGCAGGAAGTTCTCGAACGGACCCATGTTGCTCATCGCCTCCATCTTCGGGCCGTCGAAGCCGAGCCGCCCGAGCATCATCGCGCGCATCGGGCCGTATTCGCCCTTGCCCATTTCGACCCAGCGAGCGGTTTCGGCCGTCATCGCGTAATCGGTCGACCCGTCGAGTTTCGACGCAGGTGGACCGCCGTAGACGCAAGCGGCCTTGCTTTCCTTCAGCGCGATCCGCAATTCCGCGGTCGGCTTGTCGCCACAATCCGAACGCGAGACCTGCATCACCTTGAATCCTCGGCCGCCGTCGTTCTTCATCCAGCCGCTTTCGACGAGCTTGTCGGTCAGCACCGGATCCTTGTTCCAGGCGTCGCATGCGTCTTTCGCCCAATCGGAAGACATCATGACCGGCGCCGCGAGCACCGGCGCGGCAAGCGCGGTGGCGGCGACAAGTGTGGCAAGCGTCAAATTGCGCATGTTGGTCCCCTTCGATTTGCCGCACGAACGGCGGCGTGGAACCAGCATCGTCGATCCGCGTGTCCTCCAAAGTGACCGACGTCACACAAGCGGCGTGATCTTGGCGCCTCGTGATCCAGCTCAATCCCGCAGGCGCGACGCGATGCCGCACGCGTTCGCGAGCTCGCCTTGCGCATGGATTACTTCGGCTGCGTATGCGACGTATACTTTCGACGAGCAGCTTGGTCGCGCGCGTTGCCGCGCGCTGACAACAACGACGCATTGCGCCCGCGTGAGTCGGGCACTCGCTCCATGGGACCCAGCCGGCGATCGGCCGCCGGTCGACTTCCGAACGCCACACACGGCAGGCGGAAGTGCAACCAACGGAGGAGACAATGCGAAACATCCCGATTGCCCGCCGCAGCGCTGTGCTGATGTTCACATTGCTGGCCGTTACCGCTGCTGCGGCCGCGCCGCGCACGTTCGTCGCGAGCTACGGCAACAACGCGAACCCCTGCTCGCTCGGATCGCCGTGCCGTGGCTTCGCACAAGCGTTGACACAGACCGATCCCGGCGGCGAGATCATTGTCCTCGATAGTGCCGGCTACGGTGCGCTCACGATCGACCGCTCGCTCACCATTGCCGCTCCGTCAGGCATTTACGCCGGAGTCACGGTGCCTCGGGCACGGGCATCGCGATCAATGCGCCGGGCATAACGGTGACCCTGCGCGGTCTCACCATCAACGGTCAGGGTGGAAGCAGCGGCATCTATGTTGCGCAAGCCGCGCAGGTGCACATCGACGGCTGCTTGGTCTCGGGGCTCACCACGGGCATCCTGACGTTGGCGGGCGCCACGACGGTCGTGGACACGACGGTCCGCGACAATTCTCAGCGCGGAATCTCCGTGGGCAACGGCGCTGCGTCGACGCAGCTCGACCGCGTGAGGGTGCAGCGCAATCAATGGCAAGGCATCGAGGTCAATGTGTCGACGACCGGCAGCACCCGTGGTCTCCGTGCGGGATTCGGTAATCACCGACAACGGTCAGGAAGGCATAGCAGTCCACGTCACGGCCGGCGGTTTGGCTGCCGTAGATGTCGAAGCGTCCCAGATTTCGTCGAACGGCTGGCACGCGCCCTCGTCGGCCGTCCTCATCTATGCCTCCGCGGTCAACTCGATCGCCGAAGTGAGCGTTGCGCGGAGCCTGATTGCCCGCCAAAGCAGCGGCGGCGGCATCGACGTCGCCAGCGCGAGCGGCGGCTCGCCGCGTCTGGCGGTTACCGGCAGCACCATCATCGGTAACTATGGAGACGGGATAGTCAGCAGCGGCACCGTGCTCGCAAGCGGAAACACGCTCACGTTCAACCGCAACTATGGTTTTCACAACGCAGCAGGCACGTTCGCGAGCGCCGGCGACAATCATGCGATACTGAATTTCGACGGGCCCACGCTGGGTCCGATCTCGACGGTGGGCGGGATCTGAATCGCCGTGCGCGCACTGCATGTGCGGGCACGACGGACGTCACGACCGCGTTCGGTCGAGCGCCGCGCGGCGCCGGCGTGGGTCCCCCGCATCTGGTGATGTCGCCGTCCATGCGGCGCCGCGCGTAACGGCGTGCACGGAAACGGCGTAATCTTGCGCCTCCCGACCCTGCTCGACCGCCCGTTCGGCCATGCTGATCTTTCGCCAGCTGTTCGATCCGCAATCCTCGACGTACTCGTACCTGATCGCCGATGCGCGCAGTCGTGCGGCGCTTCTCGTCGATCCCGTTTTCGAGCAGGCGCGGCGCGATGCCGCGCTCGTTCGCGAGCTCGATCTCACGGTCGTCGCGACGCTCGAGACGCACGTGCACGCCGATCACGTCACGGGCGCGTGGTTGCTCAAGCGCCAGTTTGCGAGCGCGATCGTTGTTTCGCGCGACAGCGATGCGACCGAAGCCGATCGCCACGTCGTCCACGGCGACCGTATCGCGTTCGGCAACCGCTATCTCGAGGTGCGCGCCACGCCAGGGCATACGCGCGGCTGCGTCACTTATGTGCTCGACGACGAGAGTCTCGCGTTCACCGGCGATTGCCTGCTGATCCGCGGCAGCGGACGAACGGACTTCCAGCAGGGCGATGCGCGCACGATGTACCGCTCGGTGCGAAGCCAGATCCTGACGCTGCCGCCTTCGTGCCTCCTCTATCCGGCGCACGACTATCGCGGGCTGACGGTCACGAGCGTCGCCGAGGAGCGCCGTTACAACCCGCGGCTGGGCGGCGAAATCGGCGAGGCGGACTTCGTCGGCTACATGAACAACCTCCAGCTGCCGCATCCGAAGCAGATGGACATCGCGGTGCCGGCAAACCTGCGATGCGGGCGGCCGGAGCACGCGACGGCGCTGCCGCCCGAGCCGGAGTGGGCGCCGCTGACGTTCACCTTCGCCGGCATCTGGGAGATTCCGCCGGACGCGCTCGAGGAAAGCGCGCCCCGCGTGCAGATCGTCGATGTCCGCGAGCGCGACGAGTTCGAAGGACCGATGGGCCGCATTCACGGCGCGACGCTGCTGCCGCTCGCCGACCTGCCGGCGCGCGTCGGCGATCTCGCGCGCGACCGGCCGATCGTCACGGTCTGCCGCTCGGGCGCACGCTCGGCGCAGGCGTGCGTGCTGCTGCAGCGCGCGGGCTTCGGCGATGTCGCGAACCTCGCGGGGGGCATGCTGCGCTGGCGCGCCGAAGGCCACCCGGTCGTAGGCGGGCGCGAATAGCGGAAAGCGTTGCCGCTTTGTAAAAACGGACACGCGAGCTCGCCCCGCGTGTCGGCGAGCGGACGACGGCAAGACGCGTTCGCGCCGCAGGAACCTGCTTCTTCGCGATGGCCTCTAAACGGCATTCTTCTGCCAGGAGGCTCCTCATGAAGATTCGTGTTCTCCACCAAGCGATCATGGTCGCAATGCTCGGTGCGCTCGCCACGACGGCCGGCGCCATCGGCGACCCCGGCAAATCAACCGCCGACACAGCGAACCAGGCGAACGCGCCGAGCGCGCAGGACGCCAACGCGACGCGCGGCTCCGGCGTCACCAGCCCGCAAGGCGCAAGCGACGCGGCGCAGCCACCGTCCAGCGCGGCGACGCCGAGCGCGAGCGACTCCTTGATGAAATCCGCCGACACGGCGAACCAGGCGACAAGCAAGGGCGAGCAGGGATCGTCCGACATGAATGCGCAGGGCTCGACCGATCGCAGCGCGAACAAGGGCGCACAAGGCGCGAGCGAGGTGCAGGGTGCGGGCGCGTCGTCGCAGCCTTCGTCGAGCTCGGCGGCCGCGGCCGACACCAGTTCGCAAAGCGCCAGCGCCACGAAGGGCGAGCAGGGATCAACCGACATGAACGCGCAAGGCTCGACCGACCGGAGCGCGAACAAGAGCAAGCAGCGCTCGTCGAGCGGCACATCGGCGACGAAGACTGCGAAGTCCTCGCGCGCCGACACGTCGGGCAAGAGCAGCCAGGAAACGCAATACAACGCGGCACTGCGCCGTTGCATGCAGGGCGACCAAGGCCAGCGCGAAAGCTGTCTCGACCAGGCGATCGCGCAGCACAGCGGTTCCTGATCACTCACTCGAATTTCGCGCGCTTCACGACCATCGGGCAGGCGGCGAGCCTGCCCGATTTCTTGCCCGAAGCGATCGCCGCCGGGACGCCTTCAACATCGAAGGGTCATTGCGGCGTATTGCCAACGGGCGTGCTTCGGCGTTCTAATCGCGGCTCACCGCGAAGCAGCGCGCGCACGCTGCCTGCTCGCATGTATGCGGTTCGTTCAAATCCCGGAGCAAGCATGCACAAGGCTATCGCAGTACCGCTTTTCATTCTTTCTACGTGCGCTGCCGCCGCAGCGCCCGATGGCGCGGGGCCACCGCCGTTCGTCAGTTATCCGATTCTCATCCGAGTCGGCGAAGCCGGTGCCGAGCATGGCCACTTCGTCATGGGACCCGGTGAGTCACTTGTGCCGGGCCCGCTCGTGCGCGGGCCCGGTGCGGGCACGGCCGCGGCCCCTTCATCGACAGGGGTCGGGCTGACCGCGGGCGCCAACATCAACGTATCGAACGCGAACGGTTCGTATCAGGGCGAAACGACAGCCGTCAGCAACGGTTTGCATCTGGTCGGAGGCTCGAACAGCATCTTCCCCGGGAATTGCTCGGCGTCCGCCGCACCCGGTGCGTTCGGCGACTGCGCACCTCGCGCATACGTCTCGGACAACGGATCGACGTGGACGAGCACTTCGCTGCCGCGGACATGGAACGGGACGACGTTCGGCATCGGATTCGATCCGGCGATCGACGTCGACAAGAGCGGAATGTTCTACTACACCTACGGCGTCGCCCCGCTCGGCGGCAGCTATCCGAACGCGATCGTCATGGTGAAGTCGACCGACGGCATGCACTGGACGCAGACGACGCCGGTGACGTTCAATCGCAATCGCTTCTTCGACGACAAGTACTACGTCGCGATCGATCGCAGCGGTTCGCCATTCGCGAACCGCATCTACGTCGCGTGGGACCGCAATCAGGCGAACAACCAGATCCTCTATGTCGCCTCGTCGAGCAACTTCGGCGTGTCGTGGACGGCGCCGGTCAAGGTGAATGACGGCACATCATCGTTCGAGCGCGTGATCGGTGCGTACCCGGCGGTCGATCACAATACCGGCGTCGTGTACGTTTCGTGGCACGACTACGCGAAGAACATCATCTTCATCGACAAGAGCACCGACGGCGGCGCGACATGGGGCAAGGATGTCGCGGCTGCGACGACGCACGCCGGCTTCGGCCAGGACATCGGCTGCGTCGGTGGGCGCGAGCAGGGTCCGGCGCACGCGATCAAGGTTGGTCCGAGCGGCGCCATCTACCTGGCTTACGCGGATCCGATACAGAATCGCGGATTCGACGTGCTTTTCAAGAAGTCGACCAACGGCGGCGCCACGTGGTCGGCGCCGGTGCGCCTTAACGACGACTCGGGGGCGGCCGACCAGTTCCACCCGACGCTCGCCGTGACCGGCGGCACGAACGGTGACGTCGTGACGGTCTCGTTCTACGACCGTCGCGACGACCCGGCCAACTGCCTCGCGCACGTCTACGCGACGCGCAGCATCGACAGCGGCGCGACCTGGAGTGCGAACGTCAAGGCAACGACGTCCGCGTCCGATTTCGACGGCAATCCGAACGGGCCTGGCGACTATTCGTCGTCGAGCGCGCACGGAAGCGTCGTGTACCCGTTGTTCTCGGATCACCGCAACGCTGACTTCGAGATCTACACCGCACCGTTGCAATAGATTCGACGATTCGTGCGACGCGAAGGCCGCTGCGGCGGCCTTCGCTTTTTGACGCGTCGATGAAATGGCGATTGCATGTCACGCGCCTATAATGCGTGACGACAACGGTTGCGCAACGATTGAGCGGGGGCGACGAGACAACATGACCTGGTCGATCATCGCGCGCGACGATTCCGGCGCCCTCGGCGTCGCCGTGGCGAGCCGTTTCTTCGCCGTCGGCGCGCTCTGCCCGTATGCGCGAAGCGGTGTCGGCGCGTTGTCGACGCAAGCGCTCGTCAATCCGCTGTACGCGCCCGCCGCGCTCGATCTGATGGCGCAACGCGTCGATCCGCGCGACATCACCGCGCGCGTCATGGCCGCAGACGATGGGCGCGATCATCGGCAGCTCCACATGATCGACGCTGGCGGCCGCATCGGTGCGCACACCGGCGCGGCGTGCATCGAATGGTGTGGTCAACGCTCCGGCCGCGGCTACTCGGTTGCGGGCAATATGCTGATCGGCCCGCGCGTCGTCGACGAAACGGCGGCGGCGTACGAAGCGAATGCGCGATTGCCGTTCGCCGAGCGGCTGATCGCCGCGCTTGCCGCGGGCGACGCGGCGGGCGGCGACAAACGAGGCAAGCAGGCCGTCGCCGTGAAGGTCTACACGACGGAGGTCTATCCGGCGCTCGATATCCGCGTCGACGACCACGCCGAGCCCGTCGAAGAGCTCAGGCGGCTGTACGCGAAGAGCCTCGAGCGCTTCCAGCCGTTCGTCGCGTGCCTGCCGCGCGCGGCAGATCGGGTCGGCATCGTCGACCGCGCGGTCATCGAAGAGCGGATCGCGCGCTTCAACGCCGAGCGATCGCGACCTCGCGGCGGCGGCGTGTCGTAGAATTCCGGACGCGCGTTGGAGCGGACGGCTCGGGCAGGGAGTTGCCTTTGGCGCGCCTCATGCCTCGCCGCCGCTCAACGCGCTTGCACCCTCCGACGGCGCCGCCCGAAGCGCCCACGGAATCCAATCACGAGGAGACGCGCATGAGCATCGGACTTCGGATCGTTCGTTTGGGACTCGCGCTGGCGCTTGCCGGCGGATTCGCCGCTATCGGCGCCGCGCAGACGCTTCGCATCGGTCTCGCCGAGGATCCGGACGTGCTCGATCCGACGCTCGCGCGCACGTTCGTCGGGCGCATCGTCTTTTCGGCGCTGTGCGACAAGCTGTTCGACATCGACGAGAAGCTCACCATCGTCCCGCAGCTCGCGGCGTCCTACGAGTGGTCGTCCGACAGCAAGGCGCTGACGATCCGTCTGCGGCCCGGCGTCACGTTCCACGACGGCGAGAAGCTCGACGCCGCGGCGGTCAAGTTCAGCCTCGAGCGTCACAAGACGATGCCGGGCAGCAACCGCCGCGGCGAGCTCGCACCGGTTGCAAGTGTCGACGTCGTCGACCCGGTGAGCGTGCGAATCAATCTGAGCTCGCCGTTCGCGCCGCTGCTCGCGCAGCTCGCCGATCGAGCGGGGATGATGGTGTCGCCGAAGGCCGCGCAGGAAGCGGGCGACAAGTTCGGCGCCAAACCCGTGTGCTCGGGACCGTTCCGCTTCGTCGAACGCATCGCGCAGGACCGCATCGTGCTCGAGCGCTATCCGAACTACTGGAACAAGGGCGACATCCACGTCGAGCGCATCGTGTACCTGCCGATCCCGGACTCGACCGTGCGCCTTGCGAATCTCAAATCCGGGCAGCTCGACTTCATCGAGCGGATGGCGCCGTCCGACGTGCCGTCGGTGAAGTCCGACAACCGTTTCAAGATTTCGAAGATCGTCGAGATCGGTTATCAGGGCATCACGATCAACGTGGGAAAAAGCGATCTCGCGCAGAAGAACCCGCTCGGCCGGGATCCGCGCGTGCGCGAGGCGTTCGAGCTCGCGCTCGATCGCCAGGGCATCGTTCAGGTGGTGATGGAAGGCGAAGCGGCAGTCGGCAACCAGTGGGTCGCGCCCGACAACCCGTTCTATGCGAAGAACGTGCCCATCCCGAAGCGCGACGTCGCGCGCGCGAAGGCACTGCTCAAGGAAGCCGGCGTCGAGAATCCGACCGTTACGCTGATGACGCCGACGACGTCCGATGCACAGAAGATCGCGCAAGTCGTGCAGGCGATGGTGAAGGAAGCCGGCTTCGACGTGAAGATCCAGTCGACCGAGTTCGCGACCTCGCTCGATCTCGCCGACAAGGGCCAGTACGAGGCGTACGTGCTCGCATGGAGCGGGCGGGCCGATCCGGACGGCAACATCTTCAGCTTCGACGCCTGCAAGCAGCCGCTCAACTACGCCGGCTACTGCAAGCCGGACGTCGACGCGATCCTCAACCACTCGCGCACGACGCGCGAGCTCGCCGAGCGGCGCAAGGACTACGAGCAGCTCGCGGCGATCGCGTTGAAGGACCGGCCGATCGTCTACCTGTACCACCGTCATTGGCTGTGGGCGTACACGAGCAAGCTGTCCGGGTTGCGCACCGTGCCGGACGGGCTCGTGCGCGTGCAGGGGCTCAAGTTCAACTGAGCTCGCGGCGCGCCTCGCACGCCGCACCGTACCGATGTTCGCGTTCCTCGTCCGCCGCATCGCGACGATCCTGCCGACGCTCGTCTTCGTCTCGCTGCTGATCTTCGGATTGCAGCAACTGCTTCCCGGCGATCCGGCGCTCATCCTCGCCGGCGAGGAACGCGACCCGACGGTCGTCGCGTATCTCAACAAGAAGATGCATCTCGACGAGCCGTTCCCGGTGCGCTACGCGTACTGGGTCGGCGGCGTGCTGCACGGCGATCTCGGCGAATCGCTTCGGATGCAGCGGCCGGTGCTCGGGCTCATCCTGGAAAAGCTGCCGGTGACGCTCGAGCTCGCGGCGATCGCGATCGTGATCGCGCTCGCGATCGGCATTCCGGCGGGGATCGTGTCGGCGGTCAAGCGCGGCACCGCGTGGGACTACGGCGCCAACGCGCTCGCGCTGTGGGGACTTTCGACGCCGAACTTCTGGCTCGGCATCATGCTGATCCTGCTGTTCTCCGTGACGCTCGGCTGGCTCCCGGCGTCCGGCTACGTGAGCCCGCTCGTCGACTGGCGCGCGAATCTCGCGGCGCTGATCATGCCGGCGTTCGTGCTCGGCAACGCGATCGCCGCGGTGCTGATGCGCCACACGCGAAGCGCGATGCTGCAGGTGCTCTCCTCCGATTACGTGCGAACCGCTCGCGCGAAGGGTCTGTCCGAGCGCGGCGTCGTGTTGAAGCACGCGCTCCGCAACGCGTTGATCCCGGTGATCACGCTCGGCGCGCTCGAGCTCGGCACGCTGCTCTCCGGCGCAGTGCTGACCGAGCAGGTGTTCACGATCCCCGGCTTCGGCAAGCTGATCGTCGATGCGGTATTCAACCGCGACTACGCAGTCGTGCAGGGCGTCGTGCTGTTCACGGCGACCGCGTACATCGTGCTGAACCTCCTTGCCGACATCGCGTACGTGCTGGTGAATCCGCAGATCCGGGCGCACTGATGGCGACGGTTGCCGACACCGTCCTCGCGGCCGCTACGGCAATGCGCGCCGTCCCGCGAGCGCATCCGTTGCGGCGGCTGCTGCACCGTCGCGGCGCAGCGGTCGGCCTCGTCGTCATCGTCTTCTTCACGCTGCTCGCGCTGCTCGCGCCGTTCATCTCACCCTATGATCCGCTCGCGACGAGCTGGAGCGCCATCCGCAAGGCGCCCACGGCTTCGCACTGGTTCGGCACCGACGAGATCGGCCGCGATGTGCTCGCGCGTGTCGTCTGGGGCGCGCGCGCGTCGCTGCTCGCCGGCGTGGTGTCGGTTGCGATTTCGCTCACCGTCGGCGTTCCGGTCGGACTTCTCGCCGGTTATGCGGGCGGCAAGACCGACCTGCTGATCTCGCGTCTCACCGATGCCGCGCTCGCGTGCCCGTTCCTGATCCTTGCGATCGCGCTTGCCGCGTTCCTCGGCCCGAGCCTTACGAACGCGATGATCGCAATCGGGATTTCGGCGACGCCGGTGTTCGTGCGCCTCGCGCGCGGCCAGACGATGGCGGTCAAAGCGGAGGAGTACATCCTCGCGGCACGTGCGATCGGCAACCCGCCGTGGCGCATCGCGTTGCGCCACGTACTGCCGAACATCGTGCCGGCGCTGATCGTGCAGGCGACGCTTGCGATCGCGGCCGCCGTGATCGCCGAGGCGAGCCTGTCGTTCCTCGGCCTCGGCCAGCAGCCGCCGGCGCCGAGCTGGGGCAGCATGCTGAACACGGCGAAGAATTACGTCGACAGCGCGCCGTGGATGGCAATCTGGCCGGGACTTTCGATCTTCGTGCTCGTGCTGTCGTTCAACCTCGTCGGCGACGGGCTGCGCGACGCGCTCGATCCGCGGCAGGCGTAGGCCGCCGTCACTGCTTCCAGAACTGGCGCGACGCAATGCGCGCGCCTTCCGCCATCGCGGCCATCTTCGCCCATACGACGTCGGGGTCGACCGCCGCCTGGCCGACCCAGGTGCCGAAGCCGCAGTCGCTGCCGGCGATCACGTTTTCGCGGCCGACGAGATTCGCGTAGCGGCCGATGCGCTGTGCGACGAGCTCGGGATGCTCGACGAAATTCGTCTTCGATTCGATCACGCCCGGAATGAGTATCTTGCCGTCGGGCAGCTTGATGCGCTCGAACAGCGCCCATTCGTGCGCGTGGCGCGGGTTGGCCGCTTCGAGCGAGATCGCGCAAGGTCGCGCGAGCAGCACGACGTCGATCACGTCGGCGAGCGCAACGTCGCAGTGGTGCGGCCCTTCGTAGTTGCCCCAGCATAAATGCATGCGCAGGCGCTCCGGGGCGATGTTGCGCGTTGCATGGTTCAGCGCCTCGACGTGCATGCGCGCCTTGTTGCGCCATTCGGCGAGCGGAAGATCCGCGTACTGGATGTGGCGGCCCATGCCGAGATCGGGGCAGTCGATCTGCAGCACGAGGCCCGCGTTCGCAATCGTCTCGTACTCGTGCCGCATCGCCTCCGCGATTGCGAACACGTATTCCTCTTCGCTCGCGTAATGCTCGTTGCGGAAGAAGAGCGACACGACGCCCGGCGACGCGGCGGTGAGGAACCCATCCGATACGGACACGTTCGCGAGCGCCGCCTTCAGATGATCGACGTCGGCTTGCGCGGCGCCGGGATCGCGAATTCCGATCGGCGCATTGCACGCCGGGGTCTTGCGGCGCGAGCGGCCCGGATCGCCGAACACGCGTTTCGCGAGGTTCGGGAAATCGGCGAGATCCTGGTAGACGAACGTGTTGCCGCTGCCGCCGAATCCCGACAGCCGGTCTTTGATGTACGTCGCGTAGCTCGGCTTGCTCATCTCGCCGTCATCGACGATGTCGATGCCGGCGCCGACCTGCCGGCGCACGACTTCGTCGACGGCGGACGCGATGCGCTGCGCGAGCGCCTGCGCATCGACCGGCACGCCCTCCTCCTTCGCATACATGATCCGTATGAGGTCCGACGGCCGAGGCAGGCTTCCGGTGTGCGTCGTGAGGAACCGGTCGGTGCTTCGCTTCATGGGTTCGCCTCCTACAGCGGCGTCAGACGGGGAACGATAGCCCGCCGGCGCGCTTTGGCCAATAGTTTCATGGAGGAAGGGCTCTATTACGGCCACAGAGGAGACGACCCATGAGTGGCATTACGAAACTGCTGGCTTGCCTGTGCATCGCCGTGAGCGTCGCCGCGTGCGGCGGCATGAGTACACGTGACCGTGACACGGTGATCGGCGCGGGCATTGGCACCGCGGCCGGCGCGGCCATCACCAACGACGTCGGAGGCGCAGTGGCAGGCGGCGTGGTGGGCGGCGTGATCGGCAACCAGGTCGGCAAGCGATAGCGTTCCACGGACCGGATTACAGTCCGGTCGGTCATCGGCACGCATGGCAATGATCCGCGGTCGGAGACGGCCGCGGATCGGTTGTGCGTGAGCTTAGCGCGGTTGCAAACACCGTCAAACACCGTCTCGAAACAGCGTCCCCACAGCGTCGACAGGCGCAGGCGCGCTCAGCGCGCCGCGAGGTAGCTGCGACTGTCCTCGAAGAAGTGCGGACCCTCGTCGCGCCGAAGCGCCGTGCCCACGCCTTCGGCCGTCAGCACCTCGAGCAGCAGCGCGCTCGGCACACCGCCGTCGATGATGTGCACGCTGCGCACGCCTTCGCGCACTGCGGCGAGCGCTGCCGCGACGCGCGGCCGCATGCCGCCGTGAACGGTTCCGTCCGCGAGCAGTGCGTCGGCTTCGCTCGCCGTCATGATGTACGCGAGCTTGCCGTCGCGGCCGATCACGCCCGGCACGTTCGTCATCAGGATCAGCTTTTCCGCTTCCAGCGCTCGTGCGAGGCGGCCGGCGAGCACGTCGGAATTGATGTGATACGCGGTGCCATCGGCGCCGACGCCGATGGGCATCACCACCGGAATGAAATTGCGCGATAGCAACAGGTGAACGAGATCGGCGTCGATGCTGTCGACGTCGCCGACAAAGCCGAGATCGGGCGGCGCGATTTCGCCGCGCTCGGGCGCCATCGTCATCGGCCGGGCATGAATGAAGCGTCCGTCCTGACCGTTGATGCCGACGGCGCGCCCGCCGAACCGATTGACGAGGCCCGTGAGCTCCTGATTGAGCTCGTCGAGCACCATCTCGATCACGTTCATCGTCGCCGCGTCGGTGACGCGCACGCCGCGGTGCTTGCGCACTTCGATTCCCATCTGCTGCATCAGCGCATCGATGCCCCAGCCACCGCCATGCACGACGATTGGCTTCATGCCGACGAGCCGAAGCAGCGCGACGTCGCGCGCGAATCCTTCCTTGAGCACGGGATCGGCCATCGCGTTGCCGCCGAACCGGATCACGAGCGTCTTGCCGTGATACGCGCGGATGTAGGGCAGCGCTTCGGCGAGAATGCGGGCCTTTTCCTTGGGCGACATGCGGTACGCTCGGTCGGTGTTCGAGCGCGCCATCTTACGCCGCTCGAGCGACCTCGTTTCGCTCGGTGGCAATGCGCTGACCGGCAATGGGTTTCGACAATGCGTTCACGTCTGCGGCCGTCCCCAAGCAACAACACCGCACTCGCGTCCGTCCCGCCGCTCGACGGGGCGCGGCGCTAACGGTCACCCGCGCGCCGCGGCGGCAGCGATTTCAAAAACGTGTAGAGCGCGTCCGCATCGGTGTCGTTGACGTTCTTCAGGGTCGGAAACGGCATCACCGTGCTCACGGCGCTGCCGTCGGGCCGCTTGCCCGTGCGCAGCATCGCCTTGAACTTGTCGGCGCTGTCGTAACGGGGCAGCACACTCCCCTCGCCCGTCGTCAGATTCGCGGCCGGCGGCCAATCGGGCGGCGAGCCTGGAATCTTGCCGCCGGAGAAGCCGTCGCCGTGACAGCCGGTACACATGTTCGCGACATAGTGTCCGTGCACGACGGATACCGATTCCGCCACAGGCTTCGACGGCGCAAGCGAGTGGTCGATCTCCTGCGCGTCGTCCTTCACGACGCCGAACGCATACAGCGCCTTCAGCAGCAGCGGAAAGCGGATCTCGGCTGCGCTGCCGACGGCGGGAGACAGGCTGCGCACGTAGGCGACGATCGCGGCGAGGTCGTCATCGGTCAGTCGGTTATAGTCCCTGCTCGGCATCAGAATCATCGGATGCCGCTGTGGCGTCACGCCGTGGCGAATCGTGCGTACCCAATCGACTTCGCTGTATGTCTTGACGACGCTGCCAGGTCCGGGACTGATGTTCGGCGACTTGACGTGGAAGCCGTTCGGATCGTCGATGACGTCGCGGCCGGCGCCGTCGTCGCCGTGGCATTCCATGCAGCCGCGCGACTCGTAGAGATACTTGCCGCGCCCGAGCACCGCGTCGCCCGATGCATAAGCGACCGGTGCGACGGTGATCTCGATCACGCGCGAGCGCTTGCGCTCGGAAAGCACGCTCGCCGCGAGCGCGAGCGCGATGGCGACGACGATGAGAACGGCGAGCACGATCGCCCCCATCCGGATGACCTTGCGCACGGACAGCCTCCGGCGGACAAAAGAAATGCGCCGGGCGCGCGAACAATCGCGCCGGCGCGCCGCAAGTATAGTGCGAATCGGGTGGCGATCAACAAATGCTCACCTGCGCTCGGCATTCACGCAGATGGGGACAGACAGCAAAGCGGCGCCGCGACGCGCGTCGCCGCCTCGCGTCGCGTTATTGCGTCGGCGCCGGGCTCGGCATCGCGCCGATCGTCGTCGTGGTAGTCGTCGTCACGGCGCCGCTCGCGCCTTGATCGACGTAGTACGACCACGCGTCGCTGAATTCCGTGCGATCGAGCCTGCCGTCGGCGTCGCGGTCCGCTTTCGCGAACGCGTCGCCGAAACCGGGCAGCTGTGCCACGTCCGAACGCGACAGGAACCCCGTGCTGCGCGTGTCGAGCTTCTGGAACGCCTCGTTCGCACTGTCCGCGCGCGTGAGCGAGGTCGATCCGATCGCCGCGTTGAGCTCGGTCGACGATTGCGGCGATGCGGCGGGTGCAGCCGTTGCAGCGGCCGCAGCGGCAGCGTCCGTCGCCGCGGACGGCGATGCCGGCGCGGTCACGGTCGTCGTCGTTTGCGTCGTGACCGACGTGGTTGCGGCCGGGTTGTCCGCGCTCGATTGCGCGAACGCTGCGCCGCACAGCCCGAACGCGAGCGCGGCGAACACGAGCGTCGGACGAAACGTGGGATGCGAATTCATCAGAATGCTCCTTGCTGCAACGATGGGCGCCCGCGTCGCGCGACGGTCCCGGCGCGAACGGAGCGTATCCGTTTCGACGAAGCCCCGGCTTCGGGGTTCCGGCGGCGCATGATCAAAGGCGTAAAATGCGTTCGCCCTACACCGGCTCGAGCGGCCGTCCTACAGGCGTGCGCCTGCGCGGCTCGCATCCGCTACGCAACGACCCACCGATGGAAATCCCCCTGATCGGCTCCGATGATGCGATCGTCGCGATCACCGTCCGCCTCGTCGCGGCCTTGACGATCGGCGGCATCATCGGGCTCGAGCGCAGCTTCCACGGCCGGCCCGCCGGATTCCGCACGCACGCGCTCGTGTGCCTGTCGACGAGCCTGCTGATGCTGGTCACCGTCTACGAGACGCGCTGGTTCCCGGCAGTCGCGCAGGGCCGCATCGCACTCGATCCGACGCGCATGGCGCAAGGCATCATGACCGGCATCGGCTTTCTGGGCGCCGGCACGATCATGACGCAGGGGTTGTCGGTGCGCGGCCTCACGACGGCAGCGTCGATCTGGATCACGGCGGCGATCGGCATTCTGCTCGGCATCGGGTTCTGGTTCCCGGCGCTGCTCGCGACGGTGCTCACGCTGGGCACGCTGTCGATATTCCGCTGGATCGAAAACCGCATGCCGTCGCAGTTCTATGCGCATTTCGTCGTGCGCTTCGCGACCTCGGCGCTGATGAGCGAGGACGCGATGCGCGAGCTCCTGCACCAGCACCGGTTCGATGTCGCGAACCTCAATTACCGGCTCGACCGCGACTCCGATTTCTTCGAGTACCGGATGGTGATCCGCACCAACGCCGCGGCGAATGCGCAGCGTCTTTCCGAGGCGCTCGCCAGATTGCCCGCCGTCAAGGAGTTCCGGCTGTCACCGACGGGCGATTGAGTTCACGCGCGGCGGCGTCCGCGCGCGGTGGTACGCTCGCGTTGCTCAAGATCCGCCTCGACACCCGCACTCGGCTTCGTGCGCAACGGTTTGACCTTCGTCCCGCAGCAACGCACGCGATCGCCGGCGCTCGCGCCGTCGTTCACGCAGTTCCTCGTGCTGTCGCTGCTGTTGCACCTGCTGGTGATCGTGATGTTCCGCCAGCCGGCCGGCATTCTGGGCGGGCATGGCGAGCGCGCACTGCTGTCGTCGCTCGAAGTCGTATTGCGCGAAAGCAGGCCGCAGCGCGATTCGACATCGCAGGACGCGGGCGCGCCGTCGCTCTGGCGCCGCTGGATCGGCGCGCCGGAGCCGTCGACGCGCGAGCCGCGGCGCGCCGAGCTGCTGCCGCGCGAGCAAGCGCCGAGCGAGCCGACACCCTCCGTGCAGCCGGTACCCGACGCGCAACCGTCGCCGGCCGACGCCGCCGCTCCCTCGACGCCCCGCACCGAAGACACGCTGCCCCGCATCGACCCGACTGCGCCGACCGAAACCGACAAGACGTTCGTGCGACCGATTGAAATGCCGCCGCCGCCGTTGCCGAATCGTCCGCTTGCGCCGTTCGAGCTGCAGCCACCGCGCGCGCTCGAACGCGACCTGCCACCCGCGCCGCCGCTCGCGCCCGCGCCCGCATTGCCCTCGCAGCCGCTGCCCCGCATTCGCGCGCCGGCGCCGCGCGCGATCGAGCGTGAGTTCGCCACGGTGCCGGAGATTGCGCCCGCAGCACCGTTGCCCGCACAACCGTTGCCGCGCATCGATGCACCCGTGACGCACGCGATCGAGCGCGAGGCGCCGGCGGCGCCCGAGCTTCCGGAGGCAGCTCCGTTGCCCGCACAGCCGTTGCCGCGTGTCGACCTGCCCGCGACTCGTGCTCTCGACCGTGAGCTGCCGCGCGCACCGGAGCTTGCGCCGGCGGCGCCACTGCCCGCACAACCGTTACCGCGTGTCGACGTGCCTTCGCCACGCACGTTCGAACGCGAATTTCCGCGCGCACCCGAGCTTGCCCCCGCCGCGCCGCTGCCTGCGCAGGCACTGCCACGTGTCGACATGCCGTCAGCGCGCGCGATCGAGCGCGAGCTGCCCGCCGCGCCCGAACTTCCGCCGAGCGTCCCGCTTCCCACGCAACCGTTGCCACGCGTCGACCTGCCTGCGGCGCGCGCAATCGAAGCTCTCCCTTCGTTGCCCTTGTCGATGCCGCGCGGGCTGCCGAATGTCGAGCCGGCGCCGCGTCTGTTTCTGCCTGCGCCGCCGCTGATCGAGCCGAAGCCGGCGCAAGCAGCGCCATCCGGCGCGCCACGATTCGACTTCGAGCGTGCGCGTGAAGTCGCGCAGGAATTCAATCGCACGAGCGGGCGAGCGGTGACCGGCCGTCCGATCGACCCCAATGCACCGCCCATCGATCGCGCGTCGGCGCTCGGCCGCGCGATTCAGAAAGCCGCGCAACCCGACTGCCGCGAGGCGTATGCCGCACTCGGCCTGCTCGGGCTCGTACCGCTGATCGCCGACACCGTGATGGACCGCGGCTGCCGCTGGTAGGTCTCCCCGGCGTAGCGTGCAGGCACTTGGCACAAGGCTTGCTTTTCACCGTGTGCACTGAGCCAACGTGCCGGTCATGCGCGCACACGATGCACGGACGCGAACGGCACGCGCGCCGACTGGAACGACAAGACCAACCATCGTGCCCGCTGCTCCGCCATCCGGCCGCGACGACCGCGACCCGAAGCCCGTCCTGCGCCTGCTCGTCGGAGTCGCCGCGCAGGCTGCAGTCGTTGTCGCGCTTGTGCACCTCGCCCTCTTCGCGCCATACCACTGGGGCTGGCTGACCGAGCCCGCATTCGCGCTGACCGCCGCTGCGCTCTCCGGAGTCGCCGTCGCGACGATCGCGTATCCGCTCGCACGCCTGCTCGAAAATCTGCGCGATGGCCTGCAGCGTTTTTGGGCGGGCGCCGATGATCCTCCGGTGACGTTGTCGGCGCCGCCGAGCGCGCTCGCAAATCTCGACGGCGAGCTCGAGCGTCTGCACACTCGCGTGCTGAAGCGCGTCGACGAGCTGAAGGCTACGAGCCGTGCAGTGCATCGTGAAAGCCGCGCAAACCGGCGCATCGCGAAGCACCTGACGCACGCGCAGCGCATTGCGCGCGTCGGCAGCTGGGAATGGCACCTCGCGACGCACCGCGTCGCATGCTCGAACGAAGTCTTCAGGATTCTCGGCCTCGACGCCGACGCGTTCACCCCCACGCCGTCGGCGCTGGTGAACCTCGTCCATCACGACGATCGGCGCGCGCTTCGCCGCTGGATCGTGCGCATCGCGCACGGCGCGAACCCCGAAGGTCTCGACGTGCGCGTGCACGCGAAGGGCGGTGAGCTGCTCAACGTGCACGTGCTGGGCGAAGCGCTGCGCGGAACGCGCGGGCGTGCGATCGCCGTCGTCGGTACCCTGCAGGACGCGACCGAGCGGACGCGCGCGATCCAGCAGATCCATCAGCTCGCCTACTACGACGTGCTGACCGAGCTTCCGAACCGGCTGCGCTTCCACGAGAAGCTCGCCGAGACGCTCGAGTTCGCGCGCCGTCATCAGACGACGTTCGCGATCATGTTTCTCGATCTGGACCAGTTCAAGCGGATCAACGACACAATGGGCCACGCGGTCGGCGATGATTTGCTGCGCGTGGTCGCGCAGCGGTTGACGCGCGTGCTGCGGCTCGATCCGGCCGCCGTACCGGTGGCCGGCAAGTCGGGCGAGCGTGACGTCTGCCGCCAGGGCGGTGACGAGTTCATCGTGCTGTTGAACGGTGTGGCGACCGAAGAGCAGGCGGCACGCGCGGCGCATCGCGTGCTCGAGACGCTCGCGCAGCCGATCCGGCTCGGCGGCCAGGAGCTCTTCGTTTCGGCTTCGATCGGGATCGTGCTCTATCCGCGCGACGGCAACGACCTCGACACGCTGCTCAAGAACGCCGACGTCGCGATGTACCACGCGAAGGGCGAAGGCCGCAATCGCCACGCGTTCTACCGCGATTCGATGCGCCAGGCGACCGCCGAGCGGCTGTCGCTCGAGCACGATCTGCGACGCGCGATCGAGGATGAGCAGTTCGAGCTGCACTATCAGCCGCAGATCAACGTCGCGAGCGGCGAGCTCACCGGCATCGAGGCGCTGATCCGCTGGAACCATCCGACGCTCGGCATGCTGCTGCCGAAGCACTTCATTTCGGTCGCCGAGGAAGCCGGTCTCATCATGGGGCTCTGGGAATGGGTGTTCGTCACCGCGCTGATCCAGCACAACGCGTGGCTCGCCGAGGGCCTGCCGCCGGTGACGATCGGCGTCAACCTGTCGAATCTGCAGTTCGGCGATCTCGGCCTCGCCGATCGCGTGTGCGAGATCACGAAGGTGATCGGCGTTTCACCGAACTACGTCGAGCTCGAGGTCACCGAATCCGCGCTGGTGCGCGATTTCGACGGCGCGCTCGCCACGCTGCACAAGCTGCGCGACATGGGCGTGAAGATCGCGATCGACGACTTCGGCACCGGCTATTCGTCGCTGTCGTGCCTGCGCCGGCTGCCGCTCGACAAGCTCAAGCTCGATCACACGTTCACGACGGATGCCGTGCAAAGCGATGAAGGCGCGGCGATCGCACGCGCCATCATCTCGATGGCCGAAAGCCTGCATCTTGCGGTCGTCGCCGAAGGCGTCGAGACGCAGGCGCAGATGGAGTTCCTGTCGGCGCTCGGCTGCAACACGATGCAGGGCTACCTGCTGAGCCGGCCTCTGCCGGCGGTCGTGATGACCGAGCTGTTGCGCAGCCGCTATGCGAGCGCGTCGATCGCGGGCGAGCGACTCGCCGGATTCGACTGGCCGGCGCCGTTGACCTCGTTGCGCCACTAACGGATTTGACTTCGCCGCGGCGCTTCGGGTACCGTCGCGACGCCTGCCCGGGCGCGCGCCGGATCCCGAAGACGCCGCGAGCGGCGGCGCCAACGGGAGGTTCCCATGACGATCATCGAACGGGTGCTGTGGCGCGCGCAGCACGCAGCCGTCATCGCGCCGCTCGTCGTTGCCGCGCTCGCCTTCGCGGCCCCTGCGCTCGCGGCCGACACGATCAACGCCTACTCGATCTGGCCCGAGAACTGGGCGCGTCCGATGTTCGAGGAGTTCGAGAAGGCAACCGGCATCAAGGTCAACTTCGTCCGCTTCTCGTCGGGCGAGGCGCTCGCACGCGTGATCGCCGAGAAGAACAATCCGCGCGTCGATGTGCTGTTCGGTGGACCGGTCGAGACGTTCGCCGCCGGCATTGCCGAAGGCGTGTTCGAGTCGTACAAGCCACCATCGTTCGCGAAGCTGCCGCCGCGTTTCCGGCACAACGACGGCCAATGGATTGCGATCGCCGACGATCCGCTGGTGTTCATGTCGAATGTGAAGTTCCTCAAGGAGAACGGCCTCAATCCGCCGGCATCGTGGAACGATCTTCTTGCGCCGGCTTACAGGAACATGCTGCAGATGGCTGATGCGCGCACATCGGGCACCGCGGTCACGCGCATCTTCTCGGTGCTTGAGGTCAATGGCCGCGACGAAGCGAAGGCGTTCGACTACATGAAGAAGCTGCGGCCGAATGTGCAGCTCTACACGAAAAGCGGCGGCGGCGGCACGCTGCCGGTCGGCCTCGGCCAGGCGGGCGCCGGCATTTTCTTCATCGTCGATGCGCTCGACACGAAGGCAAAGGGTTACGACGTCGTCTTGAGCTTCCCGCGCGAGGGCATCGGCACGGCCGCCGAGGCAATTGCGCTGATCAAGGGCGCGAAGAATGCGGAGGCAGCGAAGAAGCTGATCGATTGGGCGAGCTCGCCCGCGATGCAAGGCCAATTCTCGAAATACAAGATCAATTTCGTTCCGGCGCATCCCGACGTTGCGCTCGATCCCTCGCTCGCCGACGTGCTCAAAGGCGCGAAGCTCTTCCCGATCGATGCCGATTACGCCGGCGCGAACCGCAAGCGCATCGTCGAGCGCTGGGTGGCCGAAGTGCTGAATCCGTAGCGCGCGACGCGAGCCAAAACCATTGTCATTGCGAGCGCAGCGAGGAATCCGCTGTTGCGCACCGGCGTCCCCAACAGCAGATTCCTCGTCGCTTCGCTCCTCGGAATGACATCGTCGGAGCTTCGCTCCTCGGAATGACATCGTCGGCGACGGCCCGCATGCGTTTCGGCGCCCTCAGCGACCCCGCAGTCGCCGTTGCGGCGCTCGCGCTATGGCTGCTGCTCGCGCTGTTCGTCGTCTATCCGCTCGTGATGCTGTTCGCGCGGATCCTCGTCGATCACGGCACGTTCACCACGGCCGGCATCGCGGCGGTGCTGACTGATCGCCATCAGCTGCGCGCGTTCTGGAACAGCCTGCTGCTCGCGACGCTGACCGGGTTCGCCGGGACGGTCATCGGCTTCGTGTTCGCCTTCGCGGCCGAGCGCGCGCGGCTGCCGCGAGCGCTCGTGAGCGTGGTCGACGCGAGTGTGCTACTGCCGCTGGTGTCGCCGCCGTTCACCACTGCGATCGCGATGATCTTCTCGTTCGGACCGCGCGGTCTGATCACATACGACCTGCTCGGCCTCAAGGGCTATACCGTCTACGGCCTTTCGAGCACGCTTTTCTCCGAGGTGCTTACGTATTTCCCGATCGCGTACCTGACGTTGCGACCGATCCTCGCCGGCATCGACTCGAACATCGAGGGCATGGCGCGCTCGCTCGGCGCCTCTCGCGCCCGCGTGTTCGGCACGGTGACGCTTCCGCTGTGCGTTCCCGGACTCGCCAACGCGTTCCTGCTGCTGTTCGCCGCCTCGCTCGCGGATTTCGCGACGCCGCTGATCCTTGCCGGCAACCAGTTCCCGGTGCTGCCCACGCAGGCGTACCTGCAGATCACGGGCCTGTTCGACCTCCGAGGCGGCGCCGCGTTGTCGTTCGTGCTGCTGCTGCCCGCGTTGACGGTGTTCCTGTTGCAGCGCTACTGGGTGAGCCGCCGCTATTACGTGACGATCACCGGCAAAGGCGCCGGCCAGGCGCCGTTCGACAGCGTCTCGCCGGCCGCGCGCGCACTGCTGCTCGCCGCGTGCGCCAGCATCGCCACGGTGATCGTCTATTTCTACGCGCTGCTGCTGTATGCGTCGCTCGTCGTCGCGCTCGGCGCGAACCACGCGTTCACGCTCGCGCACTATCGCGTGATCTTCAGCGACGGCATGAAGGCAATCCGCGATACGCTCATCATCGCGGGTCTCGCGATGCCGCTCGGCGGGCTGTACGGCATCGTGGCAGGCTACCTCGTCGCCCGCAAGCGCTTTGCCGGACGCCGCTCGATGGAAATGGTGTCGATGATGAATTACGCGCTGCCGGGCACGATCGTCGGCATCGCCTATCTGATCGCGTTCAACGACCCGCCGTTCGTGCTGACCGGCACCGCGCTCATCATCGTCGCCTGCTACGTGTTCCGCTACGGCCCTACCGGCATCCGCGCAACGATCGCGCTGCTCGCGCAAATCGACAAGAGCCTCGAGGAGGCCTCACTCGGCCTTGGCGCGGGAAGCAGCACGACGTTCCGGCGCGTCACGCTGCCGCTGATCCTGCCTGCGTTCTTCGCCGGGCTCGGTGTCGTGTTCATCCGCTCGATGACCGCGATCAGCGCGACGATCTTTCTCGTGTCGATCAGCTGGACGCTCATCACCGTGAAGATCCTCGAGAACATCACCGAGCTCTCGCTCGGTCCGGCGGCGGCGTTCTCCGTGCTCGTCGTCGCGATCGTCTTCGTCGTCGTCGCGCTGATCGGCCGGCTGCTGCGGCTCTTCCGCGCGCCCGGCGCGCTGCCGGTCACGAGCCTGCTCGGAGGTTGAAGCGATGGAAACGATCGGCGTGCACGTCGACGGCGTCTCCAAGCGATTCGCGCACCGCGTGAAGGGCGAGATCTACGCCGCGCGCGACGTCCGGCTCGACGTTCGTCCCGGCGAGCTGTGGACGCTGCTGGGCCCGTCCGGCTGCGGCAAGACGACGACGCTGCGCATGATCGCCGGCTTCGAGCAGCCCGACGGCGGCCGTATCCGTTTCGGCGGCCAGGATGTGACCGACGTTCCGGCGAACAAGCGCGACATCGGCTTCGTGTTCCAGAACTACGCGCTGTTCCCCCATCTGTCGGTGTTCGAGAACGTCGCCTACGGGCTTCGCGTGCGCGGCGCCGCCACCGGCGCGATCGTGCGCCGCGTCGGTGATGTGCTGGCGCTCGCAGGGCTCGCCGGCTACGAGCAGCAGTTTCCCGCGCAACTGTCCGGCGGCGAGCAGCAGCGCGTCGCGCTCGCACGCGCGATCGTGATCGAACCGCGCGTGCTGCTGTTCGACGAGCCGCTGTCGAACCTCGACGCCAAGCTGCGCGTGCAGATGCGCCGGGAGATCCGCGACCTTCAGCAGCGGCTTGCGATCACGACCGTGTATGTGACGCACGATCAGGAAGAGGCGATGGCCGTATCCGACCGCATTGCCGTCATGCACCAGGGCAGCATCGTGCAGCAGGGGACGGCCGAGGATCTTTACTATCGGCCAGCGTCCGAGTTCGTCGCGCGCTTCGTCGGGCGCGTCAATCTCATTCCTGGAACAGTCACGGCGATCGACGGCGCGAGCGCGACTGTTGCCGCGCTCGGAGGCGCGATCACCGCGCCCGCCGCGCCGGACACTCGACCCGGCGCCGCCGTGCAATTGATGATTCGTCCCGAGGCGATCGCGCTCGTGCGCGACGTCGCGGGCGCACCGGCGTTGCGGGCGACGCTGCTGTCGCGGACCTTCCTCGGCGAGAAGGCCGAATACCGGCTCGCCTGCCACGGCGAGATGCTGCATGCGGTCCGTTACAATGCGGGGCCAGCCGACCGCCTTGCGGACGGCGTTGTGGTGGCGCTTCGCATCGACCCGGACGCCGTCACGATCGTTCCCCATTCGACATGAGCGCTGTTACCCGCCTCCTCGCCATCGCCATCGTCGTGTTCGCGATGGCCGCTGCGCGCGCGGCCGATGCGCCGCCGCGTGAAGTCCACGGCATGTCGGACGCATTCGCCGCGCCCGGCGTCGCGCTCGCATGGGGCGTCATGCGCGGGACCGGCGATGCGCCCGCGGTCGTCGATGTGCGGATCGCCGTCGATCCGATGACCTACCCGCGCGTCGCCATCGTGGGCCGCGATCCGTTCTCGTCGCGCGAGCGCGTGCTCGCAACATCGCCCACGGCGGGATTGACCGACCTGCGCGTGCCGCGGACGAGCTTCGAGCGCTACCCGCGCACCGAATTCCGGTTCTTCGCGACGGCGGCACCCGAACCCGCGGAGACCCCGAAGCTCATCGTCTACTTTCTGGGCGTGCCCGATACGACGCCCGAATTCGCGAACGAGGCGCGGCTCGACGCCTCGCTCGGCGAACGCATCGTGCGCGCGCGCAACGCGCCCGGCTTGAAAGCGCCGTGACGCGCGCCGAGCTCGCGCGGCTGATCGACCATTCGGTATTGAAGCCCGAGGCGAGCGCCGACGACGTCGTCGCGGGCGCCGACGTCGTGCGCGCGTGGCGGATCGGTTTCTATTGCGTGCAACCCTGCTGGGTGCGCCGTGCCGCGGAATCGCTCGCGGGGTGCGACGCGGCGATCGCGAGCGTCATCGGCTTTCCGCACGGCTGCGACCGCAGCGACATCAAGGCGCGCGCCGCGGCGCTCGCGGTCGCCGACGGCGCCGCAGAAATCGACATGGTGATCAATTTCGGCGCGCTTCGCAGCGGCGATGCCGCGCTCGCCGGCGATGACATCGGCGCCGTCGTGCGCGCGGTCGCCGGCGTGCCGGTCAAGGTCATTGTCGAGACGACAGCGCTCGCAGACGCACAGAAGCGACTCGCGTGCCGGCTCGCCGTCGATGCGGGCGCCGCCTTCGTCAAGACGTCGACCGGTTTCCATCCGAGCGGCGGCGCGACCGCGGCCGACGTGCGGCTGTTGCGCGAATGCGTCGGCATTGCGTTCGGCGTCAAGGCATCGGGCGGCATTCGCACGCTCGATGACGTGCGCGCGATGATCGCGGCCGGCGCGAATCGTATCGGGACCTCGTCGAGCGCGGCGATTCTCGGCTCGCTCGACTAGCTGCCCCACGCCTTCAGCGCGAGGAACTCGCGCCGCGTCTTCGGGCCGTAGGTCACGAACGCCGGATCGGCGCGTTCGCGATACGCGTCGCGCTCGCGTGTCACGCGGTCGTGCGCAACATGCTTGCGCACGACCTCCGGCGCCACGGCGTAGACGCGAAGCGCGTTGCGGCCGAACACCTTTGCCCGTATCGCGGGCGTGATTTTCGGATAGCTGTGTGCAGCCGCGAGCTCGTCGGCGATCTGGAACGTGCGGAACGCCTGGATCTGATCCTGCGGCGAGCCGTACCAGATCGAATCCGTTCCCCAAAGCACGTTGTCCTCGCCCACGTGCACGAGCAGCTTGCCGAGCGCGTGCGAAGCCGAGTCCGGGTCGCGCATCAGGAATCGCCACGTCGATCCGAGCTCCGCGTACACGTTCGAGCCGGGACGCACGCCGTTCTCGCGCACGCTCGTCACAAGCGAATCGATGCCGTCGGTTCGGCGCGGGTCGTACGCGCGCTCCGGCTTTTCAGCGACGAACCCGGAGTGGTAGATCAGGAAATTGACGTCGGGAAAGCGTTTCGCGACACGACCGACGTCCGCGCACGTCGAGTGCTCGTACGATTGGGGACCGAACGGCAATCCCTTGTGCACGGCGATGTTGCGAATGCCCAGCCGGCGCGCTTTCTCGATGAATCGCAACCCGACATCGTCATCGAGGAAGAAGCCCTTACCGTTTGGCCCCCATTGCGTGTACGTCTTCCATGCGGCGATCGGGTAGCGCTCGGCCAGCATGTCCATGTCCTCGACATCGCCTTGCTGATTCGGATTGACGCGTCCATGCAGGAAAATCCGGTGCGTGCCGTCCATTTTCTCCACGATTCGGGCGGTCGCAGCCGCTTCCTCGATCGTGAGGGGCTGGCCGCGTCGCGTCGAGGGGACGAACGACAGCACGATGAGATCGGTGTCGGAATCGAGGAACACGTCCTTGATGAACGCATCGGCACCGAGGCATTGCAGGTATTCGCGCCCGGCCGCCGGCGCCGCGGCGATGCAGGCGTTGTTCGCCGCGAAGCCCTTGAGCGGTTGCGCGCCGGCCGGCAGCAACCGCGTCCAGGCCCCGGTGGGATTCACGAAATGCCCCTGGATGTCGAAGATGAATTCGTTCTTGTCGAGCGCCGAGCGTGCGACCGGCAGCTCGAGCGCGGCGTCGGCCGGAAGCTCGTAATGACCGCCGCGACGGCCCGACGCGCCATACGCCGCATTCATCGCGAGCAAAGTGCTTGCTGCGCCGCACGCCGAGACGAGAAACGCGCGGCGCGAAACGCCGAGGCATCTGGCGTTGGATGCGGCCGCATCGTGCGCGAGGCGCCGCGCGCGCCGGTGCACCGGCGCCAACGGAATCGGCGCGAATTCGCCGTTCGTCGTCGTGTCGAGCTTGACCGGCAGCCGTGTGCCTTCGGGGTCGTTTCGGAATCGCATCGCGTCCTCCCCATCGTTACGCGCGTCGGCACCGCAACCACGTCGCGGCGGCGCGTTGTCCTACATCCGAGTTGCATGCCGTCCGATGCTTTGTTCCACCGCGCTGGCCGATATTGAATGTGCGATCTGTCCGAGGACGCGAGCCTATCGCAAGCATCACGAAAGACGGATACGGCTTCGAGTCCCCGGACAGTCGCACGTTCTACTCCGTCCGCTCCCAATGCGCCTCGCCGATCTCCTGTTTGGCCGTCCGAAGACCCGTGTAGCGGCGGTTTATAGTAGTCGTGAAAGTGCCGTGGCCGCCGCCGAGGCGGCTAAAAGCGAAGGCGCCACCGACGCGGAACACATCCGGGTCGTCGGACCTCTTGAGCAGCTCATCGGCAACGAGCCCGCGTCGCCCATGCGCGGCGCTTGGGCCGTGATCGCCGAGCCCGACACGTACGAGCAAAGCTCATGCATCGCGCGGGCGCTGCGTCATCCATGGCGACGGCGGCAAGGCGATCGCGCGCGACAGCCTGCGAGCGCACAGCCCCAAAGCAAGAACCCCGCCGCAGCGGGGCTCGTCACCGATCGTTCGTAACTTCAAGCGGGAATCGTTTCCCGCGGCTTGCGCTCGGTTTCGGCGGGCGATTGCGGCTCGATCGGAGCCTGCTGCTGCTTTTCCGCTTGCGCGCGCTGTTGTTCGCGTTGCTGCTCCTTTCGCAACTGACGTGCGCGCGCCCTTTCGAACAGTGAGCTGAACTCGTAGCACATGGTCGGACTCCTTCCGGTTCACTCGACGGCGAGCAGCGACACGACTTCGATCGTGACGTCGGCGACACCGCCGCCCGTAATGCCGAGCGCTCGCGCCGCGCTTCGTGAAAGGTCGATCGACCGGCCGCGTAGGTACGGTCCGCGATCGTTGATGCGCACGACGACCGTGCGCCATGTCGACGGTGCGGTAACGCGCACCTTCGTGCCGATTGGCAACGTCTTGTGCGCAGCGGTCATCGCATCGGCGTCGTAGCGCTCGCCGCTCGCGGTCTCGCGGCCGATGAATCGGTTGCCGTAGAACGACGCGCGGCCGTGCAGCACGCGCGTATCGCCCGATGACGCGATCGCGTGCCCGCGCCAATCGACGTCCGCGATCGCACCGCGCAATGGCGCCACTGGGAGAATGACCGCGAAAAACGCCGCGCGCATGTCGTCGCGCTCCTAGCGCCGGCCGCGCGGCAACGGGTCGCCCTCGCGGTCGTACGCCGGCGGCACGTAAACGTTGAGCGTTCGCAGCGGCTCGCGGCCGTTGTTGCGGATCTCGTGCCGCTCGCCGCGTTCGATCAGCAACAGCGAGCGCTCGCGCAGCGCGATGCGGCGCCCGTTCACCGTCGCGACGCCGCTGCCTGACAACACGAACAGCCACTGATCCGCGCCGCGATGGCGGTTGCCGGCGTCGCCTTCGCCATCGCCGGGCGGGATCACCATTTCGGCAGCCTCGGCGCGCCGGTTGGCGAGCGCGACCCTAAATCCCTTGCCGAATCGAAGTATCTTGCGTTGCACTGCCGAGCTCCGTCGACCTCCGACGCCGGCGGCTCACGCGAACATCTGCCGGACCGACTTGCGGACGATGTCGAGCGCGTCGGGATCGCCTCTCGCGATGGCAAACAGGTAGTCGCGCGCCTGCTTCGCGCTCACGTGCGGCGGAAGCGGCGGAATGTCCGGGTCACTGATAATCTCGATGACGGCCGGCCGTGCGCTCGTCATCGCTTCATCGAGCGCGGGCACGATCTGCGACGGCTCGTCGATGCGAACGCCGGTGAAGCCGAGCAGCCGCGCGTAGCCGGCATACGAGAAATCCGGCAAGTCCTGCGACGCCGGGAACTTTGGATCGCCCTGGAGCACGCGCTGCTCCCACGTCACCATGCCGAGATCGCGATTGTTGAGCACGACGACGACGAAGCGCGGATCCTTCCAGCACGTCCAGTACTTCGCGACGGTGATCAGCTCGGCGAGCCCGCTCATCTGCATCGCGCCGTCGCCGACGAACGCGAGCGCCGGCCGATCGGGATAAGCGAACTTCGCGGCGATCGCGTACGGTATGGCGGAGCCCATCGACGCGAGGCCGCCCGAGTGTGCGGCGCGCATGCCGGTGCGCAGCTTCAGGTCGCGCGAGTACCAATGCACGGCGGTGCCCGTATCGCACGCGAGTAGCGCGTTGTCCGGCAGCCGCGCCGACAGCTCCCAGAATACACGCTGCGGATTGACGGGCTCGGCATCCTGCAACGCGCGCTTTTCGAGCGTCGCCCACCAGTCCGTGACGTTGCGCTCAATGCGATCACGCCAGCTGCGATCCGTCTTTCGCCGCAGCAACGGAAGGAGCGCGCGCAGCGTCGCCGCGCTGTCGCCGACCAGATTGACCTCCATCGGATAACGCAGGCTCAACATCCTGCCGTCGACGTCGATCTGCACGCCGCGTGCGCTGCCCTCCTCCGGCAGGAACTCGGCGTAGGGAAAGCCCGAGCCGACCATCAGCAGCGTGTCGCAGTCGCGCATCATTTCATAGGACGCGCGCGTGCCGAGAAAGCCGATGCCGCCGGTGACGAACGGCAGCGTGTCCGCAATGACCGGCTTGCCGAGCAGCGCTTTCGCGATGCCCGCGCCGAGAAGGTCGGCGACCTCGAGCACCTCCGCGCTCGCGTCCTGTGCACCTGCGCCGATCAGCATCGCGACCCTCGCTCCGGCGTTCAGCACGTCGGCCGCTCGCGCGAGCTCGTCAGGCTTCGGCACGATGGACGGGCGCGCGTACCCGACGCCCGAGTGCACGGTGCCGTGCTCGTGCGGCGGCTGCTTCATCGCGAGCCCCTGCACATCCGAGGGCAGGATGATGCACGTCGCCCTCCGCTGGTCGATTGCCGTGCGGAACGCGCGATCGATGACGTGGCGCAGCTGCGGGGCCGTCATGACCATCTGCACGTACTCATGCGCGACGTCCTTGAACAGCGCGACCAGATCGATCTCCTGCTGGAAATCACCGCCGAGCGCTGCGCGCTGCTTCTGGCCGACGATCGCGACGACCGGCTGATGATCGGCCTTGGCGTCGTAGAGCCCGGTCAGCAGATGGATCGCGCCCGGACCGGACGTCGCGAGGCAGACGCCGACTTCGCCGGTGAACTTTGCATGACCGCACGCCATGAACGCGGCCGCTTCCTCGTGCCGCGACTGGATGAATGCGATGCGGCCGCCGGCGCGATTCAGCGCGCCGATGACGCCGTTGATGCCGTCGCCGGGGTAGCCAAAGATACGCGCCACACCCCAGGCGGCGAGCCGGTCGATCAGGAAATCGCTGACGGATTGCGCCATCGCGGTTTCTGCGCCCCTTGCCGTCGCGTCAGCGGCCGCGGGTCGATGTGCGCTTCGACGTCGCGCCGCCCTGGGCCGACGTCTTGCGCGAGGATGTCCCACGCGTCGATCCGGGCTTCGACGTCGCACGCCGTTTCGTCACGGGCTCGCCGCGCCCGCGCGCCCGCGCCGCACGCGGCGCAAGCTCTTCCTCGATGGCCGGAATCGCCGCGCCCTCCTGCAGCTCCTCCTTGCGCGCGATCATCTTGCGGCCGAGCTCATCGAGATCGACGTCCGAGCTGCGCGCCTTGGGGAACATCTCGCCTTCCTCTTCGCGCACGTGGTGCTTGACGTACTCGGACAGCACCTTGACCTTCGCGTCATAGAGCATGTCGTCCGGCGTGGACGCCTCGAGCTGCGCAACGAGGCTCTTCACCGACTGGTGCTCGACGCTCGCCTCGTCGAGCAGGTCCTGCATATCCTCGACCTTGCGGAATGCCGGATAGAACAGCTCCTCCTCGAGCTGCGCATGAACCTCGAGCGCCTTGCAGATCGATTCCACGATCTCTTCCTTCGTCTGCGCGTCCGCGTCCTCCTTGCGATCGTCGTACTCGTCGAACAGCTTTTCGACGTCATCGTGGTCTGCTTTGAGCAGATCGAGCGCGTTCGCGTTTTCCGGGTTGCCTTCGAACAGACCGAGCATGGTGAGACCCCCCTTGGCGTGTGAGGTGGATGACAGCGTGCCCGAAACGCACGCGAGCGCTGTTCAGTGTCGGCGAGCACGCGCGCGCGACGTATCGTCCGCGATCGCAGGCCGCTGTAGGACGGCGCCGACGCTCGCTTTTTAAGCGTCGGCGCGACGCGCCAGCGCGTCGGCGAGCTCGCGCAGGATCGGTCGCTGGCCTTCGATCAGCTTGCGAGCCGCCGTTTGGAGATCGAACCACGCGGCGCGATCGACTTCGGGAAATGCGCGCACGTTGCCTGACTTCGGCGGCCATTCGAGCTCGAACGTATTGCTCGTGATGCTCGCCGCATCGAGATCGCCTTCGACCGCGAAAGGATGCACGAGCTTGCCGCTGCGCTGCGCGACGGGGGTCAGCGGCTGCAGCTTGCCCTCGATCGCAGTGCCGGTTTCCTCGGCGAATTCACGCCGCGCGGCGCTCTCGGGACTTTCATCCGCACCGAACTCGCCCTTCGGGAACGACCACGCACCGTCGTCCTTGCGCTGCCAGAACGGGCCGCCGGGATGAACGAGAAACACTTCGAGCGCGCGAGCGCGCCACCGGTACAGCACGATGGCGGCGCTTTGCGCGCGCGGCATGACGCCCCGGCTACTTCACGTAGACGTCCGGGAACTGCTTCTTGAGCTCGGCGAGCTTCGGAAGATCGTTGTAGACGATGTAGGGCTGCGTCGGATGCAGCGCGAGATAGTTCTGGTGATACGCCTCGGCAGCATAGAACGCCGGCAGCTTCGTCACCTCGGTCGCGATCGGACGCGGATAGACCTTGGCTTTGGTCAATTGGTCGATGTACGACTCGGCGACGCGCTTCTGCTCGTCGTTCGCAACGAAGATCGCCGAGCGGTATTGCGGGCCGACGTCCGGCCCCTGGCGGTTGCGTTGCGTCGGGTCGTGCGCGACGGAGAAGAAGATCTGCAGCAGCTGCCCGTATGACACTTTCGACGGGTCGTAGGTGACTTGCACCGATTCGGCGTGGCCCGTACGCCCCGATGACACGGTCTCGTAGTCGGCCTCCTTCGCCCCGCCGCCCGCGTAGCCCGAAACTGCCGACAGCACGCCCTTCGTATGGCGGAATACCGCTTCGACGCCCCAGAAGCAGCCGCCGGCGAATACCGCGGTCTGCGGCCCGCGGACGCTCGACGCGGCGATGTCGACTGCGGGCGCGGGCAACGGTGCCTGTGCGGTGGCGACGCCGCACGCCGAAAGCGTGGCGAGCGCCGCGGATGAGATCCATGCCGCGATGTGGCGAGGTGTCGAAGGGGTCATGATCGGCTGCTCCAGGTTGTTCCGGTGTCGGACGATGGTGTTTAGTCGCGATCAGGGCCCGAACATTTCACGCTCGCGCCGCCAATTCCGCGCGTGCGGGATCATAGCGTGACGCGCCCCCCTCGGTTGCCCGGCGCGCGGGCGAAGCGCGCGAGCGTGGGCAACAGGTTGAGCCCCGTGTCGGCGCGCAGAGCTTGCGCTCGCTCGGTGATCTCGGCCAGGTCGGCGTCGATGGGATCGCCTGCCGCCGCGAGCGCGACCGTGTTGCCGCTGTCGCAGGGCGCGAGCGCGAGCACGCGCCCGTCGAACGCGGACGCGATGCGCTCGACGCTCGGCCGCGCGCTTCGATTGCGGGTGAACAGATTCGTCGCGAGCACGCCCTGCGCCGTCAACCTCGCGCGGCAGTGCCGATAGAACCGCAGCGTGTCGAGCGCGCCCGCGTGCCCCTTCGCGTTGAAGCCGTCGATGAGGATCAGGTCGTAGCGCCGCCTGGTCGCGGCGACGAACGCGGTGCCGTCGCCGATCTCGATCGCGAGCCGCCTGTCATCCTCGGGAAGCTTGAAGAACTGCCGCGCCGCCGCGACCACGGCGGGCTCGATCTCGACCACCGTCAACACCGTTTGCGGGAAGTGCCGGTATAGGAACTTCGTCTGCGACGCCGCGCCCAGTCCGATCAGCAGCGCGGTGCGCGGAAAACCGGCGTCGACGCGCATCAGCAGCGGCAACATCATGTCGCGCGTGTAATCGAGCTCGAGCGCCCACGCGCGCGCGATGCGCATCGCCCCCTGCACCCAGCGCGAGCCGAAGTGCAGGTAGCGCACGCCCGACTCCTCGCTGATCTCGATCGACGTTGCCATCGTCCCCTGCATGGATGTCGCCGTTCCGCGCGCGGGCGAACGCCCGAATGCTACAACGGCACGCCACAGTGGACGAACGTTCGACCGGATAGGATTGATCCGAAAAGCCGTAGGCGACAACGGCAAGAGCTTTCGACGCAAGGGTCGAAGCGACGATCGTGGCGCGAAACGCCACAACGCCGCCGGCGAAGTCGTCATCAGATGCGGTGCGGGGTTGTCGTGACGCGCTATACGACGTATTATGCCATTGTCATTACCCGCGCAGGCCCGCCATGAAATCACGCACGCTCGTCGCTCGTCAGCGCTATTTCGGCATGGAGGCGATCCGCTTCCGCGAAGCGGCGAACCGCGTGCTCGCTCGCATCGTCGGGCTGCCGATCGACCGCGCGCAGGTTCACGAGCGGCGGTTGCGCGAGGACTTCGCGTTGACGACGCAGTCCGGCGAATCGCTCGTCGACGATCTCGTGCGAGGGGGTTTGCTGAAGCCGCACGGCGAGCGTACGGGCGAGTATCGGCTCACCGAGAAGTTCGCCGAATTCGCCTATGCGCGCATCGTCGCACCGTTGCCGCGCGTGCGTGCGCGGCAACTGGTCGAGCGGGCGGCCAAGATTGCCGCCAACATCAACGCCGACTGGACGCGCAACCCGCTCGAGATCGAGACGATCGCCGTGTCCGGCGCGTACATGAGCCGCGACGAGGAGCTCGCCGAGCTCACGCTGAATGTCCTCGTGCGCAACCGCGCGGAACCGCGCAACACGCCGTGGGGCCGGCGTGCGTCAAAGGCCGAAGGCGCGAACGAGATCCGCGCCGAGCTCGCGAAGCTCACTTCGTTCGCCATCGTTCATCTGGTGACCGACCGGCAGGCGCTGCCGCGCCCGTTCAGCGTCGTGTTCAGCGCCGCCGACTGACAGCGCAGCGAGGCAGACCGCGGCGATCACTGCAACCGGATCTCGCCGTCGAACTCGACGTCGAGCGAGAGTCCCGCGATCTCGAGGCGCATGCGCGCCGGAAACGACTCGGTGCCGCCGATCTTTCCGTCGGCGATCGCCCGCTCGACCGCGTGCTCGATCTCGCGCTGCGAGCTCACGCCGACCATTTTCAGGAACTTGCGGATGCTGATGTTGAACGCGTCCTCGTTCATTGTCACCCTCTCGTTCATTGCAGGTCAGTGCGGTCGCGCATGCGCCGGGACGACGAGGGGTCGCGCCGCGCCGCTCGCGCGCCATGGCGACGCCTCCTGCCAGGCGGCGAATCGCTCGGCCGGCATCGGCTCGCTGATCAGGTATCCCTGCGCGACGTCGCAGCCCAGTGCGGCGAGACGCTCGAGCAGCGGCTCGCTCTCGACACCTTCGGCGACCACGGCCAGCTCGAGGTTATGCGCGAGCTCGATCGTCGAATGAACGATCTTGGCCGAGTCGTCGCTCACCGTCATGTTGCGCACGAACGACTGATCGATCTTGATCGCATCGACCGGCAAGCGCTGCAGGTAGGAGAGGCTCGAATAACCGGTTCCGAAGTCGTCGACGAAGAGCTCGACGTCCATCGACTTGAGCTGCGAGAGCACCGCGAGCGTGCCGACCGGATCGTCCATCAGCTCGCTCTCGGTGATCTCGAGCGCTAGCGCTCCGGCCGGCGTTCCCCAAGTGAGCATCAGGCCGCGCAGGCGGTCGACGAAACCGGGATCGCGCAGATTGCGCATCGTCACGTTGACGGCGAGCGGAAGCCGGATGCCGGCCTCGTTCCAGGCGTGGCACTGGCGCAACGCGGCGCCCAGCATGCTGTACGTGAGCGGCCGGATCAATCCGGTCTGCTCGGCGAGCGGAATCAGCTCGGTGAGCGAGATCATCCCGTGCTTCGGATGGCGCCATCGAACGAGCGCCTCGGCGCCGCAGATGCGCCGCGATCGGAGGTCGAGCTTCGGCTGGCAATAGAGCATCAGCTCGTCGGCGTCGATCGCGCGGTTGAGGTCGCCGATCAGCGCGAGCCGGCGCGTGTGGTCGCGCGCGGGTCCGGTCGAGTAGACGTGAAAGCCGGAGAACGCGCGCTTCGCGTGCTGCGCAGCGGCGTCGGCGTGCAGGATCAGCGCGTCGGCGTGGCTGCCGTGGCCTGGATAGAGCGCGATGCCGATGCTCGCGCGCGCATCGACGTGGAAGCCGCAAAGGTCGAACGGCGCGCCGAGCGCGTCCTGGATCCTGCGCGCGACCTGCTGCGCCGCCTCGGCGTCGCCGCGCTCGAGCAACAGCGCGAACGCGTCCTCGCCGAGATAGGCGACGAGCTGCGCCTCGGGAACGGCGAGCTTCAGCCGCGGGCCGATCTCCTGCAGCAGCCGGTCGCCCTGCTCGTAGCCGAGCGCTTCGTTGACATCGCGGAAGCGGTCGACGTCGAGGATCAGCAGCGGGAACGGATGGTTGCGCTTCTTCGCCTTGGCGATCGCGTCGGCGAGCTGCAGCTTGAGCTGCGAGCGATTGGGCAGACCGGTCAGGCTGTCGTAGAGCGCCATCCGCCGGATCGTTGCGTCGGCTTCCTCCTGGCGGATGCGCAGCCGCAGCGACGCGATCCCGTACGACAGATTCTCGGCAAGCGCGGCGAGCAGCTCGACCTCGGCCTCGTCGAACGCATCGGGCTCCGGCGCGTAGACGAGCAGCGCACCAATCACTTCGTCGTCCACGTGCAACGGCAGCCCGACGGCGGAAGCGACACCGCGCCGCGCGAGCGCGTCGCGGACGAGTGCATAACCGGGGTCATCGCCGATGTTGCGCACGACCTGCGGCTTGCCGGTGCGGATCGTCGTGCCGACGGCGCTGTGGCCCCGCGCATCGGCCTCGTCCCAGCTCGGCATGTCCGCGACGACGGCACCGTCGACGGCGAACTGCGCCGCCGCGCGCACGGACTTGCGCGCGTTGCGCTCGGCGTACGCGACCCACGCCATCCGGTAGCCGCCGATATCCACCGCGACGCGGCACATTTGCATCAGAAGCGCGGACTCGCTCGTCGCACCGAGTAGCGCGCGGTTGCCGGCGGCGAGCGTCTCGAGCGCACGGCGAATCCGCTGCGGGTCTTCGGGCAGCGGTGCGGCCGGCGGTTTCGAATTCATGCGCGGGTTCGAGGAAGGCCGATAAGGACGATGTCAGATGTTACTCTCGGCACCCCGCGGTGTGGCGGGCGCGGTAGGCCAGTATAGGGTCAGACTCGATACTCCATGCATGGGTCGCACACTTCGGTACGGCAACAAGGAGTATCGACTCTGACCCTATACTCGGCGACGGCATGGGTCGCGAGCAAACGGAGGAGCCACACATGCGCTACGAGCTCTACTACTGGCCGCAAATCCAGGGTCGCGGCGAATTCGTGCGGCTTGCGCTCGAGGAAGCCGCTGCGCCCTACGTCGATGTCGCGCGCGAGCACGGCGGCGAGGACCGGCTCATCGCGTTTCTCGACGATCGCGCTCAGACGACACCGCCGTTCGCGCCGCCGTTCCTGCGTGCAGGCATGCGCGTGATCGCGCAGACGGCGAACATCCTGCTCTTTCTCGGCGACCGCCATGCGCTTGCGCCGAAAACGGACGCCGGACGGCTGTGGACGCACCAGCTGCAGCTGACGATCGCGGACCTCGTCGCCGAAGTGCACGATGCGCATCACCCGATCGCCGCGGGCTTGTACTACGAGGAGCAGCGGCGCGAAGCGAAGAAGCGCGCCGCCGACCTCGTCGTCAACCGACTGCCGAAGTTCCTCGGTTACTTCGAGCGCGTGCTGGCGGCGAATCCGCGCGGAACGCATTTCCTCGTCGGCGCACGCCTCACGTATGCCGATCTTTCGCTGTTCCAGCTCGTCGCCGGCTTGCGCTACGCGTTTCCCAATGCGATGCGCAGGCTCGCACGCAAGCACCCGAACGTCATCGCGCTGCACGAGCGCGTCGGCGGGCGGCCACGCATCGCCGCCTATGTCGCATCGCCGCGGCGCATCGCGTTCAACGAGCAGGGCATCTTCCGCCACTACGCCGAGCTCGACCGCTGAGCTCGGGCTCACACGCGCACGACGACGCGGATCGTGTCGGGAACCGGGCCGGACGGCGACACGGCGGTCCGCGTGCCGATGCGCTGGAACACGAGGTCGAGCCGCTCGTCGCCGATCGCAAGGCGCTTCACGGTCAGTCGCTCGATGTCCGTCGGCAGCTCGGGCCGGTCGATCTCGATCACGCGCCGCCACGCGTCGATGCGCATGCCGAGGCATGCCTGCAGCATCATGAACACGGCACCCGACGACCACGCCTGCGGCAGGCAGGCGACCGGATAGCCGACGGGCGGCTCGCCGGCCGCGCGCCGGAATCCGCAAAACAATTCGGGCAGCCGCATGCCGAACGTGCCGGCGGCAGCGAAGAGCTCGTTCAGCAGGTGCACGATGCCGCTGCGATCGCCGTAGCGCGCCATTCCGGCGGCGCAGATCCCGGTGTCGTGCGGCCATACCGAGCCGTTGTGATACGACATCGGGTTGAACCGCGCCTGTGCGTCGGCAAGCGTTCGCAGGCCCCATCCGTTGTCGAACCCGGCCTCGAGCAGCTGTCGCGCCACGTGCGCGGCGCGCGAAGGCGATGGCAGTCCGGTGTAGAGCAATTGGCCCGCGTTCGATGCGCGCACGCGGCACAGCCCGCCTTCGCCGTCGATCGCGATCGCGTAGAACTTTTCCTTCGGCATCCAGAAGCGCGTTTCGACCGCGGCGCGAAGGCTTTCGGCGCGCGCGCGCCAATGGTCGGCATGGTCGCGCTCGCCGCGCTGCGCTGCGAGCTCGGCCATCGCACGGCGCGCAGCGTAGACGTAACCCTGCACTTCGAGCAGCGCGATCGGACCCGGCGGTATCCGGCCGTCGGCATGAAAGATCGAGTCGACACTGTCCTTCCAGCCCTGGTTCGCAAGGCCGGTCGCTTTCCCACGCGAGTAATCCACGAAGCCGTCGCCGTTCGAGTCGCCCGGGCCCTCGATCCACTCCATCGCCGCGACGAGCGCGGGCCACAGCGACTCGACGAACGCGAGGTCGGCGGTGCGCTTGGCGTACGCCCCCGCGAGCATGACGAACAGCGGCGTCGTATCCACACCGCCGTAATAGTGGCCGAACGGCAGCTCGCCGAGCGCCGTCACCTCGCCCTTGCGCGTCTCGTGCAGGATCTTGCCGGGCGCCGAATCGGCGAACGGATTCGTCTCGCGCGCCTGATGCTCGGCGAGGAAGGCGAGCACGCCGCGCGCGAGCGTCGGGTCGAGCCACAGCAACTGCAGCGCGGTCGTGATCGCATCGCGGCCGAACGTCGTCGAGAACCACGGGATCCCTGCGTACGGATACGGGCCGGTCGGAAGCTCCGTCGTCAACAGCGCGATGTCGGCGCGCGACTTGTCGAGCCAGATGTTGAAACTGCGGCCCGAACTCAGCAGCGTGGCGCCGGTGCGCCGGCGCGAGCGCATGCAGACGCGCGCCCGCGCCGCAGCGTCGCGAAAGCGTGCCGCCGCCGGCGTTGCGGCGCGATCGGGTCCGACTTCGACGTACAGCGCGAGCTGCGTTCGGCGCGGCAGCACCGGATTGAACTCGGCGCGCGTAGCGGTGAGCCGGTCGGGCGGCTGCGAGAACGATACCTGAGACGCCCGCACGATGTTGTCCATCCCCTCGTAGCGCATCAGCACGCCATCGCGCGCCACGTCCGGCGCGAGAATGCGGCCGCGCGCGGCGCGCGCGTAGCCGCGGACTTCGAAGATGTCGACGAAGTCGGCGCCGAAGTCGAGTGTGAGCGCAGCCGGGACGTCGCTTTCGCCGTAATTCGTCAACATCAACCGCTCGTAGAGCCGCTCGCGCCACAGGAATCGCGCGCGCTCCACATGCACAACGCCTTCGGGCGCGCTGTGATCGCCGAGCTGCGGCAGCGGCCGGTTGGTGACGTTGGCGCGGAAGAACACGTTGTCCTGGCTCACGCCCGAGCCCAACAACGATGGCGGCACGCCGCCGATCGTCAAACGGAAGCGCGACAACACGCGCGTGTCGTTGCGGAACAGGCCGTCGAACCCGCCCCAGACATCCCCCATCGAATCGGCGACGAGGAACGTATCGTCGTGCTTGAGCGCGAACAGCCCGATCGGGCCGCGCGCCTCGGTCTTCTCGGCTCGCTCGGCCGAAGCTTCGGACCCCTGCTCCAGCGGCATCGATACCTCCATCACGCCGAGCGCGAGAGCGGCTCCTGCCCCGCGCCGCGCAAAAGCTTCGTGTAGACGTCGAAATAGTCGTCGGCCATCCGCTGCGTCGAAAAACGCCGCTCGAACGCCGCGCGTACGCGCAGGCGGTCAAGCGAGCCGATGCGCGCGAGCGCGTCGACCGCCTCATCGTTCGAGCGCACGACGAAGCCGGTCACGCCATCGTCGACGACTTCGGGGACGGAGCCGCAGTCCCACGCGACCACCGGCGTGCCGCACGCCATCGCCTCGATCATCACGAGGCCGAACGGCTCGGGCCAGTCGATCGGAAAGAGCAGCGCGCGCGCACCCGCGAGCAGCTCGTTCTTGCGCTGCTCGTCGAGCTCGCCGACGAACTCGACGTCGCCGCCGTCGAGCATCGGCTCGATCGTCGTCTGGAAGTAGGCGGCGTCGGCGCTGTCGATCTTCGCCGCTATCTTGAGCGGCACGCCCGCCCGCCGCGCAATCTCGATCGCGCGGTCGGGGCGCTTCTCGGGCGAGATGCGGCCGACGAACGCGACGTAGTTGTCGCTCGATGGTGAGCAGCGGAACACTTCGGGCTTCACGCCGTGGTAGACGGTCGCGATCCAGTTCACGAACGGCAGCGGCTTACGCTGCGCGTTCGAGATCGACACCATCGGAAACCGCGGCCAGCAGCGATAGGCTTCGGGAAGATCCTTAAGATCGAGACGCCCGTGAAGCGTCGTCACCGTGCGCTGCGCGATGTGCTCGAAGAACGGAAAATGGATGAGGTCGATGTGGAAATGCAGCACATCGAACTCGTCGGCACGGTGGCGCACCTCGAACAGCATGGCAAGATGCGCAGCAAGGTCCGACTTGAGCGGGCTGGGGTCGAGACGGATCGCCTGATCGCGAACGGCGACGACCTTCCCGTCGGTGCGCGCGTCGCCGCTCGTGAAGAGCGTCACGTCGTGTCCGCGCTCGACGAGCGCATCGACGAGGCACGCGACGACGCGCTCCGTGCCGCCGTAACCGCGCGGCGGAACCGATTCGACCAGAGGAGCGATTTGCGCGATCTTCATCCCGAGCAGATTCGGAAGACTTTGGTGCGCGCACGTGCCCGCGCTGTCGACCCGCCGGCGTTGGACTTCGACGGGCGGATTGCCGTTCCCCGCAACCGCCTCCAGTGTGCGCGCGACAAACCGTGACGCGTGCAGGCCGTTACCGGCGCGCGCTGTGAGGCGATTCCTACGGATGCGCCGTACATCGTTCGACCTGGCGCGTCACACGGCGAGCGCACGCCGCGAATCAAGAAGAAGGCGGCCGAACGGCCGCCCTCGATCACGCGAGCTTACCTTGCGCGTCAGCCGCGCCGTTCCCAGTGCCCGTCATCGAAGCGCCAGCGCTCGCCTTCGTGATGCCAGCGATGCGGCACCCAAGCGTAGCCTCGACGCTCGCGCACCCAGTAACCACGGTGCCAGGCGTGCCGGTGGCCGTTCCAGTGCCAGTAGCCCGGCGCCCAGACATAACCAGCGCGAGGCGCCGGAACGACCTCGACCCGCGGCGGCGGCGGCGCGACCTCGATGTCGACGTACACGCGCGCACCTGCCACGCCCGACGAGCCGATTGCGGCCGTTGCGGCGACGAGCACTGCAGCGATTGCCTTGCGAATGTCCATGTCGACCTCCACTGTTCGCGCTCCTTTGCGCAACCAATCGCCGCTCACGCGCGCGGCGCTATCGAGGATTGACCATGGACGTGCGCGGCCGTTTGCGCCGCGGCCGCCGAATGCGGCCGCGGAGCACACCGCGGGAAGGCTGCGTCCCACAGGCTTGTAGGACACCGCGCCGTCATTTCTTGAGCGGCTGCCACAGCGCGATGTGGGCGCCGGTCGGGTCGCGCAGCACGCTCATCTTGCCGAAGTCGCCGACCTGCATCACGTCCTGCATTACCGTCGCGCCGAGCTCCTTCGCGCGCTTCGTCGATGCGGCGACGTCGTCGACGCCGACGTATGCGAGCCAGAATGGCGGCACGTTCGGATCCGGATTCTGGAACATGCCCCCGCCGGTGCCTTCGCCGACGTTGATCATCGTGTACGAACCGCCGCCGCCGGGCATCGGCATGTCTTCGAGCTTCCAGTCGAACAGCTTCGAGTAGAACGTCTTCGCCTTCGCGACATCCTTCGTCTGCAGCTCGACATGAACGAACGGATTGGGCATCGAAATCTCCTAGCGATGGGAAACGGCGGTCATCAGGGAACGTGCAGGCGCGGTCCGCCTCGATCCGCGATGCATGCACGTACAAGCAATCGTAGGGGCGTCAGATCACGCTGTAAAGACACTTTCCAAGGGCGAGCGTCATCGCCCGCGCAGCGCGTCACGAACGCGCGCGCGGCTCAACGGCAGGTCGCGCAGGCGCACGCCAGTCGCATCGGCAACCGCGTTCGCGAGCGCGCCGGCGGCCGGACCTTGCGCGGCTTCGCCCGTACCGAGGAACGGCGTGCCCGGACGATCGATCACATGCACGTCGACGCTCGCCGGCACGGCGCCGAATCGCATGATCGGGTAGCCAGCGAAATCGCGACTGATCACGCGCGTCGTGTCGAACGCGACGGCCTCGAACAACGACCACGACAGCGACTGCAGGATGCCGCCTTCGATCTGGTTGCGGATGCCGTCGGGATTGACCGCCTCGCCGCTGTCGACGGCGGCGACCGCGCGCAGCACGCGCACGCGGCCGCTGTCACGATCGACGTCGACGTCGAGCGCGACCGCCGCGTAGCCCGCGTAGTTCTTGTAGCGCGCGAACGCGAAGCCGCGGCCGCGCCCCGCCGCGCGTCGAAATCCCTTCCAGTCGAATCGTTCGGCGGCAAGCCGCGCGACCGCCTGCGCGCGCGGGTCGGTCAGATGGCGCAGCCGGAACTCGACCGGATCCGCCTTCGCCACTCGCGCGAGCTCGTCGACGAACGATTCGATCGCGAACACGTTGTGGTAGGCGCCGAGCGAGCGCAGCGCCGACACGCGCAGCGGCATCTCGCGGACGAAGTGATGGACGACGCGCGCGTTGGGAATCGCGTAATATGGAATCGCGTTGCGGTCACCGCCGCCGTCGGGCTGCGGAATCGGCTGCGGCGGCGACGGTGCGAAAGGCGCTTCGATCAGCCACGCGGGCGCGAGCTCGCCCGCCTTGCCCGGCCGCGACGAATGCGTGTTGCTCCACACGTCGTATTGCCAGCCGGTGATCGCGCCATTCGCGTCGAGCGCCGCCTTCGCGGTGCCGATCATCGCGGGCCCGTACGGCTCCCACGCGTGCTCCTGCTCGCGCATCCACTGCACGCGCACCGGGCGGCCCGGCATCGCGAGCGCGAGCAGCGCCGCGTCGGCGCCGGCGTCGTCGGCGCCGTTGTGGCCGTAGCAGCCGGCGCCTTCGACGTGCACGCAGCGCACGCGCTCGGGCGGCATCCTTACCAATTCAGCGATCGCGTTGCGCAACGGATAGACGCCCTGGCTGTGCGTCCACACGGTGAGCGTTCCATCGGCAAGAAGGCCGACCGCACACGACGGACCGATCGACGCATGCATCTGATAAGAGCGCCGATAGGTCGCCGTCGCCGTCCACGCGGGTTCGGTCGGCGGCGCTGCGCCGCCCGCGATCACGACCTCGTCGGCCGGCGCGCGTTGCAGTGCTGCGAAAACATCGGTGCGCGCCGCCAGCGCGGGCGGGTCGCTCCATTTCGCCGCTTTCGCGAGCGCGCGCATCGCCGTGATCGACTGCCACTCCCGCTCCGCGATCGCCGCGACGTAGTTGCCGTCGCGGACGACCTTGACGACGCCGGGCGATCGTTCCGCCACGGCCGCGTCGAGCGCGACAAGCCTGCAACCGGGCGACGGCGGGCGCACGACGCGCGCATGCAGCATGCCCGGCAGCCGCAGATCCTGGATGTAAGCCGCCCCGCCGGTCACCTTGGCGGGAACGTCGACGCGCGCCATCGGCTTGCCGATGTACTTGCGCGCGTCGAGCGGCACGAGCTGCGCTTCGGGCTGCGCGGAAACGTGCAGCGCCTGGCCGGATACGATTTCGCCGTAGCGCAGCGAGCGTCCGTCATCGGTTCGCACGATGCCGTCGATGACGACGAGCTCCGTCGCACGCACGCCGAGCCGTTCGGACGCCATCGTGGCGAGCGTCGCGCGAACCTGTGCGGCCGCGTGCCGGATCGCGGTGCCGCTCTCCTTCATCGATTGGCTGCCGGCGGTGTAGCGCTCGTTGGGCGTGCGCGCAGTGTCGGCGGTGACGAGCTCGATGCGCGATGGGGGCACCACTAATTCCTCGGCGGCGATCTGGAGGAGCGCCGTCTTGATACCCTGCCCGAGCTCGACCTTGCCGGTGAAAACGCTGATCGCGCCGCTGACGTCGACGCGAATCCACGCGTCGAGCATCGGCGTCTGCGCAAGGCTGCCGGGAAGCTTGTCGTCAGCGCGCGGCGCTTGCGCGGCGAGCCACGACGGCGCGAGCGAGAAGCTCACGACGAGCGTGCCGCCTTCGACCAGGAAGCGGCGGCGTGACGGCCACGCCGCGACCTCGGCACGCGTCATGCCGGCTCGCTTTTCTTCACGCCGGCACGGCCCGTCGCGCGGCGGATCGCGCGCACGATTCGCGCATGCGTGCCGCAACGACACAGGTTCGGATTCATGTACGCGCGAATCTGCTCGTCGCTCGGCACGGGATTGTGCGCAAGCAGCGCATGTGCGCGCACGATCATGCCGGCGATGCAGTAGCCGCACTGCGCCGCTTGCTCGTCGATGAATGCCTGCTGCACGACCCCCGGACGCTCGAGTGTGCCGAGCCCTTCGAGCGTGGTGATGCGCTTGCCCGCGAGCACGCCGATCGGCGTCAGGCACGAGAACACCGGTTCGCCGTCGACGAGCACCGTGCACGCGCCGCACTGCCCGAGCCCGCATCCGAACTTCGCGCCATTCAGCTTGAGCTCGTCGCGCAGCACGTACAGCAGCGGCGTCGCGGCGTCGGCATCCGTGCCCTGCGCCTGCCCGTTGATGTCGAGTGCGATCATGGCGTGGCCATTCTAGCGGCGTTCCTCGCTGCGGATGCGCGCAACGTTGCGCGCAACATCCGGCCACGCCGGCGCGTGCGCGAATCGTGTGCGCACGTAGCTCGTGAGCGAGGTGATCTGAGCGTCGTTCAGCGCGCCCGCGAAGCCCGGCATCCACCGGCCCGCCTCGTCGTCGTCGGGCACGATGCCGTCACGCACGATCCGGATCAGGTTGTCGGGCGAATCGAGCGCAACCGACGTGCTGCGCTCGAGCGGCAGCGCGGCGCGCGAGCTCTCGCCGCGCGCATCGTCGTGGCAGTGCGCGCATGCCGTGTCGTAAATCACTGCGCCCGCGTCGCTCGGATTGGCCACCGGTGCAGGCGACGCCGCACGCGGCGTCGATGCCGCAGCGTCGCCGGGCGCGCTCGCGATCGACGCGATGTAGACGGCGATCGCGCGCACGTCCTCCTCGCGCACGAGCGCGAGGTTGTGCACGACGGGCGCCATTGGCCCCGCGGCGATCTCGTGATCGTCGGCGATGCCGGTGCGCAGGTACGCCGCGAGCGCGTCGGCCGTCCAGCGCGCCGGCGAAGGGGACGCGGCGGTGAGCGGCGGCGCGCGCCACCCTTCGGACTCGCCGCCTTCGAGGGACTCGCGCTTCTTCTCCGCACCGAGCGCATTACGCGGCGTATGGCATGCGCCACAGTGACCCAGTCCTTCGACGAGATACGCGCCGCGATTCCATTGCGCGTCGTGCGCCGCGTTCGCGACGAACGGCTCGTGGCGCAAGTACATCAGCTTCCAGACGCGCACGAGCGGCCGGATGTTGTACGGAAATCGCAGCTCGTTCGGCAGGCGTTCGGCGCGCACCGGGTCGCGCGTCATCAGGAATGCGTAGAGCGCGCGAACGTCGTCGGCGCCCACACGCGTGTAATGATCGTATGGAAAAGCCGGATACAGCTCGCGGCCCTCGGCGTCCACACCCTCATGCATCGCGCGCACGAACGCCGCCTCGGACCAGCGGCCGATTCCGGTGTCGGGATCGGGCGTGATGTTCGGCGCGTACATCACACCGAACGGCGTGCGTACGCGCCCACCCGTGTAGCTCTTGCCGCCGGGCGCCGTATGGCAGACATTGCAGTTGCCGATCAGCGCGAGCGCCGCGCCTTGGTCGATCGTCGCAGCGTCGGGCACTGGCGGCGGTGCAGCCGGCGGTTGTGCGCGTCCGGGCGACAGCGGAACGAGCATCGAGGTGATCGCGAACGCGATAGCGCCCGCACCGATCGCGGCGCGCATCAAGGCCGGCACGGTGAACGGGTATTTCGTGTAAAACACTCCGTCTACCCGAATTTTTTTCCGGCAAGGATAGCGACGTTTTTTTGGCGTGCGCGTGCGCAGACGGCGTGCTGTTCGCTGCGTCGACCGGACGCGCACCGCGATCGCACGACGCACCGGCGGTCGCGCGCGGCCCCAGGCTTCGCTGCGGCTTCCGCGCGCGCGGCGCGTCGATCAGCCCGCGATGATGCTGCGGGGCGTGCGTGCCGAGCGCTGAAATATCGGAGAAACGTTGCTCGCCGCGTCGTGACCGGCGGCGGGAACGCCCTGCGTGTCCTGCTTGCGAAGCTCGCGTCGGACCCGGGCGAACGTCTTGCGCAAATCCGTATTCGCGCTCGACGTGTAACGGAACGTGGGATCGAGAATGGACTTCATACGACCTCCGTGCGCTGCTCTCGGGTGACCGGCACCGACATCGAAGCGCTTCCGGCGACCGGCATCCCGTCTCCGATTGCAAGAACTTTGCCAGCGGCGCGCGGACGCCGACGTGCGGACGAACGGCGAAAAAACATGCTCGCTCGCCGCCGGCGAAAAACGCAGCGTTCGAGCGCGGCAATCAACGCCGGCCGCGCAGCACGATCCACGCAAGCGGCACGGTGCTCGCCACACCGATCGCAACGAGCGTCCAGCCGAGCGCCCGGCGCGTCGCGCCGCCGAGCCGCTCGCCGATCAGCAGTCCTGCGCCTGCGCCGAGCATGCCTCGCGTGGCCGCGATCAACGCAAGCAGCGGCAATGCAATGGTCGTCTTGCGCATCGTCGATCCTATGGCTTCAACTGAGCGCGAATCTCGCCGTCCGGATGCGCGGCGCTGTGCACGTTGATGTAGAGCTCGCCTGCCTGGAACGAGCGGTATTGCTCGTCGCTCAACTTCGCGTTGGCCGGCACGCTCCAGCCCGCATCGCCGCTCTTCGCGAGCGGCACCGAGACGGGACCATTCTTTCCTTCCGCACCGGTGTGTATGTGCGCGGCGGTGCCCGTAACGCCGGTGGTCGTGATGCTGCCGCTCACGGTCTTGTCGTCGTTGATCGTGATCGTGCCTTGGCCGACTGCATTGGTCGTCACCGGCGGAACCTCGTTCTTGCCGTTCAGTTGCACGACAACGTTCTTCGCCAACGCCAACGACGACGTCACTGCAACGAGCAACGCGATCGCGAGCGCCGTGCGGCGTGGGAAGTTCACTGGGGATGCGCGCATGACTCTCCTCGCTGACGGGGGCATCGCCCCATTGTTCGGAGGGCCAAGCGGGCGCGCGAGCGGACGTTGCCGCGTTCGCGCGTAGGACGGGACTTACAGCGTGCTCAACCCGCGCGCCGGCACTCCGTGGGCAGGTATCTCTGCGGAATGTCGATCGGAATGCACAGCCAGTGCACGCGTTGCCATGCATCGACCGAGGGCGCAAGCAGGATCGCCTTGCCGGCGAGCTCGGGAATCGAGCGACCGAGGCCGAGGCGCACGCGGCCGTTCGTTTCGCTGACGTTGACGTCGTCGAGGTCCGGCGCGCTCGCCCGCGCGAGTTGCCGCACCGCCTCGGGCGGCCGCGCAGGCACGCCGAAGCGCCACCATTGCTCCTCGACTTCCTGCTGCAGCCAATGCACGGCACGCAGCGATTCGGCGATCGTCGCGCGCGCGGCGTGATCGACGTAGGCTTCGCGCAGCTTGTCTGCCGTGCCGCCGAACGCGAGCAGCAGCACGCCGCCGCCGAGCAGCAGCGCGGAACCGACCGACGTCGGCTTGCGCGTGGTCAGCATTCTTGCCGCACGCGGCACGCTTCCGCCGGCGGCCTCCGCACGTCCGATCAGCCGGCGCACGCGCCGGTAGAGCAGCGAGTTCGCGGCGAGCGCGGAAATGACGCCGGGAAGGATCCACATCGCAAGCACCGCAAAAGCGAACCACAGCGCGGACGACGATTCGTCGACGCGCGAACCGAGCCGCATAAACGCGAGCGCGCCGAGAAGCGGCAGCAGCGAATATGCGATGCCGGAAACCCACAGTTTGCGGTAGAACGCCCAGAAGCTCGGGAACAGGAACGCGGGCCAGTGCCAACCCGGCAGCCCGTGTCCGGCGCGCTCGTAGCGCAGGAAGCGCGGCGTGTAGTAGTCGGCAGCAGGGCCGACGGCCAGCCGGAACAACACGGCGAGCGCAGGCCGCACGACGCGGTCATCGCGGCCATCGTCGGGCAGATGGATCGTGTCGCCGTCGAGCGGCATCACCGATTGCGCAAGGTCCGCCGGCGCGAGCACAGCGCCGCAATCGGCGCACGACGCATGGCCGGACTCTCGATGTTTATCGCAACGACGGCAGGACACCCGTGCTTCCTCCGCTGGAAACGCTTACAAGGCCGGCATTCTACGCGACCACTCGAGCTGACAGAAGAGGTGCGCCTCTCGGCGCTCGCGGCTTTTGGCGCTACACTCGCGGCGCCGCAAGCGAACGATCCTCCGCGATCGAAGGGAAAGTCGTCATGACGTTGCTCATCGTCGGTCTCGTGCTCTTTCTCGGCCCCCATCTGCTGCCGACCGTTCCGCGGCTGCGCGCAGCGCTCGTCGCACGGCTCGGCGAGCGGCGCTACAAGGGTGCGTTCGCCCTGACGAGCGCGCTTGGGCTTGTGCTGATCGTCATCGGCTTCGGTCGCGCGCCGCGCGAGCCGCGGCTGTTCGCACCGTCCGCGGCGGCGATTGCTGTCGCGCCGGTCGCGATACCGGTCGCCTTCGTGCTCTTCGCCGCGGCGAACATGCAATCGCACATCCGCCGCGTGCTGCAGCACCCGATGCTGCTCGGCGTGCTGCTGTGGGCCGTCGTGCACCTGTTGGCGAACGGCGATGCGCGCGGCACCGTGCTGTTCGGTGCGTTCGTCGCATACGCGCTCATCGACCTCGCGTCGGCCATGCACCGGCATGCGGTCAAGCCGGTCGCGCCACAGGCGAAATTCGACGCGATCGCCATTGGCGCCGGCGTTGCGCTGGCGCTCGTCTTGATGGCATTCCATCGGCCGCTGTTCGGCGTCGCCGTGGTGCCTTTCGGCGTCTGATCGCGCCCTGCACTCGATGACGGAATGGGACATCTTCGCGCGGGCGTGCGCCGCGATCGTCGCCGGCGGACTCATCGGGCTCGAGCGCGCGTACCGCGGCCGCGCCGCCGGCATGCGCACCAATGCGCTGGTCGCGTTCGGCGCGGCGCTGTTGGTCGGCGTCGCCGAGTACGCCGGACCGCCGCTCGACGCCGGCAATCGCGATCCGACCCGCGTGATCCAGGGCATCGTCACCGGCATCGGATTTCTCGGCGCCGGCGTGATCGTCAAGGAAGGGTTCTCGGTGCGCGGACTTACGACGGCGGCGTCGGTCTGGGTCGTGTCGGCGATCGGAATCCTGTTCGGCGCAGGACTCTATCGCGTCGGCGCGGCTGCCACGGCGATCGTCTGGCTAGCGCTCGAGGTCTTGCGCCGGCTGGAAAACCGCGTACCGATCCACGCGCTCGTCCATTGCGAAGTGGGCTTCCTGCGCCAGCACGCGCCTGATGACACGCAGATGCTCGAGCTCGTCCGCCGTCACGGCTTTCGCGTGACGCAGATGGCGTCGCGGCTCGAGCCCGGTTCGCAGCTGCTCGAATACGAGCTGTGGATGTGGTCGACCGACGGCGGCGCTGCACGCGGGCTCGAGCGCACGCTGCGCATCGAGCCGCACGTCGCGAGCTTCCGGCTGACGCCGACGCGCGACTAAAGCAGCGGAGACGGCGTCAGCGAGCCGCTCACCGTGCCGGCGACCGAATTGTTCTGCCGCGTGAGCGCGCTGACGCCGGCGCTCACCGTGATCGCGCCGGTGCCGTTGTGCGCGACCGTCACGCCGTCGAACACGATCGACGTGCCGCCGCCGGACGCGTTGACCCCTTCGAAACCGTTGCGAACGATGGCCGTGCGCGAGAGCGTGGTCTGCCCGCCGCTGACGATGACGCCGCGATTCGCGTTGCCCTCGACGACCGACGCCACGATCGCGAGCGGCCCGAAGGGAGTGACAGAGACGCCATCCAGGCCGTTGCCGAGCACCTGCGTCGATGCGAGCGTGACCGCCTGCGAACCGATGACGCCGCCGCTCGCGTTCTGCGCGAACACGCTGTCGTACGCCTCGGTCACTTGACCCGAAGCCGATAGGCCGGCGCCGACGTTCTGCTCGCTGCGTACGCGCAGGTACACGGCGTTGCCGTTGAGTTGCGCGATGCCGTTGCCCGAGTTGTGGCGAAAGACCGAATCGGAGACAACGAGCGCGCTCGGCGGCTGGAACTGCAGGCCGTGGCTGCCCATGCCGGTGACGCTGCAGCGATCGATGTTGACGCTGCCCGCGCTCGTGACGTTGATGCCGACGCTGCTGCCGCCTACGCCGGTGATCGCGAGACCGCGCAGCACGACGTCGCCCGATCCGGCGCCGACGTCGATGCCGCTTCCGCTTGTCACCGCAATGCCGGCGTGCACGCCGGGCGGCGAGATGATCGACACCGCCTTGGTCACGCTGACCGCTCCGTAGCCGGCCGAATCGAGAACGATGATTTCGCCGCCGGCGGTGGTCGCGGTGAGCGCCGCCGCGAACGTGCGGCATGGAGAGGTGAGCTGGCATGGATTCGCATCGTTGCCGTAACTTGCAACGAACGTGCGCGGGTTGGCGGCGAGCGCTGGCGCGGCGGCAGCGAGCAGGACAATGGCGGCGGCGGTTCTCACAGGCACGATCGGGGCTCCCTCGATATGGATGCGCCCGCGCGCGACGCACGCCGGCGCCCGGCACGGACGGCCGGTTGATATGGATCGTACCGAAGGTACTGCGGCGGGCGCTGCGCGGCAACCGCGAGCCGCGCAGCGGTTCGAACGAGCTAGCTCAATGGCGTGCTCGAGCCGTCCGGACGTCGAGCCACCGGCAGAGCGCTTCCTTCAGCGCCATGCCGGCGCGCGCAAATCCCGGCTCGTGCGGATCGAGCAGCGAGGCGTGGCGGACAATCTCGTCCCAGGCGCGCGCCTTTTCCGGCGTTGATATCAAAGGGTTCGCGACGGTCACCTCGAAGCGCTCGACCTCGGATACGAATGCCGCCGGGCTTACCGATGCAAGGTCTACGCTTACGTCGAACGATCGAATCATGGCTCTGACAGCTTCCGCTGGCTCCATTCGGGCGGCCGATAACCGCATGTACCCAGCATCACGCAAGGACCGTACCAAGCGGTCTTCGACCACCTTCCTCAACGCCGCGAGACGACGATGCCATCGCGATCGGAGATCACGACCTCGACGCGCCGATTCATCTGCCGGCCCACCGGCGTCGCGTTGCTCGCAACCGGATACGCGTCCCCGTAGCCGCGAACCACGATGCGGCGCGGATCGACGCCCATGTCGATCAGCGCGAGCTGGACCGCCTGCGCGCGCCGCTCGGAAAGTTGCTGATTGACATAAGCGGTCCCCGCGCTGTCCGCGAAACCTTCGATTGCGACGGTGCGCTCTGGATAAGCGTTCAGGAAATCAGCGACCTTGCGCACGGCGCGAACGCCGCCCGGTTGCAGCTGCGCGCGGCCGCTGTCGAACAACAGGTCGTTCAGCGTCACGACGAGGCCGCGATCGGTTGGCTGCGCCGCGAGCTCGATCAGCTGCTGCTGCAGTACACGCGCATTGGCGTCCGCGGCGAGCGCCTGCTGCTGGGCTAGTTGCTGGGCGGCCTGGGCTTGCGCCTGAACGCTCGACGCCTGTTGCTGCGCTAGCTCCGCCTGGCGTTGAGCGGACGCCGCCTGATCGCGCGCCGCCTCGGCCTGCCGGCGGCTCATCTCCGCCTGATACTGCGCGTCGCGGGCGCTCTGCTTCGCTGCCTCGGCCTCGCGGGCGCGGGCGGCGAGCTCGACGCGCTGACGCTCGGCGTTCGCCGCCGCGACGGCGGCCTCGGCGGCCTTGATGCGCGCCGTTTCTTGCGCGAGCGCGGCGCGCTGGCGCGCGAGGTACGCGAGATGATGGACTTCGTCGACGTTGCCCGCGTCGCGCACGAGCTGGTCGACGCGATTCATCGTGATCACCGCCTGATCGAGCTCGAGCGGCGCGTAGGTTGTCACGCGCGGGTCGCTGCGCGCCGCGTAAACGGCCGCGCGGGCATCGGCGACGTCCGGATCGTTGACGGACACGGTTGCGCAGCCGGCGGCTGCGAGCAGCGCGAGCGCGACGACGGACTTGGCAGTTCCTGGATTCATTGCAATCTCCTCGATCGGTTTAGCGCGGCTGGCGCTCGATCGCATCCTGCAGCGCGCGGATGCCGGCCCGCACTTCGTCGGCTGCGCGCTGCGCCTTTTCCGAGCGCGCCTGTGCCGCGGCGAGCCGCGCGTCTGCTTCCGCGTCCTCGGCAAGCAATCGGGCACGTTCGTAGTCGCCGACGCGCATCGCGCCTTCGGCGAGATCGAGCTTCGCCCGCGCCGCGCGGAATTGAGGCGTCGCGTACTGCGGGCCGCCGGCGCTTGCGGCGTCGGCGACGGCGCTGCGGGCAACGGCGATCTGCTCGGTGGGGGGTGGCGTCGTCGCGCATCCTGCGGCGGCGAGCGCGATGGTGAGCGCTGCACCGCTCGCGCGCGAAAGCGATAGAACAGCCATCCGATTCTCCTGCGACGCGCTCGTGAACCTATCGCCTCTAGCGGCGCGGCCTGCGCATCTCCCAAATGAGCATAGTCCGCTCCCGCTGCCGTTCCGCCGGACGCGGCCGCAAACGAATGTCGTCCGGACGCCTACGCAACAAAAAAGGCGGCTCGCGCCGCCCTTTTTGTCATGCGGATTTCCCGTCAGGCGCGACGGACGCGTGCGACGACCAGGGCGAGCAGGCCCAGACCGAGCAACGCGAGCGAGTGCGGCTCGGGAATGAGCAACGGCGGCGGCTGGCACACCGTCGTCAGGCCCGCGCATTCGGTTCCGGGAAATTCGAACGAACCGGCGCTCGTCTGGAACTTGATGCCCGAATCCAGCACGTTGAGGCCGCTGGAGAAGTCACCGTTGAGGGTCAGCGTGAACGCGTCGCTCGCGCCTACCGCGAGAAGCTGATTCTGCGGGCCGCCCGAGCAATTGTTGCCGGCCCAGACGCACAGATTGATGAAGCTCAGGCCTGGAATGTTATCGATCGTTGCGTCCTGGAACACGGACGCGCCTGCAATCGACGCCGAAGTCCCTTCGGGCTCGGTTTGCAGCCCGAAGGACGCGAGACCGGCGTTCGCCATCGTCGTCAGCACGGACGTATTGGTGATGTTCACCGTGAAGACGATCTGGTTGGCGGTGACCGACGTCACGTCGAAGCTCGCGTGCGCCGACAACACGTTCGTGCCGACCATCGCGGCCCAGGCGACCTGGAAATCGTCCGAGTCATCGTTGATCAGCAGCGCGTGCGCGCTGCTCATGCCCAGAGCAGCCAGTCCGACGACGATCAAACGGGACAGGCCTGCAGATACGGAAACGCGCTTCACGGTGCTCTCCCTCAAGCGTCAATGTTTGCCGACCCTTGCTAAAGCAACGTATGCGCCAGTAGAGCTAACTATCGGATCGCCAAAGAGAAAGATGTATGCCACATGGTGCAACGCAAATCACCTGTAAACGCGCCCGACATCGGCGATATCCGCGATGTTGTAATGGATACCGCCAATGTCGGAACCTTGCCATCGGCATAACCCCTCGGCACGTGACTACTGCAGGCTCACGCCACCGGTCGGCGCCCCTGGCGTACCGTTGTCGTAATTTAGGTTGCCACCTCCGGTCAACAATCCGCCACAGCCCACGCACGCGATGCCAAACCCGTTGTCGACGATGATGTTGTTGCGGATGACGGCGGTCGACCCCGCCTGCTGGATGCGAATCCCGCTGCCGTTGTAGCGGCTCACCGTGTTCCAGATCTCGAGCGTCGCGGTCGCACCGGCGTTCGCGTTCGCATAAATGCCGAAGCTTCCGTTCTCGGCGACCAGCACCTCATTGATCACGCCGAGCACCTTCCCGCCGCTCGTGGTGGGGGCGGCGTACACGGCGATGTTGTTGCCGACGATGGCGCCGCGCTGGACGTCGAAGCGCACCGTATGCGCCCCCGCCGGGTCGAAGTGCAGGCCGTCGCCTCCGCTTCCCTGCACGTGGGTGTCGACCATGCGCAGGAACAACGACGTGCCGGTCGCCGACACGCCGGTGCCGTTGCTTTCCAGACGCACGCGCGTGAAATTCACCTCGTTCAGGATGCCGGTCGCCGTGAAGCTCGCTCCGATCTGACTGTCGCGCAACACCGTGTCCGTGACATCGACGTTGGTCTGCCCTGAGGTCGTCAGCGCAAGCGCGCTGCCCGAGCCGAAACCCGTAACCGAGCAGCGATCGATGATGACGCGCTTGCCGCCGGCGACAACGATGCCGTTGGTGCCGCCGAGTCCGGTGATGTCGAGGCCCCGAAGCGCGACAACGTCGCCCGTACCGGCGTTGACGACGATCCCGGCACCGCTCGTCACGCTGATGCCTGCGTAGATACCGGGCGGGGCGATCAAGCTGATCGGACCCGTGATCGTCACCGGGCCGTAACCCGCGGCGTCGAGGACGATGACTTCACCGCCGGGGTTCGTTTGCGCGATGGCCGCCGTGAAGGTGCGGCACGGCGCCGCGAGCTGACAGCTGTTCGCGTCGTTGCCGTTGCTCGCGACGAAGCTGCGGTTCTGCGTCGCCTGCGCCGAACCGGCGCTCACTGCGGCGGCGACGGCCGTTGCGACGACAACTCCTCTGATCGATGCGCGCGACATGGGACCCTCCCTGTGAGATGTCGCCGCATCATAGGGGAGCGCGCGCTCGCTGTGTGCCTCCGTTGAACGGTAAACGCCGCCCGCCCGTCGCCGCGCTATTCGGTTGGCGAGCGGAAGTACACGACGGTGCGGCCGTTCGCGCCGACTTCGATCGTGCGCTCCTGGCCATCGCCGGTACGAATGCGATAGCGACCCAACGCCACACGCGCGAACAGCCAAGGGCCGTCGGTGACCACGTTCAGCACCGCGTCGCCGTTGCGATCCTCGATCGTGACCGGCACCTCGGCCCGATACTCGCCGCTGCCTTCGATGGCGACGACGACTTGCAGGTTGTAATCAGGCGCGAAGTCGCGCATCACATCGCGCTCCTCCAGGCTCACGCCGCCGGTCATCCAGTTGACGCCGTTGCGCGCGCGGTGCTCGAGCGGCTGCGCGACGGCCGTCGCCGCGAGCGCCGCACCGAGCGCCATGGCCTGCCATTGCATCCAATGCATACGCTCCTCCTGGAGCCCGACCGGGTCCACCGCTCGGGCGGACCCGTTTCGTCAGTGGCCGCGTCGCACCGACCGTTACTTCGGTGGCGAGGTGTCGCTGCTCGGGCTCGTGCTCGACGTGCTGCCGCTCGGGCTGCTCGCGCTCGACGTGCTGCTGCTGGGCGTCGCGCTGGAGCTGCTGCTCGTGCTTGGAGTCGAGCTGCTCGAGCTCGACGACGGACCGCTGGTCGACGCGCCCGCATAGGTCGACCACGCACGGCGGAACTCGTCCTGACTGAGCCGACCGTCATGATTCGCATCGGCCGCGTCGAACGAGAATCCACTCAGATCCTTGACGTCATCCTTGGTGACGTAGCCCTTCGAGCCGAGCTTCTGCCACGCCGAATCCGCGCTCTCGGTGCGCGAAGGCATCGTCGACTTCGACGTCATGCCGCCGCCCGTCGTGTCGCTGCGCGTCGTGCCGGCGTTGGTCGTGTTCGACGGCGAAGTTGCCGGGGATGGCGAACTTGGACTGGTCGAGGGATATTGCTGCGCGAGCGCCGCGCCCGCGACGCCGATCGTGCCGGTCAGCGCCAGCGCGACCAGCATCGGCTTGCTGTGGAACGTTGGAAAACGGTTCATGAGCGCACTCCTGTTGTGGATTTCGTCGACCCCTTTGCGGCGATTCATTGAGCAACCGACATGCCAGCATCGAGCGCCTCGAGCATTGCCATTGACGCGCAGCGATCGCGCGGTGTGCACCAATGCGCGAACGAGCGCCTGCTTGCGCGCAACGCCCCTTGAGTGCGGGCTCCTTCCGATGGCAGATCAAGAATAAGGCTGCTCGCCGTACAGATCGCGCGTTGCGAGTAACGCCTCGCCGTGCATGTCGCATCCGCCGTGCACGCCGTCAACGGCGGGCAAGCGCTGCGTTTCTTGCACGGGTGACCGAAAAAGTTACCAGTGATTCACTGCCGTCAGCGGCATGGCGAAGCCGCATGTCCGCTTTGAACCGCATAGGAGGACCGTCAAGGATTTGCCGCCTCGCCCGGGGCGGATACGCATCCCGCCCCGGGCGCTGCGCTGCCGGCGCCGCCGCCCACAGGATGCGGCCGCGACGCCGGCGGTTCGGACCCCTATGAATGCGGGCCGACGCGGTCGCGCAGTCCGGCCACGCCAGCGGCCTCCGCGCAGTGCGCGCAGCAGAAATATTGGTCATCGGACTCGACGCCGTGTCCGATGATCATGCCGTTGCAGTGTGCGCAGCGCGGCGCCAGCGCATTGATCGCGCACTCGAAACAGTCGAACGTATGCGACACGCCGTCCATCGTCACCGAGAATGCCTTGTCGTAGTGATTGCCGCACCGCTCGCAGCGCGAAATCGGTTCCGCATCGACCCGGTCGCCCATGCTGCGCTCGAGCACGCCGTCGTCGGGCATCGGAGGAGTAATCAGTGCATCCATCGTCACGGCAACCTCCGTTGTAAGGGCGAGTCGACCGTTCGAAGACCGGTTCGACCCCGTATCGTGCATCGTAGAGCCCTTATGACGCGGGTGCGATTGCGGGCTGTCTGAAACGCATGTAGGTGTTTGGCCGACACGCGCCGTCGCGGCACGCGCGAGCGCGCGCAGGCTAGAATGGAGGCGTGCGGCGATGCCGGCCCTCGCCGCTTTGTTGCGCAGAGGCGATCATGGCAGCCGACGATCGAAGAATGCCGCAGGCGAACGACGTTGCGCATCTGGTCGCCGAGCTCGAGGCCGCCGAGGCGTACGAGCAGAAGTTGCGCCAGCTGATCATCAATGTGCGTGACCACCTCGCCGCCGGCCACACCGGCGTTGCACTGTCGCTGCTGAACCAGGCGCTCACGTTCATCGATAACGAGACCGACGTCGTCGCGCCTTCGCCGGTTGCGAAGGATCCGGACGCGGACGCACGGCCTTGAGTGTTCCTCTCGCGCGCATCGCGCTCGCACTGTCCATCATCTGCGCGGCTGCCGCACTTGCGGCGGGGCCGGGCTACCGGTTCAACGTCTGGTCGCTGACTCTCGGCTTCCAGCTGTTGCAGTGGTCGGCGTACGGCGCAATCGCCGCCGCGATCGCCGCACTCGCTGCCGCAATCGCCGCACGACGCAGCGCCGCGCGCCGGGGGTTTGCGCAATCGCTGGTCGCGCTCGTCGTCGCGATCGCGACTGTCGCCGGTCCGGCGTGGATGATCGTGCGCGCAAAGCAGGCGCCGCCGATTCACGACATCACGACCGACACCGACGATCCGCCGCGCTTCGTCGCCCTGCTGGCGGCGCGTGCCGGCGCGCCGAACGCCGCCGACTACGCGGGCCCGGACATGGCTTCGCAACAGCGGCGCGCGTATCCGCAGATCGCGCCGCTCCAACTCGACGCGGCATCCGACGCGGCATTCCGGCGTGCGCTGACGGCGGCGCGCGAAATGGGTTGGACGATCGTCGCGGTCGTGCCTGCCGAAGGCCGCATCGAGGCGACCGACACGACGACGTTCTTCGGGTTCAAGGACGATATCGTCGTTCGTGTGCGGCCGGTGGCGGCCGGAAGCCGCGTCGATGTCCGCTCGGTGTCGCGCCTCGGCGAAGGCGACATCGGCACGAACGCGCGGCGTATCGAAGCGTATCTTGCGCGGATGCGCGCGGCCGGCTAACGAACGGCGGCGCGCCGGCGCGAAAAGCCGAGCGCCGACAGCGCAGCTGCGGCGAGCGGCAGCGACGACGGCTCCGGCGCCTGCTGCAACACGCGCAACGACGCGACTTCGATCTCGTCGACCCAGTTCGATGTGTCGACGCGGATCTCGAACGTGTTGAGCCCATCGATGAGAAGGCTCGTCACGTCGAACACCGACAGCGTTTCCGCCGTCTTGCCCGCGAGCGCGCCGGGACCTGGTTGCAGGTTGTACGCGGGCGAATAGAACGATTGCTGCACCAGATAGCCCGCCAGCACGCCGTTGACGTAGACGCCGTCGTGCTCGCCGCCGCCCGGTGCGTTGGGCCCGCCGTCGATGCCTTCGGCGAGGATCGACAGCAGCGTCGTCACCGCCGGCACGCCGACGAGCATTTCCGTCCATGTGACCACCGGCACACCGGAAATCGGATTGTCGAACGGATCGAGCGCGCCCCCCGGATGTGTCGATCCGACCGCGAAGAGATCGACGGTCGATGCAGCGGCGGAACCGGTGAGCAAGGCGGCGAATGCAGCGGCGGCTAAGTGGGCGATGTTGGATTTCATTTCGTTCCCCTTGCAATTATTGGAAGGCGCCGCGTCGCGCGTCGATGAACGAGACGAAGCGGACGCGTCGCTCGAAGTCGTTGATTCCGATAAACATGCAGGATCCGATCGCATCGCGTGCCGCATTTCGCGTCCGATGCGCGATGCTCACGCGATTACCGGTTGTGCAAGAGTCGAGCCATGCAGCTGAACGGCTCGATCGGCGCCACGATCAGTGGCGCAGCACACACTTCTCGTAGAGGCCGGGGAAGCTCCCGTTCGGGTCGTAGCGCGCCTTGAGCGATCGGTACGCGCCGCCGCCGTAGATCGCGTCGAACGTCGAGCGCTCGAAGTAGCTGTCGGAATAGAGCGACTTGATGCCGCCGAGCCGTTGCACTTCCGCTTCGATGCTGCGATTGAAATGGCCCGCGCTGTAGCGACGCTCGCGCCGCAGCACATCCCAAAAGCCGAAGTTCACGTACCGCGTGCGCGGGCGCATCGGATAGAGGACGAAGCGGTCGGCCGCCGCCGATGTCGTAATCGGGCAGATCCACATCGGCAGCACGCGAATCTCGCGCAGGAAGAAATCGAGGAACTGCGGCGCGCTTGCGATCGGAATGTCGACGTCCTGGATGACCGACTCGGTGTGGCCGCCGCGAAGCGCCGACAGCCCGCGCGTGATTCCCAGCCGCGTGTTCCAGCGCATGATCTTCTGGTACGTGCGCGAGTTCAACCGCTCGCGGCCGTACAGACGGCGTAGCCACGGCACTTGCGCGCCGAGGTTCTTCGAGCACCAGAACCAGTCGGTGTCCCAGCGCCACAGGAAATCGCGCACGGTGAGCGCGTCGTGCGCGCGCTCGCGAATCGACCGGTAATAGATGTGCTCGAACGTGTAGTCGCTCGTGGCGGCGACATCGTCGGCAAAGCGCGACTCGCTCAGGTACAGCCCCCCGTCGTCGAACACGACGCCTTCGACGAAATCGGCGTCGCCGTCGCATGCGCGATCGAGCGCGGAGAACAGCGCGAACGGCGAATCGAAACGGCGGTGCAAGATCGTGACGAACGGTTTGACCGGCTGCGTGCGCGCCGTAAGCCGCAGCGCGTAGCCGAGCGTGCCGTACGAATTCGGAAAGCCGTAGAACAGATCGGCGTGCTCGTTGTCGGGGCGGCAGACGACCGTGCGGCCGTCGCCGGTCAGCACTTCGATCTCGGTCAGCGTCTCGTGCACGAGCCCGTGGCGGAACGACGTCGCTTCGATGCCGACGCCGGCGGCGGCCCCGCCGAGCGTGATCGTCTTCAGCTGCGGCACGACCGCCGGCATGACGCCGTGCGCGAGCGTCGCGTCGGCGAGCGTCTCGTACGTCGTCATGCCTTCCGCATCGACGCGGCCGGCGGACCGATCGACGGCGAGCACGTGATCGAACGCACGCACGTCGAGCAGCCGCTTGGCGCCCGCCGCGCGGTCGCGAAAGAGGTTCGACGTCTCCTTGCCGAGGCCGACGGGCGCGGCCCGCGCATCGCGCAGCGCCCGCGCGAGCCGGTCGCGCCGCTCGGCGAACCCGTTCACGGGGACGCGTCGTCGCGATAGAGGAACGCGCGGCTCATCGGGTAGCTGTCGCGCGTGACGTTGCCTTTGCTGAACACGATCTGGAACAGGTGCGTGCGCTCGGCCGGAGAGCGGAACATCTCCGCGCATCCGATCAGGTACGCGCGCCAGATGCGGCGGAAGCGCTCGTCGAAGCGATCCGGATCGACCGCGCGGATCTTCTCCCACGACGCGTCGAAGCGCTCGGCCCAGACGTCGAGCGTCAACGCATAGTGGCGGCGCAGGTTCTCGATGTCGACGACTTCGAGGCCCGCGTCCTCCATCGCGACGATCACATCGGCGAGGCTCGGGATCCATCCGCCGGGAAACACGTGCTGGCGGATGAAATATTCGGTGTCGCGGCGACCGACGTGACCGATGAAGTGCAGCATGCCGAGTCCGCCGGGCTTCAGGAAATCAGCATGCGCCTGCACGACCTCGGCGACCTGGTCACGGCCCGCGTGCTCGAGCACGCCGATCGACACGACCTTGTCGTACGGACCATCGACGTCGCGGAAATCGGCCTCGCGCACCGCGATGCGGTCTCCGACGCCGCGCCGCTCGATCTCGCCGGCGACCCACGAAACCTGCTCGGTCGTCGTATTGACGCCGGTCACGTGCACGCCGAACGAGTCGGACGCGCGGAACATGAAGCCGCCGAAGCCGCAGCCGATGTCGACGACGCGCTCGCCGGGCGCGAGCAGCAGCTTGCGGCCCACGTGGTCGATCTTGTTCGCCTGCGCCTGCTCGAGCGTGCGCGTTCCCTCCTTCCAGTAGGCGCACGTGTACATCATCAACGGATCGTCGAGCCACAGCTTGTAGAACTCGACCGGCAGGGCGTAATGGGCGCGCGCGTTCGCCTTCGCCTGCGCGCGGCTTGCGTTCGAGTGCGTGAGCTCGTGCAGCTTGTTGCGCTTGTCGACGAGCGCATTCGTGCCGCTGAAGCCGGCTTCCATGCCGGTGCGGAACAGCGCACGCAGGTCGCCCTCGATATCGAGATGACCGTCGAACCAGGCGTCGAGAATGCCGACGTGACCGAACGCGGCAGCGGCGAGCTCGGCAGCGCGGCGACGAAAGCGAAGCGCGAAGTGCGGCGTCTCGGCGCGATTGATGTAGCGCTCGCCGTCGGCAAACGTTACTTCGAACGGCACCGGCGCGGCAGCGCCGATCGACTGAATGCGGCTCGCGATCACCGAGGCCATAGCCCTTGTTCTCCTTGTTGGGTCGCTTCGACCGCCGTAAGAGCCCGCGCGCGCGCGATAAGTTTCCGCATCGCTTTGCAGCGCAGGCTGATGGACCGTAATATTTGCATGCTTGGCTCGGCGCGCGACGTCGCGGCCGTTCATTTCGATCATTGTGGAGGTCCGATGTTGTCTCGTTGCCACGCCCACGACTGGCTCGGTGCGCTCGTCGCCGCCGCGATCGCGCTCGCGCCCGCCGCCGGGCTCGCGCAGGACTACCCGGTTCGACCCATCCGCGTGGTCGTTCCGTTCTCGCCGGGTGGCGCCGTCGACGGACCGATGCGACTGATCGCCGCGGAGCTCGGCAAGCGACTCGGCCAGCAGGTCTACGTCGAGAACAAGCCCGGCGCCGGCGCAACGATCGGCGCCGAGATCGTCGCGAAGTCTGCCCCGGACGGCTACACGCTGCTGCTCGCGTCGCAGACGGTTGCGATCAGCGCGTCGCTCTATCCGAAGCTCGCGTTCGATCCGATCGAGGATTTCGCGCCGATCTCGCTGATCGGCCGCGAGCCCGGCGTGCTGGTCGTGCACCCATCGCTGCCCGTCAAGACGTTCCCGGAGTTCGTCGCCTACGTCCGAGCGCGGCCGGGTGACGTCGACTACGCGTCGTCGGGCAACGGCAGCGGCCAGCATCTGTTCATGGCGCTGCTCGCCTCCTCGCTTGGGCTCAAGATGAATCACGTGCCGTATCGCGGCAGCGGACAGGCGACAACCGATCTGCTCGCCGGTCAGGTTCCGGTGTCGATCCCGGGCACCGCCGGCATGGTCGGCCACATCAAAGCGGGCAAGCTGCGCCCGCTCGCCGTCACCGGCGCGAGGCGCTCGGCGCAGCTTCCCGATGTGCCGACGGTGATGGAGTCCGGCGTGCCGGGCTACGAGGCGTACGTGTGGATGGGCCTTCTCGCGCCGAAAGCAACGCCGCAGCCGATCGTCGACAAGCTGCAGCGCACGCTCGTGCAGGTGCTTGCCGGCGATGAAGTGAAGTCCTACATGGCGAGCGCCGGCATCGAGATCGTCGGCTCGACGCCGGCTGAATTCGACCGCTTCTTCCGCGCCGAAAAGGAGCTGTGGGCGAAGGTCGTCCGCGACACCGGCGCGAAGATCGACTGAGTCGCGCGCTCACCAATGCCACACGTGCTCGAAGCGCTCGAGAAGCTCCGGCAATCCGCTCCTTCGCACACGCTCGACACCCGACACCAGCGGATGTGACGCGAGCCCACGTTCGACCAGATCCTCGTCGACTGCGTAGACCGGCACGCCTGCCGCGATCAGCTTCGCGACGCTCTCATCGGGCTGCGGCGGATGCACGAGGCGCCGCTCGCCGAACGCGAGGCCGCTCGCGTCCTGGCCGCGCGCGAGGTAATTGACCGCGTTGCCCCGCAACAGCAGGCTCACGCTCGCGCCGTTGTTGCGAAGCGCGTGGTTGATCCACAGCACGGTGTCGTCCTGCTCCTCGAGCGTGCCGCGGTAGGCCGATTCGACGATGCTCAGGATCTGCATGATGGTCTCCTAGTGCGTGGGAATCACGAGCACGTTCGCGCTCGCGCGCGCGGCCTCGTAGAAGTCCTTCGGGCCGCCGCGGCGTACGCCGTCGATCGCATCGGCGGCGCCGCGCTCGTCGACGCAGAGCCCGCAGTTGATCCAGTCGAGCTTTGCGTGATGCGTGCTCGCGAGCGCCATCAGTGACGCAATCCAGTCCTTCGTCGTCGGGTGTTGCTCCTCGTCGACGGAGGTGCCCTTCACCGGGTTCGCGTGCGGCTGCTGGGCCTTCATCGTCATGCTCACCGCGCCTTCATAGGCGAACACGGTCACATCGCGACCGGCCGAAAGCGCGGCGGCGACGATGCGTAGCGCCGTGGTCGTCGTTTCCCGCTCGTACGGCGGGTCCATCACCAGCAATGTGAGCATCGGTGCGCTCATCGCGTCCTCCTTGAAGTCAATGCCAGATCGCGCGGGTGCCCGGCTCGAGCAGCAGCCGGACGAGCGCGTCGATATCGGTCGGCGCGACGCCTTCGATCGTCGCGTCGATCGCGCGCTCGCGCAGCGAGAACGCGTCGGCCAGCACGTGAACGCCGGCGCGCGCAAGCGCGGCGATCCGCTCGGCGGGTAGCGCGCCTTCGCGCACGGCGAGCACGCCGTTCTGCACGAGGAAAAGCGTCGTGTCGTGCCGCCGTTCGCGCACGCCGGCGATGAGCTCGAACAGCCGCGGCGCGTCGGCGCAGTCGAACGCGTCGCGCGATTCGATGAACAGGTATCGGGCCATCGGGACCTCCTCGACAAGCGACGGCTCGATGGTAGGGGCGGCCGGCACGCGATAACAGTTGCAGCCAAACAGAATTGTTGTGGATACAGTTCCACCGGCCGTAAACTGTTATCGCAACCTTTGCAGGCAACTGTCGCTGTCAACCGAGCGCCGCTTCCGCCACCATCGCGCGATGAGCACCGAGCCGACCCGTTCTGCGGCGCTGTACCACCAGCTCGCCGACGAGTTCACGTCGCTGATCGTCGGCGGGCAGCTGAAGCCGGGTGAGAAGCTGCCATCGGTGCGCCGCTTGGCGACCCAGCGTGGCGTCAGCATTTCGACTGCGCTTTCGACGCTGCGAACGCTCGAAAACGGCCGGCTTGTCGAAGCGCGGCCGCAGTCCGGCTACTACGTGCGCGCGGCGCCCCGCCGCCTCGAAGAGCCGCTGGTGAGCCGGCCGCCGCGCGCGGCAGCGCTCGTCGGCATCAGCGGCATGGTCGCGCGCGTGCGCGAGGCGGCGCAGGATCCGCGCATCGTCGGGCTCGGCACGGCGAGTCCGGCGCCCACATTGTTTCCGGCGAGCCGTTTGCGCCGTCTGCTGTCCACGGTGATCGCACGCAAGCCGCTGACGCTGACCACGTACGGCTTCTCGTCGGGCAACGCGGCGTTCCGCCATCAGCTCGCGCGGCGTTACCTCGAATGGGGCGTCAATCTGGCCGAGCGCGAGTTCGTCGTCACGCACGGCTGCACGGAGGCGGTCGGGCTCGCGCTGCGCGCGGTCGCGGAGGCCGGCGATACCGTGGCGATCGAATCGCCGACGTTCTACGGCACGCTGCAGACGATCGAGAGCCTGCGCTTGAAGGTGATCGAGATTCCGACCCATCCGCGCGACGGCATGTCGCTCGAAGCGCTCGACGTCGTGCTGCGCCACCATTCGGTCAAGGCGGTCGTCGTCACGGCGAACGCGAGCAATCCGCTCGGCAGCACGATGCCCGACGAGCGCAAGCGCAAGCTCGTCGCGATGTGCGAATCGCAGGCGATTCCGGTGATCGAGGACGACATCTACGGCGACCTGCCGTTCGACTCGCCGCGCCCGCTGCCGCTGAAGGCATTCGAGCGCAAGGGCGGCGTGATGCTGTGCTCGTCGTTCTCGAAGTCGCTCGCGCCGGGGTTACGCATCGGCTGGATCGCGCCGGGCCGCCATCTCGCGCGCATCGAGGTGCTGAAGTTCATCAATACGCTGACCACGCCGGAGTTCCCCCAGCTCGCGCTCGCGCTCTACCTCGCCGAGGGCGGCTACGATCGCCACCTTCGTCGTATTCGCTACGCGTTCGCGCAGCAGGTGCACGCGGCGAGCGATGCGATCCATGCGCATTTTCCGCAGGGCACGCGCGTGACGCGGCCTGCCGGCGGCTTCGTGCTCTGGGTCGAGCTGCCCGCCGACATCGACACGATGCAGCTCTACGACGATGCGATCGCGCACGGCTTCAGCTTCGCGCCCGGCCGCCTGTTTTCCGCCAGCGATCGCTATCGCAACTGCCTGCGACTGAATTGCGGCCATCCCTGGTCGCCGGAACGCGAGCAGGCAGTCGCGAAGCTCGGCCAGCTCGTCAAGCGCCGCGTCGGCCGCCGCCGGGAGTGACGGCGGAGTTACAATCGCCCGCGCATCGCACATTCGATCGGGCCAGGCCGACATGAACGACACGAGCGCCGCAACGACTGCCGTCACCGGCGTCGAGCATTGGACGCACAAGAAGACCCCCGACGGCGACGTGCGCCTTTTCCTGTGGGAGAAGTACGCAGGCTCGCCGCAAGGCAAGCCCGCGGTGCTCTTCGTCCACGGCTCGTCGATGGCCTCGCAGCCGACGTTCGATCTGAGCGTACCCGCCCGTCCCGACTCATCGGTGATGGACTGGTTCGCGCAGCGCGGCTTCGTCTGCTGGTGCGTCGACATGGAAGGCTACGGCCGCTCGGACAAGCGGCGCGACATCTTTTGCGACATCGCGAACGGCGCTGACGACCTCGCCGCGGCAACCGACTACATCGCGCGCACCCGCGGCGTTCGCTCGTTCATGACGTACGGCATTTCTTCGGGCGCGCTGCGTGCGGCGCTGTTCGCGCAGCGTCATCCGGACCGCGTGTCGCGGCTTGCGCTCGACGCGTTCGTGTGGACGGGCGAAGGCGCGCCCACGCTCGAGCAGCGGCGCAAGAAGCTGCCCGAGTTCCTCGCGAAAAAGCGCCGCCCGATCGATCGCGCGTTCGTCTACTCGATCTTCGAGCGCGATCATCCGGAGTGCGCCGAGCGGCGCGTCGTCGACGCGTTCGCCGACGCGATCCTCGCGCTCGACGATTCGATGCCCAACGGCACCTACATCGACATGTGCTCGAAGCTGCCCGTCGTCGACCCGGCGAAGATCACGATGCCGACGCTGTTGCTGCGCGGCCAGTACGACGGCATCGCGGCGTTCGACGACCTGATCGAGTTCTTCAAGCGGCTGCCGCATCCGGACAAGCAATTCACCGTGATGGCCGGCATTTCGCACGCGAGCTTCCAGCAGAAGAACTACCGCAGCGTCTACCACATCCTGCACGCGTACTTCACGCCGCCCGAGCCCGTCTACGTCGCCCCCGCGCCCTGAACAGCGCGCGATGCGCACGCTCGCCGTTGCCGCGTTGTGTGGCGCGCTCGCGGGCTGCGTCACGCTCACCGAGCAGCCGCGCGCGCTCATCTGGCGCGCCGGCGCGCTCGCCGTGCAGACGCTGTCGTGCGACGCGGCTCGCACGGCGGTGGCGAAGGCGACGTCCACCGATGGGCTCGATCCCCGCGCGATCCGCGTCGTCACGTGGAACATCCACAAGCAGGCTGACGACGGCTGGCAGCGCGATCTCGTACGCTTCCTCGCGGCGAGCGACGTCGCGCTGTTGCAGGAAGCCGTGCTCGATGACGAGTTGGGCGGCATCGTCGAGCGCGCCGGCATGGGCTGGGTGATGGCGAGCTCGTTTCTCTACGGCGGGCACGACATCGGCGTGCTGACGGCGGCGCGCATCGCACCGCTTGCGAGCTGCACCGAGCGCATCGGCGAGCCGTTGATCGTCGTGCCCAAGTCGGCGGTCGTCAACTGGTACCGGCTGCAAGGCCGCGACGACGCACTGGCGGTCGTCAACGTCCACGCGATCAATTTTTCGTTGACGCTCGGCGCGTACGAAGCGCAGCTCACCGTGCTCGCCGACACGCTCGCCGCTCACCGCGGACCGGTGATCTTCGCCGGCGACTTCAACACCTGGACCGATACGCGCCGCGACGCGATGAACGCGCTCGCCGCGAAGCTCGGCCTTGTCGAAACGCGATTCACCGACGACAGGCGCTCGCTGTTCCTCGGCAAGCAGCTCGATCACATCCTCGTGCGCGGGCTCGACATCGTCGAGGTCACGGCGATTCCCGTGCAATCGTCGGACCATAATCCGCTGATCGCGACGCTGCGCGTTCAAGATTAGCGTCAGACTGGGTCAGACATTATTTCCGGACGATGACGCCACGATAGGCGAGCGCGTGCCGGAATTAATGTCTGAGGCTAATTTTCTAGCAGCGCGAGCAGGCTCGCGCTCTCCTGCTCGACCTGCGCAAGCGTGCACTGCTTCGGTGGCTTGTCGGGACGAAAGCGCAGCAGCTTCGTCCCATGGCGGAAGCGAGCACCGCTGAAGTGATCGTACTGAACCTCGACGACGAGCTTCGGCTCGAGCGGCTGCCACTCACCGCTTCGCTCGGTGCTCCAGCGGCTCGGGCCGCCCGGCGCGCGCCCGGTGAAGCCCGGGGGCTTTTCGAGCTTCTCGAGCCTCTTCGTCAGCGCGGGCTTTTCCGCCACCGGTATGTTGGCCGCGAACCCGACGTGATGGAGCAGCCCGTCGGCGTCGTACAGGCCGAGCAGCAGCGATCCGACCACACGGGAGTCCTTGCCGTAGCGAAAGCCGCCGACGACGCAATCCGCGGTGCGCATGCGCTTGACCTTCTGCATGCCGGTGCGCTCGCCCGACCGATAAGGAAGCTCGGCGCGCTTGGCAATCACGCCGTCGAGACCCGATCCGAGCGAAGCGAACCAGCGATCGACGACCGCGCGCTCGGTCGTCTGAGGGGAAAGCCGCAACGGCGACAGCGTGTCGACGTAACGGGCGAAGAACCGTTCGAGGGCGACACGGCGCTCGGCGAGCGGTTGCGCAGCAAGCGAATGTCCGTCCGCATCGACGAGCAGATCAAACACGACGTAGAGCGCGGGGTGCTCGCGCGAAAGCTTCAGCACGCGGCTTGCTGCAGGATGGATCCGCTGCAGCAGCTCGTCGAACGACAGCGCGGCGCCGTCGGGCACGACGAGCTCGCCGTCGAGCACGAAACGGCGAGCGCCGAGCGTGCGAGCCGCATCGACGATCTCCGGGAAATAGCGGTTGAACGGCTGACCGGCTTTCGAGCGCAAGTCGACGTCGCCGCCATCCTTGAACGCGAGACAGCGGAAGCCGTCCCATTTCGGCTCGAAACGCCATCCGTCGCCGTCGGGAACGTGCGCGACCAGTCGCGCCTCCATCGGCGCGTAATCGGTCGCGAGCGGCAATGTCATCCGCGCGATTTCGCCGCGTGTTTCGCCGCCGGCATCAACGCGCGCAGCTCGAAGCGGCCGCGCGTCGAGTTGAGCGGCGCCCACAGGTCGCCGATGCGGGCGATGCGTGCGGGAACGTTGTCGATCCGGAAATCGTCGTTGGTCGCGCCGGCTTCGAGCTCCTCCCAGGTGAGCGGTGTCGACACGGGCGCCGCCGGCTTCGGACGCGGCGAGTACAGCGATGCGAGCGTGCGCCCCCATGCGTTCTGGTTGTAATCGACGAGCACGTGCGCGGCCGGCCGCTTCGCGATCCGGTATTCCGCGGTGATGAGACCCCGATGATGCGAAGCGAGCAATTGCGCGAGCCCCTTCGCGAACGTCCACACGTCGCGCTGCGTCGGACCGCGCACGATCGGCACGTACACATGCAATCCGCGCGAGCCGGTCGTCTTGACGAACGGATGCATGCCGAGCGAGCGCAGCGCGTCGCGCACGGCGAGCGCGGTCGCGCGCACGTCGGCGAAAACCGCACCGGGCACCGGATCGAGATCGAAGTGCAGATAATCGGGACGATCGACGTCGTCGCAGCGCGCGTACCACGGATTGAGGTCGATGCAGCCGAGATTGACGATCCACAGCAGCGATGCAAGGTCCTGCACCATCGGGAAATCGATGACGTTGCCCGATGCATGCGCGATCGAGCATGTTTCGATCCAGTCCGGCCGCGGCGACGGCGCGCGCTTCATGAAGAAGCACTCGCCGGCGGCGCCGTTCGGATAACGCTTCATCACCATCGCGCGGTCGACAAGATGCGGCAGCAGCACCGGCGCGACGTCCGTGTAGTACTGCAGCAGATCGCGCTTGGTCAGGCCGAGCCCGGGCCAGAAGACCTTGCCCAGATTGGTCAGTCGTACGATGCGCCCCCCGACCGCGAGGTCGGCCGACGCAACGTCGCGCGGGATTTCGATCCGCGGCACGCGGCGCGAGCGAGCGCGCGTCGTCGACGCCGCCGCCGACGGATGGTGCGTGCGTGTGGCGCGCGCCGGCGCGGCGCGGGGTGCGCCGGAGCCCGTCGGGATCGCTGTGGCTCGCATCGAATGTCGCCGTTCCGCCCGGAGGAAGGGGTATCCGCGTTTCCGGCAGGTTGGGCATAATCGATGCAGGAGGAGTTCCGGCGATCACGCGTGATCGGCGGGCCAAAGGATCGCGTGATCAGCCGCGAAGCCGTGCCGCGGCTGTGGGAACCGCTCGCGGTGAAGCGGCGCCCTCCCAACGCGTACGCGGCGAAGTTCTCGACACCGTTCAACGTCGCCGTCGCATTCGTCACCGGCGGCGCAGGGCTCGGCGCCTTCACCGAGCGCACGGTGCACGATCCGCGCGTCCTCGCGCTCGCGGCGAAGATCCGCTACGTCGTCGATCCCGCGAACCCGTATCCGCGCGAGTACACCGGGCACGTGCGCGTCACGCTCGCCAATGGCGAGACCGTCGAGGAGCGCCAGCCCTTCATCCGCGGCGGCGTGCACGCGCCGTTGTCGCGCGCCGAGATCGCGCGCAAATTCCTGGATAATGCGATGTGCGGCGGCTGGACCGACTCGCACGCCCGCGCGATGCTCGCGCACGTGCCGCAGATGCTGCGCGGCCGGCTCGACGCGTCGCCGCTTCGCGCGTGACGCGCGCGACAACCTCACCAACCGATATGCACAACACGACCGCTGCCGCCGACAGCCACGCGCCCCCGATCACGCGCATCCTCGCCGAGTTCGTCGCGACGCATCCGTCGCGCGGATGGAGCGACGCCGTCGAGCGCGAATCCCTGCGAACGTTCGAGAACTGGCTCGGCTGCGCGATCGGCGCCGCCCGCCATCCGACCGTCGAGGCCGCGCTCGCCGCCGTGCACGAGCTCGCTCCGCCGCCGCAAGCGTCGGTGCTCGGCCGGCGGGAGCGCGTCGACATCGCCAGCGCGGCGCTCTTGAACGGCATCACGTCACACACGTTCGATTTCGACGATACGCATCTTGCGACGATCATCCATCCGGCAGGCCCGGTCGCGTCGTCCGCGCTTGCATTGGCCGAGCGCAATGGCGCCAACGGGCGAGCGTTGATCGACGCGATCGTGCTCGGCGTCGACGTCGCGTGCCGCGTCGGCAACGCGATCTACCCCGACCATTACGATCGCGGCTGGCACATCACCGGCACGACCGGCATGCTCGGCGGCGCCGCCGCGTGCGCACGGCTGCTCGGCCTCGACGCGCAGCAAACGACGATGGCGATCGGCATCGCGGCGTCGCAGCCGGTCGGCGTGCGCGAGCAGTTCGGCACGATGACGAAGTCGCTGCACGTCGGCGCCGCCGCGCGCGCCGGATTGACGTCGGCACTGCTCGCTGCACATGGCTACACGGCATCGGCGCGCGCGCTCGAGGCGCCGCGTGGGCTGATGCAGACGTATTCGGCGAAATGCGCATGGCGCGCGATCACCGATGGCCTCGGCGAGCGGTTCGAGATCGCGGCCAACACCTACAAGCCGTTCGCGTGCGGCATCGTCGTGCATCCGAGCATCGACGGCTGCGTACAGCTCGCGCGCACGAATCGCATCGGCGCGGATGACGTCGCGCGCGTCGACCTGCGCGTGCACCCGCTCGTGCTCGAGCTCTGCGGCAAGCGGACGCCGACGACGGGACTCGAGGGCAAGTTCAGCGTCTACCACGCGTGCGCGGCGGGATTGACGTTCGGCGCTGCGGGCGAGCGCGAGTTCTCGGACGCGATCGTCACGCGGCCCGACGTCGTCGCACTGCGCGATCGCGTCCACGCGGTGGCCGATGCGGCGATCGGCGAAGCCGCCGCTGACGTGACCATCACGCGCACCGACGGCCGGACGCTGCACACGTTCGTTGCGCATGCGATCGGCAGCCGCGAGCGGCCGATGAGCGACGACGACCTCGCGCGCAAGTTTCACGGCCTGGTCGATCCGGTGCTCGGCGTCACGCGCGCCGACCTACTGATTGCGCAATGCGCCGCGCTCGCCGAAGCGCCCGACGTGCGCAAGCTCGTCGAGCTCGCCTGCCCGGATTGACGCGTCAGGTGCCGAGCTTTTCGGCGAGCTCGCGTGCCTTGACGAGATCGCCGAGCAGCATGCCGCGAATTTGCGCGCGCAACTCCGGCGTAGGCGCGCGAAGCGCCGCCGATGGATGGTAGGTCGCGACGATCGGCACGCCGGCCTCCGTCGCGAGCTTCTGCGTGCGCGCGGCGGTGAGCGTCATCGCACGGCCGACGACGGCGATGAGCGCCGTGCGGCCGAGCGCGACGATCACCCGCGGCCTGTATTTCGCGATCTCCTGCTCGAGCCAGACGAGGCAGGCTTCGATGTGACGCTGCGCCGGCGTCTTGTGGATGCGGCGCTTGCCGCGCGGCTCCCAGTAGAAATGCTTGACCGCGTTGGTGACGTACGTCGTCGCCGGGTCGACGCCCGCTTGCTCCATCAGATCGCGCAGCAGCTTGCCGGCCGAGCCGACAAAAGGATGGCCCTGCCGGTCTTCCTCGTCGCCGGGCTGCTCGCCGACGAGCATCAGCGTCGGCCGCCGCGCCCCCTCGCCCGGCACGCCCTGCGTCGCCCGCTCCCACAGCTCGCAGCGGCGGCATTCGTCGACCGCCCGCTTCAGCGTGGGATCGGGGCCGGCCATCAGCGTGTGCGCAACGCGGCGACCCGGCGTACACCGTTACCCCGTGCGCTCATGTCGCGAACCAGACGACCAGCCAGAACGCGACCGACGCCGCAGCGATCGCGAGCGGCACCCACACCTGCCTCCGGCGCAGCGGATGCGGTCGGTCGTAGATGCCGACGACCTTGCGCGACATGAAAACGTCCGGCGGAAACGCGGTGAGACGGGGAAAGGCCGTTTCACCGCAATTTGACTGCTCCGCGTCTTATCGACGTATCCCGCCCTCGACGTCGGTGTCCGGGTGCGACAGCGGCGCGCCGGTGATCTCGTCGCGTGTCGAGTAGCGCGCGCGATCGCGCTCGATGTCCTCCAGCGTGTACGGCAGCGCTTCGGGGTTCCAGCCGGTCCAGCCGGATTCGCGCCATTCCTCGGCGCGCCGCTCGATGTCGACGGCGCCGTGCTCGCGCATGATCTCGGCCGCGCGCTCGGCACGCGAGTCGTCGGCGCGCACGGTCACGAGCGCGCCGCCGCGACGAACCGATTCTGCGTAATACTCGGCATCGGATTTGGAAACGCCGATATCGGTAAGCCCGCCGATCAGTCCGCCGGCGACCGCCCCCACGCCCGCGCCGCTCAACGTCGCCACGATCGGACCGGCCGCGATGATCGGGCCGATGCCGGGGATCGTGAGCCCCATCAGGCTCGCGGCGAGCCCCGCCGCGCCGCCGACGACGCCGCCGGTCACGGCGCCCGTCGCCGCGCCGCTGGTGTCGGTCGTCTTCACGCGCTCGTCGGTCTTGTAATCGCCTCGAATGTTGCTCGCGATGACGTTGACGTCGCTGTCGAGAAAGCCGTCGTCGATGAGGTCGCGCGCGACGCGTTGCGCCTCGTTGAAGCTGTCGAACGATCCTACGATTGTCTTCACCATGGTGTGCTCCGCCTCGGTCGTGAACATTCGGGTGGCGACGCGCGCCACGCGGAACGCTTGGTCCGCCTTCGCGGCGCACACGCGCGCGTGGCGCGCCAAAACGGATTCCGCAGCGTAGCGAGCGTTGCGGGGCAAATGCGAGCGGTCGGCATCCGAAGTCGTTGTGGGCGGCGTCCTACAATCGGGGTCGCCACGGAATGACGCCGCACACGATTGTGTTGGCGGCGGTACACCGGTTGCGTTACTGCAGCGTTAAGATGGATGCGAAGCGGCAGCCGGGCGGCTGGGTGCTTCGTAGCCGTGTCGCAGGTGCCGGCGCGGCGACAGGCAAGGAGGAGATCATGAACAAGCGTTTGCTCGCGGGATTGGCGGCAGCGGCGCTGATCGGCGCGACGGTCGCTGCCGATGCGGATGCTCGCAGCGGCGGCGGGCCCGGTGCGGGCTCGCATGGCGGCGGGTGGCACAGCAACGCCGGAACGTGGCAGGGCAACGGCAATTGGGGCCAGGGCAACAGCAATTGGAGCCACGGCAACAGCAATTGGAGCCGCGGCAATGGCAATTGGAGCCGCGGCAGCTGGGGCCACGGCAACTGGAACGGCAACTGGCACAACAGCGGCTGGCATGGTCGCGGCTTCCACCACGGCCGCTTTTTCGCGACGAGCTTCTTCGTCGGCGTCCCATTCGCGTACTGGTGGGGCTATCCGTACTGGTACGGGGATCCGTACTACTACGGGCCGAGCGTGGTTTATGACGCCTATCCGGAGACGGCGGCGCCCACGCCGACGGTCCGCTATTACTGTCCCGACGTCGGCTACTATCCGACGGTCAGGACCTGTGAGCGCGGCTGGCTGCGCGTACTGCCCGGCGACGCATCGCCGGCGCCCTGATCGTCAGCGTCCGGCGCGCGCATGCACGAACGCCGCCGCAGGCTTGGGCGGCGTCGCGAGCGGCGCGTAGCCATAGCCGACACCGCAGTACGCGCAATGGGGTTCGCCCTCCGGCTGGATCGGCGCGTCGCTCGGACTGAAGTCCGCGGCGCGCCGTTGCGCCGCTTCGAACGCCTCTGCGGCACGCTGCGCGGCGAAGTGCTCGCTCGCAGCGCGCTGCTCGAGCGCGAGTCGCTCGATTGCGCGCGGATTGGCTTCGCCGGCGCGCAGATCGAGCTTCTCGCCGCCCTTGCACGCCATGTCCGTATACATGAGGCCGCCAGCGGGGTCGGGACACTTGTAAACCGGCGCTGCGGCTTCACTCGCAACCGAATGACCGATCGCTGCCGCCAACGCGAACGGCCAGAGGAATCGAATCGCCAACTCACGCAAAGATGCGCGCATCCAACCAGCATAGCGCGGTGCAGCCGGTCGCGCGTACCGCTGCTCGTGCGCTACACTCGCCCGCAGACGATTCACGCGCGACGGCGCGATACGGGAGGAAGCCATGACGAGTCGATCGCTCTGTCTAGCGGCCGCGGGGGCGGCGATGCTTGCCTGGGCCGGGTCCACGGCGGCATTCACGTGCTACATCGTGACTGACCGCAACGACAACGTGATTTACCGCAGCACGTACCCGCCGGTCGACTTGAGCGATCAGGGCGCACCGGCGCGCGAGCGCATGCGCCAGCGCGGGGAGTACCTGATGTTCGCCGATCTCGACACCTGTCCCGGCGTCACGTTCTTCACCGGCGCCGGTGGCTCGCGCGGACTCGCGCTCGACGAAGTCGTTAACGGCATGCCCGCGCTGCCGAGCACCGGCGGCGCGAGGCCGGTGAGCGGCCCCAATCCGAACGCAGCCGCAGCACCGGCGCGCGGTGGCACGACGCGCTCGGTGAGCACGCCTTCGCCGAGCGGGTCGACGAAGCGCTACTGATCGCAGCCGCTAAAGACAAAGCGCCCCGCGGGGCGCTTTGTCTTTGAGCGATCGTCGTCGGCTTCAGCTGCGGCGGCGGCGCGACAGCGCGAGACCAAGACCCGCGATGCCGAGCAGCGCGAGCGTCGTCGGCTCGGGTGTCGTGAGGCGCGAGTCGTTGTCAGTGTCCTGCGAGAACTGGAATCCGACGCGCGGCGCCCCGTCCACGAACTCGATCAACACCGAATGGTAGAGATCACCGACCGGGGCGCCCGGGATGATCGCGACCACATCGATGTAAGTGACGTTGATGGCGGCGCCGCTGTCGAGCGCAGTGTTGAAATCGCGGCCCGACGCAGATCCTGGCGTACCCGGGCTGGGCTGCGTACGGTCGAACAGCGTGAACGGCCCACCGTCCAGGCGCAACGACAACAGTTGACCGAGCGTCTGGTTTGCGCCGAACGCGAAGGTCCACGCGTCGACGTTGAACGTATCGCCACTCACCGATAGCGACCACTGAGAGCCTGTGACGCCGCCGGATCCGGGACCGGTGTCAGCCCAGACGCGATTCTCACAAACGTTCCCGGTGAAGCACGCGGTCACGGACATTCCGTCCATCAGGTCGCCGGTCGTCGTGAATCCGGTGAGCCCCGGAATATTGTCCTGCGCGCCTGCAGTGAAATAGTTGATCACGGCACCGGACGCCGGCGCCGATGCGACCGCGGCGAGGGCTGCGACTGCGGCAAGGCTCTTTAGATTCAGCATTGGGTTCTCCCAGCGACATGTAGACGACACGTCTTAAAGCAACCGCCGCGCCAGGGTTGCAAATGTTCTTCCATTCAACAGGTTACGAAAAGCATTGGTCTGATTTACCGGATTCGACCGCGGGTTTGTAAAACGTGCCGACAGTGGCCGCACTCGATTGGCGACGGCATTGCCGGTCGGGATAATAACCGTCGCGCCGCCCTCGACGGCCGCCGCGAGCGCCCGCCGCCTTGCCCGACCGACCCGCCGCAACGGCTTCCGTTTTTCGCCATCGAGCGTTCGCGCTGTACTGGGCGGCGCGCGTCGCGTCGCTGATGGCGTATCAGATGCTCGCCGTCGCCGTCGGCTGGCACATCTACGCGTTGACGAGTCGGCCGCTCGATCTCGGATTGATCGGCCTCGCGCAGTTCGTGCCGTCGTTTGCTCTGGTGCTCGTCGTCGGTCACGTTGCCGACCGCTTCGACCGGCGCTCCGTGGCATGGCTCTGCATGGCGGTCGGCGCACTCGCGGCGCTCGCGCTCATGTGGCTTGCAGCACAAGAACGCACAACCGAGACTGCGATTTTCGCCGCCGTGTTCGTCATCGGCACCGCGCGCGCGTTCCAGAACCCTTCGATGCAGGCGCTGCTGCCCGGTCTGGTGCCCAAGAGCGAGCTGTCGCGCGCGATCGCATCGAGCGCGACCGCCACGCAAAGCGCAACGATTGTCGGCCCCGCGATCGGCGGAATGCTCTATGTCGCGGGACCGGCGACCGTGTACGCGGTCTGCGCAACGCTGTATATCGCGGGGGCGGCGCTTGCCATGGCGATCCGCTACGATCACACGCCGCCGGCGCGCGAACCGGTGACGCTCGAATCGGTGCTGCGAGGCGTTGCGTTCATTCGCGATCATCCCGTGATGCTCGGCGCGATCTCGCTCGACCTCTTCGCGGTAGTGCTCGGCGGCGCGACCGCGCTGTTGCCGATTTATGCGCGCGATATTCTGGGCACAGGACCATGGGGCCTCGGGATCCTGCGATCTGCCCCCGCGGTCGGCGCACTGGCGATGGCGCTGTGGCTCGCGCGGCATCCTCTGCGCGGCGGCGTGGGCCGCAAGATGTTCGTCGCGGTCGCGCTCTACGGCGCTTTCACGATCGTCTTCGGCCTGTCGACGCTGTTCTGGCTTTCGCTGGCGGCGCTCGCAACGATGGGTGCCGCCGACATGGTGAGCGTCGTCGTTCGCTCGTCGCTCGTCCAGCTCGGCACGCCCGACGCGATGCGCGGCCGCGTCGCCGCGGTGAACACGATGTTCATCGGCGCATCGAACCAGCTCGGCGAATTCGAGTCGGGCGTCACCGCCGCATGGTTCGGCACCGTTCCCGCCGTCGTGCTCGGCGGCATCGGCACGCTGGCCGTGGTCGCGGCGTGGGTGTGGCTATTTCCCGCGCTTGCCCGCCACGATCGGCTGGCATAGCGTCGGCCCTCGCAACAATAGCGGAAGCCGATCGCATGGAAAATCCGCTGCCTTTTGCGCACGTCGTCAACGTCGGTGCGCGCGCGTTGGTGCCAGTGCTCGGCGTCATCGCATTCGATTGGCCCGCGGCGAACCTCGCGATCGTCTATTTCGCCGACACGATGGCGTCGATCTACGCGGTATCGATCGCTGCCGCCGGACGGCTTTTCTGGTTCGATGGCGAAGACGGCACCGCGTGGTGGCAGCGCGCGGGATACGGCATGCAGGTCGGTCTGACGGGTCTCATCATCGTCGCGGTCGTCGCGATCCCGCTCGGCGTGTCGCTGGTTCTGATCCTCGCGCAGCTGCGCTTCGACTGGGACGGTGCACGCCACGATCGCATGCTGTGGATCGCGGTCGGCGCGCAGTTCGCCGGCGCGCTCACGCTGTTGCTGAACGAATATGCACGGCTGCAGGCCGATCCGCAGGTGGATCTCGTCATCAAGCGCCGATTCGGCCTCGTGTTCCTGCGCTGGATCGTTGTCGTGATGATCGGCTACAGCGGGCTCGGCGTGCTCGGGCCGTGGCTTTTCGGCGCGTTGATCGTCGCGACGTATGCGTTTGCCACGATCGTCATGGAGCTCGCGCCAGGCCGGATGCTGCGCGCATTCGGCGCGGCCGATCTCGATCCGCGAGACGACGCCGCCGCGCCGGCGGCGCGAGCGCGCCGACACCGGCGCTGACCGCACTTGCTTTAGGCGCGCGGCACGCCCGGCTCGCCCAGGTCCCACCACAGACCGGCCATCATCTGCAGCGCCTCGCGCGCGACGCTCGCGAGCAGGTGTTCATTCGGCGCGTGCTGCGAGCAGCCGGCATACGAATGCGGCACCCAGATCGTCGGCAACCCGAGTACGTCGGCGAAGACGTCGTTCGGAAGCGATCCGCCGAGGTTCGGCAGGATCGCGGGCGATCGGCCCGTCGTGCGCGCGATCGAATCGGCGGCGAAGCGCACCCACGGGTGGTCGGGATCGAGCCGCGTCGCGGCGAAAAAGCCTTCGCGCGCCGGCGTCACGCGAACCCGCGGCAAGCCCTCGCGCGCGAGGTGCCGGCGCAGTGCCGGCACGATGTCATCGGCGTCGACACCGACGACGAACCGCAACTGGCAATGCGCGCTCGCGCGTGCGGGAATCGCGTTGAGCGGTTGATCGGGATTGCCCGTGCGGAAGGCGAGCACTTCGAAGCTCGGCCAGCCGAACACGCGCTCGGCCGGCGTGAGCTCAGGCTCGCCCCAGTCGGCGTCGATCGAAGGCGCGCCCTCGCCGCCGCCGATGCGCAGATCCGAGAGCGCGCGTCGCACCGCGGGTGTAAGCGTCGACGGCCGCCACTCGGGCACGCGGATCTCGCCATGCGGCCCGGTGATCGTTGCAAGCGCATGCGCGAGGATGATGCCGGGATTGGCGAGCAGCCCTCCCCAGTTGCCCGAGTGATGCGTGCCGGCGCGCAGCTCGACGTCCAGATCGAAGTTCTGCGCGCCACGCGAGCCGAGAAATATCGTCGGGCGATCCGGCGCGAGCCGCGGTCCGTCCGACGCGATGAACACGTCGGCACGAAGCCGCTCACGCTCGGCCGCACACAGCTCGCGCAACCCCGGCGAGCCGACCTCCTCGCCGGTTTCGATCAGCACCTTGAGATTGAAGCCGAGTCGGCCCCGCACGCCGAGCACCGCGCGCAGCGCCGCCTGGTTGATCGTGTGCTGCCCCTTGTTGTCCGCCGTGCCGCGACCGTACAGCCGATCGCCATCGCGCACGAGCGTCCAGGGCGAGAGCGCCGTGCGCCACTGCGCATCCTGACCGCGGATCACATCGCCGTGCCCGTACGAGAGCACCGTCGTGCACGCGGGATCTTCGATCCGCTGCGCGAGCAGCAACGGACCGCCTGCAACCGGATTCCCGAGAAATAGGCACTCGAACCCCATCGCGGCGAAAGTCGGGGCGAGCTCGTCGCGAAGATAGCGCGCGAGATCCTCGGCGCGCTCGGGATTCTGGCTTTCGGTTCGAAACGCGATCCGGCGCGCGAGCTCGGCGGTGAACGCGCCGTCGTCAAACGCGCGGCGCACTTCGGCAAGCGCGAGCTCGCGGCTCACTCGGTCTCTCGTGTCGGCACCGTGGGGCTTCGATGGTAACCCGGCGCCGCGTCAACCGGCATCGCGAGCGGCGCGTTGCAACACCGTCTCGCGTACCGCGCTCGAAACCGTGTCATGCGCCCGCAAGTCCAACCGTAAGCCGCGGGTGCAAAGGCCTCGCGAACGAACCACCGGAGGAACGACATGAGATTCAATTGGTTGTGCGCGCTCGCCGTTGCCTTGGCCGTCGCCGCCCCCATCACGGCGTCCGCACAATCGACGAGCCCCGCGATGCCGAGCCTCACGCCCGAGCAGTCGGTGCAGGTCCAGCAGCAGATGGCCGTCGAGCGGCACACGATGGAAGCGCGCGTCGGTCAGGGCGAAGTGACGCCGGACGAAGCCGAGCGCTTTCTCGCCTGGCGTGAATGGCAGATCGCGCAGCAGGTCGCCGGCGCCGCGCCGCCGCCCTCGCCCGCGGTTCAGCGGCAACTCGAGCCGCAGCCGCCCCGCTATGTGCATGCGTACCCGGCACCCTACTACTACTACGGTCCGCCGCCCTATTACGGGGGACCGCGTTATTACTGGGGACCGACGGTCTGCGCCGGCGGCTGGGGTCATCACGGCGGCGGTCGCATCTGCTTCTGAGCGGAGCGCGTTCGCGTATCATCGGCCGGTCTATCGACGCCGGAGCGATGCCGATGCGAACGCTGGCCCGAATGCTGATCTGTACTGTGCTCGCCGTGAGCGTGCTCGCCTGCGTTCCGATCGGCGTGCGCAGCACGTCGCTGCCGTACGCACCGGCAGACGCGCCCGCTGTCGCCGTACCCGCGCGCTGACCGGTCGAACAGCGCGAGCGTCAGCGCGCGGGAACCATCACCAGCCGGTCGTTGCCCGACTCGGCGCCCCACGCCTCGCCGGCGCGGCCGAGCATCTGCCGCACGCCGGCATCCGAGCGATTCGACGGAAAGCTCTCGAACCTCTCGCTCACCGGATCGAACCGGACGATCGCGTTCGACGTCCACTCGGTGAGCCATACATGGTCCGACGGATCGACCCACACCGAGTACACGTGGGGTGCGTTGCCGGGCAGCTTCCATTCGCGCCAGGCGTTGGCCGCCGGATCGTACATGCCGACCTGTCCGGTGTTCCAGTAGCTCACCCATATACGACCGCGCGAATCCGACGACACGCGCCTTGCGCCCTGGCGTGGCGTCGGCGGCTCGATCACGGACGCATTGCCGGTGTCGACGTCGATGCGCGCAATATGGCTGCCCGCGAGCGATGCATAGTAGACATCGCCCGACGGCGTGGCCGTGATGCCGTACGGGCCGCTGCCGCGCGGCGCCTTCCAGACCTTGACCTCGCCGCTCGCCGGATCGAGACGCCCGTAGATGCCGCTCTGCCCGGTAAACCACACTTTTCCCTTGCGATCGAACGCGAGCGTGTTGAGGTTCGCGTAGCCGCTGTCCGGCGGTAGTCTCCACGCGCGCACCGCATGTGTCTTCGGGTCAACGCGAACGATTGCGTTCTGGCCGCCGTCCGTAACCCACGGTGCGCCATCGGGGCCGACGATCACGCCGTGCGGTGCGGAGCCCCGCCCCAGCGCGATTTCGTCGAACTTGCCGCTTGCCGGATCGAGTATGCCGAGCTTGCCGCTGCGCTGCGCCGTGTAATAGACCGGGCCGCCCACCGCCGGATCGGCGGCGACGTCGTGCGGATGGGAGCCCCGCGACACGTCGAAATAGCGGGGCTCGGAGCTCGCCGCCAACGCGGCGAAGGAAATCGCGGCGGCGAATGCCGCGACCAGGCGGACAGGCACAGCCATGGGCTTCTCCAATCGTTCGAACGCCGCTGCCCACACAGGCGCCGCGAATGATCGTCGGACCATTGTATTCGTGCCGCAGTTGCCGGCGAGCCGGGCGCGCCGCCGGGCCGCGCGCGGCTCAGTTCCCGTAGTCGACCGTGCGGCCGCTCGGGCAACGCTCGTTCTTGCCCCACTGGCCGTCGCAATACGTGAGCAGCGCGCGCTGCTCGCAGGCGACGCGCCCGAAGAAGCCTTCGCTCGCGCAGCCGGCGATCATGTCATTCATCTGCTGCAATCGATCGGTGCGGGCCGGCGCGCGCGATGGCGCCGCAGCCACGCGGGTCGGCGCAGACGGCGGAGACGTTCCGAACGCATCAGCGAACGATGTCGTGACCGAGTAGCGGGGATGCTGCGAGGTGCTCGCAGGCCGCTCGGCGGGGCGGCGCGCGACAACGTCGGGCTTCGCGCGCGGCGGCGATGCACGCGGCGGTACGACATCGAGCGTGCGCGATTCGGCAAGCGACGGCAAGGCTGACGGCGGCGCCTGCGGCTGCGGCGCAGAAACAGCCCGCGTCTCGATTGACGGCATCGGCGTGTGCGCGAGCTCGGTCGGAGCGGCGACGGTGGCCGGCTCCACCGCGGTTTCCGCCGATCCCGATCCTTTCAGATAGGGATAGGCGACGTAGGCCGCGATGCCCGCGACGCCGACGAGCGCAGCGAAAACGAGATCGATGCGGCGCATCATCCGTTCGGGTGCCCGGCCTGCTTCGACCGATGCGGGCGAGGGTTGCATCGCCGCGGTCAGGATCGTCGGCGCCGGGCGCGGGGACACGCGAACCCAGTGAATTCGCGCGTGCGCCCTGCGACGGCTCTTCTTCGACCGCGACCGGCGCGTGCGCGGCGAATCGGCGCGCAGCACATCGCCGCACTCGGCGCAAAACCGGGTGGTCGGCTGATTCTGGCGGCCGCAATTCGCGCATTGCATGCGTCGGCTCCCTGACCGCCGGTCGCTCGTCCGAGCGAGCAACGGCGGCTATGACATCAGCATATCATGGGCGGCGCCGGCGTCTTGGGGCCGTTCGTCGGCATATGCATGCCAAAACCTGCATCCGCGGGATGCGCCGGTGCGTAATGGAAGCGTTTGGGCAACCGCTTGATGTGCATGCCTTCCCACTCGATCTTCGTCACCGGCGGCACCGGCTATGTCGGGCGTCCGCTCATCCGCGCGCTGATCGATCGCGGCCACGCGGTGCGCGCGCTCGGGCGAGCCGGATCGCAGCACAAGCTGCCTGCATCGGCGACGGCGGTGATCGGCGACGCGCTCGATGCGTCGACGTTCGCCGAGGCCGTCGCGCCGGCCGACACGCTCGTCCACCTCGTCGGCACGCCTCATCCGACTCCCGCGAAAGCAAACGAGTTCCGCGCCGTCGACCGCGTTCCGTCGACGCCGCCGTTGTCGCGGCGATACACAGCGGGGTGCGACATTTTGTCTATGTCAGCGTCGCGCATCCGGCGCCGCTGATGCAAGCGTACATCGATGTGCGTGTCGAAGGCGAGAGGCTCGTGTGCGCGAGCGGGCTCGCCGCGACGATCGTGCGTCCATGGTACGTGCTCGGGCCCGGCCACCGCTGGCCGCAGCTGCTGCGTCCGTTGTACGCGCTCGCCGAGCTTGTGCCTGCGACGCGTGAATCGGCGACGCGGCTCGGGCTCGTCACGCTCGCGCAGATGATCGCGACACTCGTGCGCGCCGTCGAGCATCCGCCGCAGGGTGTCGCGATCATCGATGTGCCGTCGATTCGCGCCGTCGCATCCGATCCTGACGTTCGAGCGCTTCGGATCTGACCCGGAGCCCGACGCGGCCGATCGACTACACTCGTGCGGATGCTCTCGATCCGCCAGCTGCGAAAGGCATTCGGCGCGCGCGTGCTGATCGCCGGGCTCGATCTCGACGTCGCCGCAGGCGAATACGTCGCGATCACCGGCGAATCGGGTGTCGGCAAGTCGACGCTTCTCAACATGATCGCCGGCCTCGAGCCGGTCGATGCGGGCTCGATCGTGCTCGATGGCGTCGACGTCACCGCGCTCGACGACGATGCGCTCACCGCACTGCGGCGCGCGAGGATCGGCTTCGTCTTCCAGGCGTTCCACGTCCTGCCGCACCTGACGCTCGCGCAGAATGTCGAGCTGCCGTTGCTGCTCAACCGGATCGGCGCCGAGGAAAGGCGCCGCGATGCCGCGCGAATGCTCGCGAACGTCGGGCTCGGCGAGCGGCTCGCCGACTTTCCGCGCAATCTCTCCGGCGGCGAGCTGCAGCGCGTCGCGATCGCGCGCGCGCTCGTCCATCGGCCGCGGCTGATCCTCGCCGACGAGCCGACGGGCAACCTCGATCCCGAAACGGCGGCGGCGATGCTCGCGCTGCTGCGCGACGCGATCCGCGACGCGAAAGCCGCCGCGATTCTCGTCACGCATTCGCCGGCGGCGGCCGCGACATGCGATCGCGTCGTGCGGCTCGATCGTGCCGGCGAGCATCGGATCGAGGCTGCCGACACTGCCGATGCGCGTTGACGCCACGCTGTTCCGCTGGCTCGCTGCCGGCGAGACGCGCGCGCATCCCGGCCGCACGGCAACGGCGATCGCGGCCATCGCAATCGGCGTCGCGCTCGGTTTCGGCGTGCATCTGATCAACCGCTCGGCGCTCGCGGAGTTCGCGCAAGCTGTGCGCGCGACGACCGGCGAGGCCGACGTCGAGTTACGCGGCATGGGCCTCGCCGTGCGCCAGGGCTTCGACGATGCGGCCTTCGATGCGCTGCTCGCACTGCGCGAAGTCGCCCACGCGAGCCCCGTCGTCGAAATCGACGCGCCGGCGATCGCCGGCAGCCGCCGTCTGCGCGAGCCGCTGCGCCTGCTTGGTATCGATCCGTTGCGCGCGGCGGCGATCAATCCGGGCTTCGTTGGACGCGTCGCGCCCGAGCTCGACACGAAAGGCATCGCGCTCGAGCCGTTCGACGAGCGCGCGATCTTCATGTCGCCGGCGGCGCTCGAGTGGCTCGGTGTTTCGGCGGGCGACACGATCGAGCTCGCGTCGGGCGTCGATACCGTCCCGTTCATCGTCGCCGGGACGATCGCCGGCGCCGCACCGGGCCAGCGGATCGCGGTAATCGACATCGCTGCCGCGCAGACGCGGTTTCGCCGCGAAGGCAGGCTTTCGCGCATCGACGTGCGGCTCGCGCCCGGTGCGACCGCCGCAACGCTCGCATCGGCGATCGCGAACGTTGCCGCGCTTGCCGATCTCGCGCTCGTCGCGCCCGACGCCGACGAAGCGCGCGCATCGAACGTCAGCAGGGCGTATCGCGTCAACCTGAACGTGCTCGCGATGATGGCGCTTTTCACCGGCGCGTTTCTCGTCTACTCCGTGCAGACGCTCGCCGTCGTTCGCCGCCGCGCGACGTTTGCGCTGCTGCGCATCGTCGGCCTCGCACGCCGCGGGCTCGTGATGCAAGTGCTCGCCGAGGGCCTTGCGCTCGGCGCGATCGGCGCCGTTGGCGGCATCGTGGCGGGCGGCGCGCTCGCCGCCGCGGTGCTGCAATGGAAAGGCGGCGATCTCGGCGGCGGCTATTTCGCCGGCTCGTCGCCGTCGCTCGTCTGGTCGTGGGCCGCGGCGTTCGTCTACGCGGCGCTCGGCATCGCCGCGGCGGCACTCGGCAGCGTCGTCCCGGCAATCGAAGCGGCGCGCGCGCATCCGGCGCGCGCATTGAAAACGGGCAGCGAGGCACACGCGTTGTCGCGCGTCGCACATCCGTGGATCGCGCTCGCGATCGGCGCGCTGGGCATTGCGTTGACGTTTGCGCCGGCAGTCGGCGGCATCCCGGTCGCCGGTTACGTCGCGGTGGCTCTGATGCTGCTCGCCGGCATCGCCGCGATGCCGTCGATCGCGCATGCGGTCGCGAGGCGCGCAGCGGCTAGGTTTACACGCGGTGACTCCACGGTGCTCGCGCTCGCATCGGCGCGTGTGGCCAACGCGCCCGGCGAGATCGGCGTCGTACTCTCCGGCGTGCTCGCGAGCTTTGCGCTGATGGTCGCGATGGCGATCATGGTCGCGAGCTTTCGCAGCTCGGTCGACGAGTGGCTGTCGATCGTACTGCCCGCCGATCTGTACGTGCGTCCGGCTTCGGGCGGCGACACCGCGTTCTTGCCGACGGACATGCAGCAGCGGATCTCGAGCGCATCCGGCGTGGCGCGCGCCGAATTCTCGCGCTTCGTGCAGTTGTCGATCGACCCGACGCGGCCGAACGTCACGCTGATCGCGCGCGAGCTCGGCGAAGGTGCGCCCGGCATGCCGCCGCGAAGGCTTCCGATCACCGGCGAGGTCGTCGCCGTCGATGGGCTCGCGCTCTATGTGTCCGAGCCGATGGTCGACTACTACGGCTACAAGCCGGGCGTGCGCGTCACGCTGCCGATTCGCGACGCGCGCACCGCCGGCCGCGTCACCGGCACCGTCGCCGGCGTGTGGCGCGACTACGCACGGCAATCCGGTGCGATCGCGATGTCGCGCGAGGCGTACCGCTCGATCACCGGCGATGACGCCGTCACCGACGTCGCGCTCTGGGTTGCGCCCGGCACGCGCGCGGCCGACGTCGTGGCGAACCTGCGCGCGGTCGGCGGCGATCGCATCGACGTGATCGAGGTCGGCGCGCTGCGCGCAATTTCGCTCGCGATATTCGATCGCAGCTTCGCCGTCACCTATATGCTTGAGGTCGTCGCGATGGCGATCGGCCTCTTCGGTGTCGCCACCGCGTTCGGCGCGCAGGCGCTCGCCCGCGCGAAGGAGTTCGGCATGCTGCGCCACGTCGGCGTCACGCGGCGTGAAATCTTCGGACTGCTCGCCGCCGAAGGCACGCTGCTCGCCGCGATCGGCATCGCCGCCGGCTTCGCGCTCGGCGGCGCCGTGAGCCTCGTGCTGATCCGCGTGATCAATCCGCAGTCGTTCCACTGGACGATGGACGTGCACGTACCGTGGGCGCTGCTCGCGGCGATCGGCGCCGCGCTGCTGTTGTGCGCGGCGGTGACCGCGCGCGTGGCCGGCCGCGCCGCCGCGAGCGGTTCGGCAGTGCGCGCGGTGAGCGAGGACTGGTAGCGGTGCGCCGCCGCCGTTTCCTCGCCATCACGGCGTTCGCGCCCGTCCTCGCGCGCGCCGCAGACGATCGCGCCGTGCCCGCTGTCGTCCGCGGCCGCGTGCTCGATTTTCCGCGCGACCATGGCAGCCATCCCGAATACAGGATCGAATGGTGGTACGTGACCGGCCATGTCGATGCGCAGGGCGAGCCGCTCGGTTTCCAGGCGACGTTCTTTCGCGCGCGACACGACACGCGCAGCGCCGGGCGCTTCGCGCCGCGGCAGATCCTCTTCGCGCATGCCGCGCTCGCCGATCCGCGCGAGCGGCAGCTGCTGCACGCCGAGATTGCGGCGCGCGCGGGATTCGTCGATGCGTACGCGCGAAGCGAGGACACCGCGCTGTGGCTCGGCCCGTGGCAGATGGCGCGTGAGCAAGCGAGCGGCGCCTATCGCGTGGCGATACCCACGGCGAGCGCCGCGCAAGCGTTCGCGTTCGAGCTGTCGCTTGCGCCCACACAGCCGTTGATGCTGCAGGGCGATCGCGGCTATTCGCAGAAGGGCCCGTCGAGCGCGCAAGCGAGCTACTACTATTCGCAGCCGCAGCTCGCCGTCACCGGTACGGTCGTTCGACGGGGCGTCGCGCGGCCCGTGCGCGGCCGCGCGTGGCTCGATCACGAATGGTCCGAATCGTATCTCGATCCGGGCGCCGCCGGCTGGGACTGGGTCGGCGTCAACTTCGATGACGGCGCTTCGCTGATGGCGTTTCGCATTCGCGATCGTGACGATGCGGCGCGCACGCTGTGGGCGAGCGCCACATTGCGTGACGCCGGCGCTCGCGTGCGCACGTTCGACGCCCGCGACGTCGAATTCTCGCCGCGCCGTTTCTGGACGAGCGCACGCACGTCGGCGCGCTATCCGGTCGCGTGCACCGTGCGCATTGGCGAGGCCACGTACGAAGTCGAGCCGCTGTTCGACGATCAGGAGCTCGACTCGCGAACATCGACCGGGCTCGTCTACTGGGAAGGCGCAGTCAGCGTGCGCCGCGCGGACGCGCTCGTCGGCCGCGGGTATCTCGAGCTCACCGGCTATGCGGGCGCGCTGCGTTTGCGCTAGCGCTGCGCCTCGAACCCGCCCTGCTCGCGCAACGCTTGCGTTTGCGCACCGGTGAGCAGCGCGGCGAATGCTCGCGCGTGTGCAGCGTGTCGAGCCGTGGACGTCACCGCCACTGAATAGAGCGTCGACAGCTCGAACGGCGCGGGCAACAGAGCGACGAGCTCGACGCCGGGCGTGTACTTGATCTCGGTCACCTGCGTGCAGCCGATCGCGCTGTCGTCGGGGGCTCGTGCGAGCGCCTGCATCGCCGCCGCGCCGTGCGGATACGCGCGCAAACGCGATGCCATGTCGCCGGCGATGCCGAGCCGCTTCAGCATCGCGACGCAATGGATGCCGGCGGTCGCGCGCTCCGGGTCCGGCACGAACAGCGCGCTCGCCGCGAGCAGCGCGTCGCGCAGCGCGGGAAGGTCGCCGATCGCGGGCCTATGCGCATCCTGCTTCACGGCGATGCCGGTGTGCACCCACCCGAGCGGCGCCTGCGTGGCGGCATCGACGCGGCCGTCGCGCGCAAGCGGATCGAGCACCGCCGCCGAAAGAATGACGACGTCGCAGGGCGCGCCCGTGGCGAGCAGCTCGCGGATCGTGCCGACGGCGCCGAACGTCGCGTGCACGCGCACGCCGGCGTCGCGCTCGAACGGTGCTTTAACGGTCTCGACCAGCCCGCGGGCGGCGCCGGCCGACATTACATTCAATTCGTCCGGCGCGCTCACGGCAGCTCTCATTGATCCGGTTTCGCGCCCGAGATGCGAACGATGCGCTCCCATTTGACGATGTCGTCGGCTATGTAGCGGCCGAACTCGTCGGGCGTCATCGTCATCGCGACCGCACCCTGCTTCGCCCATTCGTCGCGCACGTCCGGCCGCGTAACGATCTTCGCGATCTCGGCGTTCAACCGGTTGACGATCTCGCGCGGCGTGCCCTTCGGCGCCATGACGCCGAGCCAGATCGTCGCCTCGTAGCCGGGAACGCCGGCCTCGGCGAGCGTCGGCACGTTCGGCAGCACGGTCGAGCGCGCCTTGCCGGTCGTGCCGAGCGCCTTGACCTTGCCAGCGCGCGCGTGCTCGCTCATCGTCGTCACCGCGTCGAACATCATCTGCACCTGACCGCCGAGCACGTCAGTGCGCGCGCCCGCGCTTCCCTTGTACGGCACGTGCACGATGTCGAGCCCTGCCATCGCCTTGAAGAGCTCGCCCGCCATGTGATAGGGCGTGCCCGGCCCGGACGACGCGTAGTTCAGCTTGCCCGGCTGCGCCTTTGCGAGCTTCAGCAGGTCGCCGAGCGTGGCGACGTTGACCGACCGATGCACGACGAGCACGAGGTCCGAATAGTTGACCGGCGCGACGGGAACGAAATCGCGCGTCACCGTGTACGGCTTTCCCGGGATCAGCGACTCGTTCACCGTGTGCGCGTTCGACATCATCAGCAGCGTGTAGCCGTCCGGCGCGCTCTTCGCGGCGGCATCGGTGCCGATCACCGAGCCCGCACCGGGCCGATCGTCGACGATGAACGGCTGCCCGAGCGCCTCCTGAAGTCGCTGTCCGAGAAAGCGCGCGTAGATATCCGCGGGCCCGCCCGCAGCGAAGGGCACGATGATTTTCACGGGTTTCGCCGGATAGTCCTGCGCGGCGAGCGGGCCCGCGAGCGCGAGCGCGGCGAGCGAGGCAATCCATCGTGTCGTTGCGAGCATTCGCGTTCCCTCCGGCTTCATTGCACGGTGATGCCGGCGGCCTTGATCACGCGGCCGGAGTCGGCGATCTCGTCGCGCGCGAACTTGCGAAACTCCGCGACCGACATCGGCATCGCATCGGCGCCGAGCGCGGTGAGCCGCTCTTGCGCATCGGGCGTTTTAAGCACGCGAGTGACGTCGGCATTGATCTGCTCGACGATCGCCGGTGGCGTTCCGGCCGGCGCGAACACGCCGACCCACAGCACGTAATTGAAGCCGGGCACGCCCGACTCGGCGATCGTCGGTGTGTCCTTGAGCGCGCCGGATCGTTTGTCGGTGCTCACCGCGAGCGCGACGAGCTTGCCCTCGCGCACGTGCGGCAGCGCGGCCGAGATCGGCGAGAAGAAATACGTGATGCGGCCGGTCATCGTGTCGGTCAGCGCTTCCGGTGTACCCTTGTACGGCACGTGGACGACGTCGATGCCGGTCGCGAGGCGGAACTTCTCGCCGTTGATGTGCGTGCCGCTGCCGATGCCCGCCGAGCCGTAATCGAGCTTGCCCGGATTCGCTTTCGCCGCCGCGACCAGCTCGCCGACGCTCTTGAATCCGCTCGACGGCGCGACGACGAGCACGTTCGGCTGGCCGCCGAGCGGCACGATCTCGACGAAATCCCTCAGCGTGTCGAACGTGAGGCCCGTGTAGATCGCCGGGTTGTACGCGTAGGCCGCCGAATGCACGAGCAATGTGTACCCGTCGGGCGGCGACTTCGCGACCAGCGCCTCGCCGATCGTGCCGCCGGCGCCCGGACGATTGTCGACGACGACCGGCTGTCCCCAGAGCTCGGTGAGCTTCTGGCCGACGGTGCGGGCGAGGATGTCGGTTGCGCTACCCGCAGTGAACGGCACGACGATCTTCACCGGCTTCGACGGAAACGATTGCGCGCTCGCCGTCGTTGCGGCGAAAGCGACACTGGCGAGCGCCGCGAGCCGGCGCAGTGTGGCGTTCATGCGATTACTCCTTTGCTCCGCCGGCCGCGGACAGCCCGTCGCCGACCGGCACGTTCTCCGGTTGCAGATGAAGGCCCGACACGAGCGCCTGCAGCACGATCAGCTTCGCGAAATCGCCGTCGTCCAACCCGTGACCGATCAGCGACTGCACCTGATCACGGGTGACCGACGCGAGCGGCATCGGCACGTCCAGCCTACGCGCAGCGTCGAGCCCGAGATCCAGGTCCTTGCGCAGGAGTTGCGGCGTGAACGTCACCTTGAAATCGAGATTGACGAACGCCGGCGTCTTGTAGCGCGAGAACGTCGAGCCCATCACGCTCTGGTTCATGAAATCGAGGAATGCGTGCCGCGGCACGCCCGCTTTCTGCGCGAGCACGGTGACCTCGGCAAGCGACTGCATGACCACACCGAGAAACACGTTGTGACAGATCTTGACGATGCGCGCGAGCTCGCCGTCGCCCACGTAGCTCGCGCCGGCGCCGATCAGCGCGAGGTAGGGTCGCACGGCGTCGAACGCCGCTTTGCGTCCCGAGCAGACGAACGACAGGCGGCCCGCCTTCACGACTTTAGCGTTGCCCGACACCGGTGCCGCCAGCAGATCGATGCCGTGCTCGGCCAGCAACGCGCGAAGCTGGGCGGAGCCCTCGAGTGAGATCGATGAACATTCGACGACGAGCCGCGGCTTTGCATGGTCCGCCGACAGCAGTCCCTGCGGTCCGGCGATCACCTCGCGAACGTCGTCCCACGTCGATACCATGACGAACACGATGTCGCGATCGGCGAGATCGGTCAGCCGCTCGGCGATCGTCGCGCCGTATTGCGCGAGCGGCTCGGCCTTCGCGCGCGTCCGGTTCCACACGGTGATCTTCGCGCCGCCGCGCGCGAGCCGCGCGGCCATCTCGTAGCCCATGCGGCCGGCGCCGATCCAGCCGATCGTCGCGTTCGTCGGGTTGGTCGCGCTCATCGTGCGCTCGTCAGTACGGGTTCGCGATCGGAAGCGTTTCGGCCGGATAGAGCGAGATCACTTTCGGGCCCGACGGCGTGAGGATTACCTCTTCCTCGATGCGCGCCGCGGAAATGCCGTCGGTCGCGGGGCAATACGTCTCGACGGCGAACACCATGCCCGCCTTCAATTCGATCGGATCGGCGAGCGAGTTCAATCGCGACACGAGCGGCCGCTCGTGCAGCCCGAGGCCGAGGCCGTGGCAGAAGTTGAGCCCGAATGCCTCCATCTCGCTCGCGAAGCCGATCTCCGATGCCTCGGGAAATGCGCGCGCAATCACGTCGGTCGTCACGCCCGGCTTCAGCACCTCGATCGCGCGGTCCATCCATTCGCGCGCCTTCTGATACGCGGTGCGCTGCGGCGCCGTCGCGCGGCCGACGTTGAACGTCCGGTAATAGCACGTCCGGTAGCCCATGAACGACTGGATGATGTCGAAGAACGCCTGGTCTCCGGGGCGGATCAGACGATCGGTGAAATTGTGCGGATGAGGGCTGCAGCGCTCGCCCGAAATCGAGTTGATCGCCTCGACGCAATCGGAGCCCATCGAGTAGAGCCGCGCGGTCGCAAGCGCGACGATCTCGCTTTCGCGCACGCCGGGCTTCAACGCCTCGGCGATGTCCTGGTAGACGCCGTCGACCATTGCCGCCGCCATGTTGAGCAGCGTGAGCTCGTCGTGGCTCTTCACTTCGCGGGCGGCGAGCAGCGTCTGCTGGCCGTCGCGTATTTCGATCCCCTGCTTCTGCAACTCGAAGAGCATCGGCGGCTCGACGACGTCGAGGCCGAGCGGCAGTCCGGCGACGCCTTCCGCCTCGAGAATGGCGCGGATCTCGCGCGCCGCGTCACGGAAGAGCGTTCCGTCGCCGCCGACCGCGCCGCGCAATCCCAGCAATCCGGCGCGACAGTGATCGTGATGAAGCCACGGCGCGTGCAGACGATGGTGCTTCGCCGCCGAGCCGAAATCCCAGATGTACGGGTCGCCGTTGCCGGTGAGCAGCGCATAGCGCGTGAGCTTGTCGCGCGCCCATTCGCCGATCACCGTGCTCGTGATGTAGCGGATGTTGTGCTGGTCGAAGCACAGCAGCGCGCCGAGGCCCGAGCCCGCGAGCGCGACGCGCGTGCGCGCAAGCCGGTAATCGTGCAGCCGGCGGAAATTGATGCGCTCTTCAAAGTCGACCTGCGTGTGCCCGGGCGCCTGCAACGGGCGATCCCAGCGGTGATGCGGATCGATGTCGTCGGGCCGGACGATCGTCGGCTCGGCTCGCTTGGCGGTCACGGCCTGCTCGCTCCGGTGGGCGCGTCCGCGCGGCCGAACGCCTTGCCGTAGTACGTGAGATCGACGTAGCGCATCGGGTCCGTCAGCATCTTTTGAGGGGTACCGTATTTGCTGCGCAATTCAAGTACCGTGCGGATGCCGTTCATGTCAAGTGCGACATCGCGCGTGATGCCGCCCTTGTCCGCCAGCAAGAGGTCATATGCCTGCTTTGCGACCGCCGGTGTCATGTCGCGGATGTACGCGACGAGCAGCGCTTCGACGACATCGCGGTTTGCGCGGTCGTAGATCCAGTCGACGCCGGCGCGGTAGCCGCGGAGGAATCCGATCAGCTCCTTTTCATGCGTCGCCGCCCATGAGCGGCGTGCGGCGCCGACGGTGCCCTGATAGGGGCCGAGCGACTCGGCGGTCGCGAGCTGATTGAGGCCCCGGTTCTTCGCGAGTAGCTCGAAGGGCGTGCGCAGCAGCGTGGCGTCGTGCTTGCCGGCGACGAGATCGCGGTAACGGTTCGGCGTGCCACCCGCGCGAACATATTGGACCTCGGATTCAGCCACACCGCCGCGCACGACAAGCTCACGCAGCACAAACGCGAGTCCGTTGGTCATAGCATCGACCGACAAGGTCTTGCCCTTGAGATCGCCGAACGACTTCACGCTCGGCGATGCAACGACGGACAGGAAGCCGCTGTCGCCGCCCATGAACACGAAAAAGTCGGGCTCGCCCGAAAGTTTTACTTCTCCCTGGCCTTCCTGATAGGCGACGAAGTTGTCGATCGTCGCGAACGCGAGATCGTACCTTCCGTTGTACAGGCCGGTGGCGAGCGCCTCGGAGCTCGGCGTGTAGCTCAGCTGAACGGTGACGCCGTTCGCCTCGAAAAAGCCTTGGCGCTGCGCGGCCCAGAACGGAAGGTTCCAGCCGCCGTTGAACGTGCTGACCCGCAGCGTCGTGGGCGGAGGCGCGGCCGTCCCTTGTGCGCAGCTCGCGGCGGACAGCGACAGAGCGATGACACCCAGCACGAATCGACGGAACGACATCGCGACGACCTCCTCCGCACCAACGCGTCTTCGTGCGCGCAGTGCGGTATGTCGCGAATTAGATCACAGCCTTGGGTCTCGTGCGCGGCGTCGCAATGTCAAGGAACGAAGGATGAGACGGACTCATCACGACCGTTGCCTCGCGCTATCGGGGGAGGTCGTCACTTTGAGCAACTGCCGAGTCATCAATGCAAACACCAACACGGACATGCCCGCGCTGACCACGCCAAAGAGCGCACCAAACGACGGATCTATCAGGATGCCCGAAACTGGACCGATGATCGAGCAAACGACGAGAGCCTTTACGGCCGCAGCTGGATAATTCGAGTACAACTTGGAATCGCACTTCGGGCAGCGAAACGTCGCCCGAAGCTGACTGGGCCCAATGTTGCTCTTGCATACAGGACATGTTACGGCTCGCATGGACAAAAGGCGTTGCACACCTCGCGGAAAAACTCACGACAAACGATGTATACGAATATCGCGCCAGGTCCGGTTTCGGTCAAACTCACGGCGACAGGTATGCACACAAAACCCGTGACCAGATTACATACGATTTGGCACTGCACGCGGGGCGAGCCTGGGCTTGGCGGCGGAAGCCCCCCTGAGCATTCCGCTGTAGCGCACCTGCATTCGCCGGTTCTGAAGCAGTTCGGATCGCTGCCAGCCGGAATCAGGCCCGTCGGATCGGTATTGTATGTCGGTGCGGAATCGACGTATGCGTAGAGGTTCATGCCGCCCCTCACGCCGATGGGATCCTCCGCCACGAATTGACTAGTCAGCGGGTCGTAGAATCGAGCGCGAAAGTAATATAGCCCCGAGGTGTCATTCTCACGATTGGTGAACTGCTGAGCGTTCGTGCTAGCGGCACCGGCGGCCGCAGTTCGACCGTACGGCTCGTAGCTATACGTCGTCGTGGTGTTCCCGCCCTGGTCTGAGAGCGCAATGGTAGACCCGAGCAAGTTACCCACCATTGACGTCGTGGCGGCTCCTTCCGTCCGCGCAAATACTTCGTCGAGCCCGAGGCCAACAAGCAATTCCGCCTGAACTCCGCTCGAGTTACGTTCCTGAACGATGTTCATGCCATCGAACAAGAAATCGGTGCGAACACCGCCGATCACTTTGCCGATCCTTCGGCCCAGGGCATCATAGGAATAATTGCCGGAGTTCGGGCCTCCCGATGTGGACGTCAGGCGATTGCGGTTGTCCCAGTTGTACGTCCCCGCACCGTCGACGATGCGATTGCCGTTCAGATCATAGGACAGCGGCACACCACCCCAGTTGACCACCTGGTTTGCCGCATTGTACGAGGCACCAACGACGGCACTCGGCAAAAGCGTACTGGCATACGTGCCGCTCAACGCAGTTGGTCTCCTGACCGTGTCGTAGGCATAGGCTAAATTGCCCAGCGTGCCGATTCCGCGCTTGTAATCTATGGATACAACCTGCCCGGCCCCATCGTACGAATACGCCTCGACGATGCCGTTTGGAAGCGTTATCACAGTGCGACGTCCCGCGCTGTCATAGCCAAACGTTGCGGTGACGCCTCCCTGGGCAATCTGGGTGACATGGTTTGCAGCATCATACGAATACGCGATCGGCGTCCCGCCCGTGGCGCTCGTTATAACGCGGCGCCCCGCCGCGTCATAGGAATACGCAACGACCCCTTGGGGCGTCGTTTCCTGTGTCAAACGATCCAGCACGTCGTAACTTCGCGAGATTGTTCCGCCAGCGGAGTCGACGATCTGCAGTAGCCGGTTTCCTGCATCATACGTGTAGGTTGTATTTGATCCGTCCGCGTAGGTGGTCAGAACCAGCCGATCCAGAGCATCGTATTGATATGTCGTCGCCTGTCCCTTGCGATCCGTCCATCGCATGCGATTGCCGTTGCCATCGTACGAAAAAGACTCGGAATGCGACAGCGCGTCCGTACGACTGATCATGCGATTACGCGAATCGTAGCTGTACGTTGTAGCCTGCCCGAGTACATCCACATAGGATAAGGAGTTGCCATTCGCGTCGTAGGTAAATTGAGTGCTGCCCCCAAGGGAATCGATTGTGGACACTACGCGGTCGAGCGGATCGTAAACAGTTCCTGTCTCTGATCCTGACGGATTGCGGACAGTGACGTAGCGGCCGGCTCCATCGGCAATACGAGTGATTGTCCTTGCAAGGGCATCGGTCGACGCGCTGAGCACGCCCTGCATGTACGTTAAGGTAATCGCATCCCCAACCGCATTCGTCACCGACGTCGGCTGGCCGGCGCCGTTGTATCCGTAAGTCGTCGAATTGCCGATTGCATCCGTGAGTTTGACCAAATTGCCATTCGAGTCGTATTGCAGCGTGACAGAATGCCCTAGCGGATCGGTAACGCTGGTCCGCTTCGAAAAAGTGAGCTCGTAACCGTATTGAATCGTTGTCGCCTGAGGCGTGCCAAACGCCCTGGTCACTGCGATCGTGTTGCCACGTGCATCGTAGTCGTATTTTGTGACACGGCCGAGTGGATCGACCTCGCTCAACAACCGATTCGTGACCGCGTCACGATTGAACGTGAAGGTTTGCTGCAACGAATTACCCACCGGGAAAGAGTTACTGATTACGAAACCGTCTGCGTTGAAGAGCAGGCGACGCACATAACCACGAGGATTGGTCACGTCCGCCTGCGTCACATAGCCGTTGGCGTCGGTCGTGTAAACGAAACGGTAGGTACTGCCGTCGGCGAGAGTCTGTTGAGAAACCCGCCCGTTTCCGTCGTACACGTTTGTAACCAAGATGTACCCGCGCTTGTCGGTCACGGTTTGCATCCGGCCTGCGGCGTCGTAAGAATAATCCTCGTGCGCGCCGGTTGAATCCACTGCGCGTAGCAGACGGCCTGCCGAGTCGTAGCTATAGTCGATCCGACGGCCGATGCTGTCACTGGCCCAAAGTACGTGGCCGTCGCTGTCATAACCGAACCTGATGAATTTACCGTTCGGAGAAGTGATCTGATCTATGTTTCCGACTCCGATCGGCCGAGAAACGGAGACGACATTCGAATACCTATCGCGGAGGCCCGTAAGGGGCGCGGTTTGTGTGTAACCGAAACTGTACGTCGTCTTGTCTTTAAGACTAAGATCCCATCGCGACGTCGCCGCATTCCAGACGATGGTCGATTTGTAGTATTGCGTTGGTGAGCTTCCATGTTCGAATACCGCATCCGTGTAGCTTGATCCGCTCGAAGTACGTACATAATGAATCCGGCTTCCGTCGGCCCGGATGAGATCGACGCTGGTGTAGTTGTAAGGCGATGGGAAATACAGGTACGTCGAATATTCGCTATTGGCCCCGAAGCCGAACGATCGCTGAGACGTCACATCGTCCGGGCGATAGGTTCGCGTCAAAGCCAATGGAATGACGTCTTGCAAAACCAAGTCCGTGCGGGCGTGAACGAACTGGCCTGTCCGGCAAACAACGGGGTCGCCGCCCGTACCGCGGTCGCGTTGCGGAGTCGGATTGCCGCCCTTCGGCGGCCCGCCCCCGCCCCCGCCGCCGCCACCCCCGCCACCTGGGCCCGCACCACATTCGCATTCGCTGTGACATGGCGGCGGCGGATTCGGCGGCGGCGGCGGCCCTCCGGGCCCTGCAACCATCGCACCACTGAACTGATAGAACTCGACACCGGCATCGGCGACGATCTGATCGCCGCCTTCGTTGACCTTGCCTTGTCCGTAGACGTACCAGCCGTCCTTCGCCGTGTCGTAGTTGTAGAAGTCGGCGCGCGTGCCACGTGGTGCGAGCCAATAGTTCGGGTAGACGAGCTGCACGCCTTTCACGACGCCGGGCTCGACGCTCTCGACGTACGCCATGCCTGGTTGGATGACGAAGTACACGGCGACGGGCATCGGCAACGGGAACGGCGGCCGGTCCATCGGCGCCGGCGTGATGCTGACGTCGGTCACGATCTTGCCGTCGCGGTCGCGCAGCACCACGCCTTTGGGAATGCGCAATTCGAGACCGGGAATCTGCGCATTCGTGATCACCACGTCCTGCGTCGTCGGCGACGGAATGCGCACAACGTCGCTTTGCTTGACGCGCGGCATCCAGACGACGTAAGGCAACGCGTTCGTCTGGCCCGCTTGAATGTCGACTAACACGGCGAACTTCGCGTATTGCTTGCCGCCGCCGGCGGTGCTTCCGTCGACCAGCAGCTCCTGGCGGCCGGGCGGAAGTCCCTTCAGCAGGAACTGGCCTTGATTGTCGGTGGCGGCCGATTGCGCGCCGATGCTTACGGTGACGCCCCTGAGCGGTCTTTCGTTCTGCAGCAATACGAGGCCGGACAACGCGGTCGCGCCCAGCGCGTCGCTCACCGCCGCGAGCGATGAGAGGCGCCCACGACCGTCGCCGCGGCCCGTGTGCCAGTCGCCGCGCCGATGCTCGTTGGACGGATTCCAGAATTCATCATCGTCCGTGCCGTCCGCCGCCGCCTTGACCTGATCATTCGATACGTTCGCAGCCCGAGGCGTGACATTTGCGGTCGGTGAAATGGAGGCGCTCGATTGTTCGGCAGCGCTACCGGTCATCGCGCCCTCACCCGGGCCGCCAGACCGATTCGCGGGTGTGCTGGCGTTATCGTTTGGTGTGTGCGCGGCCTGCGAGCCGGCGCCCGCCAGCGAACGCGTCGAAAACGTGATTGCCGTGAACGGCAGATCGCGCCGCGCGGCGTCCTTCGCGCCGCTCACGAACAGCGTGTATGTCGTTGCGGGCAACAGCTCGATGTTCGGCGTGACGAACAGCAACATCCCACGTTCGACGGGAACGACGTTGGCTGCGACCTGACCATTCGGACCGAACAGCACTACGCTTTCGCGATTCAATGTCGGTACGTCGATCGGACGCGAAAAACGCAGCGCGATGGAACCGTCGAGGTCGACCGCCATCGCGCCGTTTTCGGGAAGGGTCGCCTCGATCGATGGCGGCAAAGCGGACTTTGCATAAGGCGTGATCAACGCCGGATCGTTGTCGACCATGGCGCGAAATTGACGCTCGCGTGGCTCGTATTGCTCGAGACTGCCGACGCGCTGGTCCTGTCGATCAAGCCCCCCGGAAATCATCACCGGGTCGTTCGGCAGCAGTGTCGCGGCGTGCCCATAACGCGGCGTGTCGAGGCTTGCGCTCACCGGCTCGGCCAGGCCGGTCCGTGGATTCCACAGCGCCGCCTGCGCGGCCACGCTTCCGTCCGCCATCACGCCGCCGGCGATCAACACGTTGCCGTCGGTCAACACCGTCGCGGTATGGAACGCGCGTGCCGCCAACCCGGTTTCGCTCGTTGGTGCGACGCTGCCCGTAGATGGATCGAATAATTCGGCAGCTGCGACAACACCGCCGTCCGCGGCGAGGCCGCCGAACACGAGCACGCGGCCGGTCGGCAGGAGTGTCGCCGAGTGCCACGCACGGGCCTGCTGAAGCGTCGCGGTCAACGCGGTGCGCGCTTGTGTGCTGCTGTCGAGAATCTCGAGCGCGGCGTTGACGCCGGTGCGCGTTTCGCCGCCGATCAGCAGCCAACGGCCATCGGGCAGCAGCGTCGCGGTTTGGCCGCGTTGGAGCGTCGCTGCGTCAAGCGTCGGCAACTCGCCCATGTTCGCCTGCGCGGCAAGTTGAATCGGCAGCCACATCGCGAACGTCGCGCTGACGAGCGAAACGAGCTGGAGCGTCTTCAACCAACTAAAGCGGTTCATGACGTGCCTCGCTTTGTGCTGTCCCGATCGATTCGGTTGGCGTCTGTCGTCCGCTACGGCGACTTGGTGACCATCAATGTCGCCGTTGCACCAAAGCTCGGATCGATGAGTAGCTTGTACGACCCAGTGACAGGCAGTGATGCAATACTCATCGTTCCTCCGGATCCCGAGATCGTCTGCGACGCGAGCTGCGTGCCGTCGGGCTTGTACACGATCAGCGTCACGGTCTGAGATACCGGATTCGTGGCGAGGCTCGACACGACGATCGAGCTCGTCTCGGCGGCGTTGCCGCTGAACGTGAAGCGGCCGTTCTGGCCGGACCGACCTAGCGTCACGTTGAACGGAACAGTGGACGTAAGCGCACCTGTCACATCGCTCGACAACGTGAGCGTCGCGTTCAGCGTGGAACTCGCCGGCGGCAACAGATAGATGTTGTAGGTGCCCGCCTGCGCCAGATTGGCCAGGTTCAGTTGACAGCCGCCGCCGGGATTACTCGTGTAGCAACTCACCACCGCCAGCTGCACCCCGTCGGGACGGAACACATACATCGTGGTGGCGCTGCCGCTGGCCGGCGTGTGCGTCAGCCCGCTCAGACCCAAGCCCAGGTTCTGCCCTGCCGCGCCGATGAAGCTCACCGAGCGGCCCTCTCCCGCCACACTCGTGCTTACATTGAGCGAGGCGCCATCGATGAGCACATCGCCCGGCGGATTGAGCACCAGCGTG